>Ga0075030_100000175_pt1 | contig 51554 bp, 39 predicted proteins | sample LitLauG_LLR_2012_FD_71393 | JGI IMG/M metagenome (GOLD analysis project Ga0075030, IMG submission 71393) | Freshwater sediment microbial communities from Pennsylvania, USA - Little Laurel Run_MetaG_LLR_2012 | ecosystem: Environmental > Aquatic > Freshwater > Creek > Sediment | place: USA... | reverse complement strand
AGCCGCGCGCGCGGCTCCGAACAACCACTCCAGCAGCCTGGTTCGTCCCGCGCCGGCCAGCCCGGCCAAGCCGACGATTTCGCCACGATGGACCGTCAACCTGATGGAACCCTGGATGCGAAGAAGCTCCTCCGCCTGTGCGCTACTCGCTACCGCCGATCCAAGCCGCTCCTTCAGCTCGGTTCCGATCATGGCGCGCACCAGTTCTTCGCGGGTGACCTGCGAGGTCGGTTGCGTCAGCACCCGCTGGCCATCGCGCAGTACGGTCACGCGATCCGAGATTTCGAAAATCTCCTGGAGCCGGTGGGAAATGTAGATCACGCCCACGCCGCGGACCCGCAACAACCGGATGGATCGGAACAGAGCTTCCGCATCCCGGTCGGCCAGGGGAGCGGTTGGCTCGTCCATGATGATGAGGCGGCTCTCGAAGACGACCGCGCGGGCGATTTCGACAATCTGCCGCTCCGCCAGACTCAATTCCGCCACGGGCCGGTGCGAGTCGATCCGGTGTTCCAAGTGTTCCAGGACGCGTTGGGTCCTCTCGTGCATTTGCCGGAAGTTTACGAAGCCGCGAATCACCGGGTGGCGGCCCAGAAAAACGTTTTCCGCCACGCTCAACTGCGGCACCAGCGCTAATTCCTGGTGCACAAAGCCGATGCCCAGCGCGCGGGCGTGGCGCGGGCCCTCCAGTTGGATGGGGCGGCCCTCCCAGAGCAGTTGGCCCGCATCCGGCCGCACGACACCGCTGACGACATTCATCAGCGTGGATTTGCCGGCGCCATTCTCACCCACCAGGGCATGCACCTCTCCCGCGCGCAGATCGAAATGAACCGCCTCGAGCACGGCGATCCCGCCGAACGACTTCGAGATGTTGCGTACCTCCAGCAAGGGAGCGGAATGATTCACGTGGCTACACCGCGTTCAGGAAGTAATTCCTGGCCGTCTCGTTAAAGCCTGCCACCTGCGCCGCCTTCCATGCCGCATCCCGCGTCAGTTCCACCGCCAGCAAGCCCGCCACCCGGGGGGCCATTTCGACCGCCGCGCGCGCATTCAGGAAGAGCGCGCGCGTCCGCCGGGCGAGGACGTCTTCCACCGTGCGCGCCATTTCGCGGCGCGCCGCCCAGACCACTTCCGCCGCGGTATAGGGCAGGGCCGTATGGAGCGGTTGGGCCAGGGAAGCATCCACCTCGCTGAATGCCGCGATGGCGGGAGCATCGGAGCCGTAGGCTTTCAGCGAGCCGAACCGCTCCGGGCTGGTGTGAAAACCGTGGATGTTCAGATGGTGTGTCACGCATTCCTTTTCCGGCAGGCGGGCCAGGGTGGCCGCCTGATTGACGCAGTCTTCCGCCATGTGGCGATACGTGGTCCATTTTCCCCCACAGATGGTGATCATGCCGGAGTTCTCGATGCGGATGGTGTGATCGCGGGAAAGGGACGCGGTATTCCCGGCATCTTTCATCCGTACCAGCGGACGGATGCCCGCGAACACGCTGAGAACGTCGGAGCGAGTGGGTTTTTTAGCGAGGTAAAGCGATGCCGTTTGCAGGATGAATTCGATCTCGTCGTCAAGGGCGACCGGTTCGAGCGAGGGTTCCCGAATCGGCGTGTCGGTGGTGCCGACGACCGTGTGACCATGCCAGGGGATGGCAAACAGGATTCGCCCATCGCTGGTATGGGGCACCATGATGGCGCTCTCGCCCGCCAGAAAGGAGCCATCGAAAACCAGATGGATTCCCTGGCTGGGAGCGATCATCGGCTCCACCGCCGGATCGGCTTGGCGCCGAAGGCGGTCGCTGAATGGGCCGGTGGCATTGACGACCACCTTGCCCGCGATCGCCAACTCGCCGCCGGTTTCCATGTCCCTGGCACGGACGCCGTTCACGAATCCATCCGCATCCTTGCTAAGTCCCGTGACCTGGACGTAATTCAGAAGAATCGCTCCCTGTTCGAACGCGGTAGCCACCAGGTTGATGAGCAGCCGCGAGTCGTCAAACTGGCCGTCGAAATAGATCACGCCGCCGCGAAGCCCTTCGGTGCGCAGATTGGGGAGCAGTTGAAGCGTTTCCTCCTGGGAAAGGATGCGGGAAGCGCCAAACCCGTACTTGCCGGCGAGCAGGTTGTAGAGCTTCAAGCCGATGCCGTAGAAGGGAGATTCCCACCATTCGTAGTTTGGCACGACGAATCCCAGGTTGTGGACCAGGTGGGGCGCATTTTGTGCCAGCAGGCCGCGCTCTTTCAAGGCTTCCATCACCAGGGACACGTTGCCTTGCTCGAGGTACCGGACTCCGCCATGGACCAGCTTGGTGCTGCGGCTCGAAGTGCCCTTGCCGAAATCGTGCTGCTCCAGCAGCAAGACATCGTATCCGCGAGTAGCGCCATCGATGGCCACACCCACGCCGGTGGCGCCGCCGCCCACGACGATCAGGTCCCACGGGCCGGTATGCGCCCGGAGCCGACGGTACATTTCGGATCTGGTCATAGATCAATTTCCGGTCTCCCCAGCGATGCGGCAGGTGCGATGTGACGCATCTTGCGACCCGTTTCGGGAAGATCCGCCACAAAGCCGGGGTTTTCGGCAACTTGCGTCACCCGCATCGACAAGGGGGTGGCGGGCGGCGCGCCGGAGTGGAGTAAGGGAAGACGCATAAAACGAAGCTTCTATTTTCAGGTTTAGCACGACGGGAGGAGGGATTCGGGGGTAGTGGAATTTGTTGTTGGTTGAACTGGTGGTGGTGGGTGGATTACCGAGGCAATATTCAAGACGGGCGTCTGATCCGCCCGCTCGCCGTTCATCAGGCGAAATCAAAGGGGCTGAAGATGATCGCCGGGTGATCACTGCCCTCGTAGCCTGCCATCCGGTTCCATGGGTTGGATTGCAGCCCGCGTCAGAAGATCAGTTTCAAGGCGAATTGGCCTTGCCGCGACGGATAGGTGGAGCGGATCGTCCCGAAGGCCGCACTGGTGGTTTGGGTGTTGGGTATGCCGAAATTCGTGTGGTTCAGAACGTTGAAGAACTCCGCCCGGAATTGCACGCGGGCTCTTTCGCGAATGCGGAAATTCTTGTCGGCCGAAAAATCCCATTGATCGAAGTTGGGAGCGCGGAACGAATTCCGGCCGACATTGCCGTAGGGCGCGCTGGCGGGCGGCGTCGTGAAGGTATACCCGGCGAAATAGGTGTTCAGCATGGCGGAGCGGCTCTGGCTGACGGCGCTGCCGCTTACGTTGGGGCGGAGGAAGGGCTGGCCGCGATAATCGTTGGAAAGCGAGCTGACGATATTGGCGCCAGTGGCGCCATAGGTCACGTCCAACGGGGTGCCGGTGTGAGCGCTGTTGATGCTGGTGACTTGCCATCCGCCTAGCAACGCATCCAGCACGGGATTCATGTTAGCGCCGAATGGACGGCCCTTGCCAAAGGGAAGCTGGTAGACCACGCTGGTGACATTGTTCAACTTCACGTCAAACGCGGAGAGCCCTTTTTCCGCGGCCAGATTGCGAATGTTCTGCGGATTGGCCTGGTAGTAGCCCGCGTAATACTCCAGCGCCTGTTCGGAATCGCCCATGGCTTTTCCCCAGGTGAACGAGTTCAGCAGGTACAGCCCTTTGGCGAAACGGTGCTCCACGCGGGCCGAGAGGCCGTTGTAGTGATTGTTGCCGGCCGGATACAGCCACGTAATAGGCCCGAACGCCGGTATGGGCACGCGCGCGGTGACCGGCAGATTTTGACCCGGCTGGTTCGGAGCCGCCTGATTGTAATCGGCGATGATGGGAAGGCGCAGACTGTGGTTGCCGTTGTAGGCAAGTTCGAGGACCCAGTCCTTGGGCAGTTGCCGCTGCGCCGAGAAGAACCAGTTTTGGATATACGGCCACTTGCTGTCCGGAGGAGTATAGACCACGTTGGAGTTGGCTGGATTGAAGGCCGCGGGGCTGGCGATGTTGGTGCTGAAGCTGTTCGGCGTGGTGAGGAAGGTGGCGGGCACCGGGCCGCCCGCGGGGATTGACTGGGTAAGGACGCCGAACAGGGCCTGGGGAGCGTTAATCCCCTCCTGGGCGCTCCCGGGCCGGTTGAAGAACGTGTAGCTGATGCCATATCCGGCGCGGACGACGGTTTTGGGATCGAGGCTGTACGCCAAGCCCAGCCGCGGCCCATAGTCCTTGTAGTCGGGGTGCACCAGGCCGCGCTGAAACAGGCTGCCGCCGGTGGCTTTGATCATCGAGTTGGTGTTGGGGTCGAAATTGGAGTAATTGTTATCGCGCTCATACAGCGGGGAGGCGAACTCCCACCGCAGCCCCATGTTGAGCGTAAGCTTCGCGCTCACCCGATAGTCGTCCTGAACGTACAGCGAGTGCACGAACTGCCTCAGATTGATGACCGTATAGCTCCCCAAGTTGATTTGATTGGGAACGCCAAACATAAAATCCGCCAGGCTGTAGCTGGTGGAATCGCTGGGGACCGTGCAGGTGGAAGGCTGGCCCAGTTGCGCGCAGGTGGGTCTGCTGAACAACCCGGTGTACGTGTCTTGACCATAAAGCGGATTAGTATCCAGAATCTCGGTGCGGATCGGCAGGTACTGGTAACCCACCTTGAGAGAATGCCGGCCCAGGGTCTTCGAATAATTGAGCTTGGGATCCCAGGAGGTGGGGTTCTGGAACTGCGGGTTGCTGGTCTGGCGGCCCATGGCGGTGAGTCCGCTGATGGTCTGCGTATTAATGCCGCCGGTGAGGTTTGGCGTGGTGGGCAGGCCTTGAAAGCCGCCGAACATGGAAGCCATGCTCGGGCCGCCCAAATATGGCGGCACCTTGCCGGCAAGCATGCGGGAGAAGCCTACGCGGAATTCGAGGAGAGAGGCCGGCGTGACGGTCCAGGTGTAGCCGAACGAAGCGTTCTGATCGACGACGTGAATATAGCCGTTGCCGTCACCGCCGGACGGCCCGGTCAGGGTTGGCGCATAATACTGCAAGTCCTTGCGCTGGCTGTAACGCAGGAAGGCCGTCATGCGGTCGTTGATCTGGCCGTCCAGCTTGGCGTCAAATTTGTCGCCGTAGTCGCGGATGAGCAGCAACGCCTCGTCGTTGTTGGAGCGTCCGGGGCCGTTGGTCGGCGGCAGTCCGCTCAAGACCGCGGCCGCGAACGGATTCAACTGCGCGACCGGAATCTGCGTGTTGGCGGGATAGACCACTCCCGTCAGCGGGTTGACGACGGCGACTGGGAGAATACCCTGGCGATCGGTCATGCTGGGAATGGAGTCGAAATTGAGATAGCGCTGCAACTGCCGGAAGCCCTCATAATCGGCGAAGAAGAAGAGCCTGTTCTTGATAAACGGCCCGCCGATGGTGGCCCCGAACTGGTTGCGCTGCAAGGTGGGCTTGACGAAGACGGCGGGGCTGAAGAGGAAGCCGGTGGCGTTCAGACTGGTGTTGCGCAGGTACTCGTAGGCCGAGCCGTGAAGTTCGTTGGTTCCGGATTTCATGACGGCGCTCACCACCGCGCCGCCCACGCGTCCGTATTCGGCGCTGTAGTTGCTGGTGATGACTTTGAATTCGGCGAGCGCATCCGGCGACAACTGCACCAACTGGGCGGAATAGCCCTGATTGCTGGTTCCATAGGCGTTGTTGTCCAGGCCGTCGAGCAGGAAGTTGTTGTATGTGCTGCGCATGCCGTTGACGTTAAAAGCGCCTTCCCGCGGCGTGCCGCTGGCCGAGAAGGAGATTGCCATCGGAGACTTGACGGCGTTGGTGGACAACAGGGCCAAGTCAGCATAATTGCGGCCGTTGAGCGGAAGTTCCGCGACCGCCGCAGTGCTGATCACCTGGCTATGTTCGCTGGAATCGGTCTCCAGGGTGGCCGCCACGCTGGTCACCTCGACGGATTCGGTAACGGCGCCCACTTGCATGGCGAAGTCCACGCGCTGCCGGGCGCCCACGTTGACCACCACGTCGGTGGCGGTGGCCTTGGAGAACCCGGAGTGCTCCACCACCAGGGAATAGCGGCCCACCTTCACGTTGAAGAAATCGAAGTTGCCGTTCTCGTCGGTCGATGTCTGGACCTTGATTGCGGTGTCCTGATTGGTGAGCGTCACGGTTGCTTTCGGTATGGTTCCACCCGACGGATCGCGAACAGTGCCCAGGACCTCGGCGGTTTCAAACTGCGCCTGGAGCCAACCTGCCAGGAGAAAGCCGCCGAGCAATACAGTGATTCTATTGAGTTTAGTCATAGAATTGCCTTTCCTAACCCATAAGGGTAGCGGCCCAACGTGAACCGGTGTTTACACTGCCATTACGGTTGCGTGTCATGCGCCGCCTCCGGTGAGCGCGGACGCGCGGCTCAATCTGCGCTATGTTATCGCACACGTTTGCAGCAGACGTGAAAATCATACAGCGTTCCTGTTGTCGAGTCAATGACGGCTGGTCAACCTCGATACCGCTTCCGGCAAAGTGTGCTGCACAACCCCGTCGCTCCCGTTTGTGCGGCAGGGGCGAGGCGGGAAAGTACGTTTCTTTTCCATGAGATATCCTGCGGGACCTCGCGTCATTCTTGAGTTTCACGGGAGCGGCAAGACCCGATTGACAATACGGAAAAACGTATCATAAGATGAGCTGAGTTCTGCACACGTGTGCAGAATCGGCCGTCTTCCCCATATGCCTGCATTGGAACAGGTGGGCCATCCCATGGGCACCCACGACACGCCACGGAACGCATCCATCAAGGACATCGCACGCATGGCTCAGGTGTCGCATTCGACGGTTTCCCGCGCCTTGACCGGCAGCAAGCAGGTGAATCCGGAGACGGCGGCGCGAATCCGCAAGATTGCGGACGAAGCCGGCTACCGGGCCAGCGCCGCGGCGCGCACCATGGTGATGGGGCGCAGCAATACGATCGGGGTGGTGGTCACCAACATCGCCGATCCGTTCGTGGCTGGGGTAGTCGACGGGATAGAGGACGCGGCGGAGGAGCGCGGCTACTCGGTGTTTCTGGCCAACTCGAACGCGCAGCCGGAGCGGGAGATGCGGGTGGTGCGCTCTTTCGAGGAGAGGCGGGTGGACGGGATCATCGTCACCTCTTCGCGGGTCGGTGCGCTCTATGTTCCACTGATGGAGCGGCTGCGCATTCCCGTGGTGTTGCTGAACAACCAGCATCCGAGCCAGTTCGCTCACTCGGTGCTGATCGACAACGTGGAGGCCAGCCTGAAGGCAACGCGGCACCTGATTGAGCTGGGCCACCGGCGCATCGCTTACCTGGGCGACCGCTTCGGGCACCAGTCCGATACCGAGCGCTTCGCGGGATACCGCCGAGCCGTGGAGGAAGCGGGGATGGGGTTTGCGCCCGAACTGGTGGCGCACGGAGACGGCAAGCCTGAAGGCGGACAGCAGGCCATGGCGCAGCTTCTGGCTCTACCCGGGCGGCCGACGGCGGTATTCTGCTATAACGACATGTCGGCCCTGGGAGCAATGCGGCAGATCCGCGTCGAAGGCCTCCGGGTTCCCGACGACGTTTCGGTGGCCGGCTTTGACGACCTGTACATGAGCCAATATCTGGAGCCGCCGCTGACTACCGTTCGGCAGCCCATGCGGCAAATGGGGCGCATGGCGATGGAGACTCTGCTGCAGATTTTCGACGGGGCGGTTGGCACTCACAACCTGACGGTGGAAGGGCAACTGATCGTGCGGGAGTCCACCGCCGGCCCGAGGGGGAATCGATGAAGAACGAACTGTTGGTATCGCCGGAGAGGTTCACGGGCCGCGTGGAACACTTCGGCTACCAGTACCTGGCATTTGAGAATGTGAAGCTGGGCGCGGACGGACGGCACGAAGCGGAGACGGCGCAGCGCGAACTGGCGATCGTGGTGCTCGGGGGGCGCTGCTCGGTCGTGTCTTCGCGGGGCGAGTGGCGCGGCTTCGGGGCGCGGGCGCACGTTTTTGACGGGCGGCCGTACACGCTGTACCTGCCGCCGAACACGGGCTTCCGCGTCACGACGGAGGCCGGCTGCGACTTGGCTTTGTGCTTCTCACAGGCGGAAGAGGAGCACGAGGCACGCCTGGTGGAACCGGAAGAGGTGCAGGTTGAGATTCGCGGCGGCGGGAACGCGACGCGGCAGATCCACCACATGATCCGGCCGGAGTTTCCGGCGCACCGCCTGCTGATCGTCGAGGTGTACACTCCGGCGGGCAACTGGTCCAGCTATCCCCCACACAAGCATGACGTACACAACCCGCCGTCCGAGGTAGACCTCGAGGAAATTTACTACTACCGGGTCCGGCGTCCGGGAGGATATGCGATTCAGAAGGTCTACACTCGGGACCGGCGGATCGACGAGACGATTACGGTGCGGGACGGGGAACTGGTGCTGGTGCCGGAGGGTTACCACCCGGTGGTGGCGGCGCACGGATACGACGTGTATTACCTGAATGCGCTGGCTGGATCGGCGCGATCCATGGCGGCTTCGGACGATCCGGATTACGCGTGGGTGCGCGGGGAGTGGCGGGAGAAGGACCCGCGGCTTCCGCTGGTCTGATGTGGGAGCCAACCGTATGGCAGTGAAGCCGGACGCAGGCCGGGAGGCCTACGCCACAAGGAGCAAACCGTGAAAACTCGAAGGCTCACGATGGCCCAGGCGCTTCTGGGCTTTCTGAAAAATCAGTATGTGGAGCGCGACGGGGTCGAACACCGGTTCTTTGCCGGCGTCCTCGGAATTTTCGGCCACGGCAATGTGGCGGGAATCGGGCAAGCTCTGCAACAAAACCTGGATCTCCCCTACATCCCCGTCCGGAACGAGCAGGCGGCGGTTCACCTTGCCGCGGGATATGCCAAGACAAGCAACCGGCTGCGCACGTTCGTTTGCACATCGTCCATCGGTCCCGGCGCCACCAACATGATCACGGGCGCGGCTCTGGCCACCATCAACCGCTTGCCGGTGCTGCTGTTGCCCGGGGACATTTTTGCGCGGAGGAACGTGGCGCCGGTGCTGCAGCAGCTCGAGTCGCCATCCACGCAGGATATCGGGGTGAACGATTGTTTCAAACCCGTGTCGCGGTACTGGGACCGGATCTACCGTCCGGAGCAGTTGATCACGGCGCTGCCGGAGGTCATGCGGGTGCTCACTTCGCCCTCCGATTGCGGGGCGGTGACGCTGGCGCTACCTCAGGACGTGCAGGCCGAAGCCTGCGATTTTCCGGAGGAGCTGTTCCGCAAGCGGGTGTGGCTGATCCGCCGGCCGGAACCGGACGCGGTGAGTTTCGCGCGAGCTGTGGAAGCGATTCGCGCGGCCAGGAAGCCGTTCCTCGTAGCGGGCGGCGGGGTGCTGTTCAGCGAAGCTTCGGAGGCGCTGGCGAAGCTCTGCTCCTCCACCGGCATACCCATTGGCGAAACACAAGCGGGCAAGGGCTCGCTGTCCTGGGACCACCCCCAGTGCATGGGAGCGGTGGGCGCCACCGGGACGCTCGCGGCGAACCGGCTGGCGCGGGATGCCGACCTGGTGATTGGCGTCGGGACCCGGTATTCGGATTTCACCACGGCCTCCATGACGGCGTTCCAGAATCCCGCTGTGCGCTTTGTAAACATCAACACCGCCGAGTTCGACGCATGCAAAGTGTCGGCGATTCCGGTGGTGGCCGACGCGCGCGTAGCGTTGGAGCGTCTGGCGACGGCGCTGGCCGGCTATCGCGTGGAAGACGGATATGCGTCGCTCATCCGCGATTTGAAGCGGGAGTGGGAGGCGGAAGTCGACCGCCTGTTCCACCTGGGACTCGATCCTCGTCCGGCGCAGAGCGAAGTGATTGGGGCGATGTGGGAGGCTTCCGGTCCGCGCGACATCCTGCTTTCGGCGGCGGGCAGCCATCCTGGCGACTTGCACAAGTTGTGGCGAACCCGCACACCCAATGGCTACCACTTGGAATACGGTTACTCGTGCATGGGCTACGAGATTCCCGGTGCCCTGGGAGCCAAGCTGGCGGATCCATCACGGGAGGTCTTTGTGTTTTTGGGCGATGGCACGTACCTGCTGATGCCGGGTGAGATTGTCACTTCCGTGCAGGAGGGCGTGAAAATCATCGTCGTGCTGGTGGACAACCACGGTTTCGCCAGCATCGGCGGGTTGAGCCAATCCCTGGGGCAGCAGGGTTTCGGCACGGTGTTTCGAATGCGTCAGGAATCGGGGCAGTTGGAAGGGGCATTCCTGCCTGTGGACTACGAGGCCAACGCGCGCAGCCTGGGGGCGCACGCCATTCGCGCCAACGGGCTGGCGGAATTCAAACAGGCTCTGGAGACGGCCAAGAGCCTGGACCGCACCACGGTGATCGTGGTGGAGACCGAGCGCGAGGTTCGTGTGCCGGGCTACGAATCCTGGTGGGACGTAGCGGTGGCGGAGGTTTCCGAAATGGAGAGCGTGCGCGAGTCACGAGCGCGTTACGCGGAGGCGCGCCTGAAGGAACGCCACCACCTTTGAGGATGAACATGTCGAAGCTTCTGGTGGGAAACGCCCCCTGTTCCTGGGGCACGCTGGAGTTTGCAGAACCCAAGGGCGAAGCGATCGGTTATGCCCGCATGTTGGACGAACTGGCGGAAACCGGCTACACCGGAACCGAACTAGGCGATTGGGGCTACATGCCCACCGAGCCCGGCGCGCTGCGCGGCGAACTCGAGCGGCGCGGCCTCGCCATGCTCGGCGCGTTTGTGCCGGTGGCCTTGAAAGACGCTTCCCGGCACGATTCGGGGATTGCCATGGCGGTGAGAACCGCGCGGCTTCTGGCGGCGGTTGCTTCGACGCCGCCACCTTATCTGGTGCTGGCCGACGACAACGGAAAGGATCCCGAGCGTACCCGCCTGGCGGGACGGATTCCCGCCGCCGCGGGGTTGAGCGAGGCGCAGTGGAGCGTGTTCGCTGCGGGAGCGAATCGCCTGGCGCGCGCCGTCTTTGAGGAGACGGGTCTGCGGACGGTCTTTCACCACCACTGCGCCGGCTATGTCGAAACGCCGGGAGAGATCGCGCGTTTCCTCGAATTGGCCGATCCGCATAGTGTTGGGCTGGTGTTCGACACCGGTCATTTCACCTATGGCGCGGGCCACGCCAGGGTGATCGAAGCGCTGGAGAGCTATGGCGATCGCGTCTGGTACGTCCATTTCAAGGACTGCGACCCACGGGTGGCGGCGCGGGCGCGCGCCGAGGGGTGGGACTATTTCACGGCGCTGCGGCACGGCGTGTTCTGCGAGCTGGGGAAGGGCTCGGTGGACTTTCAGGCGGTGCTGCGCTGGCTCGCCGCGCGCGGCTACGGCGGCTACGTGCTGGTGGAGCAGGACGTGCTGCCCGGCATGGGTGCGCCGCGGGAAAGCGCCCGCCGCAACCGCGAATACTTGCGTTTGCTGGAGGTTTCATGAGCGCGAATCGACTGCATGTTGGCATCATCGGAGCGGGCAGAATCGGCAAGGTGCACGCGGAAACGGTCGCCTTCACCATACCGGAGGCCGAGATCGTTTCCATCACCGACATCAATCGGGACGCGGCCCTCCAGTTGGCAGGCCGTTGCGGGATCCGCGAGGCGGCCGCATCGAGCGAAGAGATCCTGGCCAATCCGCGGGTGGATGCGGTGCTGATCTGCTCTTCCACGGATACGCACGCGGGGCTGATCGCGCAAGCCGCGCGCGCCGGCAAACACATTTTCTGCGAGAAGCCGATTGCGCTCGACCTGGCGAAGATCGACGCGGCGCTGGAAGCCGTGAACCGGGCGGGTGTGAAGCTGCAGGTCGGATTCAACCGGCGTTTCGACGCGAACTTCGCGCGCGTGAGACGGGCGGTGGAAAGCGGTGAGATTGGAAGGCCGCGTCTGCTGCACATCGTCAGCCGCGATCCGGCTCCGCCCCCGCTTTCTTATATCAGAGTGTCGGGCGGGATGTTTTTGGACATGACGATCCACGATTTCGACATGGCGCGGTTCCTGATCGGCGACGAAGTGGACGAAGTCTTTGTCTCGGGGGCGGTGATGGTGGATCCGGAGATCGGCGCCGCGGGAGATCTGGACACGGCGGTGATCGTGCTGCGCTTTCGCAACGGCGTGATCGGGACGATTGATAATTGCCGGCAGGCGGCTTACGGGTACGATCAGAGGGTCGAGATTCTGGGCAGCCTCGGCCAGATTGCCACGGAGAATCGCTATCCAAACCAGGCGTCGGTGAGCACGGGCAGCGAGGTGCGGAAGGATCTCCCGCTGAATTTTTTCATGGACCGCTACCGGGAGAGTTTCGCCGCCGAACTGCGCTGCTTTGTCGAGGCCGTAGTCCACGGCAAGCCCACGCCGGTCAACGGCGAAGACGGCCGCATTCCGGTGGTGATGGGGCTGGCGGCCCGCAAGTCGTACGAGGAACGCCGGCCTGTACGGCTGGCGGAAGCCGGAGAGAGCCCGGCGAGGCGATGAACACGCGCTTCGGTGAAACTCGAGCCCGTGACGTGTAATCTGGTTACATCCATGGAGAATAAAGTCATCCTGGTCAGCGGCGGAGCTAGCGGCATTGGAGCCGAGACGAGTACACGCCTGGCGTTGGCGGGCGCCCGCATTGTCATCGCCGATCTCAACGTGGGTGAAGCCCAATCTAAGGCCGCCGGCATTGTGGCCGGAGGAGGTCAAGCCATCGGCGTGCCCTGTGACATCACGGACCCTGAAGGATGCGAAGGCGCCGCGCGGGCCGCGGTCGATCGCTTCGGCCGGCTCGATGGTTTGGTGAACTGCGCGGGGATCAGCCGGCCCCACGATTCCATTTCGCTTCCGCCTGCCGACTGGGCCCGGATGGTGGATGTGCAACTCAACGGGGCGTTCTACCTGGCGCAAGCATGTGCCCGGCGCATGTGGGATGAGGGCGGAGCGATCGTGTTCATTACCAGCACCAATGCCAGGGCTGCTTTCCCGCGCCGCGCCGCCTATTGCTCGGCCAAGGCTGGTGTAGCCATGCTTACGGAGGTGCTGGCCATTGAGTGGGCCGGGAAGGGCATTCGCGTCAACGCGATTGGTCCGGCCTACGTGGCCACCGAAATGACCATGCGCAACATTGCGGCCGGCAATATCAGCGAGGCCCAGATCAAGGCTCGCATCCCACTAGGCCGGCTGGCCCAACCCGCCGACGTTGCGGACGCGGTATCGTTCCTGCTGAGCGACCAGGCCAGCTTCATCACCGGCCAATCGTTGTATGTGGACGGCGGCTGGCTTGCCTACGGATACTTCTGAGATTGAAAACGGCCGCGGCTAATCCAGCCTGCGAATCCAGATATTGCGGAACTTCATCTCGGTGTGCGGCGCACCCTTGAATCCGCTGTGATCCTGTAACAGGAGCGGTCCGTCCGAGCAGCCGCCTTTGGTGTTCTGGATGCGGTGATGGTCCTGGACGAGCACTCCGTTCAGGATCACGGTGACGCTGCCCATCTCAGTCACCTTGCCATCCGCGTCGCACTTGTGCGGATGAAATACGATGTCGTAGGTCTGCCACTCGCCTGGCCTGCGCGCGGCGTTCACCAGAGGCGCGGACTCACCGTAAACGGCGCCGAGAGCGCCGTCGGCATACGTCGGATTCTCGAACGAATCGAGAATCTGCACCTCATAGCGGCCCTGCAAATAGACTCCGCTGTTGCCGCGCAACTGCCCCTTCTGGTCGGCCATCAGCGGAGGCGCGAATTCAAGATGCATTTGCACCGCGCCGTACTTCACTTTGGAAATCGCGTCTTTGGCGCCTGTGGCGCAGATCATCAGGTTATTATCCGCGCGGCAACCGGTGGGCGACCCGTCGGGTTTGGTCCAGCCATCGACACCAGTGCCTGCGCTGAAGAGGACGATCGCATCGGAAGGCGGCGCTCCCGGCAGCGCGCCTGGAGTCACCGCCCGTGGTTGTGGAAGTTCCTTCTTCTGTTGCCCGAGGAGAAGCAGTGTGCCCAAGAGGAGCAAGAGGGCAGTCGATTTCATGCTTCTCATTCTATGCTACACGTACAGTTTTTCGATCGGCTTCCCCGCCACATCCGTCAACCGGAAATCCCGGCCCTGGAAGCGGAACGTCAGCTTCGTGTGTTCCAGTCCCAGCAGGTGCAGCATGGTCGCGTGCAGGTCGTGGACATCCATCCGGTCGCCCGTCGGCGAGAATCCCAGTTCATCGGTGCCACCGATCGTCATGCCAGGCTTCACACCGCCGCCCGCCATCCACAGTGTGTATGCGTCGATGTGGTGATTGCGCCCGGCCTTGCCCGATTCGCGCACCTCGCCCATGGGTGTCCGCCCGAACTCGCCACCCCACACCACCAGCGTGTTCTCCAACAGCCCGCGTTGTTTCAGATCCCTGATCAGCGCCGCGCTCGGCTGATCTACTTCGCGCGTCACCTGCTCCAGCGGCTGACCCAGATCCGCGTGGTGATCCCAATCGGTGTGATAAAGCTGGACGAACCGCACACCCCTCTCCACCAGCCGCCGCGCCAGCAGGCAGTTGTTCGCGAAGCTCGCCTTCCCCGGTTCCGCGCCGTACAGATCCAGCGTCTGTTTCGATTCCTTGCTGAAATCGATCAGCTCCGGTCCGCTCGTTTGCATCCGGTAGGCCATTTCGTAGGACGCCACGCGCGTGGCGATTTCCGGATCGCCCGTCTCCGCCATTCGCGAAAGATCCAGGTCGCGAATCGTCTGAATTGTCTCCTGCTGCGTTTCCGGTGAAATACCGGCCGGCCGCGAGAGATCCAAAATCGGATCTCCGCCCGACCGGAACGGCACGCCCTGATACTCCGTCGGCAGAAATCCGCTCGACCACAGTGCCGCTCCGCCCCGGGGTCCGCGCGGTCCCGATTGCAGCACCACGAAGCCTGGCAAATCCGACGATTCGCTCCCGATTCCATACGTGATCCACGAGCCCATGCTGGGGCGCCCGAAGCGCGTCGATCCGGTGTTGATGAAACACTTGGCCGGCCCGTGATTGAAGTTTTCAGCCGCCAAGCCCTTCACGAAGGTGATCTCATCGGCGATGCCGCCCATGTTCGGCAGCAGTTCCGAGAACCATGCGCCGGATCGCCCGTACTGCTTGAACTGACGCGCCGTGCCCAGCAGTTTCGGCCGCTCCTTGGCGAACGTGTCCATGAAGGCGAACCGCTTCCCCGCCAGCAACGCGTCCGGCACCGGCTGATTGTGATACTTCTGCAGTTCCGGCTTGTAATCGAACAACTCGAACTGGGAGGGCGCGCCCGCCATGAACAGGTAGATGACATTCTTCGCCTTCGCCGGGAAGTGGCCCGATCGAGTCTTCGCAAACAGCCTCTCGCCCGCCAGCAGGGAGAGCAGACCCACTTTGCCCAGCCCCAGTCCGCAACGGCTGAAAAAGTGGCGCCGGGTTTCGAGCAGCAGAGCGCGTTCCTGGTTGGTCATCTCTTGGTCACTCCCGCGTCAGGAAGTCGTCGATGTTCAACATGGCGCGCGCCACTGCAGTCCACGCGGCTTCCAACGGCAAATCCTTGGGCAGCATGGCCGCCAGTTTCGCCGGCGGTGGATTCACCGGCGTGCCTTCCGGCGTAAACTTCCCGCCTTTATAGATCAGTTCCAGCACCCGCCCGGGGTTGGTCTTGTATTCATCCGTGGCGCGGGCCAGTAACCTCTCGATGCGCTGTTGTTCGCCCGCTCGCGGCTCGCGTCCGGCCACCAGCAGATACGCATACCGGAGACGTCCGGCATTATCTTGCGGCGCCTCTTTGATTACCCGCGCCGCCAGCCCTTCGGCAAACTCAGTGAAGGCTTCGTCGTTGAGCGTCGCCAACGCCTGCAGCGGCGTATTCGAACGGACCCGCCGCGTGCACGTCGAGACCGCGTCCGGCGCATCGAACACCAGCAGCCCGGGAAACCCGGCCGACCGCCGAAAGAATGTGTACAACCCGCGCCGATAACGGTTGTCGCCCTTCTCCACCGGCCACGCCCCGGCCACCTGCGTTACCGACATGGCGCCCTCCGGTATTGGCGGATAGACGCTCGGCCCGCCGACCGTCTCCGTCAGCAGACCGCTCGCCCGAAGCGCCGAATCGCGGATGATCTCCGCATCCAGCCGCAGCCGGCTCTGTCTCGCCAGCAGCTTGTTGTAGGGGTCTGCTTCCTCCAGTTCCTGCCGCGCCTTCGACGCCTGCCGGTACACAGCCGACGTCACAATCAGCCGGTGAATTTTCTTCTGGCTCCATCCCGATTGCATGAACTCGGAAGCCAGCCAGTCCAGCAGTTCCGGATGCGAGGGCTTCGCGCCCTGGGCCCCGAAATCGTTCTCCGATTCCACCAGGCCCTTGCCAAAATACTCCTGCCAGATGCGGTTCACGGTCACGCGGGCCGTCAGCGGATTGCGCTCGTCCACCAGCCACTTCGCGAAATCGAGGCGCGAGGTGGCGTCTTCCGGCAACTGCGGCAGCACCGCCGGAATCCCCGGCTTGACCGCGATGCCCTTGCGCGTGAAATCGCCGCCCAGGTGAATGTACGCCTGACGCGGCTGCGGCAGTTCCTTCATCACCAGCGCCGTCGTGTACTTAGGCTCGCGCTTGCGCAACTCCCGCAGATTCGCCACGCGTTCCCGCAGTTCCGGATCCTTAGCCGTGTCCGCGAGGCCCTTCCTCGCCAGTTCTCGCGTATACGTAATCAGTTCGCGGCTGATAGCCAGCCATTGCGCTTCCCAGGCCTTGTGCCGCGCGGTTTCCTCCGCCGTCGGCACGGGTAGAATCGGCCGGTTGAAATCGTAGCGCTCGGCTTCGCTGGTCACCTCGTCGATGTTGTTGAAGTAGGCGTAGAGCTGGTAAAACTCTTTCTGCGAAATCGGATCGAACTTGTGGTCGTGGCAACGGGCGCATCCCAGGGTCAACCCTAGAAACGCCGCGCCGGTGGTGGAGACGCGGTCCACCACGGCCTCCACCCGGTACTGCTCGAAATCGATCCCGCCCTCGTAGTTGCTGGGCGTGTTCCGGTGAAAGCCGGTCGCGATCAGTTGATCTACCGCCGGATTCGGCAGCAGGTCGCCGGCGATCTGCTCGATCGTAAATTGATTGAACGGCATGTCCGCGTTGATGGCGCGGATCACCCAGTCGCGATACTTCCACATGGTGCGCGGCGCGTCGATGGTGTAGCCGTCGGAATCCGCATAGCGCGCCACGTCCAGCCAGTGCCGCCCCCACCGCTCTCCATAATGAGGAGAGGCGAGCAGCATATCGACCACGCGCTCATAGGCGTCGGGCCGCTGGTCGGCAAGAAACTCCTGGATCTCCGCGGGTGACGGCGGCAAGCCCGTCAGATCCAGCGCAACACGGCGCAGCAGCGTCGCGCGCGCGGCCTCGGGCGAAGGCGTCAGTTTTTCCGTTTCCAGGCGCGCCAGAATGAAGCGGTCGACCGGCGTCTTCACCCACCCGGTTGCTTTGACCTCCGGCAGCGCCGGATGCCGGACCGGCTGAAACGCCCACCACGATCGCGGGTCTGCTTTGCTTGCCGGCACGGCGTCTCCGCTCCACTTCGCGCCTTCCCGAATCCACTGGCGAACCGCTTCGACCTGTTCGTCGCTCAGCTTCTTTCCCGGCGGCATTTTCAGATCGCCCGATTGCTCCACCGCGCGCATCAACAGGCTTGCCTCGGCATCGCCGGGCTTTACGGCGGGCCCGCGATTGCCTCCCGCAAGCAGAGCCTCGCGGCTTGTCACCACCAGGCCGCTCGTCTTGGTGCTGTCGTTATGGCAGGCCGCGCAAACCGTCTTCAGAACGTCCTGACCATTCTGCGTTTGCGCGCGGGCCGCAACGGCCGTGGCAAACAGCGCCATCGCGATTCTCGCCGCCAGCACTACCGGGCCTCCTCTTCGTTGCGGAACCCTTATGCGCCCGATTGGTTTCATGGCCGGGTTTGGCCCCCCTCCTCCATCGATTGTACATTCAACCGCCAACAGCCGGATCCTTCCCCTTTGCCTAGAGTGGCGCGCCTGTCCATCAACCGGGCGGCGGCAGTCTCACCCCCAGAACGTCTCGCAGATAGTTGATGTTGTGCGCGAGGTAATCGTCGACGGCGAGATCCATGTTTCCGCCGATGGCGTCGAAGCCGTCGTCACCCTTGCGCGGCGCATCGAGGTCGAAAATCGCCCAGCCCTTGTAGTGCCGGTCGCGCAGTACCTTGAAGACACCCGGGAAGTCGACGCCGCCGCCGCCCAGATTGTGATAGACGCTGGCCACGCGATGTTCCTCCTGCGTCGGCGTAGAGGTGTTGCCGCGATATTTGGCATAGGTGTCCTTGAGATGCACTTCGGCGATACGGGGGAAATAATCGCTGATGATTTGCACCGGATCTCCGCCGCCCAGGACCAGGTGCCCGGTATCCGCCGTCATCCAGACATATTTGGGATCGGTGAGCTCCATGGTCCGGCGCATGTCTTTTTCCCGTTCGAGGGGTCCCCAGATATGGGGATGTGGCGCCAGCCGGATTCCCATGGCAATGGTTTGCCTGCCGATCTCGTTGAGGGTGTTGGCAAGCCTCTTGAGCTGATCGTCGCTCGGACCACCGGGCGGACGCTGGCCCATGTTGACCTTCCAATGGCCGCAGCCCAGCGGCTGCAGAAAATCACGGGCGAAGGCCACGTGATCGGCGATCGTTTTGGGTATCTGGTCCGGATCGATGAAATTGGTCGACTGGCCGATCTCGCCATTGGACGCGTCGATGAACGTGATCCCCGCATCGTCGAAGATCTTTTTGAGCTCCATCGGATTCTTGCGATACTTCTCGATCCCATCCCCGTAGGGCTCGATGCCCTGCAGTCCCAGGGCGGCGACCCGTTTGACCGCCCACACGGTGTCGTGATGCGGGCGCCAGATGGAGCTGGTGGTCCCGAACAGAATGTCCGGATTGACGGGGTCGAGCGGCCGATGCCCAACCGCGCCCCACATCCTGGATGGCCTCAGGACGCTCGCAGTGGCCGCCATGCCGGACAACGCCAGCGCGGAAGATATCAACTCCCGCCTGGTGAAATCGCGCTCACGGACTTTTACAGACATGGGCACCTCCCTCGTTGAACGTGGTTGTTGTGCGTACAGAGATCGTAATCCGTCTAGCGAACCTTGGCAACCCCCGACCCGCCGGCGACCAGATCGCCGGCACTACCTTCGGTCCGGTTTCGTGGCCTCGATGCGGATTTGCCTGAGCATCTGGGCGTCGGGCGGGAGTTCGGATTGGCCGGCCGGGAAGCTGTTGGCGCTCAGGATATACGCCGTGATGTCGGAGTTGACGTCGGGGCTCAGCCGGCCCGGCTTGTCAAGAGGCATGGTGCTTCGGATTCGCTGGAAAAGGCCGCCCAGCGTCTGGCCGGACCATTTGTCGAGAAAGTCCTGGCCGGCAAGGGCGGGCGCCATCTCGACTCCGGCGAGGGTTTGCCCATGGCAAGCGCCGCAGTGTTGCTGGTACTGGGCCTGGCCGCGCCGGGCCTGCTCCTCGGTGTAAGCGCCGCCCCACACGGACGCGGGGAGCCGGATCTGCTGCGCCGAAACCGAAGGCGCGCGCGAAGAGGTTGGCGCGGAGCCGGCCGGCGGCAGCTTGAACGCCAGCAACTCACCCGAATAATTTCCGCCGCTGACCGCGACTACGAGATATTGTTCTCCGTTGAGCAGGTAAGTCATCGGCGAGCCGCTCTGCGGAGCGGGCATGTACACCGCGCCGGCTTCCCGGCCGCTGGCTTTGTCATAGGCGCGCAGCATGGCGCCGCGCTCGCCGGACGGAGTGGTGAAAAGGCCGGCCTCGCCGCAGATGACGAGAGTCTTGGTGACCAGCGGACCGATGAGGCCCGGGCGGCCGGTCCTCGGGATGTTGAGGCCCTTGAGCGCCGGATGATTGCGGATGCTGTCCGGAGTTTCGCCGTGGGCGATTTGCCAGGCGATCGCGCCCTTGTTCATATCGATCGCGGTGATGCGTCCGTAGGGAGGCTTGATGATCGGCAGCCCGCGGACACTGAGGCCGCGTCCGCCGCCTTCGAAGGCCGGATTGCCGCCTAGCCCAGCGCGCGCCGCGCCCATCGGCAGCACTACCCGAAATCCCTGCCCCGCCCGGCCCTGGATGTAATCCTCGTCTGAAATTTTCGGATCGTTCGGGCTTAGCAGTCCCAGTATCCCGGTGACGGTTTCGGAAAACACGTACAAAAGATGGGTCTCCGGATCGTAGGCGCCTCCAGGCCAGTTGGTGCCGCCCTGTGCTCCGGGCGAGATGATCGTGCCGAGCGGGCCCCCGGCTTTGCTGACAACGGGCGGCGTGAACAGCGGACCGATCTTGTATTGCGCGACCAGTTTGGCGGCCTCGGCGCGCAACTCGGGCGTCCAGTCGATCAGCTTGTCGATCGAGACGCCCTGGTTGTCGTAGGCCGGCGGCTTGGTTGGGAAGGGCTGGGTGGGCGAGTACCATTCGCCGGGCACATCGCCCCTGGGCACCGGCCGTTCTTCGATGGGCCAGACCGGCTTGCCGGTCACGCGGTCAAAGACATAGAGGAAGGCCTGCTTGGTGGGTTGCGCGACCGCCTTGACGGCCGTTCCATTGATTGTGATGTTGACGAGCATCGGCGCGCAAGGAATGTCCATGTCCCAGATGCCGTGGTGGACGAGTTGGTAGTGCCACTTGCGCTGGCCGGTCCGCAAGTCGACGGCGACCAGCGATTCTCCGAAGAGGTTGGCGCCGGGGCGATGGCCGCCGTAATAGTCGCCGGTCGGCAACTCGACGGGGAGATAGACGATGCCGAGTTCCTCGTCAACCGAGATCTGGCCCCACACGCCGGCATTGCCGGTGTACGACCAGGAATCCTTCTCCCAGGTTTCGATACCGAACTCCCCGGGCCGCGGGATGGTGTGAAAGATCCAGAGGCGTCTGCCGGTCCGCGCATCGAATCCGCGGACGTAGCCTTTGACGTTTTTCCGGCTCTTCGGGGCGCCGCCCGAGAGGTGGGCAGCCCCCACGATAACGACATTCCCGGCGACGGTGGGCGTGGCGTGGAGGCCGACATCGCCGGTGATCAGGTCGATTTCCTGATCGTCGTCCAGTTTGAGATCGACGATGCCGCCTTGGCCGAATCCGGGTACGGGCACGCCGGTTCTGGCATCGAGCGCGATCAGACGGTAGCCGGGCGTGACGTAGAAGATGCGCTCGTCCTGGCCGTCGGTCCAGTAGGCCAAGCCGCGGCCGGAAAGCTGGCGCGGCGCCGCCTCGCCACGCGCGCCTTCGATTTCGCTGTGCATCCACAGCATCTCACCGGTGGCGGCGTCGAGCGCCACCACGGCGCGGCGCGATCCGGCGGTGGTATACAGCCGGCGGTGGACCATGAGCGGGGTCGCTTCGAACTGGAATTCGGGCCGCGGGCCGAGCGCGTCCGTCTTGAAGCGCCAGGCGACCTCGAGCTGGTTGAAGTTGGCCGCGTTGATCTGGTCGAGCGGGGAGTAGCGCGTGTGTCCCAGATCTCCTCCGTAGGTCCGCCACTCACCGTCCTTCGCTCCGGATTGGGAATGGGTGGGCGGCGCCGCGAGAAGGCAGACTATGGCCGCAACTGGGAGCCGTCGAGACATGACAGGAATCTTCGCCCGAGGCCACAATCTTATATCAGTTGGCCGGCGATAGACAATCACATCGTCCCGGCGGGACTGCCAGTGTTACCGGACGTTAGACAGCCAATAGCCTGGGCGAGTCTGCGTCTTCCTCACCTCGGGGGCGCCGGACACGGCAACCTGGATTTCGTGGAAACCGCCTTCATCGGCATTGTTGGGACTGTAGGAGATCAGGTATTGGCTGTGCAATTCGGCGCCAACCTTCTGGATCGCATCCTGCAGGCCGCGTTGCCTGTAAAAGCTGAATTCGCTGCCGCCGGTGCCCTTGGTAAACGCCTCCACCGGGTTGTCCTTGAAGACGGCTTTGACATCTTTGAAGATTTCCACCATCATCGGGATGAATTCGGCGCGCCCTCCGTTGGTGCCGTAGGTTTGTTGTACCGAGGTTGGAGTTGCGGCCACCCCGGCAGGTAATGGATGCATGGCCGGCGGCAGATTGTCCGTCCGGCCCACGGGCGGCGGCGCGGTCAACGTGGTCTCCAGACGCGGCATGTCCACGCCATAGAAAAGCACGTTGGCGAATTGCAGCTCAAGCAGGGCTTCCCGCAAACGGGTCTCGCTTCCCAGGTCGCGGGTTTCGCCCACCAGCATAATGATGCGGCGGCGCTCCTTGGGCCGCCGTTTCAGCATGTTGGTGGCTTCGTTGACGGCATCCACCATGCGGTTCGAGGTGCTGCCACCGTAGGTATTCAGCTTCTTCACGGCATCGGTGATCTTGTCGGCCTCGTTGGTAAAGGGTTGCAGTACGCGGACCCGCGAATCATAGGCGATCACCGCGGCTTCGCCCTGGTCGCCGATGATGATGGGGGCGATCATGATCCCAATGCGCCGCACTTCCGGCATCAGGGCTTCGACATGTTGATTGGCCTGGATGCAGATGACCAGCGAGATGGGCAGGTACGACACGTCCACGTGAATGTTCTGTTCCTTGCCGTTGTCAAAGAGGTGGAACTGCTCGGGCTGCAGACCGCTGACGTACTGGCCGTCACGGTCGAAAACCAGGACCGGGGCCTGGACTTCGGTAGTGGTCACTACGATCTTGGGCGGCGCGGGTTCCTGCGGCGGCGGCGGTGACTGCTGGCCGGCCAGCAGCCCGGCAAGAAAGCTCACAAGGAGAACTCGATACATCGGTATCCTCTCAGGCAGGTGCGTGCTCAGTCCGGCCTCGGAGTAGATCTAGCACGTGGGGCACCAATTCCACGATAGCATCCAGGGACTGGACGGCTCCCTTGGGAGAGCCTGGCAAATTGACGATCAGAACGCGGCCCCGGGTGCCGGCCAGGGAGCGCGAGAGCACCGCCAAGGGAGTGGACTCGCGTCCGCGCAAGCGCATCAGTTCGCCGAGGCCGGGGATCTCGCGGTCGAGGACCGCGCGCGTGGCCTCGGGTGTGACATCGCGCGGCGCAACTCCGGTTCCGCCGGTGGTGAAGATGGCGGCGACCTGGTCTCCGTCGGCGAGCGCGGCCAAGCGCGCGCTGATTTCGGCCGCGACATCGGGGATGACTTCCACCACTGGCACGTACCAGCCCAGTTGTTCCAAACGTTCACGCACGGCCGGACCGGAACGGTCGGCGCGGGCGCCGGCGCTGGCGGAATCACTGATGGTCACGACCGCGGCTTTCGTCATGGGGTGCTTCCAGGGGGTTGGGAAGGATGGTTGCGGCGGAAATCCCCGCTCTTGCCGCCGCTCTTTTCGAGCAGGTAGACGTCCTGGATTTCGATGGATTTGTCGAGGCCCTTGGTCATGTCGTAAACCGTCAGGGCCGCCACGGCGGCGGCGGTGAGAGCCTCCATCTCCACGCCCGTCTGCGCAGTGGTGGCGGCGCTGGCAACGATACGAACGCCATCGGTTTCGAGCGTTACTTCCACATCGGCATGGCTCAGCATCAGGGGGTGGCAGAGAGGAATCAACTCGGAGGTGCGCTTGGCGGCGCCGATGCCGGCGATGCGGGCGATCTCCAACGGGTTGCCTTTCGGGTTTCGAGGCAGCTCTTCGAGCACGGCAGGCGCGATCTTGACGAAGGCGTGGGCACGCGCCGAACGGCGTGTTTCGGGTTTGGCCGAGACGTCTACCATGCGGGGGCTGCCGGCCGAATCGTAGTGGGAGAGTTTCTTCATTTCCACAACACCCGAATCAGCTCCCCGCGCGCGTATTCGGCGCGATCGGGATCGGCCACCAAAAAGGCGTTGGCGCGGGTGAGCGCGGGCACGTCGCCGGAGCCGTGCCAGGTCACAGGCGTGACTTCGTCGCCGTTGGCGCTCAAGCGTGCCGGCAGGAAACGGGTGATCCCCACGCGGTGGCGAAACTCCTGGGTCAGACGCGCCAGGGGCATGGGGAGCGCGATCTCCTCTTCGCCGGCGAGTAACTGCAGGGCGGCGCGCGCGAAGATCTCAAACGTCACCATGGTGGACGAAGGGTTGCCCGGCAGGCCGAAGAAGAACTTGCCGTTGGCGCGTCCGAAGACCAGCGGCTGGCCCGGTTGGATCAGCACACGGTCGAAGTAGAACTCGGCGCCGAAGCCGGCGAGCACCTCCTCTACTACGTCGTACTTGCCGGCGGAAACCCCGCCGGAGAGCAGCAGCAGGTCGGCGGCGAGACCCTGGCGAATGATTTCACGCGTGTGCTCCACGGTATCGCGCGCGACGGGAAGGACGCGCGGGACGCCGCCGGCGCGGGCTACCTGGGCGGCCAGGGAATAGGCATTGGAGTTGCGAATCTGGAACTCGGCCGGGGTCTCGTGGACCTCCACAATCTCGTCCCCGGTGGGGATGAGAGCTACCACGGGCTTGCGGTAGACGGAAACGCGGGTGCGACCGAACGCCGCCAGCAGGGCGATATCGGTGTAATCGAGCCGCTTCCCGGCGTGCAAGACGATTTCGCGGGCAGCCGCCTCGCAGCCTTTGGGGTTGATGAACTGGTGCGGCTCGGCGGAGCGGTCGGTGCGCACCCGGCCGTTCTCGCGATGGGTGTGCTCTACCATCACCACCGCGTCCGCGCCTTCCGGAATGGGCGCGCCGGTCATTATCTCGACGGCCTGGCGCGGGCCAACCACTCCACGGAACTGCTCGCCCGCGCGCACTTCGCCGATCACCTGGAGTTCTCCGGGCAGGTCGATGGCGCGTACCGCGTAGCCGTCGCGCACGGAGCGGGCGACGGCGGGGCAGTCGCGGTCGGCGGCGACGTTTTTGGCGAGCACCCGGCCGGCCGCGGATTCCAGGGCGGCTTCCTCGAGGGCGGGAGCGACGCGTGCGGCGCGCACGGTGGTGAGGACCCTGTCGCGAGCTGCAGTGAAGGTTAACGGCGGCACACTTCTATTATGACTGCGCGGGGCAGGCCGGGAGAGCCCCCGCATTGCGCGTTACACTGGCTTCGTGCCTAATCGTTCCTCGCTTTGCCTGATGGTCACGATGGTGCGCGAGGGCGCCATATCGCCAGTGGAACTGGTGGAAGCCCACGTCCGCCAGATTCAGGTGCGCAATCCGGAACTGAATGCCTTCGTCGCGGTGTTCGCGGAACAAGCGCTGGCCGAGGCGCGCGAAAGCGAACGCGCGGTCAAACATGGCGAAGCACTGGGACTGATGCACGGCGTGCCGGTGACGATCAAGGATTGCTTCGATATCGCAGGCCAGGCGACCGTGGTGGGCAGCCGGCTGCTCGCTCCGGCACCGGCGGCGGAGGATGCGGCGGCAGTGGCGCGTCTGCGCAGCCAGGGCGCGATTCTGCTCGGGCGCACGAATACACCCGAGCTGGCCTCGGCCTTCGAAACCGACAACTTCGTCACCGGCCGCACCAACCACCCGCTCGACCCTGAGCGTACGCCGGGAGGTTCGAGCGGCGGCGAGGCGGCGGCCATTGCGTCGTTCTGCTCGCCGGGCGGGCTGGCCAGCGACGGCGGCGGATCGATTCGCATGCCGGCTCACTTCTGCGGCATCGCCGGGTTCAAGCCCACGCCTGGGCGGATTTCGGGCATGGGGCACATGCCGCCACTGGGGTATCCCGCCGGGTTGTTTGCGGCGGCCGGGCCGATGGCGCGCAACGCGCAGGACCTGCGGCTTCTGTTCTCGGTGCTGGCCGCGTACGATCCGCGGGATCCGTTTTCCGCGCCCGTGCCATTGCGCGAGCCGGGAATCGATGACGTGCGCATCGGGGTGTGGGAACAATTCTACGATGTGCCGTTGGACGCGGAGATTCGCGCGGCCGTAGTGAAGGGCGGGAGCGTGCTGCAGGGTCTGGGATTCGCGGTGGAACCCTTCGCGCCGCAGGGGATGGAGCGGGTTCCGAACGTCTGGTCGGTGCTCTTCGGCCAATGGCCCGCGGCCGCCACGCGGAAATTCGTGGAGGGGCGCGAGCAGGACGCCCACTGGACCCTGCTGGAATCGCTGACGGGGGAATCGCCATCCGCCGAGCAGATTCTGGTGAACCTGGCGGCGCGCGACCGCATGCGCGCTGCTCTGCTGCGGCAGATGCAAGGGACCACCGCGATCGTGATGCCGGTCTGCGGTGTCACGGCGTTCCGGCATCGCGAGCGGAAGTGGCAGGTTGGGGACAAGAAGGTGGGGCTGTTCCAGGCGATCATGCCCGCCCTGTTGGCTAACGTTTTGGGATTGCCTTCGGTCACCATACCGATGGGTTTGTCGAGCGCCGGTTTGCCCATCGGGGTGCAACTGCTGGGCCGGCCCTACGAGGACGAGCTTCTGTTGGAGATTGCGGTGAAGTTGGAGGAGGGGCGGGGCGGGTTACGCGGGGTGTGACCTCCGCGGCCGGGGATGGTGGCTGGTGGTCAGTGCCCGGTGGCCAGTGTTGTCTGTTCTTCCGCGCAGCGGCTTTAGGCTGGCAAGTGGCTTCTGTCTCCTCGTTTAAGATGGAAGCAATGGTCTCAAAACTGCTGATTGCCTTGTGCTGGGCCACGCTCGCCTGCGCTGCCCAACCTCCACAGAAGATCTTTCCGTATGCTTACTCCCAGGAAGACTTGCCCAACGGATTACGCCTGGTCACGGTGCCTACCGATTATCCCAATATCGTAGCGACCTTCATCGTGGTGCAAACCGGCGCGCGAAATGAGGTCGAGCCCGGCCATACCGGCTTTGCGCACCTCTTCGAACACCTGATGTTCAAGGGGACGGAGAAGTTCCCGCCGGCGAGGTACAACGAGACGCTCAACCGGATCGGAGCCGCCTCGAATGCCTCCACCAGCGATGACTTCACGGTCTACCACACCACCTTCTCCAGGGAGGACGTGGAAACCGTGCTCCAGATGGAGGCCGACCGGTTTCAGAACCTCAAATACAGCGAGGCGGAGTTCAAGACGGAGACCCTGGCGGTACTGGGAGAGTACAACAAGAACAGCTCCAACACATTCCGCAAATTGAACGAGGTGCTGTCGGATACGGCCTTCGACCGCCACACTTACAAGCACAGTGCCATGGGATTCCTGAGGGACATTCAGGACATGCCCAACCAGTACGATTACAGCCTGAAGTTCTTCGACCGCTATTACCGGCCGGAATACACCACCATCATCGTAGTGGGCGACGTCAACCCGAAGGCCGTGCGCGAACTCGCCGCCAAATACTGGGGCATGTGGAAACACGGCAGCTACCGGCCGGACATACCGACGGAGCCTCCGCAGAGCGCGCCGCGCACCGGCCACGTGGACTGGCCGCAGCAGACGCTGCCGATCATGACGGTAGCATTCAAAGGCCCGGCCTATACCGACTCGGCGAAAGACACGGCCGCACTCGATGTGCTGGCGATGCTGGCCTTTTCACCCAACTCCGACCTGTACCAGAAGCTGGTGATCCAGGAGCAGCGGGCTGACACTCTCGGAGCCAACGCGCCCACCAGTATGGACCCGGCGCTGTTCACCATCTCGGCGCGCCTCAAGAAGGCTGCCGATCTCGCCTACGTTCAGGAGCAGGTGCTGGCCACCATCCAAACGTTCCAGGAAAAGCCGGTGGACGCGGCGCGGCTGGACACGGTCCGCAAGCGGCTGCGCTACGGGGTTGCGCTGAGCATGGACAACAGCGAGACCATCGCCGCAATCGTCTCCGAGTACGTGGCGCTACGCCGCTCGCCCGACACTATGAACAAGCTCTTCGAACAGTACGCCAGCCTTTCGCCGGAAGACGTGCGCCAGGCCGCAACCCGCTACCTGGTGGAGAAGGGCCGCACGATTGTCACGTTGACCGGTCCGGGAGGTGAACAGTGAGGCGGCTCGTCCCGTTTCTTCTGCTGGCGGCCGCCGTGCCCGCGCAGATTCGCACGGTGGCGCTGCCCAGCAAGTCGCCGTTGGTGACGTTTCGCATCGTATTCACTACGGGCTCGGCATCGGACCCGGCGGGTAAGTACGGCCTCGCCTATCTTACGGCGATGATGCTGGCGAATGGCGGCACCGAGAACCTGACTTACAAGCAAGTCGTGGACGCGTTTTATCCGATGGCGAGCGGCCTGTCGGCCCAGGTGGATGTCGAAATGTGCACATTCTCCGGCGCCACCCACGTAGACAATCTGTCCGGGTATTACAACCTGCTGCGCGGCATGCTGCTCACGCCCGGATGGCGCGAGGACGACTTCAAGCGCGTCAAGGACGACGCCATCAACGCGCTGAAGGTGGGGCTGCGCGGCAACAACGACGAGGAACTGGCCAAGGAGTTGCTGTACCAGAACATCCACGAGGGTACTCCGTACGGTCATTACTCCGGCGGTTGGGTGAGCGCGTTGGAGGCGATCACGCTCGACGATGTGAAGCAGTTCTACCGTTCGCAGTACACACAGTCGCACCTGATTCTGGGGATCGCCGGCGGATACACGGAGGTGTTTCTCGAAAAAATGCAGAAGGATTTCCGCAAGCTTCCCGAGGACGGCGGCTTGCAGCCGCGCATTACGCCGCCACGGCAGATCGAGTCCACGCGCGTTGTGATTGTGGAGAAGGACACGCGCTCGGTGGCGATCTCGCTCGGTTTCCCGATTCGGGTGACGCGCGGCAGTCCGGACTATCCCGCCCTCCTGCTGGCCTCGACGTATCTGGGGCAGCACCGCATGTCGAGCGGCGTGCTTTATGACCGAATGCGCGAACAGCGCGGCCTCAACTACGGCGATTACAGCTACATCGAGTACTTCCCGCGCGGTATGTTTCTGATGGAGCCGCAGCCCAACCTGGCGCGGCAGCAGCAGATTTTCCAGCTTTGGATTCGTCCGGTGGAGCCGCCCACGGCGAAGTTCGCTCTGCGGCTGGCGCTCTTCGAACTGGACAAACTCTGCCGCGAAGGCCTGTCCCAGGAAGCCTTCGAGCGCACCCGCGGGTTTCTCACCAAGTACGTCAACGTGCTGACCAAGACCAAACGCGCCGAGCTCGGCTATGCCATTGACAGCGCCTACTACCGGATTCCCCAGTACAACAGCTATCTGAAATCGGCGCTGGCCAAGCTGACCCGCGAAGATGTGAACGGGGCGATCAAGACGAACCTGCGCACCAGCCGGCTGGTGATTTCGGTGGTGTCGAAGAACGCCGAAGAACTGAAGCGGCAACTGGCCAGCGACGACCCATCGCCTATGACCTACAACTCGCCCAAACCGGCGGCGCTCACCGGCGAAGATAAGACCGTGGAAAGGTGGCCGCTGAACCTGAAAGCGGCGGACATCGTGGTGAAGGCCGTGGGGGAGGTGTTCCAGTGAGATCGTGGATTGCGGATCGGCCGGCCAGGAGGTCCGCCCCCACTGTGCCATCTTGATTCCAGGAGACCAGCCTTGATTATCGACCCAGCCGCCACCGAACCGCGCAATATCTACAAGCTCATGGTGGGAGCGATCGTTCCGCGGCCCATCGCCTTCGTCTCCACTATCGGTGCGGACGGCATTCTCAACCTCGCGCCCTTCAGCTATTTCACGGCGTGCGGCGCCAACCCGCCGGCGGTCTGCTTCAGCCCTTCCTTGCGCCGCGACGGCAGCAAGAAAGACACCCTGCGCAACATCGAAGCTACCGAAGAATTCGTGGTCAATGTGGTCTCCGAAGAATTCGCGGCGCAGATGAACGCCACCTCGGCCGAGTTCCCGCCCGAAGTGGACGAGTTCGTGGCGTCGGGACTCACGCCCATCGCCAGCGATCTCGTAAAGCCGCCGCGCGTGCGCGAGTCCCACATCCACATGGAGTGCCGACTGTTGCAGGTAGTCTACGTAAGCACCAAACCGCTGGGCGGCAGCCTGGTGATCGGTGAAGTGCTGCGCTTCCATGTGGACGACGCGATCATCCAGGACTACGTGATCGACCCGGGGAAACTCAGGCCCATCGGACGCATGGGCGGACCGACGTACACCCGGCCGACCGACCGGTTCGATCTCGAACGGCCGAAGTAGCTTGGGTGTCAGCAGCGGTATCAGAGCGATCGTAAGAAGTTCAAGATCGCCTGTTTGTCGGCTGGCGGCAGAGCGTCAAACTTCCGGATCACCGTGGTCGCTTCCGATTCCGGATAATTGTCGCTGTGGTTGACGCGGGCCGCATCCCCGGCCGAAGCGTGGGCTTCGATCGCGGCCAGCAGATCGCTCGTGCGGCCGTCGTGCAGGAAGAAGATTCGTTGACCGATTCCCCAGAGCGGCGTGGTTCGGAACATATCGCCCTGTGCCAGGCCCTGCGTAATGTTGTCGGCGAGGCCGCTGCCCATGTGATGAATCAGCAGGTCCGAATAGAGGTGGGCCGGTACACTTTCGAGCGCTGCGGTTTCGTGCCGTGGCCCGGTCACCATCATAGGCGTGTGACACAGAAAACAGCCGATGCCCGGATGGTCGGGCCCGGCGCCGAAGAGTTGTTGGCCGCGCAGGGCGCTGGCTGAGAAGGGCGCCGGTTCGGGCGGCGCCAGTTGGCGCATGAAGATGGCGAACTCCAGCCAATCCGCCAGCATGTGTTTCGGGTTGTTCATGGCCTGGTTGCGCACGTCGGTGGTGTCCGTTCGGGTGATATCGTTCGGTTCGTTCACACCCTGGTTGCAGGCCGGCGTTTCGTCTCTGGCGTTAGGGAACACGTCATTGGTCACACCCATTTCGACGTTGTACGCCTCGCCCGCGAAGATGGCCAGCGATTTGTTCTGCGCCTTCCATCCGAAGCGTGTGATGGTGCCATCGTTGCCGCTCCGGTTCGGAATGCCGCCGATCCCCAGTGGCGCGCGAAGTGCGGCCGTGGCCGCCGAAGTGCTGAGAATGGTTGCGTCCTGAATCGCTTCGACGAGCCCGAGTCCGAAGGTCTGCAAGGGGATGCGGAAGGAGAGGTTGCCTTTCCGGTATTGGCTTTCGAAATCCGTGGGCGGGAGCTCCGCGGCAGTGCACCCTGGCGCGCCGATGTCGCTGCGGCCCACGATCGTGAAGAGGGCGTGCACCCCACCGTCCGGCGTGCCGTCCGGCTTTTTCTGAAACCGTACCTCGCGAATGGGACCGTACTGCGTGATGAAGGAGGGCACCTGGTTCTGCCCGCCCTTGCGGTGGGGAATTAGATCGAACATCGGATTTTCGGGCTTGCGGTAATTGCTGGGAGAATCTTGCGGATTCGGCACCAGGAAGCCTCCCGATCCGCCGATGGCCGGCTGCTGATGGCATACGGAGCACTGGTCGCCGTTAAATCTTGCGCCCAGCCCCGATGAATTGGTGAGAGTCTGCAGGTTCGGATCCTGGCCTGGATCGGCGCCCAGCGGAATGTCGCTGCAGTTGTCGCAGACGGATTCCAGTTGAGTGGTGCGCAGTTTGCCTTCGTTGAACAGCGCCAGTTCGTTGGCGGTCAGGCCCGGTATGGGACCGCCGGCCCCCGGAGCCCCGCCCCGAACTCCCGGGTCCCTCTGCGCGAGGCAGAAGAAAGAGAAAGAAAGTGCCACCATCGCTGCGCGCGACAGGTGCGTCGTCAATGTCATGTCATCCTCCAGGTGTCGGCGCCCGAAGCGCCGTTACTGGGGAATGCGCAAAACGTCGGTTGAATTAGCAAGGTCGCGCCGCAAACAAGCGAGCGCGTACCTTAGGTTGTGCCGCACCGTGTGTACGGACGCGCTCGTCGCGGCGGCCGTCTCTTCCGCGGTCATGCCGCCGAAGAAGCGCATCTCCACCAGGGTCACGAGGTGCGGGTCCTCCTGGCCCAAGCGTTCCAGAGCCTGATCGATGGCAAGCAGGTCGTCCGGGCGCCGCGCCTCGTCCGCGAGGTCTTTCAGCGTTACCTGCAGTCCGCCGCCGCGCTTTTGCGCGAATCTTCGGCGGGCGTGGTCTACCAGCACTTGCCGCATCACACGGGAGACGATCGCCAGGAAATGAGCGCGGTCCTGAAACTCCGGGACGCCTTCGCCAAAGAGCCGCAGGAAGGCTTCATGAATGAGGGCGGTCGGCTGCAACGTAACCTGACCCCGCTCGCGCCGCATCTGGGCCGCAGCCAGGCGATGCAACTCACTGTAGGTCAGCCGGATCAGTTCAGCGAGAGCCCCGCCGTCGCCGTCGCGGATCTGACGCAGCAGTTGCGTGATGCCGTGGGCCGGGTCGCGATCGGGAATCCCCGGTTTCATCTCGCCCCGTCCCGGCTGGTTACGGTTGTGTCCGGAACGCCCAATTGGCGTGCCTGCTGCCGCAGTTTCGCCAAATCTCCCAAGGAGGCTTCGATGGCCGGATCGCGGCGAATCAGTCCGGCCGCCACGCTCAGCGCGCTGCGGCAGAGGGCTCGCGCCTCATCCGCTCTCCCTTGATGCCGCAGCACGATGGCCTGGTCGGTGAGCATCGAGACTTGGAGGTCGAGTGCGACCATGTCGCCAGCATCGGTGCGCAGAAATTGCTCGATTTGAGACTCGACCGCCGCCAACACGCGCGCGGATTCTTCCCACTGCGCGTCCTCCATCAGCATTTCTCCCAATTGGGCGCCATAGTTCAGACGCAACCGATGCGCCCGTTTGTCCTCCGGATCCCTGCGGATCATACTATCCACAATGTCGCTGGCTTGCCGCAGGTAGGTCAGCGCTTCGGCGCGCCGCCCGGCAGCGTTCAGAGCAACAGCCAGGCGAGTCGCAAGCACCGACGCGGTGTCCATCTCGTCCCGCTGCCCCGGATTGCGCTGTGCGCTAGCCTGCGCCAATTCGTAGGCGTATCGCGCCGCATCCACGGCGGGACCCCGCAGCGTAGGATCTCGCTCGGCCAGCAGCTCGATACCGCTAGCTTCGGTGCTTACCGCCATCGCGCGCATGTCGCCCCAGCGGGCGTTGCCGGGATGACGCCCGGTCAGCCGCCGCAGGGTTTCCGCCGCTTGTCCACCGAACTCCCGCGCGCCGGCGCCGTCGTGGAGCGTGATGCACAAGCCCCCGAGGAACTGCGCCACGCGCGCCAGGTCGTAAGCCATATCGTCGTTCTCCGGGTGCTGCCGGACCAGGCGGGCGCCCCACTCCACGGCTTCCTGCAGCGTTTGGCGCGCCTCGGTCAGCCTGCCCGCGGCCTGCAGGTTGACCCCGTGGGTGGAGAGCGCGGCGGTCAGCGCCTGCTGCGCTTCGGGCAGGGAGGGGGAAGCGGCGATCCAGGCGCGCGAGTTGCTCAGGGCTTCGACGCTGAGCTTTACCGCGCTCTGGGCGTCGAGCCTCGATTGGCCGCGCCCAAGATCGCTCAGCGCCTGGACAAACAGAAGTCGCTCCGCCGCGCTGCCGCAGCAGTCCGCGCGGATGCCGCGCAGCAGAGCGACGGCCTGTTCGGCGTCGCGCCCCGCTGCCTGGGTCTCCCCCGCGTTGAGTTCCACCCTCGACAGCCGGTAGTGCGACTCGGCCAATTCGCGAGTTAGCCCGGCATCCCCGCGGGAGTCGCCCGCCAGGCTGGCCAGGTACTGGCGGGCGGTCGCTGCAACCATCTTGCGCGCCGCCAACGTGCCCGGCACGTCGCGGATGGAACGTTCGAAGTCGAAGATGAAGCGGTTTGCCAGCTCGCGCACCTGGCTGAAGCGCTGAATCGCGCGCCGCTGTTGGTAGACCGCCGCGCCGGTGCCCGCCGCGATGGCGAGAATACCCACCAGCGCGGCGGCGGCGGCAATCGCGTGGCGCTCCACAAAGCGGCGGGCGTGGTACCGCAGGCGGTATGGCGTCGCCCGTACCGGTAGCCGGCCGAGATAGCGCTGGATGTCCTCGGCCAGATCCTGCGCCGAGCGGTAACGCCCCGAAGGCGCCGGGTGCAGCGCCTTCAGCAGGATGTTCTCCAAATCGCCCCGCAACTCCGGACGTAGCGTGGCCGGGCGCGGCGGACCGACCTCGCAGATGGCGTGATGCAGATCCCTCGGCGAGAGACTGCTGGCCGCGTGCGGCGGCCGGCCAGTGAGCAGGTGGTAGAGCACGGCGCCCAGACCGTAGACGTCGGTAGCGGTGGTGACTTCCTCGCCGGACACTTGCTCCGGACTGGCGAAATCGGGTGTCAGTACCAGCGTCTGGGTGCGGCCGCCGGAGTGGGCGTCGAGCGCCTTGGCCACTCCGAAATCGAGCAGCTTGGGCGCGCCATCCGCGGTCACCAGCGTGTTTGACGGTTTCAAGTCGCGATGCACCACCAGCTTGCGATGTGCGTAGTCCACGGCATCGCACAGTGGGAGGAATACCCGCAGCCGGGCCGGAATATCCAGCCGCCGCTGCTCGCAATACTCGTCCAGCCGCGGCCCTTCCACATACTCCATCACCAGGTACGGCACCCCGTCTTCCCGCGTGCCGCCGTCGAGCAGTTGCGCGATGTTGGGATGCACCAATCCGGCCAGGATCTGCCGCTCCTGCCGGAACCGTTCCAGCGCCAGCGGATCCAGCCAGCCGCGCTCGACGATCTTGATGGCGACCACCTGGCGCAGTTCCCCGTCCACCCGCTCCGCCAGGAAGACCGCGCCCATGCCGCCGCGCCCCAACAGCCGGCGTAGTTGGTAGGGGCCGAAGCGCTCGCCTTCGCCGGGTGTCTTCGGTATTTCGCGTGATACGGCTTCTTCAAAGAAGGTCTCGGAACCGGCGTCGTGGCGGAGAAGCGTCAGCACGGCATTCCGCACGTCCGGTGGCGCGCCGCAGCGCTCGAGATATGCAGGCCTTTCCGCCGCCTCGATTTCGAGCGCCTCGAAGAAAAGCCGCCGCACTTCCCCAGCAATCATTCCCCGTCTCCGATCACTCAAGTATAAGCGTAGAGCCGGCGCGGGCGCATGCGCCGATTCGTCGGGTGAATGGCCGGCGATGGAGTATGTTCGTCACCGAGCCCGCCGGATTTCATCCAGCCGGTCAAGCAACTCCCGATGGTAGCGTTCCGGCGTAAAGCGGCGGCGCCAGTGTTCGCGGGCGGCCTGACCTGCCGAGGCACGTTCCGACGGAGACGAGGCGAGGAAGTTGATGGCCACGCGCGCCATTTCCTCGACGCTGCCGGCGAGCCAGCCGCCGTGGCCGTGGTCGAGGATCTCGGGGATGCCGCCGGAGCGGAACGCGACTACCGGGACGCCGGCGGCGAATGCTTCCAGGATCGCGCGCGCGGTGGATTCGTGGGCCGCCGACGGGACCAGGATCAGGTCGAGTTCCGCGAGCGCGGCGTAGACATCGTGCACCCAGCCCGCGAATTCCACCGGCAGCCCGTTTGCGGCGGCGTGTACGCCTTCGGCATAGCGCGCCCCGGAGAACAGCGGCGCTCCGTAGATTACGAAGCGGCAGTCCGGCAGAGCCTGGCGGATGATGGCGGCGGCCGCAAGGAATTCGCGCTGTCCCTTCTCCGGTGCGATGCGGCCCAGGCAACCGACTCGTGGCGGACCGGGTCGAGGGCGCGCCGAAAGCGCGGCGGGGCCAGGGATGCCGTTGTATAGGATCGAGAGCCGTTCCGGCCGAATGTAGGGGCTCCAGGGGTCGGCCACGAAGCGGCAGGCAGCCACCACCCAGGCGTTCATGCGGCGCAGTGACCAGCCGGCCAGCGTGCGGACCGAACCCTGAAACAGGTAGCTGTGGCAGCGAAAAACCACCGGGCATGGCAGCCCCGCCAGCGCTGCCGCGGGGAGCAATCGGGGCCCGTTGAGATACACCAGATCGGCATCAAAGTCACCGGCCAGGGCGCGGATCTGGCGCGCCAGCTTGGGCGTTCCGGTTACGAAGCGAGCCAGGTCGCGCGCGGACTTTGTGCCCGAGGTATAGGGGCCGCACTCGATGCGCGCCGTTTCCAGGCCCATTTCCCGAATCCGGGGGAACAGGACGCCCTCGCCGGGCAAACCGGTCAGGCTCTGCCAGCCGCGCTCGCGGATGGCGGGCAGCAGTTCCAACAGGCATTGTTGCGCGCCGCCGGGGTCGCTGAACTGGTCGAGCAGCAACAGCCTCATACGCGCAAATTCACACGCGCACGGCCAGGGCCAGGACCCAGAAGTAAACCGGCAGGACCCGCCAATAGGTGAGCAGGTCGCCCGAAAGCATCTGAACGGTTTGGCCCGCCCAGAAGCACAGCATCCATTCGCCGAAGAAGGACCGCCGCGTCTCGGGCGCGCGCGCTGCACGGGCGGCGGCGCGCAGGATCGACACGTTCAGCCAGAACAGCGCCGCCAGGCCGGCCACTCCGGTCTCCACCAGGAGGTCGAGATACATGTTGTCCGCCACCACGCGGCCGCCCACGTAGTTCGTGTACGGTAAGGTCTTGTATCCGATGCCGAACAGAGCCTGCCAGGGGTTGGCGGCGATCCAGTCCAAGAGCGTGCGCCAACTGGCCACGCGGCCGGAGAGGATGCCTTCCGTAGCCGAGAAGAAGTACTCGGCGGAAGCCGAAAGACGCAGCCAGTACATGCTCGCAAATGCGGGAAACAGCCTCCAGGTGGCCCAGGCCGCGGCTGCGGTGGACGCCGCCAGCAGTGGAACGGTATGCGCGAAGCGCAGGCGCTTGCGGTGGAGCCAGGCCAGCACCGCCAGCGCCACCAGCACGTTAATCAAGGAGCCGCGCGAGTAGGACAGCACGAGAGCGGCGAAGAAGATGCTGCCGCCCGCGAGGAGCGCGGGGCGCGGGAGCGGCGATTCGATCCGCGGCCGGGCCAGGCCCACCGCAATCATCACCAGAAAGAACGCGCAGAAGTTGCCGAGCGTGCTGGCTTCGTAAAAGAGACCCTGGGCGCGGCGGTAGACGCCCGAATCGAGCCAGACGAACTGCGGCCCGTAGCCGGCCGGGGCGGGGAATTGAAAGTAAAAATCCACGCAGGCGAAAAGGGCGGAGGCAGCGGCGACCCAGAAGATTGCGCGCGTTTGCGTAACTGCGTTCAGCGATTGCCCCGGCCCATACGCGGTGTGGAAGAAGACGTAAACCGGAATGCCGAACAGCAGCACGCGCAACAGGCTGCCGGCGGCGGCTTCCGGGCCCGAATCGACCGCGGCACACGCCACGCTGGCCAGCAGGATGCCGAACAGCGCGAGCAGTGCCCGGTTGAGACCGGATGGCGCGATTCGCCATTCCGCCAGCCGCAGCAGCCCGGAATAGAGGCCGAGGGCGGCGAAGAAGAGGCTGGGGTGCGGGCCGGAGTCGCCCACCGGAATCGGCAGCGGCGGAAGCAGCAGGGCAGCTACGAAGAAGCAGGCAAGCCATCGCCCAGGTTGCCGCAGCGTCCACCAGGCGAGGGGCAACACAATCGCCGGAGCGGCCAGCGCGGCTTTGGCCGGCAGACTCCGCGCGGTGGCGATGGCCGCGGCCCAGAAGCCAAACGCCAGCGCCGCCAGAAATCGAGACCGGTGCTGCGGCTGAGCGGCGCTAGTCATCGCGCGCCTTGGCAACCGCCTGGAACCCGCTGCGGCGCGAACCGGCGCGCTGCTCCTGGTAGCTCATCAGCAGCGTCAGATACAACACGGGTAGCACCAGCCCCAGCAGCATCGCCGCAAACAGGTTGAGCGGGATGTTCGGTGACGAGGGCCGCTCGGGAACGATACCGGGATCGATAACTTTCAGGCGCTCGCCTCGGAATCCAGTGTCGCCCCGGGCCTGCTGGAGGCGCGTCTCGATCGCGGTAAGCTCGGCCTGCGCGACTTTCCGGTCGGACTCCGCCTTGTCGCGGCGCGCCATCCGAAGAGCCAGTTCCTTCTCGCGCTGAGCGTTGCGGCGATCCAACTCCTGCAGTTGCTTTTCCAGTTCCAACAGGCGCGCGCGGGCGTTGCTTTCCTCTTTGCGGAGTTCGGCCAATTCGCTCGCCGATGCCTGTTTGGCGCGCTCGGCCGTATCGGCGATCTCGAGTTCGACACTCTGCGCCTGTTGCTGAATGGCGTAGCGCAGTTCCGATGTTTGCGAAAGCGCGGCCTGCAGGTCGTCGACCGGCTCCCGCGAAAGTTGTTCGGCCCAGGCGGCTTCGGTTTGCCGCAGGCGTGTCTGTACTTCGTGCTGCTCCCGCTCCATTCCCTGGAGCAGCTCCCGATCGCCCTCCGAGACCATGGACCGGTTCATTTCCACGGCGGATTCGGCCAGAAAACGCGCCAGTCCTTGCGCCTTGCGGGGGTCGGGCAGAGTGGCCGCGATCTCGAGGATCCGGGTGTTGCGAACCGTATCGACTCTCAGAACGCGCTTCTTGATGCTTTCAATCGGGGCCGAACCCAGCATGTGGCGAAGCGAGAATTGCGCAATCGCCTTTTGAAACAGGCTGTCGCTCAAGGCGAACGTTTCGTACGTTTTCAGGGACTCCAGGTAAATGGGGCTCACCGCGAGGGATGCGCGCCCATCGTTGCCCGCCGGCGGATCGATGACGATGCGGGCCGTGGCCGTGTATTGGTTAGGCATCGTCAAACTGACAGCCAGCGCAAGCACAACGGCCACCCCGCAGCTACCTGCGATCATGGGCCATCGAGACCGCATGTAACCGATGTAACGAAAGGCGTCGAACGGGTCGGCCATCGGTGGAACTCAGAGATAGTGTACCCTGACAGGTTAATGATTCAGGCCACGGCGATCGCGCTCGTCGCGCTGATTCTAGCGCCTGGTTGGTCATTTTACTTCGACGTTGCGCCCAAGGTGGTGGTGCTGCTGCTGGCCTCGGGGTTGCTGTTGCTCCCCGTGCGTCGTTCCGTGCTGGCTGGGCTGGTGGCGCTCACGCTGGCCTCACTCGCAATTTCCACGGCGCTCAGCCCCAATCCGGCATTATCGTTTTACGGCACGCACTGGCGGCAATTCGGCGCATTGAGCCAGTCCGCAGTGGTGATCTTTGCCTGGGCGCTGTCTACTCAGACCGAACGGGCCACTTTGTTTCTTCGCGGCGTCGGCGCCGCCGGCGCCCTGACCGCCGCCTACGGAATCGCCCAATATCTTGGGTGGGACCCGATACTGCCGGCAGCCCGATATCATATTGGCGAAGGCCTTTGGGGCATCGTGCGCCCACCCTCGACGCTGGGCTACGTGAGCTACTTCGCCACGTGGCTGCTCTTTGTCATCTTCCTGAGCCTCGCGCTGCCTGGCCGCCTTGCCAAAATCGGCGCCGCGCTGGCAGCGGTGGCGTTGATCCTCACGGGCAGCCGCGCCGCATTCGCCGGTCTCGCCATCGGCGGGGTGGTCTGGAGTGGCATATGGGTTCGCACGCGGCCCGCCGCCCCCACCCGGCGCGTGTCGTGGCGCGGGGCGCTCTTTACCGCGGCCGCGCTGCTGGCCGCCTTGGTACTATACCGATCGCCTATGGGGCAACCCCTGCGCAGCCGCGCCCGCTGGTTCGTCGAGGACCCATGGGGTGGCGCCCGCCCACTGCTCTGGCGCGACAGTTTGCGCATGGGCCTCGCCCGTCCGCTGGCCGGACACGGACCAGAAACTTTCACGGCCACCTTTCCGCACTACGAATCGGTGGCCCTCGCCCGAGCCTATCCCGATTTCGCCCACGAATCCCCGCACAACATCTTCCTGGATGCCCTGGTAGGGCAGGGCATAGCCGGCTTCCTTTTGCTCGCCGCCTGGTGCGTGCTCGGGTTTGCCGCCGCGTGGAAGATCCGCGTCAAGCATCCCGACCTGTCGGCTTGCCTGGCAGCCGCGCTCGCCGCCGGAACCGTCAGCCAGCAGTTCACGGTGTTCACGGTGCCCACCGCCGTGATCTTCTTTTCCACGATCGGGCTGGCGGTGGGTTTTGCCGGCGGGAGCGCGGAACCAGTCCGCCGTTTCCCGTTCGCGCTCCCGCTGCTCTATTTCGCCGCGCGAATTGGCCTTGCCGATCACGCGCTCGCGCTGGCTCAGCGCGATCTCGCCGCCGGCAATGTGGCCGCCGCGGCCGCGCATTACGAGGCCTCCGGCCATTACAGTGACCTCTGGTACTCGCGCGCTCTGCTGGCCGCCGCCGGGAAAGCGCCCACGGTCGCCAGTCGATTGCCGGCGTTCCAACTGGCCGCCTCTGCCGGCGAACGCGCCACCCGCACCGCGGAAGACCCGTTTAACGCCTGGTACAGCCTCTCCACCATCCGTGCCGCCCAAAACGACGCCCCAGGCACCGAGCGTTGCCTCCGCGCCGCTATTGCCGCTCACCCGACCTGGTTCAAACCCCATTGGACGCTGGCTCAAGTCCTGCGCTTCGAATCGCGGGGCGAAGAGGCGCTGCACGAAGCCGCCCTGGCCGTCAACCTGGATGGCGGCAAACATCCTGAAGTTGCCCGCACGCTACAGGAGTTACGTTCGGTACAGCAGAAGTAAACTCTCCCGGGAACTCGTTGGCAGCCGGCCCCGCTGTGCCTTAGAATCAGGGAAAGAGGTGACCATGAGGAGGGATTTCCCGAGAGTACTCTTGTTCACAGCCGCGGCCGTAGCGGTGTATGGTCAAACTCCGGCGGGCCCCGGTTCGCTGATATCGATTTACGATTCCAATTTGGCCGCTGGCCTGGCGCCAGCGGATACCGTCCCGCTCTCCGTTCCCACAGTCGACGCGGGAGGTGTGGTGAACGGTGCTAGTTTCCAGCCCGGTGTCGCACCAGGCTCCTGGCTGACGATCAAGGGCGCCAACCTCTCACCGGTGGCGCAGGACACCTGGGACAAGGCCATCGTGAATGGTAACTTGCCGACCTCGCTCGATGGCGTCTCCGTCAACGTGGGAAGTAAACAGGCCTACGTCTACTTCATCAGCCCGGGACAGATCAATGCACAGGCCCCCGACGTGGGAACCGGACCGGTGCCCGTCACCGTCACGACTCCGGGCGGCACCAGCATCGCCGTCACCGCCACTGTGATGGCACAGTCGCCGGCATTCTTCCTCTGGCCTGGCAGTCAGGCGGTGGCCACTCGCCAGGACGGGAGTCTTGCGGTCAAGGACGGCACCTTCCCCGGGGCTACTACGGTTGCCGGCAAACCCGGCGACGTGCTGATTCTCTGGGGCACTGGCTTCGGACCCACGACCCCGCCGGTCGCAGCTGGAATTCAGGTGCCGGGAGACAAACTCTACAGTACCAGCCCGGTCAGCGTCACCATTGGATCCGCCAGCGTCCAGGTGTTCGGCGCGGCACTTTCACCAGGCTACGCGGGACTCTATCAGGTAGCGATCCAGGTGCCTGCTTCCATGGCGGATGGCGATTACTCGCTCAAGGCTACCGTATCCGGGGTATCCTCCCCAGATGGAGTGATCCTCTCGGTGAAGAAGTAGCCACGCCGGTCACTGCGGAATCGACATCAAGGCATAGATCACAGCGTAGGCCGCCGCGAACAAGACCGTTGCGATGCCCCACTCCTTAACACGGCGAGGCAGCCGCGCTTCGAGGTGGCAAACCTCCGGACGACGGTTCATAGGAGCCCTCCTGCTACTACTTATCGGCGGTTTGGCGAGAATCCTATAACTTGGTTAGTTAACTTATCATAGCTACCTGGCATAACTGACAAATAACCAGCACAGGCAGGAACGCCTGTGCCGCACACTCAGTGAATCCGCCAGCCGTTGACGGGGCCGCTGTGGAAGAATTTCTCGGGCGTCATCACTCCCTCCGTCTTGAACACCACCCCATCCTTCATCACGAATCGCACGTCGCGCAGGGCATCGATGTCCTCCATCGGGTTTCCGCGCACTGCGATTATGTCGGCGGGCATTCCGGGTTTGATGGGCCCGCGACTGCCGGCGATATCGCAAACCTGGTAGCCGTTGCTGGTCATGATCTTGAGGATTTCCGGGGCCGGAATGCCGGCGGCCTTCCAGGTTTTAAGGAAGTCGATCACCACCTGGCCGCGCGTCATGCCGGGAATGTAGTAGTCTGCGTCGGTGGAAAAGGCCATCTTCACGTGGTTGGCCCAAGCGTTCTTCACGCCCTCCACGGTGCGCTCGAAACGCTCCTTGTTGGGCTGAAAATAAGTGGAGAGTGGCGTTTCCGTACCCACGCGCCAGATTCCCTTCCGCGCCATCGCCTTGTGGGCTTCATCGTCGAGCGCGCCGGAGTGCTCGATGGACCAGATACCCGCCTCTATGGCGCGCATGGCGCCGGCATGGGTCTGCACGTGGCCGGCGACTTTCAGCCCGCTCTTGGCAGCCTCGGAGATGAACAGCTTCATCTCGTCGACGGTATAGCCGTACGGCTTGGCGTCCACCATGATCTTGATCACCTTGGCGCCGAACAGAATGTCTTTGCGCACGGCCTTGACGATCTCGTCGGGCGTATCGGCATCCAGGTACTCGGGATAGACCAGGCTGGCGCGCTCCGGCGCCGGCGTGAACTGGCCGCCCATGCCGCCGATAATGATGCCGGAGTTGATTACGGTGGGCCCGGGAATCCAGCCCTGCTCGATGGCCACGCGCAGCGCGCTATCGGCGTAGTTGGCGGCGTTGCCCAGGTCGCGGACTACGGTGAAGCCTGACGACATCATGGTGATGCCGTTGGAGACCGCCTGGATGGCGCGTATGGGAGTGGAATCCAGCACCGAGGTCAGGTAGTAGCTGTTGTTTTCGGGTTCGCGCTTGTAGGTCAGCGCCAGATGATTGTGGGCATCCACCAGTCCGGGGAGCACGCTGTACTGGGTGAGGTCGATGACCTCGGCGTCGGTAGGGATGGGCACCTGCAGGTTGGGCCCGATCATGAGTACGCGGCCGCCCTCCACCAGGATCACCATGTTCGGGTTGACCTGCCCACTCTCGGGATCGATCAGGCGGCCGGCGCGGATGGCTATGGTTTGGGCGGTAAGCGTGGCGGCAGCGTACAGGACGAAGACGAATCGCTGGAACATGAGTTTCTCCTGGGTTCTCCCAGGTTACCGTTTGCGGGCCCGGAATGTGACTGCGAAATTGCCGGTGCCGGTACGGGGGTTGGCGAAGCGCGGTTGATGAGGCCTTCGCCGTTGGAATCGTTATAGACTTCTTAGTGCGTGCCGGCAACCACCGCCAAGACCTACTTTCACGTAGACATGGACGCCTTCTTTGTGTCCGTGGAGGAGCTTTACGACCCCTCGCTGAAAGGCAAGCCCGTGGTGGTCGGCGGCCGGCCCAACGAGCGGGGTGTGGTCTCCGCTGCCTCCTATGCCGCCCGCAAATTCGGCGTGCACTCGGCCATGCCGCTGCGCACAGCCTACAAGCTGTGTCCGCAGGCCATCTTCGTTGACGGCCATCCCGAGCGCTACCGCGAATGCTCACAGCAGGTCTACCACGTACTGCAATCGTGCTCGCCGCTGGTGGAGATGGCGTCGGTCGACGAAGCCTACCTCGACCTCACCGGCACTGAGCGTCTCTACGGGCCGCCGCTGCGCGCGGCGCACCTGCTCCATGAGCGCATGAAGGCGGAGACGCGGCTGAATTGCTCCATCGGGATCGCGGCTTCGCGCCTGGTGGCCAAGATCAGCTCGGACCAGGCCAAGCCCAATGGCGTACTGTGGGTGATCCCTGGGCAGGAGGTGGCGTTTCTGGCGCCGCTCGACGTGCGCAAGGTGCCGGGCGTCGGCAAAGTGACGGAGAGGAACCTGCTTGCGTTCGGCATCCGCAAGGTCGGGGACCTGGCGCGGCTCGACGAAGGTTTTCTGGAACGCCGGTTCGGCAAGTGGGGACTGGCTCTGGCCGGCAAATCGCGCGGCCTGGACGCGGGCGGCTGGTTCGATACCGCGATCGGCGAGAGCGATGGTCCGAAATCCATCAGCCACGAGCACACCTTCAACGAAGACACCGCGGATGTGGCGCAACTCGAATCCACGCTGGCCCGGCTGAGCGAGATGGTGGGGCGCCGATTGCGCGAGCACGGCCTGCACGCCCGCACCGTCCAACTGAAGCTGCGCTACTCCGATTTTTCGACCATCACGCGGGCGCACTCGATCACCCGCGCGACGCAGTTGGATACGGAGCTGTTCGACGAGCTTCGCCATTTGTTCCGGAGCAACTGGAGGCCGGGCGCGGCCGTGCGGCTGCTGGGCGTGCACGCATCGGGTTGGTCAGAGGGCGAGGAGCAACTCGACCTGCTGGGTGAAGAGAAGCACGAGCGCTGGAAACAGGCGATGGCCGCGGCGGACCGGCTGCGCGACCGGTTCGGCGAGTCGGCGGTCGGGCTGGCCTCGGGGATGCGCGGCGGTTTCCGCGAGCGCACGCACGAGAATCCCGCCGGCTTGCCGGGCAAGAAGCCGAAGGAGAAGACATGAGCGATTGGAACCGTCGCGATTTTGGCAGAATTCTGGCGGGGAGCGCGGCGGCCCTGGCTGCGCCGCAGACCGCGGCGGCCACGCGCCTGCCCAACATCGTCTACGTTCTGGCGGACGATCTGGGCTGGGGCGACCTGGGCTGCTACAACGCCGACTCGGCCATCCCCACGCCCTTCGCGAACCATTTCGCCGAACAGGGCGTGCGGTTCACAGACATGCATTCGCCTTCGTCGGTGTGCACGCCGACGCGCTACGGCATCCTCACCGGGCGCTATTGCTGGCGGTCACGGTTGAAGCAGGGAGTGCTGCAGGGATACTCGCCAAGCCTGATCGAACCCGGCCGGCTCACCGTGCCCGCCATGCTGAAGCAGCGCGGCTATTACACGGCCGGCGTGGGCAAATGGCACCTGGGATTGGGCAGCCGCGAGAAGACCGACTACACCCAGCCCCTGCGGCCCGGTCCGCTCGACCAGGGTTTCGACTATTACTTCGGAATTCCATCCTCGCTCGATTTCGACCCCTACCTGTTCTTTGAAAACGACCGGCCGGTGGAGCAGCCCTCCGCCACCACCAAGGGCGCGACGCAGCCGCCGCGTGGGGTCTTCTGGCGCCCGGGCGCCATCGCGCCGCACTTCGAGTTTCCGCAGGTATTGCCGACGCTCGCCAACAAAGCCGTGTCCCTGATCCGGGAGCGGGCCAAGACGCCGAGGCAGCCGTTCTTCCTGTATTTCGCGATGCCGGCGCCGCACACCCCGTGGGTTCCCGTGGCGCCGTTCCTGGGCCGCTCGAAAGCCGGCCTCTACGGCGATTTCGTCGCGCAGGTGGATGATACTTTCGGCCAGGTGCTGCGCGCGCTGGAGGAGACGCGCCAGGCCGAGAACACGCTGGTCATCTTCACGAGCGACAACGGCGCGCATTGGACCCCGGAAGACAAGGCCGCCTGGCCGCATCGCGCCAACGCCAACTGGCGTGGCATGAAGGCCGACATCTGGGACGCCGGCCACCGCATTCCGTTTCTGGCGCGATGGAAGGGAAAAATCAAGCCTGGCTCGGTGAGCAGCCAACTCGGCTGCCTGACGGACCTCATGGCGACCGTTGCCGGCCTCCTGCCGTTCCAGTTGCCGAACAACGCGGGCGAGGACAGCTACAGCCTGTTGCCCGCGCTTTTGGGCAAAACGGCCAAGCCAATCCGCGAAGCCGTGGTGCATCACTCCAACCAGGGAATGTTCTCGATTCGGGAGAAGAACTGGAAGCTGGAATTCGGACTCGGTTCGGGCGGATTCAGCGCGCCCGCGCAAATCGAGCCGGTTCCCGGAGGACCTCAAGGCCAGTTGTACGACTTGGCCAAGGATCCGGAAGAAACCGACAACGTCTACCTGAAACATCCGGATGTGGTGGTGAGGCTGACGGCGCTGCTCGACCGCTACCGTCGGCAGGGCTACAGCCGTCCGATGTGAGTGGGGCCGGCCTCCCGGCCTGCCTCGCCCGATGGCGGGCGTTCCGTGGTGGCCGAAATCCACCGCCCCGGTGGTATCCGGCCACCGCGGCGCAATTGCCCAGCCATTTTGTTTCAATCAGTTACGCGCCTTTCCAGGATGGCAAACCACATGCAACTGTGGCTGCGTAGTCGAACCATTTGAGGGCAGCAACCATGATACGCATTCACACACTCAGCTTGATCCTGCTGGCGGGTTCCACGGTGGTTTTCGCGCAGAACCAGTCGTCGGGCGGAGGCTGGCGGCGCATGAGCGATCCGCCGCCGGTTTCGCAGGCACCGGCTCCCCAGGCCTCCGTTCCCCAGGAACAAACCCAGGATCCCACGCAGCCGGTCGACCGCTCGGATTCCTACGGCCAGCCCCAAACCACACCGCAACAGAACGACCGTCCGCCGGCTGCCCGGACCCGTCCGCCCGCCTACGGTCTCCCCGCGCAATTGACTCTTCGGCCCGGCACCTTCGTCACGGTTCGAACCAATCAGCCGCTCTCTTCCGACCGCAACCAGGAAGGGGATACCTTCTCGGCCACCCTGACCCAGCCCATCGTGGTGGATGGCGTGGTGGTGGCGCAACGCGGTCAGACGGTGATGGGGCGAGTAGCTGAAGCCAAGAAAGCCGGGCGGGCTTCGGGCGTCTCGCATCTGGCTTTGCAGTTGACCAGCTTGACGCTGGCCGATGGCATGCAACCCAGTATTCAATCGCAGATGGTGACTCGCAACGGGCGCACCTCGGTTGGTAACGATGTAGCGGCCGTTGGCACAACGACTGCGGTCGGCGCCGCGGTTGGCGCAGCCGCCGATTGGGGCCGCGGCGCCGCCATCGGTGCAGGCGCGGGCGCGGCTGTCGGTCTGATCGGGGTGCTTTTGACGCGCGGCCAGCCGACCGTGGTCTATCCCGAAACGCTGCTGACGTTCCGGATCGACACCCCAGTGGTGGTCGATACTACCCGCGCGCCGCAGGCCTTCCGCTACGTGGACCCGTACGAGTACGACCGGCCGGTGGAGACGCAGGTGGTGCGGCGCCAACCTGGGCCCTACTCAGCATATCCGCCCTACTCGGCCTACCCACCCTACTACGGCCCGTGGGGCGGCTGGTATGGGGGCTGGTATGGCCCGGGCTACTATCCGGGCTGGGGATGGGGCGGCGCGGTGGTGATTGGCCGGTTCGGCGGCTACCGCCGCTGGAGATAGGTCCGCCATCGGGGCAAGGACGACGAAACTAATAGGGCCGCTTGCCGCGCCAGTTGCCAGGCGGATCGTAGTTGCAAACCCATACCTCGCGTCCTCCGCCTCGCGCCACTGCGCATCCCACTTCTCTGGTGGTGCCCCAGACGATCTGCGTGTAGTGCCCGCATACGTGGCGGCATCGGTTCGAGTCGTAGTCGTAGTCCCGGGATTCCTCCGCCCACGCGTTGATCACCTGCGCGACCGATCGGGCGGCGCCTGTGATTTCGAACAGGTTCTCGCCATAGGGCGAGTTCGGGCGGTGGACAAACTGCTTGCGCGTTAAAAGGGTGCTGGCCCAATCTTGCGCACGAGCGGCCAACCGCTCGGACCACGCCAGAGGAGCTATTCCCACACGCTCTCGTACAGCGTTATGGGCCGCCAACGCATCGCGACCCAATTGCCGCTCTTGGGCGACTCCGGCGGCGGCCACCACGATCAGAAGCCACAACGTGTATCCCATGATGCGATCGCCGCGGGGTCACCAAACTGGAAATGCATTTCCGGTTTTCAGACGGGAAATAACGGAAATAAAGGAGTTAACTCCTGAAAACCGGAAATGCATTTCCGTTTTTTGGCGAAATCTGGCTCACGGGGGCGTCAGTTGAAGTTCATTCCGCACATGCCGGGATTGCTGCAACGGCCGCTGGGGCAGGTGGGCGCCTCGGCGGATTTCGGGTTACCGTTGGCGTGGGCGGCAAACGTCGAAAGCTCCTGCCGCAGATGGCGCTGGCCGCAGGAAGGGCACTCGATCCCGGGTACGTCCGACGATCGTCTGACCAGCTTCTCAAACTTCGTTCCGCAATCCTCACAACTGTATTCGTAAATCGGCATAGTCGATGAACCCCTGCTTCTATTCTAATCCAGAAGACCGCAGATCCGGTCCATCACGGCGTGCACTTCGGAGGTGTGGCCGTTGAAATTATTCACCAGGATCGAAAAAGCCACCCACCTTCCGTTGGCGCGCTGCACGTAGCCGGAGAGGGCGCTGACATGCGAGAGCGAACCGGTCTTGGCATGCACCCGACCGGGGTGTTCGACGAAACGACTGCTCAACGAGCCGTCCTGCCCTCCGACCGGCAGCAGCCAGATCCACGCGTCGCGCATCGGCGAATCGTACATGTAGCGCAGCAGTTTGACCACGGCGGCGGGGGTCACCAGGTTGAGGCGCGTCAGGCCCGAGCCATCCAGGATGTTGTAACTGCCAGGCTCGACGCCGATTTCGGTGAGGAAGGTCTTCAGTTCCTCCTGGCCGGCCTCGAAACTTCCCACGTTGCGGCGGGCGCGAGCCACGGCGCGCAAGGCCAATTCGGCGTGCAGATTCTGGCTTTCTTTGGCAATGATGCGCAGGTCTTCCAGCAGCGGCGCCGAAACCCGGCGGGCCAGTTCGGTCTCGGGCTGGACCGGAGCCGTTGGGGCGGCGGGCGCAACTGTGAGGTCGGCAAACTCATCGGGGAAACTGTGCTGCGCTACGGCGCTGCCGGTGACGGCCACACCACGTTCGGTCAGGGCTTTTCGCAAGGCCTGCGCAGCAAACAGGGCCGGGTCTTCGATGCCGAGCAGCATCTCCTGGCCCCGGTGGAGCAGAGGGATTGCGCCCCAAAGCTGGGCATCCAGACTGCCGGGAATGCGGTTGAATTGGATGCGCCGCTCGCCTCCGGCGGGCACGGTGCGGACGCGGTTTTCGATGCGGTAGAACTCCACCGGCGGTTTCAACGAGAGCGCCGCTGGATCGCCTGCGGCGGCACCCGGCCGAACGGTGAGCGCGACCGTGTTGTCGTTCAGGGTAAGGGCCGAGACCGGCGGGCCGTCGTCGGATTGCGGATCGTCGATGGCCCAGCCGACGGCGTACGGTTCCCAAACGTACCAGGTATCGTCGCCGATGACGTCGCCCTCGATGCGTTTGACGCCGTGGGCCACTAACTGGCCAGCCAAGTCCTCGATGGCCGCGAGCGGGTTTCCCGTGGCTGCGCCCATGCGGTAGGGCACGGCGCGGCCCGAGAGGTTGGGGTCACCGCCGCCAACAAGTCGGAGGTTGCCGCGAAGGCGGCCTTGGTCATCGGGCGGACCTGCGGAAAGGACGCGCGTCTGAAACGTGAAGTCGGGACCCAGCCTGGTGAGTGCCAGCCCGGTGCTGAGGAGCTTGGTATTCGAGGCCGGAACGAAGAAATGGTCAGGGTTCAGTTCGTAGAGCGTCTTGCCGGTCGCGAGGTCGACGATCCGGATGCCCCAGAAGGCCATCCGTGCGGCGGGCGAGGAATCGATTAGTTTCGGAATGGCCTCGGGGAGACCCGCAGCCCATACGCGGCAAGAGACCGCAAGCGCAATCGTACACCAGGCCCCCCGGCCCCTGGCCCCTGGCCGCCGGCCCCCTTTTCTCATCGTCCCGTCACCTTGGCTTCGAGCCAGATGAGCGGCAGGATTGCCATCACCATGAACGTCCCCACGAGTGGAATTCCGACCACGACCCCTACTCCCCAAACGGAGGCGGTGTAACCCAGGGTAGCAGGCGCCAGCAAGCCGGCGACCAGCGCCCAGGAGAAGATGCCGTTGAAAAAGCCCGGGTGGAAATAAGGATACCGGCGGCCGATGGCTTCTGCCACCAGCGGGTAAACGGCGGCGTACCCGAGGCCAAGGAAGAAGACGCTGGTAGCCGCTCCGAACCAGTTGTCGGTAAAGTACAGTATCAGGCAGCCGAACAGCGCCGCCAGTACGCTTAACATCAGCAAACGGCCGTGGCTGACGCGCGGCAGGAGGGCTACCGCTGCCAGGCGGCCCGTCAGCAGGAACAACCAATAGAAGGCCAGGATCAGGAGGGCGGTGGACGGGCTGAGCCCCACCCGCCGGATCAGGAACAGGGGCAGCCACCCGGCGATGGACCACTCGTTGCCGAACTGGAAGAAAAGCAACAGGGCAAAGAGCACCGCGCTGGGGCTGCGAATGTCTACGAAGGCTTGGCGGAGCGAGGGCTGGTCGCCCTCGGGCGGCGAGTGGTAAGAGCTCTTGGCGTAAAGGCCGGCGAAGATTCCGGGCACCACGGCCATGAAGATCAGGATGCTCGGGACGGTATAGGCGTAAAAGGTGCCCGCTACCAGAAGAGTGGCCACCAGGCAGCCGAGGCCGTACCAGATGCCGCCCTTATTGACAGTGCTGGCGGAATTGGCCTGGTAATCGTCGGAGATGGCGTGGAAGAGGGCCATATTCACGAGGCCGGCGCCCGTCCCCAGCACCAGCAGACCGGCGACACGCCACGAGGCCGGGAGCGGCGGACCCACCAACGCCAGGTACGCCAGGGAAACGCATGAAATCGAACAACCGAAGACCAGTAGGAACGACAAGCCGCGCCGATCCATGATCGCGCGCGCGATGCGCGAAGCGGCTACCAGGCCAATCACCAGGCTGAGGAAGTAGTTGCCTACGGCGATGAACTCGGGCGGGTCGCGGTGGTAACCCCAGGCAGGCAGAATGGCGCCCAGCAGGGCCAGCAGAAAGCCCGAGAGCAGAAATCCGGCCAAGGCTCTGCCATCCCCGGACGGTGGGGCATCAGCGCTTGCTGGAACTGGGGTCATTACCCGATTGTATTATCCTGCTCATGGTTCGAGTTTCCCGTGGCAAGGATGGCTGCCTGCCACTGTTGCAACGGCCGCGATTCTGCCGGAGAGGGTGAACCCGGGACTGAAGCTGGCGCGACGTCGCGGCGTGAGGTTTACTTTGCCGATTTCACGGTGAGATACGCACCTGCCGGCGACGACACGCCTCCAATCGTCAGCGAAACGGAGAGATCGCCATCCGGGGTTCCCGGCGGCACGATTAGATTGAGTTGGAAAAGGCCAGGGCTACCGGGCGCGGCACCGGCGTAGAGAACATCGGCGGCGGGTACCGCTGCTCCGCCGAGCGTCACGGTGAGCGGTGCGGTCACCATGGCGATTCCGGCCGGGAACGTGCCAGGAGGCACTGGAGGATTGGTCGCGCCGAAGCTTGTGCCGAATAACGATAGGGCCTGGTTCACCGTGGCGGGCGAGGTCGTGACTCCGTTCACAAGGCCGGGGGAGCCGATGTAAGCGCCGGTCAGCGCGTCCACGGCGGCGATCGGGTTTTGCCCGTTGCTGGTGGTCTGGAAGAAAAAAGAACTCGGGCGCGGCGGCTTGCACCGTGATGGTGTCCATATTGCTCCTTGGTTTTTTAGTGGTTGTGAAGCCCGCAATCGCCTGTACCGGCAGGGCCCTGCCCGCAACGGATGGAACCTGGAAATTGACCTGGCCGGAATACACCGCGAAGACGGGAGCGGGGACGCCGGCCCTTCGACCCAGATGCCGGCAAAACTGGTGGGCACGTTGCCGTTAACGAGATCGCTCGCGTGGACCGTCTGGGCAGTCCCAGCCGGAGCGAAGTTCGAGCCGAAAATGGTTGCGATGCCGCTGGGCGATGCCGTTCGTTTCGCGGGCAGGCTGAGTCCGGCGCCCACAACTGCGCCCGAGTAAATGCGCGGGACCGCCCCGGCGACCACGTTGTAGGTCATCCCGATGGCCGGCAGACCATTGGCGATCGCAGATACGGAGACGGTTCCCGGATTGGCTCCGAGCTTGACTTGAACCGTGGCGATGCCATCGAGATCGGTCATGGCAATCTGAGGCGTGAGTGTGGCCGATCCTCGTGTAACTGAATTTGGTAAGCCCCTGGTTCGACCAGGGCGACCTGAACAGGTTTGACCGTTCCCGGAGTAAGATCCTCCTCAAGTGGCTTGATGACCCAACAAGAGGAGGATCGAATG
>Ga0075030_100000174_pt1 | contig 51693 bp, 44 predicted proteins | sample LitLauG_LLR_2012_FD_71393 | JGI IMG/M metagenome (GOLD analysis project Ga0075030, IMG submission 71393) | Freshwater sediment microbial communities from Pennsylvania, USA - Little Laurel Run_MetaG_LLR_2012 | ecosystem: Environmental > Aquatic > Freshwater > Creek > Sediment | place: USA... | reverse complement strand
GGTGGTGAGCGGATAGTGGTGATTGTCGCCCCATCTGGTACACAGAGGATGAGTCTCGAATCTGCTAGAGCCGCTCGCCATCCAGCGGGCTAAGGTCTCGGAAGAGGCTCTCCAATCCATAGGCGGCCGGCACGCACGGCGAAAAGTCCGAGAGCCCCGGCCGCCGCAACGAACTCTTTTCACCCCTCCGTCCAGCACACGTGTCTCTTCCCGGACCCCCGAGCCCTACGGCGCCCCTGGCCACAGCGCCATGCCCACCCGGCAGCAGGGTACGTCGAACCTCGGAGTGCGACCGCCATCCGACGTCACACCGGCTGGCACGGCTTCCGTTAAGTTTTGTGAAGCGGCTAACTCCGGGCGGGGTTCCAGCGTCTTACAGGTAGAGTGATACGAAGAGTTCCCATCATCGGAATACTGGCACTGGGGTTGATGATCCCGGTGGCTTCGGTCAGGCCCGCATACTGTCGCCTGGTCTGGTCGGCCCAGAGCTTCCACCAGTACTTCCGGGGCTTGAACAAGGCTGGCGGTTCCTTGAGCCCGATCGAACGCCTAGTGTTCAGCCTGGTGATGGCCAACACGAAGCCGGCTCCGGCGGCGCAGCAGGCGCCGGCTCACCGCGGCTAGTTACGGATGGAAGGCTTGTATCTCGTAGGGGAGCACGCGGAATACCGAGTCTGCCTCTTCCATGGAGATCTTTGCCTTGCCGGGAACGCCCACTCCGAGGCCGTCCAAGGGAAGCGTGACATCGATGAACCGGCCTTGGACGGCCAACAGACGGCTGGTGGCATCCTCGCCAGTGATGCTCTGGAAGATGTCCTCGCCCGCGCCGTTCTTGACGAATAACGAATAGGCCACGAAATACCGGTCGGCCTGAGGCTTTCCCTTGGTGTCGAAAACGCGATGCGTGGATACCAGGTCGCTCACGGAAATGACGTACTCCGGATCGGTAGGCGGATCGCCGGAGGGCACCACCTTAATCCGCATGGGCGGGGGCGGCGGCAGCCCTCCAGTGGTTCCCGTCTTGCCAGCCTGCGGGCCCAACCTGGCTCCCGGCGGCAGGAGCGGCGCGTTCGCTTCGAAGCGAACGTACACGAACGATTCGTCCACCGTGGCCTGAATCTTCCAGACCATTTCCTGCCGGTCGAGCACCTGGGTGTTTGGCTTCGCGTAGGGGACCCGCTTCCAGGGCGCGCCGGTGCGCAGGAACGCCCCGTCTTCGGGCGGCATCCATGCCGACAGCACGAACGGGTCGAGGGGGGTGTCGCTCCACTGTTCCCTGGAGATCTTCCACTGCTGGTCCTCGATGCCGAACAACACGGTGGCGTACTGCACGGTTCCGCCTTGCGGGTCGGTAACCTTGCCGGCCAGGACGGCGCGTGTGTTCCGGACACGGACGGCGAGGACTTCGTACCGCACGGTGGGCCGCGACCGGCCGCCTTTGCGGATGGCCTCCTTCATTCTGGCATCCATGGAGTATAGGGTCTTGCGGTCCCGCAGCGTGAACCACAACTCAGGGTCGCCTTTGCGGTCGGCTTCCTCCATGCGCTGGAAGGCTTCCACGACAGCCTGGTCGGCGCCAGTCCGGTTCTGACCGGCCAGCGCCGCAGCCTGAAACAGCACCAGGAGGCTCAGGGCACGTGGAATGATGGGCCGCCCCATGGGGTGCCTACCACAGGAGCTTCAGGCCCATTTGCAGCACGCGACCTGGCGTCTGGAGAGCCGTGATCTGCCCGGCGAAGTTCACCGGATTGCCCTTCGTGTCGAACAATTTGTTGTTGGCAAACGGCGCCGCAAAGTTGGCCCGGTTCGGCAGATTGAATGCTTCGAACCGAATCTGCAAGCGCGCCAATTCATTAATGAGGCGGATGGGGATGTTCTTGAACAGGGATACATCCGCGTTGATCACGCCCGGCCCCACCATTTCGTTGCGTCCGGCGTTGCCGAAGAGCGTGCTAGGATTGGCGAATGCAAAGCAGCCGAGCTGGATGTACTGCTGAATGTTGCCCGGATTCACGCCCCGGCCGCAGCCCGCTCCGTTGAGCCGGTTGGGCACGTCGAAGTTGCTCTGATTGGCCTGGCCCAGCGCGTCACCCGAAATCAGGGCAGTGAATGGCAGGCCGTCGCTCACGGTCAGAATGGTTCCAAGCTGCCACCCGCCGTACCAGCTCTTTTTGGCAAACGGAATTTCCCAGGTGGAGCTCAGTACGAATGTGCGGGCCACATTGAAATCGGAAGGAGCGCGCAACGGGTCGAAGAAGAACTGGCCCGAAATCGAGTTGGAAAAAGGTCCGCCCGAACCGACCGAGGAACTGGTGTCCAGACTCTTGCTCCAGGTGAAGGAGGCCTGTACGTCGAACCCGCTGGCCAGCCTGCGGTGGGCCGATAGCAGCAGCGCGTTGTAGTAGGAGTGGCCATTCCATTCCTGGGCGTCGATCTGGCCGTACACGGAATTGAACCGGGGCGCCGTGGCCGCCTTGCCGCAGATACCGTTGACCAACGCGCCGGCGCAGGGCCACTCGAATCCCTCCGGCGTCGGCGTGGGGATGACACCATTGGCGTCGGTGCTGCGCATGGCATTGTCGATGCCGCGCGAACCGACGTAGCCGGCCATTACCACCAAGTGGCGGACCACTTCGCGCTGGACGCTCAGATTCCACTGCATCACGTAATTCCGCGGCGGATTGAACTGAATGTACGTGGTGCGCAGGGCGCTGGCCTGCTGTACCAGCGGCACGGCCCCCGAGGGGAAGGAGCCCGCCGGTAGTGAAGAAGTGCTAGCCACCGATTGGAAGGGCGCCGCCGAGACCTCGGCCAGGTTGAATTGGTAAGTCAACGGAAGGACGTCGAACATGCCGAAGCCCGCGCGCACCGAGGTTTTGCCGCTGCCGAAGGGATCCCAAGCCAGGCCGACCCGAGGCTCGAAATTGTGTTTGGTGGGGTTGTTGAACAGCGGTTCGCCGGTGTAGACCTGCGCCGAAGAAAGCGTGCGCAAATTAGCGAATTTGCCGTTCACTTCGTAGGGAACCGTGGACATTTCATAGCGCGCTCCGAGGTTCAACGTCAAGTTCCTGCGCAGGCGAAGGTCGTCCTCCACGTACCCGGCATACACGCTCTGCCGTGCGCCACGCGGAGTGAGCGTCCCGTATTGATACTGGAACGCGGCCGGCTTGTTGAGCAGAAAGTCAGAGAGGGTATTGAAGCGATAGACGCCATCGGGGTTGGCCGCCAGCAGGAAGTTGGAATCGATGCGCTCCAGCCCGAAGCCGAACTTTAGCGAGTGGATGCCCCTGGTCAGAAATGCATCGTCGTAGAGTTGATACGTCGTGAACCAGTAGTTGCCGAAAGAGGTGCCGTTCAGGCCGCCTCCGAACGAGGTCAGGCCGGTGACCTGGATGACTGGGGCCCACAAGCCGGGCGCTACGCCCAGCGTGTTGTCGGCTCCGAGCGGGTTGGCTCCGGGCGCGGTCTGCAGCGTGCCCGCCACTTCGCGGTTCGCACCCACGCGCACGGCGTTCAGAAACGAAGGGTTGAAAACGTGGGTCTCCTCCAGGGAAGCCACCTGGCGGTGCGTGGTGTTGACGTTGGAGACGACGTTCAAGCTGTCGGGCTGCGCGGTGGTGCCGCGGTCGAAAACATAGGTACCGTGGATATTGTCTTTGGCGGAAATGTTGTAGTCCAACCGGGTAGTGAAATAATTCTCCGGCGTCACTGCCTTGCCGGCGAAGCTGTACAGGCCGGTATCGCCCTGAATTGCGCCGTTCGGCAGGGCAAACAGGCCGAGGTATCGTTGCACCGCCGGATCCACCTTCACGGTTGAAGAAGCCAATTGGCCGTTGCGGGCATTTGGCGAGGGCACGGTGTCTATGGTGGTCGTGGTGAGAGACTGCCGCAGGCCTTCGTAGTTAGCGAAGATAAACAGCTTTTGCCCGATCAGCGGGCCACCGCCCGTCAGGCCGAACTGATTGCGGCGAAACGGAAGCTTGGAGGCATCGAAGAAACCGCGGGCATCCATGCTGTCGTTGCGCAGGAATTCGTAAGCCGAGCCGTGGAAACCGCTGGCGCCGGAGCGCGTCAGGGCATTGATCACGCCGCCCGACGTCAAGCCGTAGGCTGCCGAGTAGTTGTTGGAGATTACGGAGAATTCCTGAATCGAATCAGCGCCGAGGCTTAGGCCGATGGTGCTACCGGGTGACGAGTTGGCGTAATCGTTAACGCTGATGCCATCGATGCGGTAGTTATTCTGCTGCGGCCGGGCTCCGGCGATGGTCAGTTGTCCGCCAAAGCCGCGGTTGCCGCGATTGTTCAGGCCGTTGGGATCGGGCTGCGTGCGGATGGGCGCGATGCCGGGCTGGAGCGGGGCAAGCGAGGTCCAGTCACGGCCGTTCAGGGGCAATTCGCGCGCGATTTCGCCTTTGACCACCGAGCTCACCGAAGTGCTGCCCAGCTCGACCGGCGGGGCTTCGGTATTGACGTCGAACGTGGTCGAGCTGGCGTCGCTTACCCGAAGCTGCATGTTCAGAACCTGCTTCTCTCCCACCGTCAGCGTCAAGCCGGAGCGCTGTTGCGGGGCAAAGCCAGTCGCCATCGCGCTGATCTGGTAGTCGCCGGGCAGAAGGTTCACGGCGTTATACAGGCCGGTGCTGTTGGCGGTTACCTGCGTCACCACACCCGTCGAGAGGTTACGGATAGTGACCCGGGTATTGGGAATTACCGCGCCCGAGGGGTCGGTGATGGTTCCCGCTACAATCGCGCCTACTATCTGTGCATATACGGTAGATCCTGGAACAATGACCAGGACCAGGAGAACGACAGCCAGTTGTGCAATGATTCTTCGCATGTGCTTTCTCCAGACTGCCTGGGCTATTTGTTCGGGAAAGTACCATTACACCCAGGACTAATTGGGCTTTCCAACACTTTGCTCCTGTCGGCAAACGAATTTCAATGCTAACCTTCGTCAAGTTGTTGGTTCTTCTTATGAGCCATATACTTGTAACTACTGGTTTTACCGCCGGAGCGGCACGTCTCCGTCCGGGCCTGATACCTTCAAACCGGGAGCTTATGCGCGCACATTCACCTTACAAGCCTTGGTTTCAACTGGTTTCGGCTGCGGCCCTCTGCGCTCTGCCGCCTCTCCCCGCAGGCGCCCAGACGCCGACCGATCTGACCACGCCGCGCACCGTGGTGAACCAGGAAGCCAAGGATGTGGAGACCAAACTGAGCCTGCTGCAACAGGAGGTCTATATGGCGCAGCAGGAAATCACGTTCCTGTCACTGCGCCAGGGCGAAGATCGCATGACCACTCACCGGGTCTTATTCCCCAGCGCGAAGGAATTGGTGCCTGGTTATATCTTTGCGCCGAAGCCCCTGGATAGAACGAAGAAATATCCCGGCCTGGTAGTGGTTCACGGCGCATTCCACGGCCACCTGGACTGGCGATTCTTCGACCTGATTGAATATGCCATCGGCAGAGGTTACGTAGTGATGTTTCCGGAATATCGTGGCAGTTCGGGATATGGGGATCAGACTTATAAGAACAATTACGGGATTACCGACGTGGCGGATACGCTGGCGTCAGCGGATTACCTGGTGAAGTCACAGCCTTATGTCGACGGCAACCGGCTCGGCATCTACGGCCACAGCCGCGGCGGTATGGTGGCGCTGTTGGGGATCGAACGCGCGCCCACGAAGTTTAAGGCGGCGGTGGATGTGGCAGGTCTGACCGACTTCCTGGCCTTCATGGCTTACAAGCCCGATTGGCGCCGGATGGAAACCGCGAGCGACCCGGTTTTCGGGGGCAAGCTGCCATCCGAGAACCTGGCCCCCTACATCGATATCTCGCCCTTGAATCACGTGGACGAGATCCAGACTCCCTTGTTCATCGCGGCTACGACCGGCGACAAAACAGTTCCCCTGAACCTCCACACCGGCCGTCTGATCGACGCATTGAAGGCCCGGAACAAGGTCTTCGAGTCGAAGATTTACGACAACGCCCCTGGCGACCATATTTTTATCTTCGGCGATTCCGACGAGCGCAAAGATCTGTTCGAGCGCTCTTTTGCTTTCTTGGGCAAGTATCTGAAGCCTTAGCTGGTGGGGCAGGACCGCCCGCCCGCGCGGCTTCCGCTGTATCATAGGCCCACGGGCATGTTGTCGGCCGGCAAACAGCTTGGTCCTTACGAAATCGTCTCGCTGCTGGGAGCGGGGGGGATGGGCGAGGTATATCGCGCGCGCGACCCGCGACTGGGCCGGATGGTGGCGCTCAAGGTCCTGTCGGCCGAGGTGGCTAACGACACAGGACGCCGCTCGCGCTTCGAGCAGGAAGCACGCGCGGCCAGCGCCCTCAACCATCCCAATATCCTCACGGTTTTCGATTTCGGCAGCGAAGAGGGTCTCGCCTATATCGTTTCCGAACTGATCGATGGCGAATCGCTGCGCGAGGCGATCCGGCGCGGCTCGCTGCCGCAAAGCCGCCTGATCGACATCGCCGGCCAGGTGGCCGATGCCTTGGCGGCGGCACACGGGGCGGGCATCGTGCATCGCGACTTGAAGCCCGAGAACATCATGATCACGCGCGACGGCCGCGTCAAGATCCTGGACTTCGGGCTGGCCAGACAGATCGCCCCGCGGGATGGCGATGCCACGTTGGCCCTCACCCTCACCTCGCCGGGAGCCGTTCTGGGAACCGCGGGTTACATGTCACCGGAGCAGATCAGCGCGGCCGAGGTGGACCACCGGTCCGACATCTTCAGCCTCGGCCTGGTGCTGCATGAATGCCTCACTGGCCGCCAAACGTTCGAACGCACCACGGCGGTGGAGACCATGGCGGCAATTCTGCGGGAGGACACGCCGGAACTTCCGGATACCGTGACGCCGGGGCTACGGCAGATCGTGTACCACTGCCTGGAGAAGGAACCGGACCGGCGCTTCCACTCGGCGCGCGACCTGGCCTTTGCGCTGCGCAGCCTCAGTTCCACCACCAGCACGCGGGCGAGCGCGCCAGCGCCCATGCTCACGACCGCGAAGGCCAGCCGCTGGCGCTGGCCGCTGGCGAGCGCGGTGCTGGTAGTCTTGCTGCTGGCGCTGGCCGTTCCGCAATTTCTGGAGTTGGAACCCATAGACCTGGCGGCTTACAAGTTCACGCCGTTCGCCAACGAACACGATCCGGAGTCCGAAGGCGCCTGGGCGCCCAACGGCCGCAGCATCGCGTACCTGAGGATGGTGGACGGCATCGAGGAACTGATGGTGCGCGCTCTCGACTCCCCGACCGCGGTCCAGTTGTCCAGGACGCGCAATCGCGTGAGCCGCCCGTTCTGGTCGCCCGATTCCACCGTAATCTACTATGCCACCCATGACGGGCTGGGTGAGCTTTGGGGAATCAGTCCGGCGGGCGGAACGCCGAAACGCATCCTGGAGGATCTGCGGACGGCGGCGATTTCGCCCGATGGCAAGAGCATGGCCATCTGGCGGACCACCCAGTCTGGGGACCAGGTACGCGGTTCGGTGTGGATCTCATCGCCGCCCGGCGCGGCGCCGAAGCGCTACGAACCCGCACCGTTTGAAACGCCGCTGGAATCGGCCGGGAACAGCCTGCACTTTGCGCCCGACGGCGCGTCGCTGCTGGTAATCGCCAACGGCGTGAAGGCGCAGATCTGGCTGCTGCCGTTTCCCGCCGGGCACGCGCAGCCGCGGCGGCTGTTCGCCGGCCTCGAATTGGACTTCGTTCCACGCGCAAGCTGGCTACCGGACAGCCGGCACGCCGTGTTCTCCTTTGCGTCGGGCATCGTCAACCCGCCGGCGCTCTCGCTGGCCGATTTGAAAAGCGAGAAGCTGCGCAAGTTGACCGCGGGCACGGCCGGGGAGGACGACCCCTCGGTGGCGCCTGATGGCAAACGGCTGGTCTTCACCTCGGTCACCGACGATTACGATCTGATGGATTTGCCGCTCGATGGCAGCAGCCCGCGCACGCTGTTGGCCAACAGCCGCGATATGTTTTCGCCTTCATGGTCGCCGGCGGGCGACCAGTTGGTATACGCCACGGACCGCACGGGCGCGGGCGAGATCTGGATCCACAACGTCAAGGCGAACCTGGAGCGGCCCGCCGTGACCGCGGCTGATTTCCCGCCGGGCACCACCACCGGACTCGCCCACCCGGTTTTTTCGCCGGACGGCAACCGCTTCGCCTTTGTCCGCTACTCCACCAACGAGCCGGCGACCATCTGGATCGAACCCACCGTTGGCGGCGCGCCGATTCGCATTTCGCCGGAGTACATCGTGGCGCCGAGTTGGTCGCCGGACGGGAATTCGATCGCCGGGCTGATGCACCGGGAGCATCCGTGGCAGCCCGCCATAGTAGGGGTGGGGGCGGACATGACGCCGCATGCGATCCCGGGGGCACCCACGTGTCTGGCGCCGCCCGAATGGTCGCCCGCGGGAGATTGGATCGCGTGCGAGACGCGCGCGGGGATTCAGCTCTTTTCGCCCGACGGCAGCAAGCGGCGCACGCTACCCAAGCTGAACAGCTCGGCCATTGCCTTTTCGCGGGACGGCCGAACGATGTACGCAGCGGGCCGGGAGAAGGGCCGTGCCTTCTTGAAGTCCATGGACGTGGCTAGCGGGCAGGTCCGCCTGATCGCCGAGTACGCCGGCGACAAGCTGATTTCCGGCGGCGCTGCCTACCAGGCGCGGCTTAGCCTCGCGCCCGACGGAAAGAGTCTGGCCACCTCCGCAGTGACCAGGCAAAGCGACCTGTGGCTGCTGGAAGGTTTTCCGGTACCGCGGCGGTGGTGGAAGTTCTGGAAATGAGTGTGAGGCCGGCGGGCGGCGGCGAATCGCCACTGTAACCATCGAATCGTCCGGCGCATCCCTTCTACATCGCTATGGGATATGATGTGCTGATTACCCGCCGGAGCCTGTTGGCCGCTCTCTCGCTGTTTCCGGCGGCCGGGCTTCTGCCAGGTCAGGATCGGGAACGGGCGCCGGAACCCAAAGCGGAGGCCAAAGATGACACGGCAAAGTTCTCGGCCGGCGTCAAGGTAGTGAACCTGTTCGCCACCGTTCGGAACAAGAAGGGCGAGATTGTTCGCGACCTCACCAAGGACGATTTCCTGCTGGACGAGGACGGCCGCGCTCAGGAAATCCGTTACTTCGCCACGGAGAGCAACCTTCCGTTGACCCTGGGCCTGCTGGTGGACACCAGCGGCAGCCAGCGGCGCGTGCTCTACGACGAGCGTAATGCTAGCCAGCGCTTCCTGGAACAGGTGTTACGGGAAGACAAGGACCTCGCGTTTGTCATTCACTTTGACTTCGAAGTAGAACTTTTGCAAGATCTTACGTCTTCGCGCGCAAAACTGGAAAAGGCTCTGGACGATCTGCGGGTGGCCACGCCGCAGCAACAAACCGGACAGCAGGGCGGCCAGTATCCCAACGGTGGTGGCGGCTATCCGGGCGGCGGCTATCCGGGTGGAGGATACCCGGGCGGCGGCATTGGGTACCCGGGTGGCCGGCGGCGGGGCGGATACCCCGGCGGCGGATATCCGGGGGGCCAGCCCTATCCTACCGGCCAGCAGCGAAGGCGTGGGGGCGGCACCTGCCTCTACGACGCAATCGTGCTGGCGTCCGACGAGTTGATGCGCAAACAGCAGGGCCGGAAGGCGCTGATCCTGCTTACGGACGGGGTGGACACCGGCAGCAAACTGACGCTTTCCGAGGCAGTGGAATCGTCCCAGCGAGCCGATACGCTGGTGTACTCCGTCCTGTTCTCCGACCCTCAGGCTTACGGCAACACCGGCGTGTTCGGCGGGGGCATGGGACGGCGGCCTGTCGGCATGAACATGCCCGATGGCAAGAAGGTGCTGGAGCAGATCTCGCGCGAAACCGGCGGCCGGTTCTTCGAGGTCTCGAAGAAGTTACCCATCGACAAGGTCTACGCGGAAATTGAGGAAGACCTGCGCAACCAGTACAGCCTGGGTTACTCTCCCAACCGTGCGGAAGAGGACCGCAGTTACCATCGCATCCATCTGGCCACCAGGCGGAAGGAACTGGTGGTGCAGACGCGGGAAGGCTACTACCCATCGTAGGAAGCGATCGGCGATCAGCGTTCCGCAATCAGCTGAAGGCCGCGCCGGAGCCGCGGCGTGCTACGTTGGGAATTCCGGAGCCGTTATGGAATTCCTCGCCAGCAGCCTCTTAGAACTCATTACCCAAACCTCGACCAACCTGCCGCCGGATGTGCGCGCCGCAATGTCAATCGCCGCCAACGTCGAGACGCCGGGCACGCAGTCTTCGCAGGCCTTCGACATCATTCTTGCGAACGTCGACATGGCCAAAGACGATGAAGGGCCGATCTGTCAGGACACCGGCATGCCCACGTTTTTTGTCCACACGCCCGTAGGCGTGAATCAGATCCGCATCAAGAGCGCGATCCGCGAGGCAATTGCGGAGGCCACGCGGCTGGGCAAACTGCGTCCGAATTCGGTGGACTCGATCACCGGCAAGAACAGCGGCGACAATCTGGGCGTGGAGACGCCGGTGATGCACTTCGAGCAGTGGGAAGAGGACGAGATCGAAATCAAGCTGATCCTCAAAGGCGGCGGCTGCGAGAACACCAACAACCAATACTCCGTGCCGTGCAACCTGGACCACCTGGGCCGCGCCGACCGCAACCTGGAAGGCGTGCGCAAGTGCATCCTGCACGCGGTGTGGCTGGCGCAGGGCAAAGGCTGCGCGCCCGGCGCCGTGGGCGTCTGCATCGGCAGCGACCGCGCGCACGGCTACGAACTGGCGAAGGGCCAGCTTTTCCGCACGCTGGACGACGTGAATCCGGACCCGCTGCTGGCCAAACTGGAGTCGGAAATCATGGAAGAGGCCAACAAGCTGGGCGTGGGCGCCATGGGTTTCGGCGGCAAGAGTTCGCTGATCGGGTGCAAGATTATGGCGGCCAACCGGCTGCCGGCCAGCTTCTTCGTCTCGGTGGCCTACGATTGCTGGGCGTTCCGGCGGCTCGGCGTGCGCCTAGACGCGGCCTCGGGCGCAATCACGAAGTGGCTATATCGCGACCCGGAGCGTCCGGTGGAGCGGATGGCGCGCGGGGAAGGTTTCGCGCTGACGGGGCGTGAGGTGGTGCTCACGGCGCCGCTCCGCGAGGCGCAGGTGCGCGCGCTTAAAGTAGGCGACGTAGTGCTGATCAACGGTGAGATGTTCACTGGCCGCGACAACGTGCACGCGTACCTGATGAAGAACCCGCCGCCGGTGGACCTGCACGGCGCCGTGCTGTACCACTGCGGTCCGGTGATGCTGCAGGAGGGCGGCGAGTGGAAGGTAAAGGCGGCCGGTCCGACGACCAGCATCCGCGAAGAGCCGTACCAAGCCGACGTGATCGAGCGATATGGAGTGCGCGCGGTCATCGGCAAGGGCGGTATGGGCAAGAAGACGAGCGAGGCGCTGAAGGCGTTCGGCGCGGTGTATTTGAACGCCATCGGCGGCGCGGCGCAGTATTACGCGCGGACGGTGGAGAAGGTGCTGGGCGTGAGCCTGATGGAGTTTGGCATTCCTGAGGCGATGTGGCAGCTCCGTGTCCGCGATTTTGCGGCGATCGTCACCATGGACGCGCATGGCAACAGCCTGCACGCAGACGTGGAGCGAGCGACGGGCGCAGAGCTGGAAGCGTTGCAGAAGGTATGACGGATTGCTACACTAGGAGTCCCCGGCCAGGTAGCTCAGCTGGTAGAGCGCAGCCCTGAAAAGGCTGGCGTCGGCGGTTCGATTCCGTCCCTGGCCACCATGTTTTCAATAGCTTACAAGCCCTCCACCTGCCTCATTTTGTTCCGATTGTTCCAATTCAGGTCCGTCAGTCCTTTCATGCGGAGCAGGATTCATCAGGATTTCGGGGTGGGATGCCGCTAAGCATTTCGCCCCGGATTTCTTGAGATTGATACCCCGCTTCAGACTGGGTTCCCTAGGGAACTTCTGCAGGCCGGTTCTTGGCACACACGATCCCACAACCTATGCCCCGATTCGAACAAACGGCGAAATACGGCAAGAGTCCTATTGCATGGCACGTCCCCGAACCAGAGCCAATTCTGAACCGTGACCTGGAGGAGTTCAGCCGCCGACTGTCGATGCTGAGCACGCCGGGAGTCGAAGGCGTGTACCAGACGGCGTATCGGGATTGCGCCTTCAAGGGCAACCGGCTTCCGCCAGCGGTGGCTGTTCAACAGTTGGTGGCAGCGTGGCGGGTGTTGCGAAAGATTCGGAACGGGAAGCAGTAATGGTCCTAAACCGGTGCGGCCTTTGACGGTTGGCTCACCACACTTGTGGTCAAGACCGGCATACGATACCCTACTGGGTGCCATGAATCTAAAGCCACAAGGAGTCGTCGCCACTGCGACACAATACTTTCAAAGTCTTTATTCCCCTAATGTTCTTTCCGATGTTCTGCTGGAAGAGCTAGAAATGTCTGACGATGAGCGTTCTTGGTCTGTGACGTTAAGCGCCCTACTTCCGCTGTCAAAGGAAGAATCAGAAATCGCCATGAACCCCATTGTGCAAGTGCTTGGCAAACCACCACAACGACGGCGAGTGTACAAGGTCTTCACAATTGACGATCATACCGCTACCGTCAAGTCAATGAAGATCCGCCAACCTTCATGAACGAAGCTCTTTCACTAATCGTGAAGCACAGACACAGTGGTGCCCTGTTTGATGCCAATCTGTTGTTGGTCTATGCGGTTGGCAAGTATGATAAGAATGCCCTGTCTGTCTTTCACCACACGAAGCAATACACGGATGATTTTACGCTAATTGAACACTTGGTCGAGTTCTTTTCGGTACTCTACACTACACCGAACGTCTTAACGGAAGTGAGCAACCTTGGTGGGAAACTCGGCCCACCCTTTTTTGTCACTCTCGGACGTATGGTGTCCGTCTTACATGAGGAATACTGCATCAGCAAGGACGTTACCAGAAATGATGCCTTTGCCAAGCTAGGTCTAACCGATGCGGGTATAATCAACGTCGCAGCCAAGAAGTGTTTGGTACTCACTCTTGATTGGAATCTGTACTACAACCTTCTGCACCGAAATGTTGATGCGGTCAATTTCAATCATTTGAGGCCGCTTGACTGGCTTGGTTATCTTCGGATTTGATCGTGTTCATCACTGTCCCAACATCGGCATCCCGATCCACAACCATTGAAACGCTTCGCCCGCCAACTTCATCAAGCCCTTTGCAGTTTCCGGTGTGACGGAAAGCGTCAGAATCAAAGAGAACAATCCGCCCAAGAGCATCGTCAGCCAATCCTTCCGTCCGAAGCGGCGTGACGCTTCCTTCAGATATTCGATCTCCCGGTTGACGGTCTCGAACTGTTCCTCACTGAAATCTTGTCTTTCGACCAGAAACCCCGTGATCTCGTCTAATTTCGAGGCGATGAGCTTCTGTTCGGCGGGTGTGAAAGGCGGATTGGCGACTACCGTTGAGGCGACGGCACTGGAAAGAGCCTTCTCTTGAGCAACCGTCGCCCACAGGTCAAGTGTTCTGTGTTCGATACGGACTCTGAACAGCCACTCCTTAAGCATTTCGAGTTTGAGGACAAAACCGATAGCTAGAAGGGACTCAGTTTTCCGCTGTCCTCCGGGGGACATCGTGACGTAGGTATCATAGAATCCGAAGAAGTATCCAGTTGGAACGTGTTTGAGAACCGATACCAGACTGGCGTCGGAATAAAGTCCCCTTGGCGCTTCGGCTTCGCACCACTCGAATTCACCATGGTTCAAGCTCTGCTCTTTGATCTGAATGAACACTTGGTTCTTTTCAGTTCGCCGCAGTGTAAGGTCGGTCATTTAACGAACACTATACTGCGAAGAAGGTTGTGAACACTCCCGTCGTCCCGCCACTACAGTTTGATATGACTTCACCGACTCGTGGCGAAGTGATACGACAACTAGACATATTGCGTGGCGGTCTGCGAATCGCAATGACCACCATTCGGAAACTCCAGGCCAAACAGAAGATTGATGTCGATCCGGTGCTTCGGCGGCTGGCGTTGATCCGGGCCGAAGCAAAGGAAGTGCGGGATGCCGTCAGGCAATCCAAAACGCCGTAGCCGCACCCCATAGTTGGCGCTATAATCACCGAGAGGCCACTTTATGCCAGCGGATACAATCTGCTTCGTAATTTCTCCAATCGGGGAACCCGATTCGCCAGTCCGCAAGCGATCCGATCAGGTCTTGAAGTACATCATAAAACCCGCAGCAGAAGAGTGTGGATTCACAACTCTACGTGCTGACGAAATCCCTCAACCCGGAATCATCACCAGCCAAGTAATCCAGCACATTATCGAAGCCGATATGGTGGTAGCTGATTTGACAGGCCGTAATCCCAATGTGTTTTATGAGTTGGCGATTCGCCATGCGATTAGACGGCCATATGTACAACTCATTGACCAAAATGAGCCGTTGCCATTTGATGTAGCTGGCATTCGGACTATTCAGTTCAACTATCAGGATCTCGAAAGCGCCGATTTTGCCAAGAGCGAGATCATTAAGCAAATGCGCCATATGATGGGAACCGACACAGAAATCCAGAGTCCTATCACCGCTGCGATTGATCTCAGCACTTTAAGAAGGAGTGCCAATCCACAAGACAGGCATTTTGGCGAGCTTCTGACCGCCATGTCAGAGATAAAACAACAACTTAGTTCGCTACAACGTCCTGTCACTGTTCCTGCCTCACTAGCAGCTTCAAGTCCGTACTTCTCAGGCGGCATAAGCCCCGCCACATTAGCGGCCATTGAGGAAGCTGCTAAGGACTTACATGGTATCGGGGCATTAGAGGGTACTGTTGCGCATGATGTGATGAAGAAAATGCTTGCAGGCGAAGTCCGTCCAAAAACCAAACGAAGAATGGACCAACCCGCCAAAAAATAACTGAGAACTTCGCCGCCGTCCCGCCACTACTCTCTGATATGCCTTCACCGACTCGTGGCGACGTGGATAGGCCAACTCGACATTTTGCGTGGTGGTCTCCGAATCGCAATGACGACAATTCGGAAAATGAAGCACGGCCCAAACGGTTGATTCCGATGGCGTGCTTGAGCGACTGGCGTTGTTCCGGTCGGAAGCGAAGGAGATCCGGGACAGCATCAGATCACCACGGACAGTTTAGGCCGATGCCGACGTGACGGCCAGCCAGAATGCCTCGCACGAACGCACAGGAACCTCTCAGCGCCCTTCTGTTGCGCCCGGTGGTATAAGGCATCAGGGGCGCTGGCGGCGGTCCTGTAGCGACCCGGAGCCGGTCGGGTTCTTTGTGAGTTTCACTGGTGCCCCCCGGAGTCACATCTCGGATTCCAGGCCGAGTACCTTGTTCAGATGTTTGTCCCGAAAAAGTTTTGGGAAATGAAGAACCTAAACCCTTTTTGGGATTTGGTGCGTGGGCTGTGCGATAACTGGTAGGGCCTCGGTAGCTCCACCCCCGACTTCTATAACCCCAACCAGATGGGTACCATTTTCGGATTTCACTGTCCTAATCTCAAGCACGGCGATTTGCGCAAACGACGCTGAAGCCGCCGCCACGACCACCGCCCAGAAGGTCGGTGGAACCTGCACAAGCGCAGGGCTAGAGCATTGTAACCTTCGTGGGCAACGGACATCCCGATGAAGCAATCGGACAAGCGATTGCTTCTGTAGCGTCGAAGCCCACGCTCGGCATTTTCCGTGGGTCCAGAACCCTCGAAGGCATTAACTGACCCCTGTCGAATCGCTCCCACGCTTGTGCCACCAACCGGTGAAGTGCGAAAACCCGGATTTTGATGGGATCACCGTTCGCAGCGAAATCAAATACTTCGCCCTCTTCCCCGCTGAGGCAAGTTCCGGGCGGAAGCACGGCGTTATGGGCGAGGCCGTTTCGGTACGACCATTCCAGCCGTTTGATTTGGTGCGGCGTGAGCTTGAGGCCGAAACAGGAATGGTTTAGAACCAGGAACGGCTCTCCCTTTGGGATCTTGTTCTGTTTGTTGAGCGCCAGATAGCCACCGACAGCATCGACTACGCGAAAGAGCAACAGCGTTGCCGGATACCCCAAGCACCCACCGTCGCCTTTCCTTGAATTCAGGCACAACTCCGAGGCTTTGAGGTATTCGTCAATGGCTTCGACGGACAAGCTAGCAAGTTCTTGGTGAATGGCCATACACTTTCAATTTTCCGTCCAAGGACAATGGATGTGCAACCGTTTGGTTAAACTGGTTCGGACGATGCGAGACGATGGCCACTGATGCCAGATCGAAACGGTAGCCTAATGAGGGTTGATGCCTTTGCCGGTAATCAGGATTGAAGGCTACCTCACGGAATCGAAGCTCTCGAAGGCGCTACAAGACCTTTTGCCGGGTCGGTGGTTGGGAGATCAGGTCCCTGTAGCCGGTAGTCGGCAGCGATGGGATATGTCGTACCAGATCGACGGCATCGTGACCGTGGTCGAATACGACGGCGATGAGCACTACCGCCACTCGATGAAGATTAAGGGCGACCGGGCGAAAAAGACGAAGCCGCACGGATTCAGGGATGCCGGCTCGTTCGCTTCCCATACTGGATACAGCTAGACAACCTTGCGCTACGGCACTATTTTGGATTGCAGGCGAAAATCGAGCAGTCATTCCGGCACGGCTTCATCACAACGAAAATCTTTCCGGCGTCCTTTTGTGAGCTTGGGATCGAACGGTTTCGAACTGAATTGCTTACGCTGCCGGTGAGAGTTCGAGAGGCGGTCGTCCTATCACTGCGGGAGCGTGTCGCAGAGCATGGTCTCCAGTACGTTCTACCGACCTCACTTGTAGACATCATTGAATGATCGGAAAACGGACGTGCAGCCCGGTTGACCTCACGTCTAACTTCTCGCATCGTAGCCGCCCTGCCGGTGGTTGCTGCCTGAGTGGTTCCATCCTAAAGATCGTCCTTCCGCTCTGACCTACCACGGCGGTGCCGCCCGGTGGCAGAGAACAGGCGGCCAGCGTAATTCTGGATTCCGTTGGCGAAAGTGTGACGGGGTTGGTTTTCAGACAAGGTGCTCCGAAAATCGCTACAATGGATCATGCGCCGTCTCATTTTATGGTTCCTCACAGCGTTGGTGGTGTCTGCACAAACATCACCAAACGTGACTGGTGTCCTAAACGGGGCCTCATTTGGACCACACCTTAGTCCAGGCAGTCTGGCCTCATTGTTCGGGTCAAACCTTGCAGCGGCAATAAGCTCCGCAGGTTCGATTCCGTTGCCAACAGGACTTAACGGAACGCAAGTTCTCATCCAAGACCCCTCAATGGCGGTACCGATATCCGCACCTTTATACTTTGTGTCGCCTGGACAGATCAATTTCCAAATACCGTTCGAGATTGTCCGCTCAAGCATCACGATCACGGTTTCGACCTCTCAAGGAAACAGCAATCCGTGGGTGGCCAGCCTCGATCAAATGGCACCGGGCATTTTCTCCCAAACGGCGAATGGTACCGGAGATGCGCTGGTGTTCGACCCAAATTTCAAGTTGCTGAAACGCACACCCGACATCGGTTCGACCATCATCATCTACGCAACCGGCCTGGGAAGTACCACGCCCGCAGCCAAAAGCGGTTCGGGCGGCAGCGCTTCGGCTCCGTTCAATCTCGTTGGAAGTCCGTTTGACGTGTACATTGGTGGCAACAAAGCAGCGGTGGCGTGGGCAGGTCTTGCTCCTGGATTCGTCGGCGTTTATCAATTGAACGTCGTACCCAACGGTCCAGCCATCGGAGACATGGTGATCTATTGCAACTGCTCAAGTGAAAGCAATCACGTCCACATGCCTCAAGCTCCACTGAATAGCGGGAACAATACTGCCAATGCAACCGGGGCAGTATCAATCATCTATCCGACAGGACAGCCAACCATCACTTTCTCACCGGGCTTTCTCGTGGCCAAAGTGAGCGCCCGGTTCGATACCAAGCCGAATGCGGACAGATTCACCGTGTCTGCGGTCGCCAAGGTTGGATCTACTATCGTAGACGGCACAACGATTCAGTTTGATCCGGTCCTAAAGCAGTTCACTGCATCAATTCCATCGCCAACGCCCTCAGTGCGTGCTTTCGACTTCTCACAAACCAGAACCCCTGTGCTAGATTTCAAGGCTGGAGATTGTGGGACCAACAATAGCTGCCCCATGCCGGGAAACATCGTGCCGATCAGTCGCCTTGACCCGCTCTTGCTGACAGCGCTGAAATCGGTTCCGCTGCCCAACACTGCGCCCAATGGCATTCACTCGTTTTACACGGTCACTGGAAAGTTCACTCCAGGTTCCACGTTTGCCATGGACAGCATCAACAACTTGGACTTGCTGGTGTTTGCCGCTTTCGGTTCGATCCCGTATCCGACTAGTGACGTACCCGTCTCAGTGACGCTCTTCATAGATGGCCAGATCGTTGACGCAGCAACGGGCACGTACAAACATCCGTAATTTCGCTGGTGGGTATCTTCCTCCCCAGGCGACTGCGACGGTAGTACCGCTCACTTTTTCTCCCGTTTGCTCTGAGCGTCGGCGGCGAAGCGCACAACGGTCTGGCGCAATTCCGGTGAAGCTCGATCCTTCAGCCGGGATGCAATTGGGTTCGTGGCCCATTCGGTTTCACTCGGAACCTTTCCGTATCGGTCGAGCATCGCTTCAGCAAGCCGCTGCCGGAAATGCGGAAATCCGATCATCGAATCCGCCCAATGCATTGTTGCACCTTGAACAACAGTTTCTGGCTTGGCCATGGCACCACCTCGAAAGGAGCTTGGACTATGCAGAGGGCCGCTTGAATCCTTTCACGCTTGCGTATGCCCTTGCCCCTCCCGGTCTTCTATCGAGACTGCGATCATGCGTCAAGCGTTGGATTGTGCGAAGTGCTCTAATAGTCCTCTTGGATGGTCGAATATGACGAAGCGTGCATACTGGCTTGACCTATTCACAGGGACAACCTGGAAGGAGTTCGTTGACGCAGGGGCCTCGATTTCAGGATTCCCGGAGAGCCGGTGGAAGGCCGTGCAGCAGGTCCGTGTCGGTGATTACCTCCTCTGTTATCTGACCGGCATCTCCAGGTTCATCGGCATCCTGGAAGTCGTGAAAGCACCGTACAAGGACAGCACAAAACTGATCTGGAAAGATGATGTCTTCCCCCGTCGGCTCGGCGTTAAGCCCATCGAAGTGCTCACGCCAGAGACGGCAATACCGATCCTGGATCTCAAGGACCGCCTCAGCATTTTCGATCCAGAGAAGGGAGCAACTTCGTGGACGGGGTACGTTCGGGCTGCTCCAGCGAGATGGAAGGATACGGACGGTGAAACCATTCTCCAAGCCGTGCTCGATGCGAAGAAGCGCCCCACTTCTCGTCCTTTCGATCCGAAGAAACTGGCACGCCGCCCTTCTGCACTGAAATCTAGGGTTGGAACAGTCACCGTGCCCGAGAGTGAACCACAGGATGAACCTGGACAACCCGCCGCAAAAGAGACATCCGCCCACAACGAGATTCAGTGGTTGTTGGCGAAACTCGGCAACGATATGGGCCTCGACGTTTGGGTGGCACGTAACGACCGGAACCGGGAAATCAACGGCAGCAGATTCACCGAACTGCCGAGGCTGAAATCGGAGATTCCAATTCAGTTTGATGAGGCAACGAACAAGACCATCGAATTGATAGACGTGCTCTGGCTCCAGAAGCACTCCATCGTGGCGGCATTCGAGATCGAGAGCACCACTTCAATCTACTCGGGACTCTTGCGCCTATCCGACCTGATTTCGATGCAGCCCAACCTAAGCATCCCGTTATTCATCGTGGCTCCAGACGAACGCCGTGACAAGGTAATCGCTGAAGTCAACAGGCCGACATTTTCAAAGTTGACGCCGCCGATGTACCAAATGTGCCGCCTCGTTACGTTCTCAACGCTGCGAAAGGAAATCCAGCACGTTGGAAACTATGTGAAGCGGCTTCGGGCCGACATCCTGGACGATTGGGCTGAATCGTGTGAGGTCGAAGAATTATGATGTGGTACTCGCCGCCCTTTCGTCGTTGTGCGGTCACGATCTAAGCCATGCGCCTATTCGTCGCTGTGACCGACAACGATTGGTTCGCCCTCCACGCCTCGAAGGAATCGGTCGAAGAAGTGAACTTTTGGCGTCCGTCGCCAGAAGCCAGCTTCAAGGTACTTCAACCCGGTGAACTGCTGCTGTTCAAGTTGAAATCTCCGAACGATTCAATCGCGGGTGGCGGATTCTTCACTCGCTTTCTTCAGATGCCCATCAACATGGCATGGGAAACATTCGGTGAAGCGAACGGCGTGAGATCTCTCCCCGAATTTCGATCTCGGATCGCACGCATTCGGAACGTAACGATGCAAGTCGCCGACAACCCGAACTTAGGCTGGAAATCGAACGAAACCATACATCTCGCCGGAGCAGTTCACTGAACTGCTTCGATGCATGAAGGAGCCCTATGCATCGATGGTTTACGTTGCCGTGTATACGGGTCTTCGAGTGAGTGAGTTGGTGGGCTTGAGATGGGAGGACATCCATGCTGATTCGATCACGGTAGATGAGCGGTACTGCCGTGGTGACTGGGGTGCTCCAAAGAGCGATTCTTCGAATGCGACGATTCCGGTCAACCGCTGCGTTATTGAACGGATTCAAAGGTTGAAGACGCTCGTTGTTCACTTTCGCGCAGGCAAGGCAGTTCGGAGCTACCCAGCAGTGAAGTCGGGTGCTCCTGAAGACCTAGTATTCCAATCGCCGATGAAGGGTGTTGCCATGCGGGACAACAACATTTTGGTTCGGCATATCAAACCTGGGGCTCGGGCGCTGGGAATCCCTTGGGTGAATTGGCAGGTGCTTCGCCGGTCATGCGCTACCTGGCTGAAGCTTGCGGGTGCGGATCCCAAAGACGCTCAGGCGTTGATGCGGCATTCGCGGGTTACTACAACGCTGGAGGTTTACCAGCAATTCGTTCCGGAGTCACAGCGGCGGGCCGTCGATAAGCTCAGCACGCTTCCGGGGATCGTAAACTAAGAACCTTGTTCCAATTGTTCCAATTGAACGGGCATTGTGAGGCAGTGAATGGTGCCTAGGTGGCTTAGAAACAATCACTTAGCAGTCGCTGATAGCAGCCCTGAAAAGGCTGGCGTCGGCGGTTCGATTCCGTCCCTGGCCACCACAGGCACTACATCATTCACTCAGCAATTCGAGGGCTCCGTCTACTTCGTAGACCGGGCCCTTTTCCGTGTCCTTCGGGGTCAGCTTCAGTTGTCCGATGTGGCGTGCCAGCGCTGCTTTGGACTTGACCGGTTCCTCGCGGAGCAGTGTCCGCAACTCCAGGATATTTCTGAGCATGAACTGACGCATTTCCGCCCCTGTCGCGGCGAGGGGGCGTCATGGGCTGCGCGTGGTCCCCGGACGGCCGGCGCATCGTCTCCTCGTCTGACGACAAGACGCTGCGTATATGGGACGCGCAGTCGAGCGCTTGCCTCGCCATCCTGGAAGGCCACCAGTTTGGCCTGAGGGGCTGCGCATGGTCCCCGGACGGACAGCGCATCGTCTCCTCGTCTGACGACAAGACGTTGCGCCTTTGGGACGCCGAGTCGGGCGCGTGCCTCGCCACTGTGAGGGGCTCCGCCTGGTCTCCCGACGGGCAGCGGATCGTTTCCGGGTCTGGGGACAGGACGCTGCGCATCTGGGACGCGCAGTCGGGCGCGTGTCTCGCTAGTCTCGAAGGCCACCAGGATATGGTGTGGGCCTGCGCCTGGTCCCCGGACGGCGGACGCATCCTCTCCGCATCTTCGGACTGCACACTACGCACTTGGACTTGGGATGCGGCGACGGGCTTGGAGATTGCGCCGCGAATCTACGTGTGGGAGGCCACCGGGTGCTCCATTGACCATCCGAACAACCGCATTCTGGCTTGCGATGCCGAAGCTTGGCGCGTAGCAGGGTGGGTCGTCCCCGAACCCGGCACGGGGCTGCCGGAGATGCTGCCCGCCGCGACTTATGGGCCGCTGCCCGTGGTGTGAAGTCTCAACGGCACGCGCCGGAGGCGCTGGCCGGTGGCGTCGAAGATGGCGTTGGCGATGGCGGCGGCCGTGGGGCGCGACGACGGTTCCCCAGCCCCGCTGGGCGCGATTTCGGGGTGGTTCAACAGGATGACCTCCACCTCCGGCACATCGGACCAGCGCGCCACCGGATAGGTATTCCAATCGACGCTGGTGACGCGGGTCTGATCGAAGGTCACTTCTTCCTTGAGCGCGCGGCCGAGCGACTGGATCAGGTTGGCCTGGATCGTCCCTTTGAGCGCGCCGGGGTTCACGATCAGGCCGCAATCGTGTGCGCAGACCAGGCGCTTCACCCGCACGGCGCCAGAGTGCGCGTCGACTTCGACCTCGGCCACCGTGGCTACGTAGGTGCCGCCGCGCAGGGCGAGCGCGACGCCGCGCCCCGTGCCGCCGTGTTTGGGCGAGGGGCGCGTGTCCCACCGGACGCGCCCGGCGACGGCCGCGAGCACGGCCTGGGCGCGCGGGTCGGCGGTGTGGCGGAGGCGGAACTCGATGGGGTCGGCGGCGGCCGCGGCGGCCAGTTCGTCCATGAAGGATTCGGCGGCGAAGGTTCCGGCGGGGCCGTTGGGGTCGCGCAGGTGAGTGGTGCGCAGGGGCGATTCGGCCTGGTACAGCGGGGCGATGATGTGCCCGGTGACGCGCACGTTCGGGATGGTGTAGGCGTAGGTGCTGCCGCCCCACTGCACGTATTCGTCGCCGGGGTTGGTGTTGGGCATGCCGATCAACTGGGCGGCCAGCATGTTGCCGGCGGTGTTGGGCTGGGGAATGATCTCGGTGCCGGAGAAGGCGCGCGAGGTGAGCTCGAGCGCGGCGACCGTGCCCTGGGGGTCGAGCGCGGCGGCCAGATCGACGAGGACCGCCGGGCCTTTGCCGCCCCAGGCCGTCATGTCGGCGCGCGACCACTGCACGCGCACCGGCTTGCCGGCCGCCTGGGAGAGCAGGGCGGCGTCGGCGGCCACGTCCTCATCGCCGGCGCGGCCATAGGAGCCGGAGGCCTCGACCCAGACCACGCGCACCTGGTCCTCAGGCAGGCGCAGCATCTCGGCCAGACCTTTTTGAAGGGCGTGCGGTTTTTGGGCGCCGGTCCAGACGGTGGTGACGCCGGCGCTGCGCACGTCGGCGACGGCGCATCCAGGACCCATGGTGGCGTGCGCCTGGAAGGGCCACAGGTAGCTGGCTTCGAGTTTTCTGGTGGCGCGGGAGAGCGCGCCGGGCGCATCGCCCTGCGCGGTGAGCTGCCGGGTAGCCTTGGGTTTGGCGGCGCGCATGTGGGCGTAGAGATCGAGCGGAAAGACCGCCGCCGGACTGCCCCAGGTGACCTTGAGCTCGCTCGCGGCGCGAATGGCGGACCACTCGCTCTCTGCCAGCACGCCGACGAAGTTGCCCTGGATCACGGTCTTGACGTAACCGGGGATGGCTTTGACGGCGGTCTCGTCGACGTTCCGCAGCGGGGCGCCGGCACCCGCCGGGCGGATCACGCGGCCGTGCAGCATGCCCGGCACGCGCACATCGGTGGAGTAGCGGGCGCGACCCAGGATTTTGGGCGGCAGATCGACGCGCGGCAAGGACTGGCCGACGATGGTGTAGGTGGCCGGGTCCTTGGGCTTGCCGCTGCCTTCGACGTTGATGGCGAAGCCGCCGCCCGAGACACGCAGCGTGTCGTTGAGGTCCTGGGCGGCGGCGAGGGCGCCGTAGGAGACGGCGCGCGAACTATCGTCCTTGCGGCTGACGATGCCGTTCTTTACCTGGAGCTGATCGACGGGCGCGACCAGGCGGGCGGAAGCCAGTTGCAGCAGGAGGAGGCGCGCGGTGGCGGCGGCGTTGCGGAGCGGACGCGCGCCCGCCGCGATGGAGGTGCTGCCGCCGACGCCGCCCTGGTCGGGGGTGGCGGAGGTGTCGCCCATCAGCATGTGCACGCGGGCGGGGGCCACGTCGAGCTCTTCGGCCACCACCTGGATGAGCGCCGTCTGCACGCCCATGCCGATATCGACCTTGCCGGTGAAGACGTGGACGGTCTCGTCAGCGCCGATGCGCAGCCAGGCGTCGAGCCGGCCGGGCGCGGGCGTGGCGGCGGCCAGTTGGGGAAGCACGTCGGGACTGGCCAGGCTGAAGCCGATCAGGAGGCCGCCGGTCTTGAAGAAGTCGCGGCGCGATGGGAAAGCGGAGGGTGTAGGCATGGTCATGCGGTCTTCCTCATTCCGGCCGCGCGGCGCACGGCGGCGGCGATCTGCACATGGCTGCCGCAGCGGCAGACCAGGCCCTCGAAGGCGGCTTTCATCTGCGGCTCGGTAGGGTTCGGATGCCGGTCGAGCAAGGCCTTGGCGGCGATCACCCAACCGTTGAGGCAATAGCCGCACTGGAAGGCCTGCTCGTCGATGAAGGCTTGTTGGACGGGATGCGGATGCTCAGGCGTGCCGAGCCCTTCCAGGGTGACGATCTCCTTGCCGGCAGCCTGCGCCACCGGGAGCAGACACGACCGCACGGGCACGTTGTTGAGCAGCACGGTGCAAGCGCCGCACTGTCCCAGGCCGCAGCCGAAGCGCGGATTGTCGAGACCGGCGTGGTCGCGCAGGGCGTAGAGGAGCGGAGTTTGCGGGTCGACATCGAGCGGGCGGGCCTTGCCGTTTACTTTGAGTGAAACGCGCGCCATTCCCTCACCTCACACAGACTGGAGTTCCTGGGGAATAGTCTACAGGGAAATGGCGGGTGTGGCGGGGCGCTACCGGTTACAATGCAGGTTCTCCATGGGCATTTCCACTGAAACGCGTTTGCGCGTACGCTATGCCGAGACCGACCAGATGGGCGTAGTGTATTACTCGAACTATCTGGTGTGGATGGAGGTAGGCCGCGTGGAACTGTGCAAGGCCTGCGGTTTCAACTACCGGGAGATGGAGCGAGAAGACGGAGTCTACCTGGCGGTGGCCGAGGCCAACTGCCGGTACCGGGCACCGGCGCGGTTTGACGACGAGGTGGTGGTGAAGACGTGGATTGAACGGGCGGCGACGCGCATGGTGACGTTTGGGTATGAGATGCGGATCGCGGGGACCGATCGCGAACTGGCGGCCGGCTACACCCGGCATGTGTTCGTCTCGAAGGAGATGCGGCGGACGCATTTGCCGGAGAAGTACCACGCCATGTTCGGACTTTAGATTGGCGATGCACTGCCGGCTGCTACACTTGAAGTGATGCGCATCCTGCTTTTCAGCGGCAAAGGAGGCGTGGGAAAGACGAGTCTGGCGGCGGCCACGGGGCTGGAGTTATCGCGCCTGGGTTATCGCACCCTGGTGATGAGCGTGGACCCCGCGCATAGCCTGGCCGACGCGTTCGACCTGGAGACCAACCTCTTTCACAGCAAAACCGGGGACCCCTACCCGATCGACGACCACCTGGCCATCCACGAGGTCAACATCCAGAAGGAGATCAAGCGGCACTGGCGCGAGATCTCCTCCTACGTCATCTCGGTGCTGCGGACCACCGGCATCAGCGACGTAGAGGCCGAGGAATTGGCCATCCTGCCGGGAATGGAAGAACTCAGCGCGATGATGTACGTCAACCAGTTCCGCCGCGAGGACCGGTACGACGTGATCGTGCTGGACTGCGCGCCGACGGCCGAATCGATGCGTTTCGTGAGCATGCCGACCACGCTGGAGTGGTACATGAAGCACATCTTCCCGTACCAGCGTGGCCTGCTGAAGGCGGTGCGGCCGTTGGCCAACCGCGTCTCGCCGGTGGAATTGCCACCGGACACGTATTTCGCCAATATCCAACTTCTGTTCAGCCGGCTGGACGGCATCGGCGATCTGCTGGAAGATCCGCAGATGACCAGCGTGCGCCTGGTGACCAATCCGGAACGTATGGTGCTGCGGGAGACGCAGCGGGCCTTCGTGTACTTCTCGCTGCACGGGCTGACGGTGGACGGCGTGATCGTGAATCGGGTGTTGCCGGTCGAGGTGACCGACGCCTATTTCCAGGAGTGGGTCAGTTCGCAAACCAAGATCCTGGGCGAGATCGAAGCCTACTTCGCCCCGGTGCCGGTGAAGCGCGTGCCGCTGTTCACGCACGAAGTGCTGGGGCGGGAAAGGCTAGAAGATCTGGCGCGGGCGCTTTACGGCGGCGGCGAAGATCCGGCCGCGATTGGCCGCACGGAAGCGCCGTACACGTTCGCGAAGTGCGACGGCCGCTACGAGGTGCGGCTGCATTTGCCGTTCGCGGCGAAAGGCGAAGTCGGGCTGTTTAAGAAGGGCGATGAACTGGTGGTGGAGATCGGCACGCTGCGGCGGCATATCGGGCTGCCCACGTCCATGGCGAACTTGTCGCCGGGCCGCGCCGTGCTGGAGAACAAAATATTGACCGTCGAAATGAAGGAGTCCCCAAATGCCTGAAACGGAATCGGAGAAGATTCACACGCACGCACCGGGTTGCTTTGTCTGCCAGACGGCGATCCCGCTGCTCGAGAAGTGCTGGACGGAGGCGACGCGCGACCACTTTCGAAACTCGCGAGTGGAATTTCTGAAGGGCTTGCGGAGCTTGATTGACGACCGCATCGCGCACCTGAGCAAGGAGCCGCAAAGCAAGGGCACGCACGTCACGGTGGAATGAGGCGCGCTGCGCTCGCGATGCCGGGGTTGCCACGAGTTTTCGACAAGCCGTTCCCGTACCTGGTCCGCACGCGGACCGGCGACGGCAGAGGGGTGGCTGAGCGCGGAGCGCACGCCGGGTTTGACCGCGTTGGAATCGAAATTCACTGCTGGCGGAGCGGGGGCATGGGGATGCGGACGTTATAATTCCTGGCGCCAACCCCGGCTCCGGCCTCACAGGTGGCCGGAGCCTGCGCCTCGGCCCCCCAGAACATATAGCCGAGCATGCCGGGGCTGATTCCGGCGCCGGCCGGCGCGATGGTTTGCAGGAATGTCCCAGTGCTGTTCTGAAGCGAGGTGCTGAAGTCATTACACTCCGGCTGCGGCGTGCTTCCAATGACCAGCCTTACGGCTACCGTCACCCTGGCCGGAGCCAGCGGCACGATCGGAGGATTCACATTGGTTCTGCCGATGACGTGTTCCCGCCAGTTGGCCTCCGCGTCGGACGCAACCGGCTGGCCGTTGGGCACGGTGGCGTTGGCATAGTCCAGCAGCGGATTGGCGGAGTTCAGCCAGTCGCTGGTGGCCTTACGGCACAATGGCACCAGGAAGCGATCGCCGGCGGCGAGGTCGATGGTGAGGCGCGCGGCCGGGTTGGCGCCGGTTGGGTCGTAGGGCAGGACGGAGCGGTAGGCGGTGATGAAATCCTGCAAGCCGGCGAGATTGGGGCTTTGGTCGTTCTCGTAATCGATCTCGATTCCCACGCCCATAGCCTTGGCCGCGTTGGCGGTGTTCAAGCCCAGTTGGGTGGCATTCGAAGCCAGCGCCTGGTCCCAAAAGGTGGTGTAGGTGGAGCCTCCGACCGAAAGCATCACGCGCACGTTGTGGCTGGTGAAATAGTTGACGATGGCGGCATTCATCCCAATGGGGATCCCGTTCACGGTTTGGGAATCGTTGGCGAGGGTGAGCAGCTTCATGGGCTGGACGAAACTCAGGACCACGAGGTTGACGGACGGCAGCCCCGAGCCATCGCCGCGATCGATCATCCAATGGTTCCTCTTGTCGAAGTCAGTCATGTCGCGCACGGTTCTCCAGGTGCAGCCATCGTTGCTGCAATGCCAGGCGCCGTAGACTTCGAACGAGGCGCCCTCGCCGGCAGGCAGCGAGGAAATCTGGGGCGAGGCCTCCGCGTTCAAGGACAGGCTGACGATGGGTTGGAGCGAGGTAACGGTGACGGAGCCCTGGAAACTGGAAAGGTTCAACATCGGCCCGAGGTTCTGGGCGCCGTGCGCGTTGGCGGGCAAGGTGAGAGAGGCACTGGCGAGCGCCGCGCCGTTGGCGTCCTGCGCGGTGAAGGTAATCTTCGCCGGAAGTGGCGACGGGTTGGCGTAGGCCACGCCGGTGTTCTGCTCCGCATAGGTGGTGAATTGAGAAGCGGTGGCGTTCATGGCGATGACCGAAGCCTCCGCGATGGCCACGTTGCCGGTGTAGCGGCGGAACAGGGCGCTGGCCTTCACCGGACCCGTGCAGTTGGCGATCGCCCAACCGGTCACAACCGGCAGATTGGGTAGGGCATCGGTCTGCCGTCTGGCGATGCCTCCGGCGGCGATGGTGTCGATAATTTCGTTCAGAGGCAGGAAGCCGAAAGAGAGCGCGAGCGGAGTTCCCGAGTCCGAAAAAAAGGCCGTGTTGCAGGAGACCGGCTGCGTCCCGGCATTCACGTACGTGAAGGTGGTTCGCCAGACGTCGGCGGCGGCAATGTGAGCGAAGTAGTAAGTGGCCGGCGCGCCGGGAGAACTCCCATCGGGCTGGCCGGGCGGCAGCGAGGAAATCACCGGTGAGGCTTCGGCGTTCAGGGACAGGCTGACGATGGGGGCGGTGGCCGTGATGGTCACGGAGCCCTGAAAACTGGAGATACCGAACAGCGGGCCGAGATTCTGGGAGCCATGGGACCCGGGCGGGAGCGGCATGTTCTGGGTGGCCAGCACGACGCCGGTCTTGTCTCTGGCGGTGAAAGTGACGGTCGCGGTGGTTGGCGAGGGATTGGCGTACGCCACACCGGTGGTTTGATCCGCGTAGGTGACAAATTGGGTTGACGGGGAAGTCATCGCAATCACGGAAGCTTCGGCCTGGGGCACGGCCCCGGCAAAACGGCGGAAGAGGGAACTCGCCTTTACCGGGCCGGTGCAATTGGCCACCGCCCAGCCGGTGACCAGCGGCGCTGTGGGTTGGCTGTCGGTCTGGCGGTGCGCGGCGCCACCAGCGGGGATGACGTCGGCAGTGGAGGAGACCGAAGCGCCGTTGAAAGTGAGCGCCAAGGGACTTCCCGAATCGGAAAAGAAGGACGTGTTGCAGGTGACTGTCTGGGCGGAAGAGTTCACATACGTGAACGTGGTTCGCCAAATGTCGCCGGCCGCGATGTGAGCGAAGTAGTAGCTCAATGTCTGGGCGGGTGCGCCGGCGGCGGTGGCCGCCAGGCAGACGGCAATTGCCGGAAGAGTGCGCCGGTAGTATGACTTCAACGTGAACCTCCCTGCTGCTGAGTATCTAGTGCAACATGCTATCTCGATCGTTGCAGCAGGTTCCAGCGGGCGGGTGCTTACCCATTGCCGGGATGGTGGCGCGGCCTGAAAAAGGGCGGCTACTCCTACGAAAATAGACTACGCTGACGGAGGGGCGGGTTGGAGCGTGACCATGTGGACGAGTTGCTCCAGTCGTTTCACCACTTCGACAACATCAACGCAGACAGGGTCCGGCGATCCCTGGCCTGGTCGCCGTTAGCCAATGGCCTCCTGACCGGCAAGTACCACGGCCACGGGCCGGCCGAACCGGGCCGCATGCGCGCCGACATGATGAAGGAGTTTTTGCCGGAGCAAAGCGCACTGACCGCATCGTCGAGGCCGTCAAGACTGTGTCCGATGAGACTGGCCGCAGCATGGCGCAGGTCTCGCTGGCGTGGCTTCGCTACCGCCCTGTGCCGGTCCTCCCCATCATCGGCGCGCGAAAACTCTCTCAGTTGCAGGACAATCTTGCGAGTTTCGACCTGACGCTCTCAGCGGAGCAGGTAAAGACGTTGGACGAGGCAAGCCGCATTGAACTCGGCTTCCCGCACGACATGTACGCAAGGGAAATGGTCCGTGCAATAGCCTACGCCGGTCTGCGAGACCGGATCCTGGCATAAGCCCGCGATGTTTCTTGCCGGCCGGCGGCACACCTTGCTCCGGCCTGATGCGGGCAAACCACGAGCCCGGCTGGTATCTGGTTCCGAAACGCCACCTCGCTGCGCGCAACCTGCTGCAACTCCGCGCCGTCCGAGCGCCGCATCCCCGGGGGTCTCGCGTAAATCACCAGCCGCGACGCCGCTGTCCCCCAGGCGCCGCGATGCGCACTGGCTGGCACATCTCTATAAATGCGCTTTTGCCGGCCGTTTATTCCCAATCCAGATCACCTGCGGTTGATGATTCTCCTTCTTGAGAATTTCGAATCTGCTTGGAATCTTTTCGCGACGAGACGGCATTCATAGGCGACGCAAGGCAGCGTGGCAGTCGGCGTCGTCAGAGTCGAATGTCGTTCGGAAACCTTCTGCAGTGTCGATTCTCCGCGACGATCGGGGCGCCGTTGAAGCTGATTCTTGTTGAACCTTTGGAGGTACACGAAAATGAAGAACGAAACGAAAGGGCATTTCCGGATGTCCGTGAATCGACCAGCAGACACGCCGGCGGCCAATCCGGTTGGCCGGCATTTGTTCCAGAAGCAGATCGCGCGTGCGGGAGCAGTCGGGCTTGTGCTCGTTTCCTTGTTCGGCGTTGCCGCCGCTGCCGATGATGATGCCAGCCCATCGCAGTTGCGCCGGTTCATCGATCAGCAGGTTGGCGGGATCGATAAGCTCAAAGTTCCAGCGACAGATGCTGCAATTCCCGTCCCCAAGCAGCCGGATGGGACTGTGAACTATCGCTATCAGACAACGGAGGCGAAGCGCTACCTCGGCAAACTGCTCTTTCACGATCCGGTCCGGACCGCGCGCATCAACATCAACCAGGGCCAGCCTGTTGATCTGCCCGCCGGGACGGCCTTCGGCGGAACGGTGAGCGCCTCCGATCCGAACATCCAGCAGATCGTCAACGCCGAGAAACAGGACACTTCGTGCGGCAGCTGCCATCTCGGCGAGGCGGCGGGCAAGGCCGGTCAGGTGGTCAACTTCGCCAGCGGCGGCGAGGGCCGTGGCTACACAGACGAGCACGGCAACTTCTTCCCCCGCCGCCGGCCCCAGTCGATCCTCACCAAGCTGCGCAGCGCGCCCATCTTCCCCGGCGATGCGCTGGTGGATGCGCTCCCGACTCTGACCGATATCGACTTGATCAACGGCCAGCGAGTGGTCACCACGCCGGCCAACTTCTACCACCAGCCGAACCCGCGAGCCCTGATCGAGACGGGCCGGCTCGACGAGTTGGACAGCGTGGGGCGCCAGTCGCCGTCCTTGATCGGTTTCGCGTTCAACAACCGCCTCCTCTTTGGCGGCATCGGAGGGGAGCCGCCGGACACGCCAGGCTCGCTCAACCCGTTCAACGACCCGGCTGGGGAGAATATGACACTCCTGCTCCTCGACGCCCACCGCATGCTTAACTTTCAGTCGGCGGAGCTCCTGAAGGTCCCGGCTTTCGTGAAACTGTTCCGCGATGCCTTCCCGGAGGAAGCCAAAATGGCCGACACCATGCACGACCTGACGCTCCTCGTGAACGACCAGACCGAGTTCCGGGCGCAGGCGACCTTCCTGCGCACGGTGGTCACCCGGAACACGCCCTTCGACCGCTTCCTGGCCGGCGGCAATGGCGCGCTGACAGAAGGCCAACGGCGCGGCGCCAGGCTGTTTTTCACTCCCGCCACAAACGGACAAGGCGGGGCGGGCTGCTTCTCGTGCCACAGCGGACCGATGCTCAACAAGCAGGCCAATGACCCCGACGTCGCCGGAATCGGGCAGTTCGTCGAGGAGAACTTCGTCAATGTCGGTATCGGCGATCACCCGGTCCAAGCGCTGAACGCGCTGGCGAGGGGCCACCTCGACCCCTCCAAGCTGGGCAAGGACGGCTTCCCCTACCACGCCGAGGACACCGGGCGGCAAGAGATCACACACAACGCGGACGACGCGTTCAGGTTCCGCGCCTTGACGCTACGTCAGCTCAAGGACGCGCGGACCTTCCTCCATAACGGCTCGTTCACCAAGGTTCGCGATGTCGTTGAATACTTCAATGCCGGCGTGCCGCAGGACCCGACGGCGGGGGCAGCTCCGACGTTGTCGGCACGATTTACCAATCCTCGCGGACCTGGATTTGCGAACGGTCTGGGCTTGTCAAGCCAGCAGGTCGACGATTTGACGGACTTCCTGGAGAACGGGCTCTACGATCCGGCATTCGTTCACTATGACCCAAACTCAACGACGCCGACTTTGCAACCGAATGAGCGCGACCTTACCTACTCCAAGTACCGTCCAGACCTTGCCGTATTGGGGGCGCGGGACGGATTCATGCTTAGCGGGCTTGCGATCGACGACAACGACCCCTTGGCACGGCGCGACCAGGGCCTCGAGTTCCTGGACGTGACCTCGCAGCTTTCCGTCGACAGGATCGCCTCCAACAGCCACGGCGGTCGCCAGACGGACGACAATAGGATCACGAACCGCGGCTTGTCGGGCGTGGATACCCACCTCCTCGTCGTCGTGCGAGGGCTCTCCCATCAAGTCCGGTTGGAGAACGCCAGCGGGACCACGCGCAGCGGCGATCCGTATATCCGGGTGTTCTTGCCCAATGGTGTACTTCAACCCGGCCAAAGCATCGTACAGACGTTCATCTTCGGGCGTCCGGGCGGCAACAGCGCTCCGCCGGTAAGTTACGTTCTCGATCTCCTCTCGGGACAGGGTAACCCATAAGTATTCATCCGATCGGGCTGTTCCCGGCTTTTCCAAACGGACTGAAGGCCGGGAAAGCCCGTCAGGGTGAGCTTTCAAGCCTGCTCCTCCCGCGCGTCGGCCAAGGCACCCATCATTGCCGCATTGGGTCCAGCCAGTCTGCCGGGGGATTCCGTCCCGGTGCTCCACTCTTCAGGCATTTTCACACCCCCGCTGCCAGAAGAAGTTTCATCAGGGTTCGCATGAGCGTGGCTTCCAGGAAGTCTCACCCAGCAATCACTCTTCTCATTAGCGTCGCTGACCTGTGACTCCCGTCAGGCGCTGTGCGCGAACACACAACACCGGCCACCGGGCACTGACCACCGGCCACCGTCCCCGGCCGCGGAAGTCACACCCCGTTCAATCCGGCGCCACCGGCGGCAGTGCTAGCCTGTGACTACCATCAGGCGCTGGGCGGGAACATACAACAAAGGCCACCGGGCACTGACCACCGGCCACCGTCCCCGGCCGCGGAAGTCACACCCCAATCCGGCGTCACCGGAGGCCCGGCTGACCACTGCAACCGCGTAGCAGGATTCGTGCGCTATTTCACCTGGTTGCCGGCGATGTAGACCGCGTTGATCGCTCTGGTATTCTTGATGTCGTCGAGCGGGTTCCGGTCGAGCACAATCAGGTCGGCCCATTTGGAGCGCTCCAGCGTACCCAGGTCCTTCGCCCCCAGAAACTCCGCCGCGTTGCGCGTGGCCGCGGTGAGAACCTGCATGGGCGTTAGCCCGGCCTCTACCATAAGTTCCATTTCCCAATGTTCGAAATAGCCCGGCAAGCGTCCGGGAGGTCCCGTATCCGTGCCGAAACCGTACTTCACACCCGCATCGACAAGTGTCTTGAGGTTCTTCTTGGCGGTCTCCAGAAAGCCCGGGTATTCTTTGATATGGGGACCGGCCGAAATCGTCTTCTGATACGCTGGACTCTGCAGCGTATTGAGGACCGCCGGGGACACGCCGCGTGCGAAAAAAGGATCGCTTAGGAATGGGGGCGGGCTGGCGTAGATGAACATGGACGCCTCGCGCGACAGCGTCGCCGCCATCTGCCAGGTGCCGTGCTTCTGCATGCTCTCGATGAGCGCCGCGTCGACCGGCTTGTCGCGCACGCTGTGGGCCAGACTATCGGCGCCGTAATCGGCCAACTGCTTCGCGTCCTGCAGATAAAAAATGTGGGCACTCACACGAAGGTTGTGCCCGTGAGCGCTGTCGATAATGGCTTTGGCGATCGGGTAGGGCATCTTGGGGAGTTTGCCCAGTTCGTCGTCCATCCAGAGCTTGATGATGTCCACTTTCTTGCGCACTTGCGCTGCCACCGCCTGTTCCACTTCACTCACGCTGGACACGCCCTGGTTCACTCCCGCGATGCCGCCGTAGCCTCCTTTGAAGACGAAACCCTGGCCAGCCGTGAAGACCCGCGTGATCGATGGCCTTCCGGCGCGTTGTTGATCGCGGATCTGGAAGATCAGGTCCTGGTCTGTGCCCATGCTCAGCATGGCCGTCACGCCGTAGGACGCATAGGTCTTCAGGTTCTTCTCGACACTCTCCCGGGTGTAGAACTTGGCATCCTGCGTCAAGTCGACGGTGTTGCCGAGGTGCCCATGCAGGTTGATGATCCCGGGCGTCACAAACTTGCCGCCCAATTCAACCATCTGAGACCCGGCCGGAGCCTTGAGCTGAGTCACCGGGCCCACCCAGACGATACGGCCGGCATCCACAATCATGGCAGCGCCGGCAAGAGGCGGGCGGCCGGAGCCGTCGATCAGCGTGAAGTTCTTCAGGACCTTGACCTCGGCGCGAACGAGCGAGGCGCCGAGCAGTAGCGCCACGAGACCAGCCGCCTTACTGCGTTTTTCGGAGAGCATCTCTGAGAATCTATCAAAGTCTGGACAAGTTCGCTGGGCGCTCGCCGCCTGCCGCCCCGATGCCGCTTCGAGGAAACTCGACCCATCCTGAAGGTCCGCGATCCCCCTCCGCATCGGGTGGCACCGCTGATCCTCTTCTCGGAATTCAGGTTAATCCGACATTTTGACCCGATCCCCTTCTTGGCGGCGCTTCAGATCGCTCTGCGGCGCCGTGGAAGGAAGCCGGAATCGTGTTACCGGAAGGCGAGGATGGCAGGGCCTGCCGCAATGGCGACGTACTGTTTGCCGTCGAATTGGTAGGTCATTGGCGAAGCTTTCCAGAGGACATTCGCCGGGAAGCTCCAGAGGCGTTTGCCGGTTTTCGCATCGACGGCTGCGAACCATCCGCTGTCGTCGCCGAAGAAGACCACCCCACCGGCCGTCGATAGCACGCCGCCCCAGGAATCCCCGGGACCAGACTCGGGCTGCTCCCACACGATTCGTCCCGTCTGGATATCGATAGCGCGCAGGATCTTCTGGGCTTTCTCACCGGGAACGGCGCGGGCCGAACCGCCGAAAAAGCTCTTGCCGGCCTGCCATTCCGTGGCACGCTTGACGAAGATATTGCAGCGCTCCAGAGTCTGGACGTAGTAAAGGCCGGTGCCCGGATGGAAGGACGTGGAGAACCAGTTGGTGGCGCCCTCCAGGGCGGGGCAGATGGTGTTGCCTTCCTCGGTCGGTTCACGCCCGGGAATTTTCACGGGTCGTCCGTCCGGGCCAATCTCGCTGGCCCACGTCAGCTTCTTGACGAAGGGCTTGGCGAGCAGCAGCTTTCCATTCGTACGGTCGAGGATATAGAAAAAGCCGTTGCGATTGGCGTGGAGCAGGAGCTTGCGCGGCGTTCCCTGCCAAACAGCATCGATGAGGACGGGCGGCTGAGCCGCGTCCCAATCCCAAACGTCGTGCGGCATGTATTGGTAGTGCCACTTTAGCTTGCCGGTGCGCACGTCGAGCGCCAGGATGGAACAGGAGTAGAGATTATCGCCGCGGCGGCCGTCGCCGTTGAGGTCGTTACCAGGGTTGCCGGTTTGCCAGAAGACGGTACCCAACTGCTCGTCATATGTGCCGGTGAACCACGCGGCCGAACCGGGATGGTCGAGATCCTTACCGGCCCAGGTCTCCGATCCGGGCTCACCGGGAGCCGGCACGGTCCAGGCGCGCCAGACCTCTTTGCCAGCCGCCTGGCTGAAGGCGGCGACGAAGCCACGCGCGCCCTCGTCGCCGCCCGCCGTTCCGGAGATCACCAGATCGCCGGCGGCCAGCGGCGCGGAAGTGGCGTTGTAGTTGACATGCCAGTCCGCCATTTCGGTGTCCCAGAGGAGAGAGCCCGTGACCTTGTCGAGCGCGATGAGATGGGCGTTGTCGGTGACCATGAAGACGCGATTGCCAGAGAGCGCAACGCCGCGGTTGATGCCGGCGGCTGCATTGCCGAATAGCCCGGTGGTGCGCGGACGGGAGTAGTGCCAGAGCTGGCGGCCGCTGCCTGCGTCCAATGCGTAGCATTCGTTGCCGAGAGTAATGTACATGACACCCTCGACGACCACCGGGGTGACTTGCAGTTGTCCGCCATTCGGCACGGGGAAGAGCCACTGGAGCGAGAGCCGCGCCACGTTTTCGGTGGTGATCTGCTTCAGCGGGCTATACCGGTTTCCGTTGAGATTGCCGTGGTAAGTGGGCCAATCCGATTGCGAGGTGACGCGGCGGTATCCCTTGGCCGATTTTCTGAGCAGGTAGATCCGCCGCTGGGTCTGGAGTTGCAGTTCCGTCAAGGACTGGCCGAGTATGTACCCTTCGACCAGACCTTCGCCTTCGACCTCCACCTTGGTCCGCACGAGTTCCTCACCGGGCGGCGGCTTCAACGTGCGCAGAAAGGCGATGAGCTCTTTGACCGATGGATCGGGCAGACTGAATGCGGGCATGCCGCTGGTAGGGAAACCGTTGCGGATGACGAGCGCCAGTTGTTCATCGTCGCGGGCGGCCAGGCGGCGCACAATGGCGGGCCCGTGTTCGCCTCCGTTGCCGTCGCCCCCATGACACGTGGTGCAGCGGCTTTCGAATTGTTTTCGGCCGGCTTCTGCGTCCTGCGTGAAGGCCACTGGGATTACAGAAAGAAGGAGGCCGAGAATCATTGCAGATCGCGCAAGCCGATGTGCGCAGGGGTTTGGGAGGGTTCGTTGCCGATCATTCCGCATATATGGAGGGTGGAGGTATCATTATGCCAGACCGACATCTTCTTGACAGCCTAACCAATTTGTCTTACACGGTTGGAGTAATGACCAAGCCCGATTCCCTAGGCCAATTCGAACAGTTGGTGATGACTGCGATCCTGACCCTTCGCGACGATGCGTATGGGGTGACCATCCACGGCAAGGTGGAAGAACTGGCGCGTCCCAAGGCCGTCTCGTTGGGGGCCGTGTACGTGACACTCGACCGTTTGGAGGACAAGGGCTTCGTGGCCTCATGGCTCTCCGAGCCCACGGCCGAACGCGGCGGCCGCGCCAAGCGCTGCTATCGCCTGGAAGCGCTGGGCGAGCGCGCGCTGCAGGAGTCGGCGATCACCGCCAGGCGCATTTGGGAAGGCATCGCCGAAATCTGGGGAAAGGAGTGGGCCAAGGAATGGGGCAAGCGCTGGGGTAAGGAGGCAGGCTGATGCAAACTCCTCCGCGCCGGCTGGAAAGGCTGGTGGGACTGCTGATTCCGCCCGTCAGCCGCGAAGTGGTGCTGGGCGACCTGCACGAGCGATTCGCCAGCCTTCCGCGATACCTCGCGGATGTGGCGGCGGCGGTGCCGATGGTGATCGTCAGCCGCATCCGGCGCACCACCGATTTCCAGGTGTTGCTGATGGAAGCGTTCCTCCTGTATCTCTCGTTTTGGGCAGCGGCCAGGTTTTGGGACGAGGCGATGTTGGCTGACCAATTCGGCTATCTGCGGCTCGCGATTCCGGCGGCGGCGGCAGTGCTCGGTCTCATGCTGCGCGATGCGTACGCGAAGCCGGGCCACCGGCCGGGGTGGAAGACGATTGACGGTCCGCTGTTCGGTCTTGGAATGGCTTTTCTGTCCGGGTCGATAGTAGCGGCGGGCAATCGCGACCTCAGGTTGCCGCCCGCGGTGTTGATCTATGGCGGCGGAACGGGTCTGCTGTTGACTTGCGCCCTGCGGATGCTTTTTCCGCCGGTTGCCGACCGGCCCCAGGGCGCGTCAGGCCCGGCATTCTGGCTGATGCAGGCTCCCGAGCCATTCAAGCTGCCAGATCGCTTTCCGCCCCTGGTAAAGGTCGCGGCGATGGTCGCGGCAGCAGGACTCGTTGGGGCCTTGGCGATCGCGGCGGCGCTGGTGACCCTACGCTAACCCTAGCGCAGGGTCGCGTTCAGCAGGGCAGCCAAGCGGACGCCGGCCTTCTCAATCTGTTGCCGGATCAACGCATCGGCGGTGCGCTCGTATGCCTCGCCAATCGGTTCGGGCGAGCCGGACGCCACCTCGGGCAGTTTGCCGTACACGATCTTTTGCGCCGCTTGGTGCGCCTGTTCCGCCCACTCCTCCACCGTTCCCCTGGCCCACTTTTTCTGGCGCTCCGGCGTCAAGTCGTTGGAGAAGGCGGCGAACAGTGTATCCTCCTCGCCCATCCTCGCCAGCAAGGCGCTGTCCCAAACGCTGTGCAGGTTCATCGATTGGCCGAAGAAGTTGGTTTGCACCTCGTTGCCGCCCCGGTCGTGGTTGTCGGAACAGTGCAGGGGCTGGTGCATATCGCCGACGAGATGCACGATGAACATCAACGCCTCACGGCGCTGTTCCAGCTTGGCTGCCGGGTTGCCCAGCACTTTCGCGAAGTCTTCGATCTTGACGATTACGCAATCGCCCTGGGGACAATCGCGCTTCAGGTCGAGGTGCGGGAGGCTGATCGGGATGTCGATATAGTGCCACGACCCCGTCTCGGGCCGGCTGAGCCGAATCTGGTCCGGCCAACTGGAAACAGATGCCAGGGTGACGCCGGGCCCGAGGATCTCCGCGACCTGCTCGCGCGCGGCAGCCGTCAGAAATGCGTCGGCCAGACGGGCCACCAGGTTGTGGCCTTCGGGCCCCCAGCCCATTAGCGGAAAAACTCCTGCCGCCAGCACCATTATCGCTAAACGACGCATAGATCTTGCCTCTAGAACGTATCACAAGCGAGGAGGCTGCACGGCTTCGCTTTTTATTCGCTTTACGGGCCAACGCACGCTACAACTTCCGGGCCTCCATGAGATCGCGATCGATTCGGTCTATGGCGTCGAACTGCCCATCCCAAAAGGATTGCGCCTGCATCCGAGCCAGGTAGGAATGGGAGTACCCGAATCCGGACCAGACTTGTTCCTTGCAGGCGAACAGACGTTCCTTTTGCTCGGGCCGGCGGACGTCCAGTATGTCGTCCGGATCGCTGCCGCGGAAGATGCGCTCGAACCAGGCGGCCAGTTTCGGGCGGTCGACTGGGCCGCAGCGGCCGGCGAGGTCGGCGAGCACGGAAGGGTATCGGTCGAAGCCATCGGTCGCGATCGTGACCACATTGTCGTTCGGTCCCAGGTGCAAGTACCGCGCCAGGCGGATGGCGCCGAGCACGTTGCAGATTCCCGAGACTCCGAACAGCTCGCGCAGAGGCGCCAGGCTTCCCTGGGTGCAGCCCAGGAGTTCCTCGACCAGTGTCGCCCGCCGCTCCAGCAGTTCCAGACCCATGACGCAATCGTCATCGTGGATGCGCATCACGTAGTCGGTGGTGAGCACGTTGTGAATCAGGGTGACCATCTTGTCCCCGATGCCCTCGATCCGGTGGGTGCCGCGGCCGTTGTTGAATAGCGTCGAGCACTCTTTGGGCTCCAGTGCGCAGACCACCGACTCGGGATAACGGGCTTTGATCTCGTCGCCGGCAGCGAGCGTGCCGGCGGAGCCGGGCGCCGAAACGAACGCGGCGACGCGCCCGTTGCCATACGGTTGCGCGGCTTCGATCGCGCTGTGTCCGGTAACGTAGCGATGAAAACGATAGTTGGGCAGCAATTCGAACTGCGCCAGTACTTTGTATTTTGGGTCGTGTTTATAGGTTGCCGTGCGCTCCAGAACCAGGATGACGTCGCTCTCCGAGCCGGGGGTGAGGTCGAGCGAGCCGCCGTACTGCCGGATTCGCTGGTAGCGCTCTTTGCTCATGCCTTCAGGCATGATGACGATGGCCGGGTAGCCCTTAAGCCGCGAGATGTACGCCACGCCGATTCCAAAATTACCCGTGGAAGGCCCGATCATGGTGTACACGCCGGGCTCGATTTCGCCGGAGAGTTCGCCTTCCATCAGCGTGGTGTAAGCTGGCCCGACCTTGTGGCTACCCGAGGGAAAATGGCGACCTACCATCACGATGATGTTGGCCTGCACGCCCGTGAGTTCCCTGGGAAGGACCACGTGGCGGATCTTTCGATCGGGTCCGCGCCAGGTGATATTGAACAGATGGATCGGGTCCAGCTCATGGGCGGGGGAGTCGGCGAGTTTGCGCACGGCGGGCGGCTGGAGTTCCGGGTGAAGCATCTCCTGGTAGGTGGGTCCGGGAACGAGCGATGTCATAGGCTTGACTTTCAGAATCTCTCCCACAACGCTTTGGCGTGCAGGGCGGCGCGCGCGGCGATCTGCCGTTCATCGACGTTGACGCAATGTCCGTCGCGCACCACCCATCGCCCGTCGACCATGAGTGAGTGCACGGGAGCGTTGGCAATGCCGAACAGCAGGTGACCAAACAAGTTCGCCGGATTCATGGGGGTCGGCGGCTGGTAGTCCAGCAGAAGAAGGTCGGCCTTTGCGCCCGGAGTGATGCAGCCGATGCTTACGCCCCAGATCTTGTGGACAATCTCCCGGTTATTGGAAAAAGCCGACGCGAAAGCCTCATCCGCGGCCACGCGCGGGTCGCGAGCGCGCTGTTTCTGCAGGTAATAGGCGGTCTTGAACTCGTCCCACATGCGTGGGGAAAACCCATCGGAGCCGAGCCCTACACACGCCGAACTGCGACACAGGGCGGGAAGATCGGCGATGCCGACGGCATTGTTGCAGTTAGACTGCGGGTTGTGGGCTATGTTCACCCTTCGGCGCCCGAGCATGGCGCGTTCGGCGGCGGTCACGTGAACGCAGTGCGCGGCGAGGCATTTTTCGTTGAAGACGCCGAACTTCGAGAGGCGGCGGACCGCCCCGCGGTCGCAGCGGTCTTCCGCCACATGCAAATGGAAGCCGGCTCCCAAGGATTGGTTGGCCTCTAGGCACGCCCGTAGGGTCCGGTCGCCGATGGTGAATGAGGCGTGCAGACCGAACATCGCGCCAACCTGTGCACCGGGCCTCGACCGTTCCAGGAAGCGGACATTTTCACGGATCGCTTCGCGCGCCGCGCGTTTGCCGTTGCGGTCGCTAACCTCGTAACAGGTGGCGCCGCGCAGGCCCACCTCGCGGAAAGCGCGCTCGATCCAATCCAGGCTGCCCGTGCATGCCTTCGGGCTGGAATGATGATCGATCACAGTCCCGACGCCGCACCTGGCGGAATCGATGAGACCGACCAGGGCGCTGTAGTAGACGTCCTCTTCGCCCAGCGCACGATCCAGACGCCACCAGAGATTCTTCAGGATGGATGGAAAGTTGGCGGGGAGCGACCCGCGGAGGCTTATGCCGCGGGCCAGCGTACTGTACAGGTGGGTGTGGATGTTGATGAGCGCGGGCATCAGCAGGCGGCCGTGAAGATCGACGGTATTCGGACCCAATGCCCGCCCGCTCCGGACGAACCCGATCGCGCCATCGGGTGTGACCTCGACGCTGCCGGAATCGAGCACCCGGTTCCTGCCGTCGAACGTAAGGATGCGCGCGTTGGTGAGAATCATGACGAGACGATGTGGGTGCCGGCGGCGCCGGACAAGGATTGCGCCACGCCTTCGGTGCAGGTGATGATGCATTCGCTGCCGCCGTGCTCTACAAACTCGATGCCGGCTTCAATTTTCGGGCCCATCGAGCCCGGCGGGAATTCGCCCGCGGCGAGATAGGCGCGCGCCTGCCGAACCGTGATGCGGTCCAGCCACTGCTGGTCCGGGCGGCCGAAACGGATGGCGGCACGATCCACGGACGTCACGATGATGAGTCTGTCCGCGCGCAGGTTGCGTGCCAGCAGGCTGGAGGCCAGATCCTTGTCTACGACCCCTTCTACTCCTGCCAGGCGATCGCCTTCCCAAGCTACCGGAATTCCTCCGCCGCCGCAAGCGACCACGACGACACCGGCATTCAACAGACAGGCGATGGCTTGCTCCTCGATAATGCAGAGAGGGTGGGGCGAGGCGACTACCCGGCGCCAGCGTCCGGGCTCGATCTCCCGCAGTTCCCAGTTCGGTTTGTCGCGCCGGATCTGCTCGATCTGGCCGGTTGTATAGGAGGACCCGATCGGTTTGCTGGGGTGCCCCATGTCAGGGTCGGCTCCGCTAACCAGCACCTGCGTGATCACCGTCGCAACGCCGCGGCCGATGCCTTCGCGGCGGAACAGCTCACACAAAACGCGCTGGATCATGTACCCCATGCCGCCTTGCGAATCCGAAACGCAGGTGTCCAAAGGGAGCCGCGGAACCCGCCGTTCGCCCTCTTCCACGCGGATCAGGATGTTGCCGATCTGCGGGCCGTTGCCATGAGTGATCGCAATTCTGGCGTCGCTGCGGAACAACGGGATCAGGTGGCCCAGCGTTTCCGCCGTGTGCTCGAACTGCTGGGGTATGGTTCCGGCCTCGCCGGCACGCGTGATGGCATTGCCGCCGAGGGCGATCACCAGAGTTTCAGGCATGGACTTGGTATTCGATCTCTCGATCCGCCATGGTTAGCGCCATGATGGCCTTGGCCGTGTGCAGACGGTTCTCGGCCTCGTCGTAGACTACCGAATTCGGGCCATCGATGACCTCGTCGGTCACTTCGTTGCCGCGGTCGGCCGGCAGCGGATGCATGTAGAGCACATCGGGCCGCGCCAGCTTCATGCGCGCCGCATCGCAGATCCAGTTGGTGTACCGCTTGGCGATGCGCAGGGACTCGGCCGGATTGCTGCCCATGGTGTCCAGGCAGCCCCAACTCTTGGGGATGACGACATCGGCGTCGCGAAACGCTTCCTCGATGCTGTCCGCGACCCGGAATTGTCCGCCGCCTCGTCGGGCATTCTCCAGGGCCGCCCGCATAGTGTCGGGCATCAGGCTGTATTCCGGAGGATGCGCCAGGGTGACGTCCATGCCGAAACGCGGCATCAGCATGATGAGCCCCTGGGGCACGGAGAGCGGCTTCGCATAACTGGGTGCATAAGCCCACGACACGGCGATCTTCAGGCCGCGGAGATTCTCGCCCCGCTTCTCCCGAATGGTCATCAGGTCGGCCAGCGTCTGGCACGGGTGGTCGACATCGCACTGCATATTGATGACGGGTTTGTCGGCCCACCTGGCGACTTCCCGCATGTAGGCATTACCTTCGCCGGGGATGAGATCGTGGCGGATCGCGATGCCGTGGCCATAGCTGGATAGAATGATGCCGGTATCCTTGGGGCTCTCGCCGTGCGAGACTTGCATGACGTCGGCGGTCAGAAAATGGGCGTGGCCTCCCAGTTGCGTCATCCCGGCTTCAAACGAGTTGCGTGTGCGTGTGGACTTGTCGAAGAACATCAGGAAGATGGTTTGATCGGTGAGATAGCGGTGAGGGATGCGCCCCTTGAACTTTCGCTTCAAGTCCGCGGCGACGTCGAGCATGACGTCCAGTTCGGCATCGCTCCACTCCTGGGTGGTAATCCAGTCTCTTCCGCCGAAGAGGGCTTTCTTGATTTCGGCCTTTAGGTTCGCTATCACGCCAGGTTCTCCTGAATGGCGCCGGCGTTCACAAAGTGAACCCGCCGCCGGTCGCCTATGGACTCGGCCAGTAGCTTGAGCTTGAGATAGGGCAGCATGTCGAGCACGACTTCGGTCTCCACCTGCCAGTGCAGCACTTCGTTGCCGGCGACGCGGATGTCGACGGCGGCGCCAGGTTGAGTAAACCAGGCGCGGCCGCCATCCAGTGCCAGAGTGTAGGACAGGCCCCCCATCGTGCCGTAAAGGGTGGGGCCGCCCGACCAATCGAAGAAGAAGCCATCGGCGCCCGCCGACTTCCGGTAGCTCTCCAGGGTGGAAAAGAAACGCGGCTTGGCCACGTTCGGACCGCCATCCTCCGGGCAGAAGACATCGCAGTTACCGCAATCGTTGCAGGCGTCGACGTAGTTCGCCAACTGGTGGGGCTTGATCACGCGCAAGACGCCGCCGGGAATGCGGCGCAGAGATCCGGGCTGCAGCACGAAGTTGTCGTACTCGATGGTCACGGGTGGCGTTTCGTAAACGAAATTGGCGTCGTTGGGGCACGCCGGGATGCACTTATCGCAAGTGATGCAGTCGTACATCCAGAGCTTGGAGCCGATCTTGCGCGGCACCCCGTGGTTGCGTTCCCAGTGGTAGCGGGGATCGGCGGTCGCTTCCGCCACCAGAAGGGGCGTGTTGAGCAGGCCGGCCTGGTACACATCGCCGCCGGCTGCCTCCGCCTGGCCGCGGAAGTTGAGGACGAAATCGGAAATGCGGCTGACCCCGAGGCGGCGCATCGCCTCGCCGAGGTTCTCGAGGTACCGGATGAGCCGCCCGTATCCGCCGGGACGCAGAAGATCGGTGCAGGTGGTTACCGGGACGAAGTTCATGGCCACCGCGGCCGCCACGTTGTGCGCGTCGAGCCCGCCGGAAAAGGACATCGGGATGGGTTGCTCCAGGCGCGACCGGAATTCTTGCACCAGGTTCATGGCGAGCACGTGCAGCGGCGCGCCAGACATGTACATGAGTTCGTCCGCGAAGACCGCCTTATGATTCCTGACGACGAGCGTGTTCGTGAACTTGAGCGACAGGCTCCGGCCGTGCCGGCGGGCCACCTGCTGGAGCCGGGGAATGAGATCGAGCGCTTCCGCAAACTGCAAGTCGTTCTCGAAGGCCGGGGGATGAAGCTGGAGCTCACCATAGCCCAGCACGTCGTGCAGGAGATGCGCCACGCGCTCCTGGCTCAGCAGCGTCGGATTCAGCTTGATGCACACGTGGCAGCCCATTTCGGCCAGTAGGAAGGTGACGATCCCTTCGATTTCGCCGGCGGGACAGCCGTGGAACGTGGAAAGGCTGACGGTGTTGCTGATGCGCGTGGAAAATGGGAGATCACGGTAGCGCGCCCATTCGCCGGTGAGGCCGGCGCGCAGTTCCTCGATCACGGCGGCGGCGTTCTGCATGGACGCGATCCAGGATCGCACGCGCGGAGAGCCAATGCCTTCCAGGTTGTAGCCCACGCTCATATCGTAGACGGTCTCCTGGGGTATGCCTTCGCCCAACAGTCCGGATGCCCGCAGGATCTCCAGGAGCATGGACGCTTTAACGTATTCGCCGAGCGACTGCTCCAGTTTTAACTCCTGCGACCATTCGACGTTGTAGCCGACATTGGCGGCGTCGATGCACGGGCGCGGGATCTTCAACTCGTCGAGAATCTGAACCGTCTTCAGTTCGATGATGCGCGACCCGCCCAGCCAGGAAAGCGCGATGTTCTGCGCCAGTTGTCCGTGCGGTCCGGCAGCGGGGCCGAGCGGCGTGGCCGCGCGCTGCCCGTGGAATTCGACTGAGAGATCCAGCCCGGGGAAACCGCGGAAGATTTTCGCCGCCGGCAGGTCGAATATCTTGCCCTCCCGCCGGTACTCGAGAAACGCGCGCCGCAACAACAGCGGCAGCGGGATCGGCGCCAGCTCAGACATGGCCCTGTTTCCGAATGGCCGTGTAGACCAGCGGGAACGCGGCGTAGAATTGCGCCGCGTCCACCAGATGGCGGATGGGCACGCGCTCGTTCACGGAATGCGCCACCTCTTCTTCGCCGGGGCCGAAACCGATGGTCGGAACGCCTTTCAGGCCCATGCTGGCCACACCGTTGGTGCTGAAGGTCCACTTGTCCACCACCGGCGCTTTGTCCCAAAGCCCCCGGAACGTCGCGACGGCTGCCTGCGCCAACGGGTCCGATTCGTCGAGCACCCAGGTGGGGTAGTATTTTTCCATCGGATATCGCAGGCCGGTGTAGCTGGGCACGTCGTAGGTCAGGATCTCGATGTCGGCGTCCTCCGCGCCGGGGAGCGCACGGACTTCCGCCAGGGCGCTTTCCTTCGTTTCACCTGCGGTCAGACGCCGGTCCAGATGGATCGAGCAGGCTCCGGGCACCGCACACAAGGAGGGCGAAAGCGAGCGGATTTCGGTAACCGCGATCGTGCCTTTGCCGAGGAACGGATCGTTCTTGAGACGCTCGTTCAGGCGCTCCACCTCCTGCACGAGCCGGCTCATTTTGTAGATTGCGTTATCGCCGCGTTCGGGCGCGCTGGCGTGGCACGACTTGCCGCGCAGGTGTACCTCGATCTGCATGCGGCCGCGATGCCCGCGGTAGATGCCCAGCTTGCTGGGCTCGGTGATCACCACGCAGTCCGGGCGAATGCCATCCTCTTGCAGAATGTAGAGCCAGCACAAGCCATCGCAATCCTCCTCCTGCACGGAACCGACCACCCACAGCGTATAGTCTCCCGCCAGACCGAGTTCGCGAATCATCTTGCCGGCGTAAACCATGCTCGCCATACCGGCGCGCTGATCGCACGCGCCGCGTCCGAAGATATAGCCGTCTTCGACCTTGCCCTGGTAGGGGTCCCAGTTCCACTCCTTGGGATCGCCGACGCCCACGGTATCGGTGTGCGAGTCCATGGCGATCACGGTCTTGCCGGAGCCGATGCGGCCCAGGATGTTGCCCATGGGGTCGACGCGCACTTCGTCGAAGCCCACTTTTTCCATCTCCTGACGGATGCGGGCAATCACCGGCCCTTCCCGGCCGCTCTCCGCCGGGATCGCGATCAGGTCGCGGAGGAACCCGACGATCGCACCTTCGTAGGACTGCGCCAGTTCGGCCAGCGCGTGGCGGTTCATGCCGTTACCAGCGCCTCCTCCTCGATATTGGCCGTCTCCGCTTTCGCCGCGCTGAGGGCCTGTAGCAAATCTTCGGGACGGATGGGCAGCTTGCGGATGCGCACGCCCACCGCATGATAGATTGCATTGGCGATCGCCGGCGCAGGCCCATTGATGGGCACTTCGGAAATCGACTTGGCGCCGAAGGGTCCGAGCGGTTCGTGGGTCTGCACCAGGATCGTGGTCAGCTTCGGCATATCTTTTGCGCTGAAAATTTTGTAGTCGAGGAAATTCGCGTTTAGCGGCCGGCCCCCGGCATCGAGCACCAGTTCCTCGGTGAGCGCATAGCCAAGCCCCTGGGTGACGGCGCCCTCCACCTGGCCTTCCGCCTGCATGGGGTTGATGGCGGTGCCTGGATCCACGGCCGTGGCCAGGTGCAGCACCTGCACCTGCCCGGTTTCGGTATCCACCTCGACCTCGGCAAAGGTCGCGCAGAAGGGCGGCGGGCTATCGGTGTTGAAGTGCGACGCACCGTCCATGATCTGAAATTTCTCTTTGTACATGGCCTCGAGCGCGAGATCGGTCATGCTGACTGATTTGCGCTCCCCGCTGGTGGTGAAGACCTCGTTGTTCGCACACTCCAACTGATCCGCGGGTGCGTCCAGCATCTTCGCCGCTACCTGCAATACTTGCGCCCGCACCTTCTCGGCCGCCTTCTTCACCGCTCCGCCGGAAATGATGGTGGTGCTGGACGCATAGGCGCCCACGTCGAACGGCGTGATGTCGGTATCGCCGGAGGTGATGACGATCTTGTCCAAGGTCACGCCAAGCGTCTCGGCGGCGATCTGCGACAGCACGGTATCCGCGCCCGCGCCAACGTCCGATGCGCCCACGTTGAGATAGAACGAGCCATCCTCGTTCATTTTCAGAAACGCGGACGCCCAGTCGATGCCGGCGATGCCACTGCCTTGCATGGTACAGGCCATGCCGACGCCGCGGCGCTTGGGGCCGTCCCGCCGGGGAAGCGCGGCGCGCTTTTCAGCCCATCCGATAGCTGCGGCGGCGCGTTCCATGCATTCCGGCAGGCCGCAACTGCGGACCACGCGCGGCAAGCCTTCCCGGCCTTCGCCCAGTTGCGCCGACAGGCGATCCACGTCGCCCAGCCGGATCACATTGCGGCGATGAAACTCCAGGGGGTCGATACCAAGTTCGGCCGCGATTTCATCCACCAGGGTCTCCTGCGCGAAGAATCCTTGCGGGCAGCCGTAACCGCGGAACGCGCCAGCCACCGGCGTGTTGGTGTAGACGACGTGGCATTCGAAGCGCATGTTCCCGGTTCGATAAAGCGGCAGCACCTTGCTGCCGGTGTTTCCCTGCACGGTGCTGGAGTGGCTGCCGTAAGCCCCGGTGGTGGCCAGCACGGTCAACTGGCTGGCCACTACCGTTCCGTCGCGCTTGACGCCCATCTTCATGCGCAGGATTTGCGGATGCCGGCAGCGCGCCATGTAGAACTCTTCCTCGCGGGTGTACTCGACCTTCACGGGCCGGCGCGCGGCCAGCGCCAGCGCTCCGCAGATGTCCTCCAGCAACATCTCCTGCTTGCCGCCGAAACCGCCGCCAATGCGCGGCTTGATCACGTGCACGCGGCTGACCGGCAGTTGCAGAATCATCGCCACCTGCCGGCGGCAGTGGTACGGCACCTGCGTGCTGCTGCGGATGACCAGCCGGCCATCGGCATCCAGCCAGCATATGGAAACGTGCGGCTCCAGCATGGCGTGCTGTTGGCGCTGCGTGCGGAATTCGCGCTCCACAATATAATCGGCCTCGCCAAAGCCTTCGTCCACGTTGCCGATCTCGCGGAAAATGTAGCCCGCGATGTTGCGCTCGCGGTCGTAGATCTTGGTGGAATCGGGTTCGTCGTGGATCACCGGCGCACCGGGCGCCATCGCCTGCTCCATGTCCAGCACCGCGGGCAGAATCTCGTAGTCCACTTCGATGAGCTTGATCGCCTGCTCCGCGATGGCGCGGCTCTCCGCCGCCACCGCCGCCACGCGGTCGCCTACGAAGCGCACCTTGGAATCCAGCAGGTAGGTGTCGTACGGCGAGGGTTCCGGCCACGCTTGACCGGCGGTGGTGTGGGGCACGCGCGGCACGTCGCGATACGTCAGGACCGCATGAACGCCGGGAAGCGCACGCGCCTTAGCGGTTCGGATGCGGCGGATGCGCGCGTGGGCGTGCGGGCTGGGGAGGATCTTGCCGTAGAGCATGCCCGGAAGATGAATGTCGTCGGTGAACGCCGCCCCACCGGTGACCAGTTTCACGCCGTCCACCTTGCGCAGGTTTTGCCCCACCACGGAACGCCCGTTCGGCCGGACGGCAGGCCTGGAGACCCGCCCCACGGCTTCCACCGGTTTCCGGTATCCGGTGCAGCGGCAGAGGTGGCCGGCGAGTGCTTCGCGGACTTGCTCCTCCGTGGGGTGGGGGTGGCGGGCCAACAGCGCTTTGGCGCTGACCACCATGCCGGGCGTGCAGAACCCGCACTGCACGGCGCCGTGATCCAGGAACGCCTCCTGCAACGAGTCCAGTTTGCCGTCCTTTGCGATGCCCTCGATGGTGACGATTTCGCGGCCCTCAACCTGGGCCGCAAACATCAAACAGGAATTGATGGGCTTGCCATCCAACAGAACCGCGCAGGCCCCGCATTCCCCTTTCTCGCATCCACGCTTGACGCCAAGGCGGCCTTCCCGGCGCAACACGTCCAGCAGCAGGTCGCCGGGAGCGATCGTCCACGTGCGTGGCTTACCGTTGATCGTTAGATGCAGGTCCATGGATTTCATAGAGCGCCTCCAGCCTGAGCGACGCACTCTTGAAGAGCGCGCGCACTCAGGACTGCACTCATATCGCGACGATACCCGGCGGAAGCGCGCACGTCGGTGATCGGATTGACCGCGCGCGCCACTTCGGCGGCCGCCTCGGCAACCAGGGCCGCATCCGGGATTCGACCCGCCATGCGCCGCTCGGCCGCCTCGGCGCGCAGGGCGGTAGGGGCGACCGAGGCAAGCGCGATCCGCGCCCACTTAACCCGCCCCTTCGTGTCGAGTTGGAGACCAGCCGCAACATTGACCAGCGAAATATCGATGGCGGTTCGGCCCAGTTTCTGAAAGGACCAGCCGCAGCGTTTTCCGTCCGGCGGCTGGGGGACGATCAGTTCGACCAATATCGAATTCGAGAACGCCCCCGTGGATGCGCCTGCAAGATAGCCGGCTAACGGCAGCTTGCGCCGCCCGCGCGCATCCGCCAGGACGGCCGACGCTTCCAGCACCAGCAGGGGAGCCGCCAGATCGGCGGCCGATGATGCATTCGCCATGTTTCCACCCACCGTGGCCACATTGCGGTTCGATACCGAGCCACACGTGGCTGCGGCAACCGGAAGGATTCCCCCCGCGAACTTGCGGAGCAGCTCCGATTCTTCAATCTCGGCCAGCGTGGTGGTGGCGCCGATGACCAGCGCCTGCGGTTTGCGGCGGATATAACTCAAGCCCGCCCGCGTGATGTCGATGAGGATGCGCACGCCGTCCCCACCCGCGACTACAACGTCCGTACCGCCTGCGACAATTCGCGCCTGACCCTTGCCTCTCTGGAGCAATCGAAGTGCTTCGGGGACACTGGCGGGCCGACAAAATGCCTCGACCTGATCGAACATGGTTAGCCTCTAATCAGACCTGAATCTCGATCTGATTGGACTATATCAGGCTTACAGGTCCGTTACAACGATTTCCCTGCGAGGCGGGCGGCCGCGCGCCGGTGACGGCGCAGGATGGCATCGAGCGAGACGGTTTCGAGGGCGCCGCCGGACACGACCGTCCGTCCCTCGACGATCAAAGTATCGACCCTTGCCGGCGCGCACAACAGGAGCGCGGACAGGGCATCGCCGGCGCCGCTGTACCCCAGCCCGCGGAGGTCGAACAACGCAATGTCGGCGCGCTTGCCGGGCTCGATACTGCCGATGTCGTCGCGGCCCAGGCAGCGGGCGCCCCCGCAGGTGGCCATGCGCAGCGCGGCCGTCACGGGGAGCGCGCCTGCGCCGTGGCGCAGACGTTGCAACAGCAGCGCCTGTCGCGCCTCGGCCAGCATGTGGGAGCTGTCGTTGGATGCGCTGCCATCCACGCCGATCCCTACCGGACATCCGGCGCGGCCGAGCGCCAGCACCGGGGCACAGCCCGAGCCCAGGCGCATGTTGGACGTGGGGCAATGCGCGATTCCGGTGCCGGAGCGTCCCAGGCGTGCGATCTCGCGCCGATTGAAGAAAATGCCGTGAGCCAGCCAGGTTTCTCCGCCCAGCCATCCGGCGTCTTCCAACATGTCCAGCGGCCGCTTGCCGAATCGGCTCAGGCAATAGGCCTCCTCGTCGCGCGTCTCCGCCAGGTGCGTGTGCAGTCGCACGCCGTGGCGGCGCGCCAGTTGCGCGGTGAACTGCATCAATTGCGGCGACACCGAAAATGGGGAGCACGGCGCCAGGGCGATGCGCAGCATCGAGCCCGGCCTGGGATCGTGATATTGGGCGATCAGCCGCTCGCAGTCCAGCAGAATGCGGTCTTCGCGCTGGACCACGGTGTCCGGCGGCAAACCGCCCTGGCTGCGCCCGACACTCATGCTGCCGCGCGTGGGATGAAAACGGATGCCGATGCGCCGGGCGGCCTCAATCTGTGCGTCGATCGGATTGCCTCCGCCGCGCGGGAAGACGTAGTGGTGGTCTGCCGTGGTGGTGCAGCCGGAGAGCAGAAGCTCCGCCATGCCCGCCAACGCCGCCACGTGCGCGGCCTCTTCGTCCAACCGCGCCCAAACCGGGTACAAAGTGCGCAGCCAGTCGAAGAGTTCCGCGTTAGCGGCGGGCGCATAGGCGCGGGTCAGGGTCTGGTAGAGATGGTGGTGCGTGTTGACCAGGCCCGGGATGGCTACGGCATGCGGCGCCCGAATCACCTGGCCGGCTTTCGGCAGGCCGGCGACGCCGCTTCCGACCCGCACGATCTTCCCGTTTTCCGCGTAGATATAGCCGTCGCGAAGCACCCGGTTCGCCTGGTCCATCACGACGAGCGTATGGATGTTGCGGATCAACAGGGACTGTGCCGTCACTGGATCAGTTTCCTCTCGCGCAGAATATCCTCGAGTGACGCGCCATCAGGTGAGATGTCGTACGGCCGGCCGGCCG
>Ga0075030_100000171_pt1 | contig 52087 bp, 40 predicted proteins | sample LitLauG_LLR_2012_FD_71393 | JGI IMG/M metagenome (GOLD analysis project Ga0075030, IMG submission 71393) | Freshwater sediment microbial communities from Pennsylvania, USA - Little Laurel Run_MetaG_LLR_2012 | ecosystem: Environmental > Aquatic > Freshwater > Creek > Sediment | place: USA... | reverse complement strand
CGCCCTCACCCCCGCCGTCCAACTTGCGGTCAATCGCGTGTACCGCCGATGCTGTCCCACACCTTCATCAGGCGCTTCACGCTCACCGGCATCGGGGTCTTCAACTCCTGGGCGAACAGCGATACGCGCAGCTCCTCCAGCAGCCAGCGGAACTCCTCGAGCCTGGAATCGGGCACGCCCTTGCGCGCCGACAGGGTCCGCACATAGGCAGTCTGCAGCGGGCCGAGCTGTGCCATCAGGGCCTGGTCGCGCGCCGGGTCGGTCTTGAGCTTGTCCAGGCGCGACGCGATCGCCTTGAGGTAGCGCGGATAGTGGCTGAGCTGCGCGGCCGGCACCTGCTCGACGAAGCGCTTCGGAAAAAGTCGCGCCAGCTGCTGCTCGATGTCGCTGCAGACGGCCACGGACGAGCGGGCCGCGGCGAGTTTTTTCGGCAGCGGCGCGGCCTGCTGCACGATGGCGGCCAGCAAGGCGGCGATCTGTTGCGCAATCAGGTTCAGCCGTCCGCGCGCTTCGTCCTTGCGCGCGAGGAACTGCGCGCGGTCGGCCGGCCACGGCTCCTCCAGGCCGGTGCGATCGATGGCCGCGCCCACCACCTGGTCGCGCAGATCCTCGAAGCTGGGCAGCACCGCCGCCAGCGACGGCACCACCGATGCCTGCAGCCGCACCGTCTGAAGCGATGACAGCGAGCGCTCCAGGTGCTGGATCTGCTGGCGCAGCTGCAGCCTGAACAGGCGCCTCAGCCCATCGCGGTGGCGGCTGCGCGCGACCTGCGGATCGTCGAACACCTCGAGCGTGCAGTGGTCCGCCTGGTCGACCAGGGCCGGATAACCCAGCAGCGTCTGCCCGCCGCGATGGATCTGGCGCTGCGATGCGAGCTCGCCGAAGTCCCAATCGGTGATCTTGTGCTGCGCCGGCGCGGCCGCAGCGTCGTCGGCATCGGCCAGCTGCTGGAACTGGCGGCGCGCCTGCGGCCCGAACTCGGCCTGCAGCGACGCCAGGTTGCGACCCATCGCGAGCTGCCGCCCCTGCTGGTCGACCACCTTGAAATTCATCGCCAGGTGCGCGGGCAGCGACTCCAGCTTGAAGTCGGCCGGCGTGCAGGCCACGTCGGCGTGCTCCCTTATGTCCTGGATCAGCGCATCGATCAAACCCATCGGGCGCCCCGCCGGGGCCGCCTGCGCCGCGCCGGAGGCGGCCCCGGCCTCCGAAGCCTTGGCGAAGGAGGCCCACCGTCCGGCAAAGCCCTGCGCGTACTCGGGCAGCGGCACGCAATGGCGGCGCACCCTCTGCGGCAGCGATTTGAGCAGCAGGTGCACCTTCTCCTTCAGCATGCCGGGCACCAGCCACTCGCAGCGAACCGCATCGACCTGGTTCAGCGCATAAAGAGGCACGGCGAGCGTGGCGCCGTCGCGCGCGCTGCCGGGCTCGAAGTGGTACGACAGCGCCATCTGCAACCCGCCCATCGCGATCGACTTCGGATACAGCGTGGCGGTGACGCCCGCCGCCTGGTGCCGCATCAGCTCCTCGCGCGACAGGAACAGCAGGCGCGGATCGTCCCGCTCGGCGTCCTGGCGCCAGCGCTCGAAATCGGCGCCGCTGGCGACCTGGGCCGGCACGCGCTGCTCGTAGAACGCTTCGATCAGGCCCTCGTCCACCAGCACGTCGGGCCTGCGCGCCTTGTGCTCGAGCTCGCGGATCTCGCGGATCAGCTTCAGGTTGTGGGCCAGGAAGGGCGCGCGCGTGTCGAACTCGCCGTGCACCAGCGCTTCCCGGATGAACAGGCGGCGCGCCGCGGCCGGATCGATCGTGGCGTAATTCACGCGCCGCTGCTGGTACACCAGCAGCCCGTACAGCGTCGCGCGCTCGAATGCGACCGCCTGGGCCGGACGCTTTTCCCAGTGCGGGTCGCCGTGCGAGCGCTTCAGCAGGTGGGCTCCGGCCCTCTCCAGCCAGGCCGGGTCGATGCCGGCCACCGTGCGCGCGAACAGGCGCGAGGTCTCCACCAGCTCGGCGGCGACGATCCAGCGCCCGGCCTTGCGGGCCAGCGGCGAGCCGGGCCAAACGTGGAAGCGGATCGAGCGCGCGCCCAGGTACGGCGGCCCTGCCGGATCGGCGTCGGGCGACTTGAATCCGACGTTGCCCAGCAGGCCGGACAGCAGCGCCAGGTGCAGCTGCTCGAACGTGGGCGGCGACGCGTTCAGGCGCCAGCCGAGCTCGGACACGATGCGGTGCAGCTGCGAGTGCACGTCCATCCATTCGCGCAGCCGCCGCGGGCTGATGAACTCGCGCTTGAGCTCCTCGGCCAGGCGCCGATTGGACTTCTTGTGCTCGAGCCGCTGCTGCAGCGCGTCCCACAGCTTGACCAGCCCGGCGAACTCGGAGCGCTCGTCGGCATGGCGGCGGTGCGCCTGGTCGGCCGCTTCCTGCGCCTCCATCGGGCGTTCGCGCGGATCCTGCACCGACAGCGCCGAGGCGATGATGAGCATCTCGCGCAGGCACTGCTGATCGCGCGCCGCCAGCAGCATGCGGCCCAGGCGCGGATCCAGCGGCAGGCGGGCCAGCTCGCGGCCGACCGCGGTGAGCTCGTTGCGCTCGTCCACCGCGTTCAGCTCGGCCAGCAGCTGGTAACCGTCGGCGACGGCGCGAGCGGGAGGAGGCTGGACGAACGGAAACTCGGTCACCTCCCCCAGTGCGAGCGACTTCATCTGCAGGATGACCGCGGCCAGCGACGAGCGCAGGATCTCCGGGTCGGTGAACGGCGCGCGCCGGGCATGATCCTGCTCGTCGTACAGGCGGACGCACACGCCGTCGGCCACGCGGCCGCAGCGGCCGGCGCGCTGCGCGGCGGCCGCCTGCGAAACCGGCTCGACCTGCAGCTGCTCGACCTTGTTGCGGTAGCTGTAGCGCTTCACCCGGGCAAGGCCCGAATCGACCACGTAACGGACGCCGGGCACCGTGAGCGAGGTCTCGGCGATATTGGTCGCCAGCACGATGCGGCGCGCCCCGCCCGGCCGGAACACGCGCTCCTGCTCCTCGACCGAAAGGCGCGCGTACAGCGGCAGGATCTCGGTGCCGGGGGGGTGATGCTTGCGCAGGGCCTCGGCCGCCTCGCGGATCTCGCGCTCGCCCGGCAGGAACACCAGCACGTCGCCGCGCCCCACCAGCGCCACCTCGTCGACCGCGTCGACGATGGCGTCCATCAGCGTGCGGTCGTCGGCGTCGTCCTCCTCGCGCACCGCGCGGTAACGGATCTCCACCGGGTACAGGCGCCCGGAGACATTGATCACCGGCGCCGGCTGATCGGGCGTGCCGAAGTGGCGCGCGAAGCGCTCCGCGTCCAGCGTGGCCGAGGTGATGATCAGTTTCAGGTCGGGCCGCCGCGGCAGCAGCTGCCGCAGGTAGCCGAGCAGGAAGTCGATGTTCAGGCTGCGCTCGTGCGCCTCGTCGATGATGATCGTGTCGTAGGCCGCCAGCAGCGGATCGCGCTGCGTCTCGGCCAGCAGGATCCCGTCCGTCATCAGCTTGACCGCCACGCCCTCGCGCGTGTGGTCGGTGAAGCGCACCTTGTAGCCGACCACGTCGCCCAGCGGCGTGGCCAGCTCCTCGGCGATGCGGCGCGCCACGCTGGAGGCGGCGATCCGGCGCGGCTGCGTATGGCCGATCATGCGCCCGGCGCCGCGCCCGAGCGCCAGGCAGATCTTCGGCAGCTGCGTGGTCTTGCCGGAACCGGTTTCGCCGCACACGATCACGACCGGATGGGCCCGGATCGCGGCGGCGATCTCGTCGCGCCGCGCCGACACGGGCAGCTCCTCCGGAAACTCGATCGACGGCCGCGGCCGCCCGCGATTGCCTTGCAATTGAATTCGCCAAATCAATGACTTGCGGGGCCGCGAAGTATACTTTTGGCCTGCCCATGGACGATCAGATCGCTCCCGCCTCCGCCGCAACGGCCGCCCAGAGCCACGCGCAGTTCGTCGCCTGGCTGCGCGAGGTCGCGCCCTACGTGCACTCGCACCGGGGCCGCACGTTCGTGGTGGCCTTCGAAGGCGAACTGATCGAGGCCGGCCGCCTGATCGAGCTGGTGCACGACCTGTCGCTGCTGCACGCGCTGGGCATCCGGCTGGTGCTGGCGCACGGATCCAGGCCCCAGGTGCAGGCGCAGCTGGAGCTCAAGGGGCTGCAGACCTCGTTCGCCGGCGGCCTGCGGATCACCGACGCACAGGCGCTGGCCTGCGTCAAGGAAGCCGCCGGCGGCATCCGGCTGGACATCGAGGCGGCCTTCTCGCAGGGCCTGCCCAGCACGCCGATGGCCAACAGCAAGATCCGGGTGGTCAGCGGCAATTTCGTCGTGGCGCGGCCGGTGGGCATCGTCGACGGCGTCGACTTCCAGCACACCGGCGTGGTGCGCAAGATCGACACCGAAATGATCGAGCGCACGCTGCAGGCCGATGCGCTGGTGCTGATGTCGCCGCTCGGTTTCTCGCCGACCGGCGAGGCCTTCAACCTGAAGGTCGAGGACGTCGCGACCTGCGCCGCGATCGCGCTGAAGGCGGACAAGCTGATCATGATCAGCACGCTGGGCGGCGTGCGCGACGCCGTCGGCAAGCTGTGCAGCAGCCTGCCGATCGAGCAGGCCGAGCGGATGCTGGCGGCGCGCGACGCCTCGGAGCCCGCCCTGCCCGAGCTGGGCTACCTGGTGCGAGCCTGCCGCGGCGGGGTCGCGCGCGCGCACCTGATCCCGATGAAGCTGGACGGGGGCCTGCTGATCGAGCTGTTCACGCACGCCGGGATCGGGACCATGGTTTCGACCGAGCACCTGGAAGCGCTGCGCGATGCCACCAGCGACGACGTGGGCGCGATCCTGAAACTGATCGAACCGCTCGAGGCGGACGGCACGCTGGTGAAGCGGCCGCGCGAGCTGATCGAGCGGGAAGTCGGCCAGTTCAGCGTGTTCGAGCACGACGGCTTCATCCAGGGCTGCGCCGCGCTGTACTCGTTCGACGAGGCCTGCATGGGCGAGCTCGCCTGCCTGACCGTGCATTCCGAATACCGGGAAGGGGGCCTGGGCGAACGTCTGATGAAGCGCATCGAGGCGCGCGCGCGCGCGGCCGACCTCACGCGCCTGTTCGTGCTGACCACGCGCACCTCGCACTGGTTCCTGAAGCGCGGGTACACGATGGCCAAGGTCGAGGATCTGCCGGTGCAGCGGCAGCGGATGTACAACTGGCAGCGCCGCTCGCAGGTGCTGATCAAGTCGCTTTGACGGGGACGCACAAGATGGCACGCATGATCCACTGCATCAAACTGGGCAAGGAAGCCGAAGGGCTGGAATTCCCGCCGGTGCCGGGCGAGCTGGGCCGGCGCATCTTCGAGAGCGTGTCGAAGGAGGCGTGGCTGCAATGGCAGCGCCACCAGACCATGCTGCTCAACGAGAACCGCCTGAGCCTGGCCGACGCGCGCGCGCGCAAGTACCTGCAGACGCAGATGGAGCAGTACTTCTTCGGCGACGGCGCCGAGATGCCGTCGGGCTACACCCCGCCGCGCTGAGCGTGGCCCGAGGAGGCGCGGCTACATCCGGTAGGTCGCCGTGATACCGACGGTGCGCGGACGGAACGTATAGGCGCGGATCACCACCGACGGCGGGGTGGGGTTGGCGGCGTCGGGCTGGGTGTGCGGGTAGGCCGACGGCGGAAACACCGGGTGCGTGTCGAGCAGGTTGTCGACGAAGGCCGATATCGCCCACCGGTCGACCGTGGCACCGGCCCGCAGCGAGACGAAATTGGTGGGCTGCGGCGTAAAGGCGAGCGGATCGTACGACCCGATCGCGCGCGGATCCTCGCTGGCCGAGGGCGTCCCGTTGCGGCTCGCATACTCCCAATCGAGGCGGGCGAAAGCCTTGTGGTCGAAGGCCAGGAAGTTGTACTGCGCGCCCAGAGCCACCGTCCACGGCGAGGCCGGCGTGAAGGAGGCTCCCTCGATCGCATCACCCGATGCCGCGATCGCCGTGGGGCTGGCGGGCGTACCGACGTTGGTGGTGTATTTCGCGTTGGTGTAGCCGACCGCCAGGTCGATGTTCATCCATGCAGCCGGGGTGAATTCGAGCTGCACATCGCCCCCCTTGGCCACCGCATCGCCGAAGTTGGCGGTGAACTGGAAGCCGCAGGTCGGCAGATAGACGTCCTGCTGGATGCCATGCCACTGGATGTAGTAGAGGCTGGACGCCACCCGCAACCCGTCGCCCAGCCTGTTTTTCGCGCCGACCTCGTAGCTGTTGACGTCGTCCGAGCGGTACGAGCTGGGCGCGGCCGCCAGCCCCAGGTTGCCCAGGTCGGTCGTGCAAGCGCTGGTCGGAATCGGCGCATTGGCGCCGCCGATCCGGTAGCCCTTCGCATAGGTGAAATAGAACATGTCGTTCGGGTCGGCCTGGTAGGAAAGCGAGGCCCTGGGCGTGACCGGCTTTTCACTCTGGCTGCCGGGACCTCCGGTCACGCCGAAGTTCTGCGGGCCGGCGGCGAAGTTGTTGAAAGCGACGTCGACCTTGGATACGCGCACGCCCGCGGTCGCCTTCAGGCGGTCCGTCAATGCATAGCTGATCTCGCCGAAGCCCGCGATCTGCCGGTCGCGACTGAAACTGTGGCTGTAGAAAGCGTCTCCGTTCGCCAGCAGGGTCTGCCCGAACACGTTGGTGTAGTCGTTGTTCGGCGGCGCAAACAGGGTCTGGAACAGCGGCCCGATCATCGGATCACGGATTTCCTCCGTGCTGCCCTGCCGGTTCAACGAGTAGAAAAGGCCTGCGGTCCACACGAATTTCGCGGCCGGGTCAGGGTCCGATTGGACGCGGATCTCCTGCGCGAAGGTCTGCAGGTTGTTGGTCACCATGGCGGGCGCCCGGTAGTTGTGCAGACTGGGCGGAAGGTGCAGGCCGTTGCCGTCGATCAGCGGGTAGAAGCCGGGGTTCATGGCCGCCGTACCGTTGCTGTTGAACGTCTGGTAGTAGCTCAGGTTGTAGATGGTGCCGTTGTACCCGCTCAGGTTCTCGCGGTGGAAGTAGGACGTGTTCGAGATCAGCGACACGTCGCCGCCCAACTCGGCCTCGACCTTGATCGCCGGCAGGTAGTAGCGGTCGGGCTCGGACTGCAGGTCCGGGTCCGAGTTCTTGAAGGAGTCCGAAGCCGGGTTCGAGAAGACCGGCCAATAGGCGGTGGCGTTGTTGGTGCTCTGGTACTGGTACAGGAAGGACGGCGTGACCGATACGGCATCGTTGACCGCCCACTTGGCGGCCAGCCGCAGCATCAGGTCGCCGGAGTAGTTTGCGTCCTTCTGCACGGGCTGCAAGGTAAATGGATCGATCTGGTCGATCCAGCCGCCGTCATGGCGGTACCAGATGCTGGCGCGAAATCCCAGCTCGCTGTCGACGATGGGCGCCCCGTAGGCGACACCGGCCTCGTAGCTGGGCGCTCCCCCCTGGGTGAACGAGACCTCCTCGCGCGTATACAGGCTGGCCTGGTGCATGTTCGGCTGGGTCATGATGTAGCGCACGGCGCCGCCCTCGGCGCCGGCGCCGAACAGCGTCCCCTGGGGACCGCGCAGCACTTCGAGGCGCTCCAGGTCGAAGATCTTCGGAAGGGCATCGTTGGAATAGAACGTCAGCGAGCGCATCTGGATCGGCGTGTCGTCGATATAGATGCCGGTGGTGCCGGCGCCGGCCGAGGACGAGATGCCGCGGATCGAAATGTTGTTGGTGCCGTTGGCGTCCAGCTGCACGCCGGGCGTGAAGCGCACCACGTCGGAGAAGTCCTTGACGCCGCGCGCATCGAGCGATTCCTGGGTAAAGGCGCTCACGCTGATGGGTACCTTGCTCAGCAGCTCGGAACGGCGCGTGGCGGTGACCACGATCTCCTGCAGGCCGGCGGTCGCATCAGGCGCCGGCTGTACGCCCGGCGCCGGCGCGGGCGATGCCGCGGGCGGGGCATCCGGCGGCGATTGCGCGACCGCCGGGCCGGCCGGCGGCACGCCGACAAGCAGCGCCGCCACGATCGCGCGAGCCGTCAACCCCGACCCGCCCGCCTCCGAGTCCCTGGAACGATCCATGGAGCCTCTCCCCCGGCGTTCGTCCGTTATTGAATGAACGTATAAGAGTTTCCGCGCTTTTTCTGCACCCTGCAAGCCCCCGCCCGGTACGGAGCGGCGGCGCCCCCCGGCGGCCGGCGCCGGCACGGCGTTGATTGAATGGCCGTTTAGTTGTATTTTTACCACCAGGGGATCGGATGGACGCCCGCAACGCATGAACGCCCGCACCGCGGCCAGGCTCGCCTGCGCGGGCGCGCTTGCGCTGGCGCCCGCCCTGGCGAACTCGCGCGGCGACCTGAACATCCTGATCTGGTCGGACTACCTCCCCGGCGAGGAAACGGTGGCGCAATTCGCCAAGGCCGAGGACATCAAAGTCACGACCGCGATCCTGGACACCGACGACACGCTGCAAGCCAGGCTGCTCAGCGGCCACTCGGGCTACGACGTGGTCTATCCGTCGTCCACCTACATCGCCAAGCAGATCGGGGCCGGCGTCTACCAGGAGCTGGACTGGTCCAGGATTCCGAACCGCGCCAACCTGGACCCGGTCCTGATGCAGAAGATCGCCACCCAGGACCCGGGCAACCGGTTCGGCGTTCCGTACGTCTGGGGCACCGACGGGATGGTGGTCAACGCCACCAGCGCCCGCGCAGCGCTGGGAAAGGATGCCCGCATGGACAGCTGGGACCTGATGTTCAAGCCGGACGTGGTGAGCAAGCTACACGGCTGCGGCGTTTCCATGCCCGATTCGGCGAGCGACGTCTTCCCGGTCGTGCTGGCGTACATGGGGCGCGATCCGAACAGCCGCAACGCCGCGGACTACCGCGACGCCTTCGCGCTGCTGCGCACGGTGCGGCCGTACATCGACCAGTTCAGCTCGGCCTACCTCGGCGACATGGCCGGCGGCGACATGTGCATCGCGATGGGGTGGTCGGGCGATGCCGGCGTGATCCGGCGCCGGGCTCGCGAAGCGCACCAGAACTTCGAAATTCTCTATGTCACGCCCAAAGGTCAGACCGGGCTGTGGTTTACCATGATGGGCATACCCAAGGATGCCGCCAACAAGGAGAATGCGTACAAGTGGATCAACCACATGATCGACGTGAAGGTCGCGGCCAACATCACAGACTCGATCACCTACCCCACCGCCGTGCCTGCGGCCAGGAAGCTGGTCAAGCCGGAACTGGCATCCGACACGACGATCTTTCCAGCGCCCGATGCGATCAAGGACTTCTTCTTTTTCGCACCCATCGACCCCGACATCCTGCACCTGATCACCCGGCTGTGGCTGGAGTTCAAGGCGGGCCGCTAGCGCTTCCCGTCGGACGGAGCTCAAGCCGATGAGCGCCCGGCGCAGCGAGACCCGGGCGGGCGGCGCCGTGCGCGAGCGTCACAGCCGCGAATCTCCCGATGTCCGGCGCAAATCGATCATCCAGGCGGCGATGCGGTCGATCGCCAAGTACGGCTACTCCGGCACCACGATCGGAAGGATCTGCGCCGAGGCCCAGGTGTCGCGCGGCCTGATCAACCACCACTTCGGCACGAAGGAGGAGTTGATACGGCAGTCGTACAAGGAGTTGTGCGAAGAGTGGACTTTCCAGACGCGCGACCTGCTGCTGGAGACACAACGCGATCCCGAGGAGAAGCTGCGGGCCATGATCCGCGTGAGTTTCGGGCCGACCGTCTTCAAGCAGGATCACCTCGGGATCTGGATCGGATTCTGGAGCGTGATCGGCAAGTCGCCGAGCCTGAAGAAGCTCAACCGGGAGCTGTACAAGCAGGACCGCGGCACCTACCAGAAGGCCTTCGACGAAATCGCCGCCAAGCGCGGCAGGCCGATCGATTCGCGGCGCGCCGCGATCTCGTTGAGTGCACTGATGGACGGACTCTGGCTGCAATGGTGCCTGGACCCGAAGGGCTTCGCGCCCAAGGAGGCCGAAGCTGCCTGCATGGACCTGGTGACGCGCACCTTCGCGTAAAAGGGGAGCTTGCCGTGAATCTGAAAGACCTTGCTGCGGCGCTCCTGGCGGCGGCGACGATCGTCTGCACGAGCGCGGCAATCGCCGCGCCGCAAAATCCGCAATTCCACATCAGCCCGGTCGACGATGCCTGGCGCGCCGGCCTGCCCCGCGATGCGGCGGCAGCCACCCGGGCCTACCTGGATCGCCTGCCGCCCGAAGTCGTCGCCCGCTCCAACGCGTACTTCGAAGGCGGCTACTGGCTGCAGTTGTGGAATTTCCTGCTCTGGCTTGCGATCGCGGCCGTCCTGCTGGCCGGCGGGCGCTCGGCCCGCCTCCGCGGCTGGGCACAACGCGTCGGCCGGGTTTCGTTCCTGCGCGACGCGATCTACGGGGCCTGCTTCTCGGTGGCCGTCTTCGTCCTCGGGCTGCCGCTGACCATCTACCAGGGCTTCGTGCGCGAACACCAGTACGGGATGGCCACTCAGACCTTCGGTCCATGGTTCGCAGAGCAGTTGATCGGGTTGGGCGTCACCACCGTGATAGGCGCCCTTGCGGTCGGTTCGCTTTATGCGGCCATCCGCCGCGCCGGCGAACGCTGGTGGCTTTGGGGTACCGGGGTTGCCGTGGCGCTGATGGTTTTCGTTCTCCTGATCGCGCCCATCTGGATCGATCCATTGTTCAACACCTACAAGCCGGTTGAGAACGGACAGGTCAAGGCGGCGGTTCTCGCGATGGCCAGGTCGGACGGGGTGCCGGTCGACAACGTGTACGAGTTCGACGCATCGCGTCAGACCACGCGCGTGAGCGCGAATGTATCGGGAATTTTCGGCACGGCCGCGGTGCGGCTGAACGACAACCTGTTGCGCACGTCCCTGCCCGAGATTCGTGCCGTCATGGGCCACGAACTGGGCCACTACGTGATGAATCACGTCGACAAGGGCATCGTGGAATTCTCCGTGCTCTTCATGATCGGGTTCCTGTTCGCTCAATGGGCCATGACGCTCCTGCTGGCGCGCTTCGGGACGCGCTTCGGCCTGCAGGGCATCGGCGACGTCGCCAACCTGCCGCTGCTCTCGTCGGTGTTCATGGTCTTTCTCTTTCTGGCAACGCCGATCACCAACACGCTGGTCCGAACCCAGGAGATCGAGGCCGACCGCTTCGGCCTGAACCTGGCGCGGGAGCCGCATGGCGCGGCCGAGGTCTTCCTGAAGCTGACGGAATATCGCAAGCCCGACCCGGGTCCGATCGAAGAGGTCGTGTTCTTCGATCATCCGAGCACGCGGTCCCGGATCCACGACGCCATGCGCTGGCGCGAAGCGATGGGCACTCCGTGATGGATCGGCTACCGGGCTGAGGCCCCCACCAGCCGGATCAGCGCATCCACGGCGGTGGCCTGCGATGCGCACGCGATCAGCGGATTCACGTCCAGTTCCACCAGGCGATCCGCGTTCGCCTCGGCAAAGGCCGCAACGGCCATGATCGCATCGACCACGCGCCCGACATCGGCACGCGCCTTGCCCCGATAGCCGTCCAGCAGCGCGAAACAGCGCAGCCCGCGCAGGCTGCGCTCGACGTCGGCCCGCGTGGTGGGCAGCAGCAGCGTGGCGGCGTCGGACAGCAGTTCGACCCAGATGCCGCCGGCCCCGATGGTGAGTGCCAGGCCGAACTGCGCGTTGCGCGTCACGCCCACGATCAGTTCGGCCACGCCGCCGGTTTCCATCTTCTCGACCAGGAAGCGCTCGAATCGGGGCCTCAGCGCGGCCACCGCTGCGCGAACTTCCGGGGCGCTGGCGAGGTTCAGCTTCACGGCACCCAGCTCGGTCTTGTGCGCCAGGTTCTCGGACACGGCCTTGACGACGACCGGGTAGCCGATCGCCTCGGCCACCGCGACCGCCCCGCCGCCGTCGCGCGCCAGCCCGCCGGGCGGGATGCGCAGTCCGAAGCGCGCCAGCGCCGCCTTGGCGGCGACCTCGTCCAGCATCGCAACCGGGCCTTGAAGCAGCGCAACCGGGCCGGGCAACTCCGCGGCGGCCCCGGGTGCGCTGCGCCGGGCGCCGATGGTGGCGGCCGCCGCGATGGCCACCGCCGTCTCGCGCAAGCCCTGCATCGGCGCGATGCCGGCAGCAAGCAGCCGCTCCGCCACGTGCGCCGGCATCAGCTCCGGCATCGAACTGACCATGATGGCGGGCACGCGCCGCCCCTCGCGCGCGGCCAGGAACGCGTCGAGAGCCTCCTGCCAACCCGGTACGGCCGGCGTATCGGCATGGGGGAAATCCAGCACGATCGTGCACACGTCGATGTCGGCACCCATCATGGAGTTGAAACAGGCGCTCAACGCGGCGACGTCGCCCCAGATGTAGGTCTGGTAGTCCAGGGGGTTGTTCAGCGGCACGCGGGGTCCGAGCGTGGATGCGAGCGACGCGGCCACGGGTGGATCCAGGCGGGGGAACTGCAGCCCGTGGGCCTGTCCGATGTCGGCCATCAGCGAAGCGTCCCCGCCCGAACAACTCAGCGATCCGACCCGCCGCCCCCGCAGCGGCCCGCACGCGTGCAGCAGCTTGAGCGCTTCCAGCAACTCGCCCGGATCGCCGACCCGCGCAACGCCGAGCCGGTCGAACAGCGCCGCGTACAGCTCGTCGGGTCCGGACAGCGAACGGGTATGACTCGCCGTGAGCTCGGCGCCGATGTCGGATGCCCCGGCCTTCAGCACGACCAGGCCCACCCCCTGCTCCAGGGCGGCACGCGCCACCCGGGAAAAGGCGCCGACGTCGCTCAGGCCTTCCAGGTGCAGCCCGATCGCGGTCACGCGCTCATCGCCCAGCAGTGCGGCGATGCAGTCGTGGATGTCCGACACCGCCTTGTTGCCGACCGCGAGCAGGTACGCGATCGGAAGGTGATGGCGCTGCATGCTCAGGTTCAACGCGATGTTGCCGCTTTGCGTCAGGATGGCGACACCGCGCGCGACCCTGCGGCCGCCCTGCCGGTCCGGCCAGAGCGCGCAGCCGTCCAGGTAGTTGATCGCGCCATAGCAATTCGGTCCGAGCAGGGCCATGTCCGCCGCGGCCGCGACCAGCTCCTGCTGCAGGGCGACGCCCTCCCCGCCCACCTCGGCGAAGCCCGACGCATAGCAGACGGCGCCGCCTGCGCCGCACCGGGCCAGCGCGGCCACCAGCCTGATCGTCTCCTCGCGCCGCACCGCGATGTAGGCGGCGTCGGGCACGGCGGGCAGCGCGTCCACATCCGGGAAGCAGGCGACCCCCTCGATGCTGGTCCGGCGCGGGTTGATCGCCCACAGGGCGCCGGCGAAGCCGACCGCACGGCACTGGCGAATCACCTCGGCGGCCACCCCGCCGCCGGCGACGGCGATGGTGGCCGGATTCAGCAGCCGCCGCAGCCGCGCCACCCGATCGTGCGGGACGGCGGGCGTGCTCACGCGGCCTGGATCCCCAGCTGGCGTTCGACGTCGTGCGCCGTGCGCAGGATCGCCTCGCGCAGGATGTCGAACATGCGGTCGATTTCCTCGTGGGTGATGACGAGCGGCGGCGAAAAGACGCACTGGTTCACGAGCGGCCGCACCATCAACCCGAGCTCGTGGCAGTGGCGGTCGATGCGGGCGCCCAGCTCGGTATCGACCGCCAGCACCTGCTCGTCATCGGGGTCGGCGCCGGGCGCATGTGCCACCGTGCACTCGACGCAGCCCATCAAGCCCATGCCGCGCGCGTCGAACACCAGCGGAATGTCGCGCAACTGACGCAGCCGGCGCTGGAAGTGCGGGGTGACCTCGCGCACATGCTCGAGAATGCCCTCGCGCTCGATGATCTCGATGTTGCGCAGGGCCGCAGCACAACTGACCGGATGACCCGAATAGGAAAATCCATGGCCGAAGCTTGCGCCACGCGCGTTCGCACCGGCCACTTCCGAGAACAGGCGATCGGAAATCAGGCAGGCGCCGAGCGGGACGTAGCCCGAAGTCAACCCCTTGGCGCTGATCACGATGTCCGGCTCGATGCCGAACACGTCCTTCGAAGCGAACCAGTGCCCCAGCCGGCCAAACGCGGTCACGACCTCGTCCGCGATGAAAATCACGTCGTACCGGCGGCACAGCTCCCAGCAGCGCCGCAGATAGCCGTCCGGAGCCACGATCACGCCGCCGGAGGCCTGGACCGGCTCGGCGATGAAGGCGCCGACCCGCTCCGGCCCGATTTCGAGGATCTTGCGCTCCAGATCCTCGACCTTCTGGTCACAGAAGGCTTCGACGCTCATGCCGGCCGGCCGGCGCGCCGGACTGACGTGGGGCAGCAGATGGACCCAGGGCGAAGCGACGTCGAACCAGTTCTTCTCGCGGTCCTTGCCGGTGATCAGCGAGCACAGGTAGGTGCTTCCGTGGTAGGCCAGCGCGCGCGAGATGATGTGCTTCCTGCCGCGCCGTTCCTTGATGTTGTTGTAGAAGTGGACGAAACGCAGGGCGGTGTCGACCGCGGTCGAGCCGCCCGTCGTGAAGAACACGTGGTTCATCTGGCCCGGCGCCATCTGCGCCAGCCGGGCCGCCAGCTGCGCGGGCGGCGCGCTGGTGAGCGAGAACGGGTTCATGTAGGGCATGCGCGTCACCTGGTCGGCGATGGCCTGCGCCATTTCCGGGCGGTTGTAGCCGATCTGCACGCACCACATGCCGCCCGGGCCGTCGATCAGCTTGTGGCCGCGCTCGTCGTAGATGTAGATGCCGTCGCCGCCGCTGACGATGGTGCGGTCGGCGCGGCCGACCTCCGGAAGGTATTCCCACGGGTGGAACCACTTGCTGTTGTCATCCGATCGAATGCGGTCGATGTCGTGTGGTGGATTCATCTTGAGCTCCTTGTAGGACTGCGGGCGACCCGTCCCCGCCGCCGCGCCCACCCTGTGACAGGGCCAGGGACATCTCGCGGTCGAGGCGGTGTTGCCGCTTCAGCATGAAATGGTTGCCGATCACCACGCCCACGGTCACCAGCACGATGAACAGCGTGCCGAGCGCGTTGATCTCCGGATTCAAGCCGAGGCGCGCGCGGGAGAAGACGACCATCGGCAGCAGGGTCGAGTCGGGGCCGGACAAAAACGCCGTCATCAGCACGTCGTCGATGGAAATCGTGAAGGACAGCAGCCAGCCGGAGATCAGGGCCTGCGAAATCAGCGGCAGCGTGATGTCGAAGAAGACCCGCAGCGGCGTGGCGCCCAGTACCTCGGCGGCCTCGTGCAGCGATTCGTCGAGGCCGGCCAGGCGCGATTGGACCGTGATGGCCACGTACGACACGCACAGCATCGTGTGGCCGATCCATACCGTGAACATGCCCCGCTCCGGCCACCCGGTCGCCTCCTGCAGCGCCACGAACAGCAGCAGCAGCGAGATGCCCTGGATCACCTCCGGGATGACCAGCGGCGCGTTGATCATGGCCGTGTACAGGGTCAGGCCGCGGAAGCGCTTGAAGCGGTTAAGGACGACTCCGGCCCACGTGCCGACGAAGACCGCGGCGCAGGCCGTGGCGAGGCCGATCTTCAGGCTGGCCCAGGCGGCCGCCAGCACCTCGCGGTCGTTCGCGAGCGCGCGGTACCACTTCAGCGAAAAGCCGCTCCAGATCGTGACCAGCTGCGATTCGTTGAACGAATAGACCACGACGCTCGCGGTCGGAACGTACAGGAACAGGAACACCAGGGCGAGGTAGGCGTCGCCCAAGCGCTTGTTGGCGCCTTTCATCCGGACCCCATCTCGCGCCGCTGGATGCGCTGGAACCAGGCGATCGGAAGCAGCAGCAGCACCACCATGGCGGTGGTGGCCGCGGCCGCCGACGGCCAGTCGGTGCTGACGAAGAAGTCGTCCCACATCACGCGGCCGATCATCAGCGAATTCGATCCCCCCAGGATCTCCGGGATCACGAATTCGCCCACCGCCGGGATGAACACGAGCAGGCAGGCAGCGACGATGCCGCGCCGCGACATCGGCACGGTGATCGAGAAGAACGCCTCCCATGGCCGGGCACCCAGATCGCACGCCGCCTCCAGCAGCGTCGTGTCCATCCGCACCAGGTGCGCGTACAGCGGAAGCATCAGGTAGGGCAGGTAGTTGTAGACCATGCCGATCAGCAGCCCCCAGTTGCTGTGATAGAGCCGGAGCGGCTGCGTGATGAGGTGAGCCCCGAGCAGGAAGCCATTGATCAACCCCTGGTTCTTCAGCAGCCCGATCCATGCGTACACGCGGATCAGGTAGCTGGTCCAGAACGGCAGCATCACCCCCATCAGCAGCAGATTGCGCCGCGACGGATCGGAGCGCGCGATCAGGTAGCAGGCCGGATAGCCGATCAGCAGGCAAAGGAGCGTCGTCAACGCCGCAACCTCGATCGAGTACAGGTAGGAGCCGACATACAGCGGGTCGGTCACCGCGGTGGCGTAGTGATCCAGGTTCATCGTGATGTGCAGCGCGCCGTCGCGCAGCTCGGCGATCGGCGTATACGGCGGAACCCCCATCCGCACGTCGGCAAAGCTGATCTTGAGCACGGCGGCGAAAGGCACCATGAAGAAGACCAGCAGAAAGGCGAACGGCGCGGCGATCACCAGGGTCCTGCCCGACGGCAGCCACGGGTCGAGCCAGGCGGGCGCGCGCAGGTTCATTTTTCCAGCACCACCGTGCAGTCGGACTCCCAGCTCAGGTAGACGGTGTCGCCGTAATCGGGCGCGCGCTCCATCGCGCGCACCGCCATGCGCGACACGTCCACCGCCATCAGGCGCCCGCTTCCGAGGCGCACGTAATACAGGGTGTAGCTGCCCATGTAGGCGTACTGCTCGACGGTCCCTACGGCCCAGTTGCATTCCTGCTGCGCCGGCCGGTGCGAAATGGCGATGCGTTCGGGCCGGACCGAGATCTGCGCCTCATGGCCCTTGCGCGCGTTCATCGGGTTGTGGACCTGCAGCGGCACGTGCAGGTCCGCGCAATCGAACAACCGCGACTCGTCGCCGGCCAGCGCGCCCTTGAACAGATTGGTCGAGCCGATGAACTCGGCGGCGAAGCGGCAGGTCGGCGCCTCGTACACCTGGTCCGGCGTGCCGATCTGCATGATGCGGCCGTCGTTCATCACGGCCAGGCGGTCGGCCATCGTCATCGCCTCCTCCTGGTCGTGCGTCACCATGATGCAGGTCACTCCGACGGAGTACAGGATGTTGCCGAGCTCGAACTGGGTCTGCCGGCGGATCTTCGTGTCCAGCGCCGACATCGGCTCGTCCAGCAGAAGCACCTTGGGGCGCTTGACCAGGCTGCGCGCCAGCGCAACGCGCTGCTGCTGCCCGCCGGAGAGCTGGTGCGGCTTGCGCAGCGCGTACCGGCTCATCTGCACCAGCTCCAGCGCCGCCGCGACGCGCTCGCGCAGCTCGGCCTTGCCCACGCCCTCGCGCTTCAGGCCGTAGGCGACGTTGCCCTCGACCGTCATGTGCGGAAACAGGGCATAGGACTGGAACATCATGTTCACCGGCCGCCGGTAGGGCGGCAGCTCGGTGATGTCCTGCCCGTCTACGAGGATGCGCCCCGAGTCGGGCGGCACCAGCCCCGCGATCACGCGCAGCAGGGTCGACTTGCCGCAACCCGAGCTGCCGAGCAGCGCGAACAACTCGTTCTTGCGGATCGACAGGCTGACGTGATCCACCGCGACGGCATCGCCGAACTTCTTGACGACGTCGACGACCTGCACGAAGTCCGGCGCCTGGCCGGCGGCAAGCGGTTTCGGCGGACGCGTGGCTTCGTTCATCATGGCTTCGCGCCCCGCGAATTCAGCCGATCAGACCGTCGACACCCCGCTTGAGCAGGCTACGCGCCACAATGAGCCGCTGGATCTCGCTGGTCCCTTCCCAGATCCGGTCGACGCGCAGCTCGCGATAAAAGCGCTGCGCCGCGTTCCTGCGCATGTAGCCGCGCCCGCCGAAGATCTGCACGACCCGGTCCGCCACCCGGTTGGCCATCTCGGAGGCGGTGAGCTTGGCCATCGAGCAGTGAGTATGCACGACCGACAGGTCCCCGCCCCGGTCGTCCATCGCGGCCGCCTCATAGGTCATCAGGCGGGCGCCCCACAACTCGGTCAGGCTGTCGGCCAGCATGGCCTGGATGAGCTGATACTCCGCGATCGGCTGACCCGACACCACGCGCGTCTTGGCGAACTCGGCGCCCATCTCGATCAGGCGTGCCGCCGCCCCGCAGCATCGCGCCGCGATCATCAGGCGTTCGCGCCGGAACCAGCTGCGCGTGTAACCCATGCCGTCCCCGGCCTCGCCGATGCGGTTGGCGGCCGGCACCCGCACGTCGGTGAAGCGGTAGGTCGGGTGATGCGAAGAGAACGTGTGACCGAACAGCGGGTTGTCGGCCACCTCGACCCCGGGCGAATCGATATCGACGAAGAACAGGGCGTGCTGGCGTTCTCCCGCCGATGACACGACCGCCTGAAGAAAGAGAAAGTCGGCCTTGTTGGCGCTCGTGACAAACCACTTCTCGCCGTTGACCACGTAGTGGTCGCCCTCGGGCCGGGCCGCGGTGGCGATGGCGCCCGGATCGGAGCCAGCCTGCGCCTCGGTGATGGCATAGCACTCGCACCGCTCGCCGCCCATCATCGGCTTGACGTAGCGCTCGAGCTGCTCCGGCGTGCACGCCTCGAACATCCAGGCGTGCGCCTCCGAGGCCGCCCAGCACAGCGCATTGGTGACCCGCCCGAGCTGCTCCCAGATCACCACCTGGTCGAGCTTGGGCAGCCCCAGCCCGCCGTGCTCCACCGGCGCGTCCAGGCGGCTCAGCCCCAGCTCCAGGGCGAGCGCCTTGTGGCGCGCGGCGACCTCCGGGGGCAGCAGGCCGTCGTTGAGCTCGGCGTATTCCTCGTGCGGGATGAGCTCGCGCTCGGCGTACTCGCGCGCCTTGCGTTGCCATTCGAGCGTCGCTGGTGAAAGTGGGTAGGCCATCGGGAATCGGTCCGGGCCCGGGAGCAACGTGCGGCCCGGCCGTCTTTGTTGAACGGTAATACAAAATAGAACCGGTCGCAACACCCGCGCCGGCGCGCCCGCCGCGCCGGGCCGCTCCCAGAGGCTACCGGGTCACGGCATTGCGGCCGCCGGTGCCGCCAGTTGTCATTCTGTTAAACGTTTGTACAATAGCGGCTGCAACCCCAAGGGGCGGGGAGATCAAGCCGTGGCGACAGCATTGAATGCCATCGTGGTCGGGGCCGGTCACAACGGCCTGGTGACGGCCTGCTACATGGCGCGCGCCGGGCTGCGCGTGCAGGTGCTGGAACGCAAGGGCTACGTGGGCGGCGCCGCCGTGAGCCGGTCGCTGTACAAGGACTTCACCTATTCGAACTGCTCCTACGTGTGCAGCCTGCTGCGGCCGGAGATCATGCGCGAGCTGGAGCTGCCGCGGCACGGGCTGCAGGTCATCCCCTACGAAGGCGGCGGCACGCTGATGGGCAACGGCGATCATTTCGCCACCTACAGCGATCACGACGCGATGCGCCGCGAGATCGCCCGCCATTCGCCGCGGGACGCGGAGGCGTACGAGCGCTACTCGCGCGACGTGCTGCGCCAGTGCAAGTTCATCAAGCCGCTGCTGATGCGAACTCCGCCCGATCCGGCCTCGTTCCGGCCGCGCGACATCATGGAACTCATCCACCTCGGGCGGCATTTCCACCGGCTGGGCGAATCGCGCATGCACGACACGATCCGCTTCTACACGCTGAGCGCGGCCGATTTCCTGGACGAGTACTTCGAAAGCGAGATCGTCAAGGCGCACCTGGCCGGCACCTCGATCATCGGCACCGCGCTGGGGCCGCGCTCGCCCGGAACCGCCTACGTGCTGCTGCACCACTACATGGGCGACATCGACGACTCGGTGGGTGCGTGGGGATTCGCGCGCGGAGGGATGGGCGCGGTCTCCAACGCGATGAGGGCCTCGCTCGAAGCCAGCGGCGGCAGCGTGCGCACCGACGCCGAGGTCGAGCGCATCCTCGTTCGCGACGGCCGCGCCTGCGGCGTCGTGCTGGCCGGTGGCGAGGAGATCCGGGCCGCCACCGTCGTTTCGAACATGGACGTGAAGCGCACCTTCCTGAACACGGTCGATGCGGCCGACCTGCCGGGCGAGTTCGTGCGGGCGGTGCGCAACTTCAAGATCCGGGGCTCCTCGGGCAAGCTCAACATCGCGCTCGACAGCCTGCCCGAGTTTCCGGCGTTCCCGGCCGACGCCCCGTGCATCCGGGGCGACATGCACATCACCGACAGCATCGACATGGTCGAGCGCGCCTACGACGACTGGAAGGCCGGGCGGTGGTCGAAGCGGCCCTACGTGGACATGCTGCTGCCGTCGCTGATCGACCCCACCATGGCGCCCGACGGCAAGCACTACATGTCGGTGTTCGTGCAGTACGCGCCGTACCAGCTGGCCGAAGGCGAGTGGAACAGCGAGCGGCGGCAGGCCTTCGGCGACACCGTGATCGACGCCATCGCGGCGCACAGCCCCGGCTTCAGGGACCGGATCCTGCACGCCGAGATCCGCACGCCGTGGGACATCGAAAACGAGGTCGGCCTGACGGAGGGCAACATCTTCCAGGGCGAACTCACGATGGACCAGTTGCTGTTCAACCGGCCCATCCCCGGCTATGCGCAGTACCGCTCGCCGATCAGGGGCCTTTACCTGTGCGGCTCCAGCACCCATCCGGGCGGCGGCGTGATGGGAGCGCCCGGGGCCAACGCCGCGCACACGATTTTGCGGGACCTGGGTCGGGGGCGGCCATCGTGACGAAACCCTATCGGCACATCGTCGTCGGCGGCGGACACAACGGCCTGGTGTGCGCCACGTACCTGGCCAGGGGCGGGGGCGCGGTCCTGCTGCTCGAGGCGGCGGAGCAGGTCGGCGGAGCGGCGATCACGCGCGAATTCCGGCCCGGCTTCAAGGTGTCGGCGGGGGCGCATCTGCTGCACGCGCTGCCGGCGGCCCTGTATCGGGAGCTGGACCTGGCGCGGCACGGCCTCGCCTTTTCGGCGCAGGCCCTGCCCACCTGCGCGCTGGGCGCAGCAGGCGCGCCGGTGGTTCTGGCGGGCCGGACGGTCAAGGGTGTCGGCGCGAAAGACGCGGCCGCCTTTGCCGACTTCAGCGCGCGGATGTCGCGCTTTGCCCGGGTCTTCAACCACCTGTCGGACCAGGCGCCGTTTCGCCTGTCCTTCGAAACCTGGCGCGAGCGCCTCGATGGCCTGCGGGTGGGCTGGAAGATCCGGGCGCTCGGCAGGCAGCCGATGCAGGAGCTGCTGCGCATCGCCGGCATGAACGCCTACGACCTGCTGACCGAAAACTTCGACTCGCCCCGGCTGCAGGGGGCACTGGCCCTTGACGCGACGCTGGGCGCCGAGCATGGCGCCCGCTCGCCGGGCACGGTCCTCACGCTGCTGCACCGCTGGGCGGGGCAGGCGGGCGCGGGAGCATCCGGCCTCGCGCAGCCGGCCGGCGGCATGGGCGCGGTGACCCAGGCGATGGCGCGCGCCGCCGGCGAGTCCGGCGTGGAGATCCGCACTGGCGCGCGGGTCGACAGGATCCTGGTGCAGGGCGACCGCGCATGCGGCGTGCGGCTGGAATCCGGCGAAACGGTCTGGGCCGGTTCGGTCGTTTCCAACGCCGACCCGAAGACCACCTTCCTGAAACTGCTCGGCGCCGAGTACCTGGATACCGACTTCGTGCGCAGGATCGATCACCTGCGGGCGCGCGGACTGGTCGCGAAGATGCACCTGGCGCTGGACGGTCTGCCGCCCTTCAGCGGCATCGGCCCGGCCGACCTCGGGGCACGCCTGCTGGTGTCGCCCGACCTGGAGTACCTGGAGCTGGCGTTCAACCCATCCAAGTACCGCGAGATACCTGCCGACCCGGTCCTGGAAATCACGGTTCCGAGCGTCAACGATCCGAGCCTGGCCCCCGCCGGCCGCCACGTGATGTCGATCAACGTGATGTTCGTGCCCTACGATCTGGGCCGCGATGCGGCCGCGGCGCGCGACCGGCTTGCGAACAACGTGCTGTCGGCGCTGGAGCGGCACGCACCCGGCATCCGCCAGCGAATCGCATCCTGGGAGCTGCTGACGCCGTCGGACCTGGAGCGCCAGTTCGGCATGGCCGGTGGCCACTGGCATCACTGCGCGCTGAGTTTCGACCAGTTCTTCTTCACGCGCCCGGTGCCCGGCGCAGCCCGCTATTCGACACCGGTGCCGGGCCTGTACCTGTGCGGAGCGGGCAGCCATCCGGGCGGCGGTGTCAGCGGCATCGCCGGCCGCAACGCGGCGCGGGCCGTCATCCAAGGGGAGAACGCACATGCTCGCCGCCAGTAATGCGCGCCCGCACTTCCAACGTCCGCTGCTCACCTCGCCGTTCTTCGAGCGCACCCAGTACCTGATCCAGACCGACCAGTACGTTGCCTGGTCCGGCTACACGACGTCCGACGTGTTCTCGTCGGTGGAGCAGGAGTACTTCGCGATCCGGAATTCGGCGGCGGTGTTCGACCTGACGCCGATGGTCAAGTACCTCATCGCCGGCCCGGACGCGGAGCGTTACCTGAACCGGCTGGTCACGCGCGACGTGGCCAGGCTCAAGCCGGACCGGGTGGCCTACACGGTCTGGTGCAACGAGTCCGGTCACGTGATCGACGACGGCACCGTATTCCGCTTCGGCAGCGACGAGTTCCGACTGTGCACGGCGGAGCGACAGCTCGACTGGCTCCTGGATTCGGCCATCGGATTCCAGGTGGATATCCGCGAGGTCACCGGGCAGATCGCGGCCCTGGCGCTGCAAGGGCCGACGTCCTGCGCGGTGCTCAAGGCGATGGGCCTGGCCGGCGTCGAGAACCTGAAGCCCTTCCAGATGGGCCGCTTCCTGCTGGACCGCGTCGCGCTGACGGTGTCACGCACCGGCTTTACCGGCGACCTGGGCTACGAACTGTGGATCGCATCGGAAGCGGCCCTGCCCCTGTGGGACCGGTTGATGGCCGCGGGACAGACGCGCGGAATCCGGGCCATCGGCTACCAGGCGCTCGAAATGGCGCGCATCGAGGCCGGGTTCGTGCTGCCCAACGTGGACTTCATCTCGGCCGCGCAGACGGTGCGCCTGAATCGCGAGACCACGCCCTTCGAGCTGGGCCTGGAATGGGTGGTGTCCTTCGACAAAGGCCATTTTAACGGCCGCCGCGCCCTGCTCGCCGAGAAGGAGCGCGGGTCGCGCCGGCGCCTGACCGCCATCGAAATCGCCGGCCGCAAGGCGGCCCACGGATCGCTGATCTACGACGGCCCCAAGGGACTGCGCCAGGTCGGCGAGATCAAGTCGGCGCTGTGGTCGCCCACGTGCAAGCGCAACATCGCGCTGGCCATGATCGATGCGCCGTATTTCAAGTCGTTGCAGGAATTCTGGGTGGACATCTACCTGCACCGCGAGCTGTCGTGGGAACGGCGCATGGAACGCGCATGGCCGGTCGAGCGCCCGTTCTACGCGCCGGAGCGGCGCAAGGCGACGCCGCCGCCGGACCGCTAATCAATGGCCGTACGCCCTCACCCCCCCCCCAGCCAATGTGAAAACGTCCAAAGGCTGGGGTGGGTCGCCCCAATTCGACCGTCGTGCGAGCGCTCAGATCTTTCTCATGCTGTCGACGTACCAGTTGACGTAGCGCTGGGTGTCTTCCTCCATCGGCGTGTAGGGGCCCGGCTCGAAGTAGGCCGAGTTCACGCCGGCCTGGTTCAGCTCGACGATCTTCTTGTCCTCGATGCTGGTCCAGTCCCACATCCAGGCCAGCTCGTCCGTCCGGTAGTCCACGCCCTCGACCGCATCGCCGTCGACCAGCCAGAACAGTTCGAACCCGGTCTGGTCGACCGTCAGCGGAATGGTGCGGTAGATCACGCCATGATCCGGATACGCGACGAAATTCGAGGTCGGACCCACGTCCAGGAACGAAAACCCGCCGTCGTAGTCCTTGCCCCGGAACTCGCCCATCAGCGGGGCCACCGGATGGCCGTCGCGGCTGCCGGTCCGGAATCCCTCGATCAGGCTGGAGCGGCCGCAGTCGGCGCTTTCCTGGCCCGGGGCCGCATCGGAGGCGTAGAAATCCGCCTCTCCCAGCGCAATCCCCAGCGCGGCGTCGCGCTCGTACATGGCCTGGTCGGGACCTTCCCGCAGCGGCTGCGGCCGCGCGAAGATGTGGCGGCGCGCGTACTCGCGGTGCGCCGGGCCGCAGTGATAGCACTCGTGGTAGTTCTCGATCACGAGCTTCCAGTTGGCGTCGATCAGGTACATCTTCCGGGCCGCCACCCTGGCGCCGGCCCAGCCGTAGATGCGCGCGGTGCGGCCGAACGATTGTTCAACATGATCGAAACCCAGGGGCGGCTGGGCGAACGTGATGAAGATCACGCCCTCGCACACCTTCAGCGGCACCTGCTTGAGCCCGTAGCCGGCCTTGTCGAAATCCCCCGCGCTCAGGCGCGCGCTCACCAGCTGGCCGCTGCAGTCGTAGGTCCACGCGTGGTACGGACAGACGAAGGTGCCGCCCTTGGCGCTGCCCTGCCGGTCGGTGCATACGCGCGAGCCGCGATGGCGGCACACGTTGACCAGCGCGCGCACCTGGCCGTCCTGCCCGCGCGCGATGATGATCGATTCGCCGCCGATCTCCACCGTGAAATAGTCCCCCGGGCCGGCGACCATGCTGGCGTGGCCGACGCAGTGCCAGTGCGCCATCACGAAGTGCCGCATGTCGTGCTGGAAGATCGCCGGATCCTTGTAGAAGACCTGCGGCAGCGCGTGGCCGGGGCGGACCGCGTCGAGCGCGGCGCGCAGCGTCTCGCGGCCCGCCAGGGCAGCGCGGTCCGGCTGGACGGTGTTCGGTTCACGCATCGGCGATCTCCCTCCCGCGGCGATGCGCCTTATATTAAACGAACGTTCAAGTTCCGGCAAAGGGGGCTGGGCGCGCTGCGCTTCAGCGTCCGCGCGGGCCCTTCACCGCCAACACCGGTTCACGGCCGGCTTTCCGCCCGCGTCAGTTCCAGCAGCCCATACAGGCGCGCGTAGTGCATCCAGGCCGTCACGGCGACGATCGCCTGCACCACCAGCAGCCCGGCCAGGAACTGCAGCGTATGGCCGGTCGCGAGTTCCAGGCGCAACAGGGTCAGCCCGCCCACCACCAGGACGGCGATCAGCGTGACGCCCAGGTACAGCCCGAGACTGCGCAGCGGGTGAAAGAACACGAGCTTGGCGCCGCGCCACCATGCCTTCACGGCCGAACGCCGGCGCGGATCGAAGGCGAGCCAGGCCCTGCCGGCGTCCACGCCGGCATGCGCGTACGCGAAAAGCAGCGCCGCAACGGCCTTCGCGGCCCACGTCACCCGCTCCGCATCCGACTCCAGGATCGCGTGCTCGGAATACTTGTGCGCGGCCTTCATCAAGGCGCCGCCCAGTCCAAGCGCGATTCCCAGCGGCAGCACCGCCACCAGCAGCAGGCGCAGCATCGGTCCGTACTCGGCGATCCCGCCGTGCAGCAGCTGCCCCAGGCGCAGCGACTGGTCGGAGCGCGAGGCCCCGACGAACATCGCATTCAGGAACGGTATCGCGGCCAGCAGCGCGATGCCGGCCGCGATACCGCTGCCGCCGAAGGCATCCCCGCGCCGGCCGAACTGCTCCATCAGGTCGGCCACCATCACGAGGTCGGCGGCCCTGGCCCAGTCCGGGGCGTGCACGGAGTATTCCAGGTGGGCCGCCAGCATGCTCACCACCGGCAGCGCGAGCAGCGCGGTCGGAATCGATATCGCCAGGATCCACAGCAGCAGCAGGCGCCATTGCAACGCCCAGAGCGCCGCGTGGCGCAGGATGGCAAACCGCACGATCCGGGGCGGCTGGCTCATAGCGTGCTCGCGAACGAAAGGAGGCCCTGCAGCAGGCCGGCAACGTCTCCGGCCCAGCGGCGCAACGCACTTTTCTCCGGCTCGATGGTCCGGCTGTCGTCCAGCACGTTGCTGTCGAGCAGGTTGCGCTGTTCGGGGTCGATCTCGGCGGAGACCGCTCGCACCGGCCTCACCCATGCATACCGCTGCCAGCGCTCCGGACCGTCCCACACCACGCTCTGGCTGCTGCCGTCGGCGAACTTCACCAGCACCGTCTGGCGCGTCGCCTCGCCGCGGCGCCGCAGGATCAGCGTCGTGCGGTACGGGAAGGGGCCCGTACCCTCCTTGGCGTCCGGGTGCGCCTTCTTCCAGGCCTTGCGCGTCTCCTTGATCTGCTTGGCGAGGTCGTCCTCCTTCAGCTCGGTCCATTTGCCGTTCGCCTCGGACGTGCCGCGCCGGGGCGTCTCCTCCTCGCTGGTGAAGGTCTCGATGCCGTCATCGACCTTGTCGGTCGCGTAGACCTGCTGCGCGAACACGCGCTCGACCAGGGCGCGCTGCCCCGTGCTCTCGGCCAGGGTCTCGCGCAGATCGGCAATGCTCGGATGGCGGAACTTCCAGCGCCGGTAGTACTCCTGGAAGGCATGCTCCATCAGCTCCCGGCCGACGGCCTCCTCCAGGTCATGCATCGTCGTGGCGGTGCGCGAGTACACCGAACCGTAACTCTGGCTGCTGAAACGGTCCCAGGAGTTCGCGCCGAGCGGATCGGTCGGGTCGCTGCGCAGCGCCAGGATGCGCTCCACATCGAATCCCTTGGCGACCGGCGTCAAGCCAAGGCGCTTGGTCAGCCGCGTCCCGAAATAGAGCGGTTCGTCGCGTTCGCGCAGCATCCGGTTATCCCAGTACTCGTTCAATCCCTCATCGAGCATCGGCTCCTCGAACTCGTTGGAAGCCAGGATCCCATAGAAGTAGCCGTGGCCGAACTCGTGGATCGTCACGAAATCCAGAAAGACTCCCTCCAGGGTTTGCGGAGCCGGGTGCTTGTAGCCTTCGGCGGTGAAGAAGGTCGGGTACTCCATGCCGCCGGCTTCGCTGGCATTGAAGGGCGGTATCACCACCGTGACGGTCCGATACGGGTACGGCCCGAGCGTGCGCGAGAAGTACCCCAGCGAGTCGATGGCCGCCTTCAGGGCCGGGGCGGCGCTGGCGGCATACTCCGGCGGATAAAGGACCCTGACCTTCACGACCGGACTGCCCTCGCCCGTGTACTGCCCCTCCAGCGGCTTGGCGGTCTGGCTGTCCGCAGTCCAGGCGAAATCGTGCACATCGCCCTGCACGAACCGGTGCGTGGTGGTCGCGCCCGATTCGACCGGGCTGCCCTGCTCCTCGCCGGTGGCGCCGACCACGTAGCCCTTCGGCACCGTGAGCTTGACGTCGAAGCTGCCGAAGTCGGCGTAGAACTCGCTGTGAAGGTGGAACTCGTGCACGTTCCACTGCACCTCGCGCGCACCGCGCTCGCCCGGCAATTCGAGCACGCCGATCTTCGGGAACCACTGCCCGACCAGGTGGAACGTGCCGAAATATCCGGTGCGCGCAACGACCCGCGGCAGCTGGTCGTGGAACGCGATGTCGAGCGCCGTGCTCGCTCCCGGACCGACCGGGCTGGGAAGATCCAGGCGAACCACCGTGTGGTCGGTCTCGGGTCCGTTGTCCGGATGCGCGAACGACCACGGGACCACGGCGCCGCCCTGGCGCACCGAGGCGAGCTCGATGTGGCCCCAGTCGCCATCGTGCACCGGCACTTCGCTACGGAACTCGAAGCCCAAGTTGCGGTGCTCGGAGAAAAAGGTCGAGTCGTAGCCCTCGAACGCGTTCAGGTACAGGTGCAGGTACACGGCACGGATCTCGCGATCGCTGCGGTTGCGCCACACCAGCGTTTCGCGGCCGTCGACCGTGTGCGCGGCCGGATCGAGCGTGGCCGAGATGTCGTAACTCACCACGCGGTCCGACAGCGTGGGCTCCTGGCCCGTGCGCGGGCCGCCCCAGGCGTTCGCGCTGCTGGGCACCTGCACGCCTCCGGCGTGGGGCGATGCGAGCGCGATCCCGTCCGGCGATCCGGTCGGCTGCGCCTGCGGCGCATTCGCCGGCGCCGCTGCGGCCGCGTCCGCGGCCCCGCCGGCGCTGTGGGCCCGGATGGCGAGCGCCGCGGCAACGACCGCCAACAACAGCGCCGCCCCTTTCCCCACGAACGATGAAAAACGCATGCTGGAGCTCCTCAACCACAGCTGGGTCAACCGGGCAAACCCATCAGGCCCCGGCCACGCGAAAAAGCGAACGAGACAGACAGCGACTTGACGCGACCAGGCGCCACGCCCGACGGATAGACCGCAACGCACCGACTCGTCGATCTGCCGCCTCTCGACGGGCAGCTTCGAGAATCGGCGCCTCTCCCGACGCGATGATACGGCCGGCCCCGGGCCACCGCGACCCGCCCCGCGAGAGCGGGATGGCGCGGCGGTCAGTCCGCGCCGGGCGCCAGAGCCATTACCCTGAACTTATCAGGGTCTGGTCGCAAGCTCAGGACACCTTGCCGTTGGGAGTGAGCTTGTCGATCACCTGCGGCAGGATCGCCGACAGCTTGGCAGCCAGGTCCTGTGTCGACAGGCCCGTCTTCGCGGCCAGCTCCTGCAGGACCTGCGGGCTCAAGGCCTGGTGCACCTGCTCGGCCGAGATCGGCTGGTTCGGCCCGTTGCCGATCCAGGACTGCACCGTTGCGCCCAGCCCCTGCTGCTGCAACTGGCTGACGATGCCCTGGACGCCACCGTGCTTCTCGATCAGGCCGTTGACCACGGTGGCCATCTCGGCTCCCACCACACCCCCGATCAATCCATCGAACAGTCCCATGGTCGATGCCTCCGCTACTTGCACGCCTTGCCGTGATCGGCGCGATAGCCTTTCGCGGTGGCGTCGGACTCGGCCATGTATTCGCCTTCCTTGGTCTTGCCGTACCACTGGTCGCCGGGGCAGTGGTAGACCTTGGACTGCGTGTTGACCCAGACCTTGCCCGGTCCGCCGCCCGCGGCAGCCGTGGCGGCCGGCTTGGCGGCGTGGGCCGGCGCTGCGGCACTCGCCGGCGCCGCTGCGGCCGGCTGGCCGGCAGCGGGTTGAGCGGCCTTGGTGTCCTTGGTCGGCGTCGCGTCCTTGGTCTGCGCCGAGTCCTTGCCTCCCCACCATTGCTTCACACCTTTGTGTCCCTTGCACGCGCCTTTCTTGGTCGCACCGGTGTAGTACGAGCCGTCGTTGCAAAGGCCGGTCGAATCCGGCGGCGCCCCCGCCGGAGCTGCTGCCAAAGCCTCGGCGCGGCCCGCAGCCGCCGCCGTCAACGCGCACAAGATCACAATCGTTCTGAGAATCGTTTTCACAGCTTTCCCCGCTCTGATGAAACTGTCGCGAGCGTACCAAAGAATGGCTGCATAAAATCTGTCGGCGATCAGCGCCGCCCGCAAGCACGCGTCTATCTTTCCATCCGGCCGGCGGCGCCGCGCCGGCCCCACGAAAAAGGAGTGACGGATGATGCGCGATCCGAATCCGACCCCGACTTCGCAACGCGACGCGCGTCGACGGCTCGTGCTGGCCGGTGCCGCGGCGCTCGCGCTGCCGCCTGCGGCGTACGCCGACGCGCTGTCGTCCCTGACCTCTTCGGACGCCACGGCCGGCATCCGCGCCGCGCTGGAGCGCGGCGCCGGAGCGGCCGTCGACCTGCTGGGCAAGACCGACGGCTTCTGGGGCAACGAGCGCGTGCGCATTCCGCTTCCGGACTGGCTGAACAAGGCCGAGGGCCTGTTCAGCATGATGGGCCGCAGGCAGCAGCTCGACGACCTGCACATGTCGATCAATCGCGCGGCGGAACAGGCCGTGCCGGAAGCGCGCAGCCTGCTCGTGGGTGCGGTCAAATCGATGTCGGTTCAAGACGCCAAGTCGATCCTGAGCGGCGGCGACAACTCGGCCACGCTGTACTTCGAGACAAAGACGCGCGCTCCGCTTGCGACCCGCTTCCTGCCGATCGTGACCAAGGTGACCCGGAAGAACGGGCTGGCACAGCAGTACGACGGCGTCGCGCAGAAAGCGCAGTCGCTGGGGCTGTTCAAGCAGGACGCCAGCATCGAGCACCACGTGACCAACAGGGCGCTGGACGGACTGTTCCTGATGATCGGCGACGAGGAGAAGAAGATCCGCGCCGACCCGGCCGCGACCGGCAGCGCGATCCTGAAGAAGGTGTTCGGCTCGCTCTAGCTAGATCGGTTGCGCGGCGCCGATCAGTGCGCAGTGCGGCACGGTGATCAGGCGGGTGGCGATCGCGCCCATGTAGTCCCGATAGCGCCCCTTGGCCTCGAAGCGCTCGCGAAAGCGCGATCGCGCCAACCGGTCCGCCAGTCCCTGCGCGATGCCGCCGGCAATGAACACGCCCCCGCGCGCGCCGCCCATCAACGCGACGTTGCCGGCCAGGGTGCCCAGCATCGCGAAGAAGGTGTCGAGCGCGAGCGTGCAGGCGGCGTCCGAATCGTCCAGCGCGCGCCGGGTGATCCGCTCGGCGCCCAGCTCGAGCGCGGGCGTGCCTTGCAGGCGGGCAATCGCGCGATACAGCACCGGCAGGCCGATGCCCGACAAAAGGCGCTCCGACGAGACGTGCTCGAACTCGGACCGCACCCGCCGCAGCACGTCCGCCTCGAAGTCGTCCGCCGCCACCGCGGTCGCATGCCCGCCCTCGCTGGCGATCGCCAGCCATCGGCCGCCGGCCGGCACGCACAGCGCCACGCCCAGTCCGGTGCCCGGGCCGAGCACCGCCATCGGCAGCCGCGGGTGCACGGGCGCGTCGGGGCCGATCGCGACCGTGTCGCCGGGACCAAGCGCCGGAAGCGCGAGCGCGATGGCCTCGAAGTCGTTCAGCAGGGTCAGCTCGCTCAAGCCCAGCGCCGCGCTGATGCGCGCGCGCTCGATCACCCACGGATGATTGGTCATTCGCACCGCCTCGCCGGTGATCGGCGCGGCGATCGCCAGGCACGCGCGCCGCGGGCGCGGGGCGCGGCCGGCCCAGGCCAGGCCATTCAGGTAGGCCAGGGCGGCATCCTGCAGCCCGGGGTAATCGGCGCAGCGCATCACGCGCACGTCCGCCACCGGGCCTCCCGCAGCCGGCGACAGGCCGAAGCGCGCGTGCGTGCCTCCGATGTCGGCCACCAGCCGGGATTCGCCCGGCCCGCCGCCGGCTGCGCTGTCCGTCACGACGCCGCTCCGATGGTGACGATGGCCGGCAGGAATACTTCGGTGATCCAAAGCGCGTGGCCGGCCAGAACGAAAGGGGAGCGGCGCGCCCACAGCGCCGGCAGCGGGCCGGCGCGCGTCGCCAGCGCCAGGCGGGCGGCGCGGTGCAGGCGATCGCGATCGCCCAAGCGGCGCATGCGGATCGGTCCGCGCTGCAGCCCGCGCCGCTCGAAGATCGCGTCACCCACCGGACGCAGCCCCACCTTGGACAGCGGACGCCAGGCCGCACGAAGCGATGACGGGTGGGCAATGCTGTGCGCATACAGCACGGGACGGCCATCGGCCAGCAGCAGCACTTCGCGCACCCACGCACGCTGGCCCGGCCGCAAGCCCAACAGGGCGGCCTCGTCGGGCAGCGGTCGCGCGTAGCGCTGCCGCAGCAGAACCAGTTCCAGTCGCCCGCAAGCGGCGCGCAGGCGCCGGGTCAACGAGCCCGGTTCGGCCAGCCAGGAGACGATGCCGCGCTCGTGCAAAGCCGGTCGCAGCGCGCGCCAGGCGCGGTCGGTGGCGGTCGTACGTATCATAATGAGCCAATTGTCCAATTGTGCCTGCTCAGCGGCGCCGGCCTTAACCGAGTGGCCCTTCCCGATACGCAGAATCAGGTCGTGATCGTCGGCGCCGGCCTGGCCGGCCTGACCGTCGCCCTTCAACTGGCCGAACATGCGCCGGTCACGGTGCTGGCCAAGCGGGCGCTCGAAGAAGGAGCGACCGCCTGGGCCCAGGGAGGCATCGTCGGCGTGCTCGGCAGCGACGACAGCATCGAGTCGCATCTGCAGGACACCTGCGAGGCCGGCGCGGGCCTGGTCGACACCGAGGTGGCGCGCGCGATCGCGACCGGCAGCGCCGGCGCGATCGAATGGCTGGTGCGCCACGGCGTCCTGTTCACGGCCGACCCGGAGGGGCCGCTGGGCCTTCACCTGACGCGCGAGGGCGGGCACACGGTGCGGCGCATCGCGCACGCGGCCGACTCCACCGGCAAGGCGATCCACGACGCGCTGCTGCAGGCGGCGCGCGCGCATCCGAACATCCGCCTGAACGAGCGCTCGATGGCGATCGACCTGATCACCTCGCGCCACATCCCCGACGGCGTGGGCCGCCAGTGCTTCGGCGTGTACGCGCTGGACATCGAGCGCGGCCGGGTCGAGACGCTGCCGGCGGCGGCCGTGGTGCTGGCCAGCGGCGGGGCGGGCAAGGTCTACCGCTACACCAGCAATCCGGACACCGCCACCGGCGACGGGATCGCGATGGCCTGGCGTGCCGGCTGCCGTGTGTCCAACATGGAGTTCATCCAGTTCCACCCGACCTGCCTGTACCACCCGCAGGAGCGCACGTTCCTGATCACCGAGGCGCTGCGCGGCGAAGGCGCGCGCCTGCGCCTGCCCGACGGCACCCGGTTCATGCCGGCGCACGACGCGCGCGCCGAGCTGGCTCCGCGCGATATCGTGGCCCGCGCGATCGACTTCGAGATGAAGCGCAACGGCCTGGATCACGTGTGGCTCGACGCCACCCACCTCGGGCTGGACTTCCTGCGCAGCCATTTCCCGACCATCGAGGCGCGCTGCCGCAGCCTGGGCATCGACATCTCGAAGCAGCCGATCCCGGTCGTGCCGGCGGCCCACTATACGTGCGGCGGCGTCGTGACCGACCTGCGCGGACGCACGGACCTGGCGCGCCTGTACGCGGTCGGCGAGACCGCGTACACGGGGCTGCACGGCGCCAACCGGCTCGCCAGCAACTCGCTGCTGGAGTGCGTCGTGGTCGGAAGGTCGTGCGCTGCCGATATCCGCGCGCAGGGTCCGGGTGAAACGGCCCCGCTGCCGGTGTGGGACGAAAGCCGCGTCGAGGATCCCGACGAGCAGGTGGTGATCTCGCACAACTGGGACGAGCTGCGGCTGACGATGTGGAACTACGTGGGCATCGTCCGCACCACGCGCCGGCTGGAGCGCGCACAGCACCGGATCCGGCTGCTGCGCAAGGAGACGGACGAGTACTACGCCAACTTCCGGGTCTCGCGCGACCTGCTGGAGCTGCGCAACCTGCTCGAATGCGCCGACCTGATCGTGCGCTCGGCGCTGCGGCGCCACGAGAGCCGTGGCCTGCACTACAGCCGCGACTATCCGAACACGCTGGCGGCGGGCCTGCCGACCATCCTGGTGCCGCCCAGCCGCCTGACGCTGAAGCGCCCGCAAACCACCTGAACGCTGCCCCGGCGAGCGGCGACCAATCAGGCCAGAACCTCGGCCACGCGCCGCAGCAACCCTCCGGACAGGGGTGCCTGGCCGAGGCGGCGGCAGAAATCGCTGGTCACGCCGTAGCCCAGTTCGCGGTATGCCTCCAGTTGCTCTTCGTCGAAGAACTGGTCGGCTGTCGTCTCGTTGGGAAACGCGGGGTTGCGGCGTCTGAACGACGCGACGTCCGCGCTCACCGAGGCGACCGGGACCGCCTGCAAGTAGACCAGCAGGCCGTCGTCGAACTGCGGAGACGTCGGGCTGCCCTTCGGGTAGCGCACGCGCGCGATCGCAAAGCCCCGGCGCACGACGCCCTCCGGCGGCGGCTGCCTCGGGCGCAGTCCCTCCAGATCGAATTGCGGATCGTAGAATTCGATGAACACGGAGAAGTCCACGCGAACCTTCTCGATCAGGTTGGCCAGGTCGCCCATGGAAAACTCCGCATCGTGGCCCGCTTCGCACAGGATGATGAGCCGCGTCCGGCGCCGTATCAGCTCGTAGACGCCGGTATTGTCGAAATGCCCGCCGTCCGTTAGTTCGAGGAACCTTGCTTTCTCGTCCAGTCCGCGGCCCAGCAGCCCCTGGAGCAGCCCCGGTATCCACAGGTTGGGACAGTTGGAAGGTTGCTCCCGGTGCAGTCTCGGATTGGCCATCCAGTAGCCCAGGCGGGCGTTGAACAGGGACATCAGGAACGAGACCGCCCGATTGCGTGTGACGCCATGGCCGTTGGGGGCCGCGTTGGGATTCGCCGCCGCGCCCGAGATCGACATCGCCGTGGCCAGCGACACGGCACCGTCGCCGAGGCCCGGCGTTTCCAGCCAGCCGGTGGCGTAGCCGCCGCTCCAGCGATTGGAAATGGAGAAGCTGTCGCCGCCGCGGTTGCGGAAGATGTCCTGGCCGCTGTCGACCAGGACCACGTTGCAGTTGATCAGGTGCAGCGGTCGCTGGCACTGCGAGGCGGGATCGGCTGGCCGGATATCGCCCGATCGCTCCAGGCGCCCGCGCAACCGGGCCACCGGTTGCAGGTCCGCCTCGGTGGCCATGGCCCACTTGTTCTCGGCCACCGCCGCGAGGTTGGGAAGAAACGCCTCCATCAGGCGGTCGCGATACAGCCGCGCCAGCCCGACATAGTTGGAGTTGACGGCAAAGCCGAACAGCAGCGAGAGGCCGAGCGCAACGACGCCGACCATCGGCGCAAGCGCGCCCAGCGCGCTGGCAATGGAATACGCAGCCAGCAACAGACCCATGATGACCAGCGCGGCGGTGGCGACCGCCCGCACCTGTGCCAGGGTTGGCGAACTCTTCGATCTGGCGCGCCCGACCACGAATTGATACCCGGTTCCGATGGCGGCGAGACCGGACGCGGACAGCAGCGACGTCCATCGCACCGTCGTCGACAGGCAGCCGAGCAGCTCGTGAATGCGCGGCAGCGACCACAGCGCGAGCGCCGTCAGCCCGACACCGAGCAGGTACCCGGAGACACGGCGAAACGTCGTTCGAGCCCAGTAAAGCACGCCCGGGGGGATCCGGATCTTTCCGGTTGCCAGCCAGGTCGCCGGTCCGTAGGCGAGGGAGCTGGCGGCCAGCAGCGCCGCCGCAGCCAAGGTGGCGGCCCCGAACCAGGCGTACGGTTCGAGCTCCTGCATCTGGAGGTATTCCAGCAGGCAGAAGAAGGCGACGGTCGCACTCATGTAGACCAGCAGGCTGAACAGGCACACGCGAATCGCCACGGCGGCCAGCGACAGGACATCGACGCCGGGCGGCATCAGGTAGTTGCCGTGCTGGCGGATGTAAGCGAGCCAGTTCGAAGCCTCCCATTCGTTCGGCTCGCTCTGGGCCGCGAGCGGGTCCGCCGCCTCCGCGGTCCGGGCGCCGATGACCTTCGAGCCGAACTGCTCGATGAAGGCGGCGCGGACCTGCTCCTGCGAACATCCTCGCAGTTGCGGATCGGTGGCCGCCTGGTGCAGCCACCAGGACAGGCCGCTGCCCAGGTAGCCGCCCCCGGAGACGGTCGACAGGTAATCGAAGCGCTCGAGAATCCGCTCGTTCAGGAACGCCTGGACCGCGCCGAGCGCAAACGACGCGGAGCGGATTCCGCCGCCCGACAGGGCCAGCCCGGCTCCATCGAGCGCGAGCACGTCGTCGGCGAGTCCGAGGCGGGCGCGCTCGTCACGGTGCACCGGATGAAACAACTGCTCGAACTGCGCAACGGTCGCCATCGTGGTCCGCTCCCGCCTCATTCAGGACTGCGCAACTCCCGGGGCCCGGTACCGGTCACCCGCATCGAGAAGTCCACCGCGGCCACGTCCTTGGTGAGTTTGCCGACCGAGATCCGGTCCACGCCGGTGGCCGCGATCTCCCGCACCCGGGGCAGGTCCACGCCGCCGGAGACTTCGAGCACGGCGCGGCCGCCGGCCACCGCGACGGCCTCGCGCATCTGCGGCAGCGTGAAGTTGTCGAGCAGTATGTCGGTGGCCTTGGCCGCCAGCGCTTCCTGCAATTGCGCCAGCGTCTCCACCTCGATCTGGATCGGGACGCCGCTGCCCAGCGCGCGCGCCGCCTGCAGCGCCGCTGTGACGCCGCCGGCTGCAGCGATGTGATTCTCCTTGATCAGGATGCCGTCGTACAGGGCCAGGCGCTGGTTGCGTCCGCCGCCGATCCGCACCGCGTACTTCTGCGCCAGGCGCAGGCCGGGCAGCGTCTTGCGGGTGTCCAGGATCGAGCAGCCGCGCGGGTTCGGGGAGGCGCCAGCGACGGCCTCCACGTAGCGGCGCGTGGCCGTGGCGGTCGCCGACAGCAGCTGCAGGAAGTTCAGCGCCGGCCTCTCGGCGGCCAGCAACGCGCGCGCGTCCGCTTCGATGCCGCACACGGCAATGCCCGGCACGGTCACTTCGCCCTCGGCCACGTGCCACCGCAGGCGCGCGTCCGCATCGAGCTGGCGAAAACAGCCCTCGAACCATGGCTGCCCGCACAGCACCGCCGCCTCGCGCGCCAGCAGGTGCGCGCGCAGCCGCTGCGACTTCGGAATCAGGCTCCCGGTCCAGTCGCCGCGGCCGATGTCCTCGGCCAGCGCGTCGCGCACGTTGCGCGCGCGCGCCTGCTCCAGCGTCTCGTTGTGATCGAACATGGCGGGCCGGCGAAAGCGGGTCCGGCGCGGCGCCGGCTCAGGCGGCGCCCAGGTTCGGCGTGAAGCCGCTGGCCGGCTTCGCGGTCACGCCCGGGTTGCGCGCCGTGAAGTCGAGCATGCGCTCGATGCAGGCGCGCGCATCGCGGATCACGTCGGCGTCGAGCTCGATCGCCTGGGCGTGCCCGGACAGGCAGTCGATCAGCTTGCGCACGCTGTTCATCGCCATCCACGGGCAATGCGCGCAGCTCTTGCAGGTGGCGCTGGTTCCGGCGGTGGGCGCCTCGATCAGCGTCTTGTGCGGCGCCGCCTGGTGCATCCGGTGAAACAGCCCATTGTCGGTGGCCACGATGAACTCGTCCGCATCCATCTCGGTCACCGCGCGCAGCAGCTGCGTCGTGGATCCGACCAGGTCGGCCTGCTTCACCACGCTCGCGGGGGACTCCGGGTGCACCAGCACCTTGGCGCGCGGATGCTCGTGACGCAGCAGATCGAGCTCGATGCCCTTGAACTCGTCGTGCACCACGCAGGCCGCATCCCACAGCAGCATGTCGGCTCCGGTCTGCTCCCGGATGTAACGGCCCAGGTGACGGTCCGGAGCGAACAGGACCTTTTCGCCCTGCGCCTTCAGGTGCGCCACGATCGCCAGCGCGCACGAACTCGTGACCATCCAGTGGGCGCGCGCCTTCACCGCGGCGCTGGTGTTGGCGTACACCACCACGGTGCGGTCCGGATGCTCGTCGCAGAAGCGCGTGAAGCGGTCGGCCGGGCAGCCGATATCGAGCGAGCAGGTCGCCTGCAGGTCCGGCATCAGAATGCGCTTCTCGGGAGACAGGATCTTGGCCGTCTCGCCCATGAAGCGCACCCCGGCCACCACCAGCGTGCCGGCCGGGTGGTCCCTGCCGAAGCGGGCCATCTCAAGCGAATCGGCCACGCAGCCGCCGGTTTCCAGCGCCAGGTCCTGCAGCTCGCCATCGACGTAGTAATGCGCCACCAGCACCGCGTCGTGGCGCGCCAGCAGCTCGCGCGCGCGCTGGCGCTGAGCCTTCAGCGTGATCAAGTCGCCCGGGCCGGCTGCCGCCGTTGCCGCGGCCGCGCGCAGCGCCGTGTCCAGTTCGACGTCCATGATCCGAATGATAGTCGCGCAGCCGACCAGCCTAGGAGCGACCGTATTCGACCACGCCGGCGGGCGTTCCCAGCAGCAGCACATCGGCGCCGCGCCGCGCGAAAAGCCCGACCGTCACCACACCGGCGATCCGGTTGATCGCGTCTTCGAGTCCCAGCGGATCGCGGATCGACAGGCCGTGCACGTCCAGGATCTGGTTGCCGTTGTCGGTGACGAAGCCTTCGCGCAGGCGCGGTGTCCCGCCCAGTGCGGCCAGCTGCCGCGTCACGTACGCGCGGCCCATCGGGATCACCTCGACCGGCAGCGGAAAGCGGCCCAGCACCTCCACCCGCTTGCTCGCGTCGGCGATGCAGATGAAGCAGTCCGCCATCGCCGCCACGATCTTTTCGCGCGTCAGCGCGCCGCCTCCCCCCTTGACCATCGCAAAGCCGGTGTCGATCTCGTCGGCGCCGTCCACGTACACCGGGATGGCGGACACGTCGTTCAGTTCGACCACCACCAGGCCGCGCTCGCCCAGACGCCGGGCGCTGCGTTCCGAACTTGCGACCGTGGCGGCGATCGAGTCCCGGTACACCGCCAGGGCATCGATGAAAAGGTCCGCGGTCGATCCGGAACCGACCCCGATCACCGCCGGCGTGCCGAAGTGCGGCGAGATGCGTTCAACCGCGGCCTGCGCGACGGCCCGCTTCAGATCGTCCTGTGTTGCCATCGCGCGCGCCCGTCCATCGTCCCCAGCCTGCGGTTTCGCCAGTGACCGTTAACCGGCATGATAAGCAGATGTCCCTAAGGCCGATCAAGCGCTGGGTCGCCTCGTGGTTCATCGGTGCCGCGGCCCTGGCGTTCCTGATCGAGGAATGGCTGTGGAACCGGTTGAAGCAGGCGATGGCGCTGCTGGGCCGGCTGCCGGGGCTGCGCCGGCTGGAACGGTGGATCACCGCGCTGCCGCCAGGCGGGGCGGCCGTGGTATTCCTGGCGCCCTCGACGCTGATCCTGCCCATCAAGCTGTTCGCGGTGAAGATGATCGTTGTCGGACACATCCTGAGCGGCGCCGGCGTGATCCTGGCTGCCAAGATCGCGGCCACCGCGCTGTTCGCCCGCGTGTACGTGCTGACGCGGCCGGCCCTGATGCAGGTGCAATGGTTCGTGCGGCTCCACGCAGCGGTGCTGCGCTTGCGCGTGTGGGTGCACGGACAGGTCGAGGCGCATCCGCTCTGGCGCGCGCTGCGGCGCCGGATACTGAAAGGGCGGGCCGCGATGGAGGCTGTGCGTGGCCGCAACACCCGGTGGGCGCGGCGCCTGAGAGCAGCGCGGCGGCTGGACCGGATGCGTCGCCGTGCCGCCGGCGCCGCCGGAACGCAGTAACCTATGCGCACCAAGCGCCCCCTTGCGGAGCCTCGATGAAGATCACCTCGCTGCTGGCCATCGCCGAACTGGGTTTGATCCTTGCATTTGCCCCGGCCCTCGAAGCCAGCGCGGCCGACGCCGGCCTGCAGGAAGCCATCGCCAACCCCAAGCGAAACCCCAAATTCGTCCAGCGCGACGCCGTCCGGCATCCGCAGCAGGAACTCGAATTCTTCGGTCTGCGTCCCGACATCACGGTGGTCGAGGTGGAGCCCGGCGCCGGCTACTGGACCGAGATCCTGGCGCCCTACCTGAAGGTGGCCGGCACCTATTACGTGGCGGTTCTGCCGCCCAACGACCCGGAAGCCCCCAAGCCGGGACAGGACAAGTTTCGCCCCAAGCTGGCTGCGGACCCGGCTACCTACGGGAAGATCAAGGTGACGGAGCTGGGTCTGGATCACTACACGATCGCGCCGGCCGGCAGCGTCGATCTCGTCGTGACGTTCCGCAACCTGCACAACTGGGTGAACGAAGGCTACGCGCCGGCGGCGCTCGCAGGCTTCTACCGCGCGCTGAAACCGGGCGGCATCCTGGGCATCGAGGACCACCGCGCCCGCACCGACGTGCCGCAGGACCCCAAGGCGGGCAACGGCTACGTGCGCCAGGACTACACGATCGAGCTGGCAAAGAAAGCCGGCTTCGAGTTCGTCGGCTCCTCGGAGATCAACGCCAATCCGCGCGACACCAAGGACTGGCCCGAGGGCGTGTGGACGCTGCCGCCGACGCTTGCGCTGAAAGACAAGGACCGCGAGAAATACATCGCGATCGGGGAGGCTGATAACTTCGTTCTGAAGTTCCGCAAGCCGAAGCCGTGAGTGTTGATCCGGCAGGCCGGCGATCGCCGAGCGCGAGGCCTTAAGAATTAAGCCACCCCCGCGCGCGGGGGGCCCCGGAAATGCGCGATCAAAGGATGTCAATTCAAGCCGATGTTGCAGATGCGATGAGCGTGGATGAGATCACCTTCGACGACCTGCTGGACGACGAACCCAGCAACGCCGGGCCGATCACGACGATGAGGCAACTGCGCGACACCGGGTTCCCGCCGCAAGGCGGTCTCAAGGCGCTCGCCGCGGTCCAGCAGCTGGAGGATCCCGACGGGGAACTCGCCGCGCTGCGGCAATGCTATCTGCAGTTCCTCGATATTCAGAAGCGCACCGGCTAGCTGAAGACACTACCGCATCCGAGTGTCGGCGCTCCCTAAGGCGGCCGCCCGCTAGCGCCTGGCCGGCGGCAAGTCCGTGCAGGTGCCTTCGGCCACCTCGGCGGCCATGCCGATCGATTCGCTCAGCGTCGGGTGCGGGTGGATCGTGCGGCCGATGTCGACCGCGTCGGCGCCCATCTCGATCGCCAGAGCAACCTCGCTGATCAGATCGCCGGCGTGCGCCCCGACGATGCCGCCGCCGACGATGCGGTGCGTCTCGGGGTCGAACAGCAGCTTGGTGAACCCTTCGTCGCGGCCGTTGGCGATCGCGCGGCCCGACGCCGCCCAGGGGAACACCGCCTTGTGCAGGCTGCGCCCGGCGGCGCGCGCCTCCTCCTCGGTCAGGCCGACCCAGGCGATCTCGGGATCGGTGTAGGCGACCGAGGGAATCACGCTCGTATCGAAATGCGACTTCATGCCGCTGGCGGCCTCGGCCGCCACGTGGCCCTCGTGCACCGCCTTGTGGGCCAGCATGGGCGCGCCGGCGATGTCGCCGATCGCGAAGATGTTGGCCACGTTGGTGCGCCGCTGGCTGTCGGTCGGGATGAACCCGCGCTCGTCGACGTGCACGCCGGCCCGCTCGGCGGCGATGCGGCGGCCATTCGGGGCGCGACCGACCGACACCAGCATCGCGTCGTAGGGCTGCGGTTGGGCCGGCGCCTTGTCTCCCTCGAAGCGGGCCATCAGCACGTCGGCCTTCACGTCGACCCCGGTCAGGCGCGTGTTCAGCATCACGTTCGCGAAGCGCTTGTCGTTGTATTTCTGCCAGACCCGCACCAGGTCGCGGTCGGTTCCCGGCATCAGGCCCGCCGTCATCTCGACCACGTCGATCCGGCTTCCGAGCGCGCCGTACACGGTGGCCATCTCCAGTCCGATGATGCCGCCGCCGATCACCAGCAGCCGCGGCGGAACTCCGCGCAGCTCCAGCGCCGCGGTCGAATCGAGCACGCGCGGGTCTTCGGGCAGGAACGGCAGCCGCACCGCCTGGCTGCCGGCCGCGATGATGGCCTGTTCGAAGCGCACCCGGCGACGGTCGCCGCTTTCGCTGTGACCCTCCCCGGTGGTCAGCACCACCTCCAGGTGGCGGGAATCGACGAACTGCCCCGAGCCCCGCACGATGGTGACCTTGCGCATCTTCGCCATCGCGGCCAGACCCCCGGTCAGCCGCCCGACCACCTGGTCCTTGTGCCGGCGCAACTTGCCCAACTCGATGTTCGGTGCCTGGAACGTGACGCCAAGGGCATTGAAGTGCGCCGCCTCGTCGATCACGGCCGCCACGTGCAGCAGCGCCTTGGATGGAATGCAGCCCACGTTCAGGCACACGCCGCCCAGCGCCGGGTAGCGCTCCACCAGAACGACGCGCCGGCCAAGGTCGGCGGCGCGGAACGCCGCCGAGTAGCCGCCCGGGCCCGCGCCCAGCACCAGCACGTCGCACTGCAGATCTGAGTCGTCGCCCTCCTTCGCCAAAGCCTCGGAGGGCTTGCCCGCAGATGCGGAGGCCGGCTTGCCCGCCGTAGCCGCGGCCGGAGCCAAGGCCACCGGAGCCGCGGCGGAGGCGGCGGCGGCCTCGAGCTCGAGGATCGGCGAACCTTCCGACACCTTGTCGCCGAGCTTCACCAGCACCTGGCGCACGACGCCGGCCATCGGCGAGGGAATCTCCATGGACGCCTTGTCCGACTCGAGCGTGATCAGGGATTGCTCGGGCTTGATCGCCTGTCCCGGCTTCACCAGGATCTCGATCACCTGGACGTCCTTGAACTCGCCGATGTCGGGGACCTTGATCTGAACGCGCTCGCCCATCAGCCGTGCTCCCGCAGGTGCAGCGCCATCAACACTTCGTCCTCCGAGACACCGTCGAGGCGAACCGCATCGCGCTTGCGCCCCTCTTCCCGGAAGCCCACCTTCTGATACAGCCGGATGGCGCGTTCGTTCGGGCTTCGCACCGACAGCTCCAGGCGCTCGAACCCGCGCTCGCGCGCGGCGCGCAGGGCCTGGTCGATCAGCTGACGTCCAAGTCCCAGCCCGCGGTACGCCGCCAGCAGCCCCATGCCGACCATCCCCGTATGCGCCCGGCCCGGCAGGATATCCCGGCGCACTTCGCACCAGCCGACCACGCGATCCAGATCGAGCGCCACCAGGAATGGATTGGCGCGCAGGCGGTTGGCGGCCACCCAGCCCGCGCTCTGGTCGAGAGTGAAGCCTTCGACGATCGACAGGTAGCGCCGCTCCCGCGCCACTTCCGCCACGCACTCGTTCAGGCCCTCGACGTGCCGCATCTCGATCGGCACGATCGTCACCGTCATAGCAGCACGCGCCGGAAATCGGCCAGTACCTGCGCCAGGTAGGAATTGAAGCGGGCCGCGCCGGCTCCGTCGACCACCCGGTGATCCCACGACAGCGACAGCGGCAGGATCAGCCGCGGCGCGAACTGCTTGCCGTCCCACACCGGGCGCATGGCGGCGCGGCATACGCCCAGGATCGCGACCTCCGGCGCATTGATGATCGGCGTGAAGTAGGTGCCGCCGATGCCGCCCAGCGAGGAGATCGAGAAGGTGCCGCCCTGCATGTCGGTGGGCGTGAGCTTGCCCTCGCGCGCCTTGGCCGCCAGCGCCGAGGTCTCGGCCGCCAGTTCGAGAACGCCCTTGCGGTCGGCATCGCGCAGCACTGGCACCACCAGCCCGTTGGGCGTGTCGGCGGCGAACCCGATATGAAAGTACTTCTTCAGGATCACGGCCTCGCCGCCCGGATCGATCGAGCTGTTGAACTGCGGAAACTTCTTCAGCGCCGCCACGCAGGCCTTGATCAGGAACGCCAACATCGTCACCTTCGCGCCGGAACCCTCGTTTTCCCGGTTCAGCTGGACCCGGAACGCCTCCAACTCCGTGACGTCGGCGTCCTCGTGATTGGTCACGTGCGGAATCGACACCCAGTTGCGGTGCAGGAGCGGTCCGGAAATGCGGCGGATGCGCGACAGCTCGACCCGTTCGATCGGTCCGAACTTGGCGAAATCGATCTGCGGCCACGGCGGCAGGCTAAGCCCGATGCCGGTCCCCGGTGCGGCCGCCGGCCGCGCGCCCGAAGCCAGCGCCGACTTCACGAAGCCGCGCACGTCGTCCTGCAGCACGCGGCCCTTCGGGCCCGTGCCCTTGACCTGGCTCAAATCCACGCCCAGCTCGCGCGCGAAGCGCCGCACCGACGGCGAGGCGTGCGCGCGCGGGTACGTCGCCTGGGCGAGCTGCTCGGCGTCGGGGCGTGCGCCCATCTCGACCGCGTAGGCGGTCGACGGCGGCGACGCGGCGTCCGCATCGGGCGGCGTCTCCGCTTGCGCGGGGGCGGGGGCCGCCTTCGCCAAGGCTGCCGCGGCCGGGGCCGTCGTAGCCGCGGCGGAGGCCTTGGCCGCCGTAGCCGCGGCACCAGCCGCGGCGGAGGCGGGCAGGTCGCTCGGCTCCACTTCCAGGATCGGTGTGCCCTCCGACACCTTGTCGCCGATCTTCACCCGCACTCCGCGCACAATGCCGGCCATCGGCGAGGGAATCTCCATCGAAGCCTTGTCGGACTCGACCGTGATCAGCGACTGCTCCGGCTTGATGCGGTCGCCGGGCGCCACCAGCAGCTCGATCACCTCGACGTTCTTGAAGTCGCCGATGTCGGGAACCTTCACTTCGACCATGTTTCCCATGACGTCGCTCCGCGAGCCGGCCTGCGCCCTCACCCCCGCCCCCTCTCCCGCGAAGCGGGAGAGGGGGGATTCAATCGGTTCATGCCACCCACGGATCGGGCCGTTCCGTGTCGATGCCGTAGCGCTTGATCGCCTCGGCCACCTGCGCGGGCGGCACCGCGCCTTCCTCGGCCAGGGCCTTCAGCGCAGCCACCGCGATGTAGTGGCGGTCGACCTCGAAGAAGTGCCGCAACTTCTGGCGCGTGTCGGAGCGGCCGAAGCCGTCGGTTCCGAGCACCTTGTAGGCGCGCCCCTGCGGGATCAGCGGGCGGATCTGGTCGGCGAACAGGCGCATGTAGTCGGTCGAGGCGATCACCGGCCCGGCGGTGCGCTCCAGCGCCTCGCTCGCGTACGCCTTGCGCGGGCGGCTGAGCGGATGCAGCAGGTTCCAGCGCTCGACCGCCAGGCCGTCGCGCCGCAGCTCGGTGAAACTGGTCACGCTCCAGACGTCGCCCGACACGCCCCACTCCGATTCCAGCAGCTCGGCCGCAGCGAGCACCTCGCGCAGGATCGCCCCGCTGCCCAGCAGCTGCACACGCGCGATCGACTGGCCGCGGCCGCTGCCGGCCGGCCCCTCGCGCAGCCGGTACATCCCCTTCAGGATCCCCGTTTCCTGGCCGCGCACCAGCCCGGGATGTGGGTAGTTCTCGTTGAGCAGCGTGACGTAGTACCAGACGTTTTCCTGCTCCTCGACCATCCGGCGCAGGCCGTCGCGCAGGATCACCGCCACCTCGTGGGCAAAGGTCGGGTCGTAGCAGACGACGTTCGGAACCGTGGACGCCAGGATGTGCGAGTGGCCATCCTCGTGCTGCAGGCCTTCGCCGTTCAACGTGGTGCGCCCGCTGGTTCCGCCCAGCAGGAAGCCGCGCGTCTGCATGTCGCCGGCCGCCCACGCCAGGTCGCCGACCCGCTGGAATCCGAACATCGAGTAGAAGATGTAGAAGGGCAGCATGATCCGGTTGTTGCTCGAATAGCTGGTGGCGGCCGCCATCCACGAGCTCATCGCACCGGCCTCGTTGATGCCCTCCTCCAGGATCTGGCCCGACTTGTCCTCCCGGTAGTACATCACCTGGTCGCGGTCCACCGGCTCGTACAGCTGGCCCTGCTGCGAGAAGATTCCCAGCTGCCGGAACATGCCCTCCATGCCGAACGTGCGCGCCTCGTCCGGAATGATCGGCACCACGCGCGGCCCCAGCGTCTTGTCCCGCACCAGCTGCGTCAGGAAGCGCACGAACGCCTGCGTGGTCGAGATCTCGCGCCCCTCGGCGGTCGGCTCCAGCAGCGCCGAGAACGCTTCCATCGCCGGCACTTGCAGCGATTCGTCGGCGCGGCGGCGCCGCTGCGGCAGGTACCCGCCCAGTGCGCGGCGCCGCTCGTGCAGGTACTTCATCTCCGGCGAGTTCGCCTCCGGCCGGAAGAACGGCAGGTCTTCCAGCCGGTCGTCCGCGATCGGAATGCGGAAACGATCGCGGAACTCGCGCACCGCGTCCGTGTCGAGCTTCTTGAGCTGATGGGTCGGATTCTTGCCTTCGCCGATCTTGCCCATCCCGTAGCCCTTGACCGTCTTGGCCAGGATCACGGTGGGCTGGCCGACGTGCTTGACGGCGGCCGCGTAGGCCGCGTAGATCTTGTGCGGATCGTGGCCGCCCCGGTTCAGCCGCCAGATGTCCGCGTCGGTCATCCGCGACACCCGCTCCAGCAGCTGCGGGTACTTGCCGAAGAAGTGCTTGCGCACGTAGGCGCCGTCGTTGGCCTTGTAGTTCTGGTATTCGCCGTCGACGGTTTCCTCCATCAACCGGCGCAGCAGGCCATCGTTGTCGCGCGCCAGCAGCGGATCCCAGTACGAGCCCCAGATCACCTTGATCACGTTCCAGCCGGCGCCGCGGAAGTCGCCCTCGAGCTCCTGGATGATCTTGCCGTTGCCGCGCACGGGGCCGTCCAGGCGCTGCAGATTGCAGTTGACCACGAAGATCAGGTTGTCGAGCTTCTCGCGGGCCGCCATGCCGATCGCACCCAGCGACTCGGGCTCGTCCATCTCGCCGTCGCCGCAGAACACCCAGACCTTGCGGTGCTCGGTGTTGGCGATGCCGCGCGCGTGCAGGTACTTCAGGAAGCGCGCCTGGTAGATGCCTTGTATCGGTCCCAGCCCCATCGAGACGGTCGGAAACTGCCAGAAGTCGGGCATCAGCTTCGGATGCGGATACGAGCTGATGCCCTTGCCGTCGACCTCGCGCCGGAAGTTCACCAGTTGATCCTCGGTGATGCGCCCTTCGAGGAAGGCGCGCGCGTACACGCCCGGCGAGGAGTGCCCCTGGATGTAGATCAGGTCGCCCCCGTGCTCCGCATCCGGGGCGCGCCAGAACTGATTGAAGCCGACTTCCATCAGCGTGCCCACCGAGGCGTAACTGGCGATGTGCCCGCCCAGGTCGCCTTCGCTGCGGTTGGCCCGCACCACCATCGCCATCGCATTCCAGCGCACGTAGGAACGTATCCGTTCCTCCAGCGCCGGGTCGCCCGGCGAGCGCTCTTCCAGATGCACCGGGATCGTGTTCACGTACGCGGTGTTGGCCGACAGCGGGATGAAGGTCCCCGATCGCCGCGCCTGCTCGATCAGCCGCTCCAGCAGGTAATGGGCGCGCTCGGGGCCCTCCTGCTCGATCACCGCGTCCAGCGCGTCGAGCCACTCCTTCGTCTCGAGCGAGTCGGGGTCGTTGGCAGCCATTGCGATCGGATTTGCGGACATCGGGTCACCTCGCGCGGCAGTGACGCCGCCCGGGGGCGGCGTCGAGGAAGCGGACTTTGGCACTCTAACAGGGCATTGAGGTAATTTCAAATTATGATCTGTGGTTTCATGATAAGAAATTGACCGGCAGGTAGACTGCCGCGACTCAAACGCGCCGTTGCCCGCCACCCATGTCACCCGACGGCCAAGCCCAGCTTGCCCCCAACCCGCTGCTCCAGTTCGACGGCCCGACCGCTTTCGACCGCGTCGGACCGGGCGATGTGACGCCGGCGGTCGAGTCGCTGCTGTCGCAGTGCCGCCGAGCGGTCGAACGCGTGGTCGATCCGGGCACCCCGGCCGACTGGAACGGCGTGGTGGAGGGACTCGAGCACGACATGCAGAAGCTGTCGCGCGCCTGGGCCGCGGTGTCGCACCTGAACGCGGTGGCCGATTCCCCGCCCCTGCGGGCGCAATACAACGGCAACCTTCCGAAGCTGACCCAGTTCTGGACCGAGCTGTCGCAGAACCTCGCGCTGTACGAGAAGTACCGCCGCATGGCGCAGCAGCCGCAGTTCGACCAGTGGAGCGCGGCGCGGCGGCGCACCGTCGAAAACGAGCTGCGCGACTTCCGCCTGGGCGGCGCCGAGCTGCAGCCGGCGGCGCGCGAACGGCTGCGCCAGCTGCGCGAGCGCGAGGCGCAGATCGCCACCCGCTTCGCCGAAAACGTGCTCGACGCCACCGGCGCCTTCGCGCTGTACATCGACCACGCGGCCCGGCTGGAAGGCATCCCGGAAGACGTGCTGGAGCAGTTCAGCGAGGCCGCGCGGGCCGACGGGCGCACTGGCTACAAGGTCACGCTGCACGCGCCCAGCTACCTGCCGGTGCTGCAGTACGCGCACGATCGCAGCCTGCGCGAGCGGCTGTATCGCGCCTATACGACGCGCGCCTCGGAATTCGGCGCCGCCGAGTGGGACAACACCCCGCTGATGCTGGAGCTGCTGAGGCTGCGGCGCGAGCATGCGCAGGTGCTGGGCTACCGCAATTTCGCCGAACTGTCGCTGGTGCCCAAGATGGCGCGGTCGGTCGAGGAGGTCGCGCAATTCCTGCGCGACCTGGTGCGCCGGGCGCGGCCCCAGGCCGAACGCGACATGGCCGACCTGCGCGCCTTCGCGGCCGCCGAACTCGGACTGGCCGAGCTGCAGCCGTGGGACATCTCGTTTGCGGCCGAGCGCCTGCGGCAGGCCCGCTACGACTACTCGGAACTGGAGCTGAAGCGCTACTTTCCGCAGGCGCGCGTGCTGGCGGGCCTGTTCGAGCTGGTCGAGCGCTTGTTCTCGGTCCGGATCCGTCCCGACCAGGCCCCGGTCTGGCACCCGGATGCGCGCTTTTACCGGATCGAGACGGCCAACGGCGAACTGGTCGCCCAGTTCTACCTGGACCTGTACGCGCGCGACCACAAGCAGGGCGGCGCCTGGCAGGACGACGCGCGCAGCCGCTGGCGCCACGATGCGACGCTGCAGACGCCGATTTCGTTCCTGACCTGCAACTTCTCGCGTCCGGTCGAGGGGCGTGCCGCGCTGCTGACCCACGACGAGGTCCTGACGCTGCTGCACGAATTCGGCCACGGGCTGCACCACATGCTCACGCGCGTGGACGAGCCGCCGGTGGCCGGCATCCACGGCGTGGAGTGGGATGCGGTCGAGTTGCCGAGCCAGTTCATGGAGAACTTCGGCTGGCAGTGGCAGGCCCTGCAGATGCTGACCGAACACGCCGAAACCGGCCAGAAGCTGCCGCGGGCGCTGTTCGACCGGATCATAGCGGCGCGCAATTTCCACAGCGGCATGCACTTGGCGCGGCAACTCGAGTTCGGACTGTTCGACCTGAGGCTGCACAGCGATTTCGATCCGGACCGGGCCGGCGCCGCCGGCCTGCAGGCGCTGGCGCAGGAAGTGCGCTCCGAGGTCGCGGTGGTGTTTCCGCCGCCCGAGCACCGCGGCGCCAACAGCTTCACCCACATATTCTCGGGCGGCTATGCGGCCGGCTACTACAGCTACCTGTGGGCCGAGGTGCTGTCCTCGGATTGCTTCGCCGCCTTCGAGGAGTCGGGCGACGTGTTCGACCCGGCCCAGGGCAAGCGCTTCCTGGACGCGATCCTGTCGGTCGGGGGAAGCCGCCCGGCCATGGAATCGTTCGTCGCCTTTCGCGGCCGGCCGCCGAGCATCGACGCGCTGCTGCGCCACAACGGCATCACCGGCTGAGGCGCCTTCGGGCGCGACGGTTCGCGATGGATGCAAGACCGCTTAAAGCGCAATAAGTCATGGATACTGCACCGCAATGTAACCGAACGGACACATTCGACTTCTAGATTTGATCGGTTTTAATCCAAAGAAAATCAGAGGACTCTCCATGCTGAACCGAATCACGCGGCCACTGGTTGCCGCCGCCGCCGTCCTCACGGCCGGCGCAGCGCTTGCGATCGACATCACGGGGGCCGGCGCGACCTTTCCCTACCCCGTGCTGTCGCAATGGTCGACCGACTACAGCGCCTCCACCGGCGTGAAGGTCAACTACCAGTCGATCGGATCGGGCGGCGGGATCGCGCAGATCAAGGCCGCCACGGTCGACTTCGGCGCCTCCGACAAGCCGTTGCCTCCGGACGAACTGGCGCAGTCGGGCCTGGCACAGTTTCCGATCGTGATGGGCGGCGTGGTTCCGGTCATCAACATCGAAGGCGTGGCGCCCGGCAAGCTCAGGCTGACGGGGCCGGTGCTGGCCGACATCTTCCTGGGCAAGATCCAGAAGTGGAACGACCCGGCGATCGCGGGGCTGAACCCCGACCTGAAGGTGGGTGACGCGGCAATCAGCGTCGTGCACCGCTCCGACGGCTCGGGCACCACGTTCAACTTCGCCAATTACCTGTCCAAGGTCAGCGAGGAGTGGAAGTCCAAGGTCGGCGAGGGAACGTCGATCCAGTGGCCGGTCGGCGTCGGCGGCAAGGGCAACGAGGGCGTGGCCGCCTATGTGAAACAGATCAAGAACTCGATCGGGTACGTGGAGCTCGCCTACGCGCTGCAGAACAAGATGTCGTACACGGCGATGAAAAACCGGGCAGGCAGCTTCGTCGAGCCGAGCCCCGAATCGTTCGCGGCCGCGGCGGCCAGCGCCGACTGGGCCTCGTCGAAGGACTTTTTCCTCGTGATCACGGACGCGCCTGGGGCCGCTTCGTGGCCGATCGCGGCCAGCTCGTTCGTGCTGATGTACAAGCAGCCCAAGGACCCCGTCCACACCAAGACGGCGCTGGACTTCTTCAAATGGGCCCTCGAGAAGGGTCAGCCGCAGGCCCGGTCGCTGGACTATGTCCCGCTGCCGGACCCGCTGGTCAAGCAGATCGAGGCGTACTGGGCCAGCACCATCAAGTAGGGCGGAACGAACGGCGGCCATCGAGGTTCAGGAACTGCGGTGACCGTCGCCTCGACCGCACCGACGACAGACAGCGCCGAGTCGCTGCCGACGCGTGACCGGTCGGCGGCCGAAACGAGGCAGGACAACCTGTTCCGGTGGGTGCTGTTCGGCGCGGCCACCCTGGTGCTGGTCGTGCTGGGAGCGGCCGCGTTGTCGATGCTGTGGGGCGGGCGGCTGGCATTCCAGACGTTCGGCTGGCACTTCATCGTCAGCGACGAATGGGATCCGGTCGGCCATCACTTCGGCGCCTTCGTCCCGATCTACGGGACCCTGGCCAGCTCCGCCATCGCGATGGTGATCGCGGTGCCGGTCAGCTTCGGGATCGCCCTGTTCCTGACGGAGATCGCTCCGGGCTGGCTGCAGGCTCCGATCGCGGCGGCCATCGAACTGCTGGCGGGGATCCCGTCGATCATCTACGGGATGTGGGGCCTGTTCTCGTTCGTCCCCTTCATGGCCGACCACGTGCTGCCGTGGATCAACGACCACTTCGGGCCGTTGCCCTGGATCGGCGTCCTGTTCCGCGGACCGCCGCTGGGAATCGGGATGCTCACCGCGGGGATCGTGCTCGGCATCATGGTGATTCCCTTCATCTCGTCGGTGATGCGCGACGTGTTCCGCACCGTGCCGGCGGCGCTGAAGGAATCGGCCTATGCGCTGGGCTCGACCACGTGGGAAGTGGTGTGGAAGGTGGTACTGCCGTACACCCGCTCGGCGGTCGTCGGCGGGATCTTCCTGGGGCTGGGGCGGGCGCTGGGCGAGACCATGGCGGTCACGTTCGTGCTGGGCAACGCCCATCAGCTCAGCGCCTCGCTGCTGGCGCCGGGCAATTCGATCGCGGCAACGATCGCCAACGAGTTCACCGAAGCCGACTCGGACATCTACCTGTCGTCGCTGATCGCGCTGGGCTTCCTGCTGTTCGTGGTGACGCTGATCGTGCTGGCGATCGCCCGCCTGATGCTGAGCAACCTGGCACGCCGGGAGGGGCGATGATGCAGTCACCGCGGCGCCTGATGATCCGGCGGCGCGCCAGCAACCTGGTGTCCAAGCTGCTGGGTACGGCGGCCACGCTGTTCGGCCTGTCCTGGCTGGTGTGGATCCTGATCGTCACGCTGCTGAACGGCGCGCGGGCGCTGAGCCCGCGCATCTTCACCGAGATCACGCCGCCGCCGGGTTCGGACGGGGGCCTGGCCAACGCGCTGATCGGCAGCACGCTGATGAGCGTGCTGGGCGTGCTGATCGGCGCGCCGCTCGGAATCGCGGCCGGGACCTACCTGGCCGAGTTCGCCGAGCGGCGTCCCGTCTGGCGCGAGACGATCCGCTTCGTCAACGACATCCTGTTGTCGGCCCCGTCCATCGTGCTGGGCCTGTTCGTGTACACGATCTACGTGCGCCAGGTCGGGCATTTCTCGGGCATTGCCGGAGGCGTCGCGCTGGGGCTGATCGTGCTGCCGGTGGTCGTACGGACCACCGACGAGACGCTGCGGCTGGTTCCCAACATGATGCGCGAGGCGGCGCTGTCGCTGGGAATCCCGCGCTGGAAGGTCACGGTCCAGGTGCTGTACCGGGCCGCGCTGCCGGGCATCCTCACCGGCGTGCTGCTCGGGCTGGCGCGCATCACGGGCGAAACCGCGCCGCTGCTGTTCACTGCGCTGAACAACCAGTTCTGGAGCAAGAACCTGGACGGGCCGACCGCCAGCGTGCCGGTGGTCATCTTCCAGTTCGCGATGAGCCCGTACGACGCCTGGCATTCGCTCGCCTGGGCCGGCGCGTTCGTGGTGACGATGGTGGTGCTGGTGCTCAGCGTGGGCGCACGCGCCTACCTGCTGAAAAACCGGATGGACTCGAATGCCTAGCGACGAGATCGTGGCTGACGCCCCGG
>Ga0075030_100000170_pt1 | contig 52184 bp, 40 predicted proteins | sample LitLauG_LLR_2012_FD_71393 | JGI IMG/M metagenome (GOLD analysis project Ga0075030, IMG submission 71393) | Freshwater sediment microbial communities from Pennsylvania, USA - Little Laurel Run_MetaG_LLR_2012 | ecosystem: Environmental > Aquatic > Freshwater > Creek > Sediment | place: USA... | reverse complement strand
GCCTGCGCCTACTTCGAGAAAATGATCCCCCGCACCCGCAACGTGGCCTGGCTGGGCGACGCGGCGGGCGCCTACGGCACGCTTGCGGACGTCCTCGGACAACCTGGAACGTCGAGCCTTCACGACGTGACCCGCGCCGCCGCACAGTACCGTCGCGTCATCGAACTGGACGAACTGACGCTGAAGATCGATCCGGGCGCGGTGCGCTCGCGCCGCGGCATCGCGCTGATGCGAATGAAGCTGGGCGACCTGGCGCGCACCTCCGATCCAGCGGCTGCGCTGGACGATTTTAACGAAGCGCTGCGGGTGTTCAACACCCTGCCGCCGGACGAACAAAGGAAGCCGAGCACGGAACGGGTCCACTGGAGCCTGCTTCGCAAGAAGGGCGGCGTTCTGGGCGACCTGGAGCAGTGGGCGGACGCTGAAACCATCCTGCGTCAGGTGATTGCCTTCCATCAAGCGCGCGCCGCCGATGACCCTAACGACTCCCGCGCCGCCTTCGATCTGACCGTCGCCTGGGACGATCTGATGGAGCAACTGCTCGAACGGGGTGAAACCGCCCGCGCGTTCGAATACGTGGAACGGATTGTGCCGGCGCTTGAGGCGCTGCTGCGCAACGATCCGGCGAACCAGGTGTGGCGTCAGAATCTCGCGTATCAACGCTGTGTGCGGGGCACGCTTCTATCCAAAGCCGGCCGTACAACCGAAGGGCTCGCCTCTTCGCGCGAGGGGCTGGAGCAACTACTGCTCATGGCAGCCGAGCCCAACCCCATGCCACTGGTGTTGATCCAGGCAACGGACGAACTGCGCGCCATCGAGCCGGTCCAGTTGCGGGATCCCGCGCGCGCGGTAACTATGGCGCTGCGCTATTACTCCTCCGGCCACGACGCCGACCCATACGCCCTTTATCTGCTGGCGCTCGCGTACCGCGATGCGGGAAAGATGGCCGAGGCGAAGGATGCGGCGGCGAAAGGCATCGCCCTGATCGCCCCGCCGCGCGGCTCCCTGGTTTCGCACATGCGCCGCGAACTCGAAGCGATCCGCTAGTGGATCCTTAGCGCGCCACGTCGGGGACGCACTGGAACCCCGCTAAATAGCCTTTCTGGAAGATCGGCGGCGCGCCCTTCAGGTCCAGCCGGAAGGGCAGCGTAAGCGGCTTGCCGCTGTCCAGCCGGATCGGCTGCCCGGACTGTCCCTGACGCGGCACCCACTGTAACGTGTAGATGTTGCCTGCGGCCTGGAACTGGTCGGCGTCGCCGAAGAAGCGGAACACCGCCCATAATCCATCGTAGGTGATGAAGCCGAAATCGGACCCGCCCAGGTTGCCGGACAGTTTCGCCGCATGCGCCGATCCCGGCCAGGTGAACGATTTATTCGCGCTCGCCGACGCGGCGTTGGCCGAAACGAGTGTCTGGCCGTCAAGGCTCAGCGTGACGCGCTTCAATCCTTCGGCCGGAAGCGAGGTCATTTCGAAGACCAGTTGCGGGTCCTTCGCGCTGTTCGGATAAAGAGCATTGCGGAATGCCGCGGCGTGGTTGACGAAGCGCAAAAAGGCGTCGGTGATATGGACCTTTGAGTCGGATTTCGCCCGGTATTGCGTGCCTTGCCGTTCGAGATCGTTCTTGAGGGCCGAATCGAGAAACTGGTCGAACTTCCCCTCGCCGGGACGGAAGATCGAGTTAAGTTCGTCGATCGACGCGTCGGCCTTCGCGCTGCTATTAAACGGATACTTCGCGGTAAGCTCGGAAAATGCCGAGCAGAAGCGGCGGCCCGCGCCGTTTAATTGCGCGGGCCCGAGCAGGCGCACTAGGCCCTCGGCCTGGCGAATGGGATCTTCCATGATGCGCTGCACCATCGTATGGACGTCGCCGCCCCGGTCGATACGGAAGTTCTGCGCGATCTGGCGCGTGGCGCGGTAGGCATTGGCCGCCTCGGCTTGCGCCTGCTGCATCATGTCGTCGGTCGGTGGGCCGGAGCTTTTCGCCATGCGGTCGAAGGCGCTTTGCAGCCCCGCCAGCGCGGTGAGATAGGAACCGTTGCGGTCCTCCACCAGCTTATCCAGGCAACCCGCGCCTTCCACATACTGCACCGGTTGAAACGGCAGGGACGCTTCTTCATTGTTCACCAGCGAGGTGTTCAACGCCGCCAGGCAGAACAGCGCCAGTACGTACGATTGATTGCCGGAGAGCTGCTGCAGCTTCTGCGCCGCATCCGGAATGCTGCGATAGGGGACGAACTGCGTGGCGGCCAGATATGCGCGCCAGTTGCCGGTGAAATCCTTGCGGTAATGCGCCAGCAGTTCCGGCGCGAGCTTTTCCGCGTCGATGGCCGATACCGCGCGATCCCCCAGCACCCATGCCTCGCCTCCAAAGTACTTGCGGACATCGTGCAGCGCTTTTTCGAAAAACTGCCAGCCGGCCAGGGTAAAGGCGCCCTGCGTGTCCCGGCCATTGACAAGGTAGTTGGCCGATCCGGCGAATTTGCGGTTGAAATTCACCGTGGAGCTCTGGCGGTTGGCCTCGCCCAGGATGAACTGATAAACGTTTTCCGAGGCATTGAATTGCGCCAGATAGTTGCGCGCCCGCTCTACCGCGTCGTGGTCGGCCTCGGACGAATAGGGATTGGCGTAATACAGCTCGTTGGCATAAAAATCGAACTGCCGGCGGGCCAAATCGGCGCGTTCGCCGTCCAGGGGGCGCTTCGCCGTCCAGCGCTCAAACAGCAGTGGCGAGAGAAAATCCCGAGTGCTCTTTTCGTGATGCGAGGTGGTGATCAGGTAGCCCTTCAGCGTGTCGTAAGAAGGCTTGTATTCATCGCCCGGGCCGGGCTTGTCGGGGAGCTTCCGCATCCCATCGAGCAGGGACGCCTGCGTCGAGCCGAACATTAGCTGCGCGAAGCGCGCAAAATAAAGAGCGCGCGTTGAGGGATAAATCCGTGGCCCGATGTAGAGGCCCCAGCGCATGGTCCATGGCGCGCCCTCGCGTTCATAACGGGCCAGCAGTTCCACGCTTTGGCGCAGCGTATCGAGACGTTCCAGCGCGGCCCGCGAGGGGAGCTCCAGTGTCGCGCCTCCGGTCTCCGATTGCGCGATCCCTCGGGCGGCTTCGTCCACCTGCGCGGCCAGGCCGCGATTGCGGAAGTAGGAAATCGTAAACGCCGCCGAAAGCGCGAGCAGAAGCGCCGCCATGCCTCCCGCCAGCGAACGCCGGAGCCATTCGCCGCGCAGGCTGCGTCCGCTGGAGGCCATAGCCGCGCGGTCGCTCAGAATCACGTCGGCGAACAAATGATCGAGAAACAGCCATTGCGGAACGCGCCTGGTTCGCACCTCGGTGGCGACGGCCACGGCCGAGCCGAAGCTCGCGTCGGACTTTCCAAACAATGGATTGATCTCCGAATCGGGCGATGCGGCACGCGCGCGCACCAGCGGAACGGATTCCTTCACCAGTACCGGGCGCACGCCGGAGAAGTAATAGCCGCGCAGCACAGGATTGGCTCGCAGTTGGCTGGGGCGGAACACGTCCACCAGGAACCGCACCAGTGGATGGCGCAGTTTAGCGAATTCGCGAGGGAACTCGTATACTTCAGGAAGATGGGCGGCGTTGTGTTCCCGCGCCAGATAGGGCAGCCGTGCGTCGCCCAGGGATGCGGCGAGGTTGTCGAAGGCGGCGGTGAGCCGGCGCGATTCTCGCTCGGCGTAAATGCCTTGTTCGGAATGCGCCAGGGGCAGCGTCACGCCCAAGGCCTGAGTCACTTCGGCGTCGGTGAGGTTGGAGAAAAACTCCGTGAAGTATCCGATGCGGTCGGCCTTGGTGAATACGACGTAGACAGGCAGATCGACACTGAGGGTTTGAGAAATTTCACCCAGGCGCTCCCGCAGGCCGCGAGCCATCGCAGCCACGGCTTCGTCGGAGGCGGGCCGCAGCAGGCGCTCGCAATCGACGCACAGAATCACCCCGCGCGGAGCTTGCGGACGTCCCGTCAAAAATTGACCCGCGCCCTGCCGCAGCTTTTTCGCCAGATGTTTCCACAATGCCGGATCGCGCAGCGCGCCACCGATCTCAACGAACGCCGCCCGCCGCGCCAGCCATAGATTGACCCCGCGCGTGGCTACCACGGCGCTGTCCTGATACGCCTGGCCAGCCAGCAGATCGGGCTCCGTGCCGGAGTGCAGAAACATGCTGGTCTTCGCCGAGCCCGTCTCCCCCGCGAGGAAGAAAATAGGGAAATTCTGCAGCTTTGACTCACCAGCGCCGCGCGCCTCCGCCAGGCGCTTCGCGGCCTCGCGCAAGTATGCATCCATCGATTGGACGTCGCTTTCGGCGGAAGTTTGGGCGGCGTCCGGCGCCGCTGCTTGTTGCGCGCGCCGCGAACGCCATTGAAAAACGAACCCGATCGCCGCGAAGGCTAAGCCCATCAGCAGAATCCGAACGATGGCTTCGATTTGCGCGGGCAGGTGCAGCATCCCGGTGAGCACCCACGACATTACCGCATAGACGATCATCGCCACGGCCGAGATCGCGTAGAACCCGAACGTCCCCATTACCGCGCGCCTCGCACCATCGCCTGAAGCGCGGACGCCGCGTCTCCCAGCGACACCTTGTACGCCACGAACAACACTCCGGCCAGGAACGCGCAGCCCATGGCCGAGATTGCCAGCCGCCGCACCCAGGGATCGGCGGACGCGCTCTCCGGGGCATCCGGCAGCTTCCATTGCGGCGAAAGATCGGTGGAACTGTTACGGATGCGGCGGATTTTATCGGCCGTGTGCCCCATGATGCTCCGCAGTTCGCTTTTGGAGCTGATGCTGTAGCGGCCCAGGTAGCCCAGCAGCAGGCACAGCAGATACACTTCCAACACGTCCGCCAGTTCCGCCGAATCGCGGCGCCCCAGCAGGGCCTGCAGGTTCTCGAAGAATGTCTCGCCCGCCACGTGACGGCCGAACATCTCCTCCTGCAAGGGCTTGCGCACCCAATCGTCGAACACCGGCTTGCGCAGGTTCAGGATCGATTCGTCCAGAAACGCGACCAGCGCAAACACGGCCAGCCGGACATCCTCGCCCACATACCCCTGCCCCTGGGCCGCGTGATCGGCCGTGCGGATCGCTTCCAACACCTGATTCCGGAAGGATTGGGCGTTGGTCACCTCCAGCCGGTTGGCGCGCAATCGCTCCACCGCCGTGAACAGTTCTTGCAACAGGAAGGCCAGATTGGGAGCGCGCGTTTCCACACCTATACACGCGTCGAACGCCTGCCTTTTACCTCATTCGGCGGCCGATTTCATGTGTCGGTTTCATGCGTCCAGGATGACCGAAAGTTCCACCTGCGGATCGGGCAGTTCGCCGGGTACGTAAATACCCACCTCGCGCGTCGTCGCCAGGTGTTCCCAGCAGGGGCCCGATTTTTCCAGCGCGAAATACTGGTATTCCAGCTTCGGCGAAACGGCCGGAGGTGGAACCGGCAGATGGGTCAATTTCACGCCGGACAGAGCGCGTTCCACCAGGCGCGGAACGAACTCTTTGGAGCAGACCTTCACCAGCGAACCCGTGCGCTCGATCAGGTCCGCCTCGCCGATGGCGCAGCGGATCGCCAGAATCCAGCGGGAACGGTTCAAGGTCCGCTCGTCGGCAACGCGCCCTTCCCAGAAGTAAATGGCGGAGCGGGCCAAATCGATGGGCACGCAATTGGACGGCACGATCAGCTCGAGATGCTCCCGGATATGGTGCTCCAGAGCTGCGAACGTGGCCGCCGGGCGCATGTGGTTGTACACAGGCAACGCGGCGGGATCGGAATCAAGGCCGAACGTGCACAAGGCTCCGGCGAGGCGGGAAAGCTCAACGAACGCTTCCTCGGGATGGCCGCGCTTGGAAACCGCCAGATGGCGCAACGGGCCCAGACCTGAATTGAGGCAGTGCAGAAACCAGGCGTTGGAAATGCCCTGCGCCGAAAACCCGGACGCCGCTCCCGCGCTCAAATCCTTGGGCCGGATCACGGAGCGCGCTTTTTCCGCGATCAGGTCGATCAGTCGGTCGAGCATCGCTGCCAGGGGAGGCGACGCGTCCAGACGTAACGCGGGAGCCATGAAACGTTCGTCCAGAACAAACTGTCCCAGGCCCTGGCGCTTCACCACGGCCAGCGGCAGTACCGTCATGCCGGCCGCACCCTCGCCGGCAAGGAAGCGGATGTTCTTGCGGCCCAGTCCGATGGGCTTTACGTCGCGGCCCGTATTTTCATCGGCCAGCGCACGCTCTTCGGCGGAGTAGCGCACCGACTGCTTCGGATCGCCGGGAAACGTGCAGTTCACGCCCCCCGGGTTATGCTCCGGAACGGCTAGCAGAATCTCCACGCTGTCACTCATCGCGGGGAACACGGCGGCGATGTTCAAGGGCTCGGGCAGTGGGTCGAACTCCGGCATGTGGAAGCTCAGGCCGTCTGGAAAAACGCCGCGCGCGTGGCGCAACGCGAACGATCCGTTGCGCAGCGATTCGGTGTCAACCTGAAACCCAGTAAAGCCGCAGGGCTCCGGCGACAAGCTCGACGTGGTGAAATGGACCGCGTCCTCGAAATACCGGTTTTGGGCCTGAAAATGGTGGGGACCAATGTACATTCCCTCCGACCAGACCACCCTGGACAGGTTTTTCAAGCTCACTTCCTCCCTTTCAATCTCACATCCTCCGGCATTATGATACACTACCTTCACTTTTGGTCAACCGGATATCGGCGTGAGTTTCTACTCCAGGTATCAACTTGAAAAACTGGTGGCGGACGGGCCGGTCAAGACGTTCCGCGCGTTGGAAAATGCTACCGGACGGGCGGTTTTGCTGCATCTACTAGACGCGGGCAGCCGTTCGCTGTACGATGCCATCGCCGCCGGATGCCGCGACGCGCAGGGGCTCGCCAAGGCGCCGCTCATCGAAATGGGCGAGTATGCGGGATCGCTCTACGTGGTGACGGAGACGATCGAGCCTTTCACCGATCTGCGGACCTGGGTGGCGCGAACCTGGCCCGGTCTTTCGCCCGCGCCGCCTCCCCCTGTGGCGCCCGAAATCCGTTCGCCCAGCGGTCCTGGCGAGTTCACGCGCATGTTCGGCTTGCGAGGGGCCGGCGCATTGCCGGTGGAAGTTCCTCCGCTCGCGCCTCCGAAGCGCGAAATGGGCGCGTTCACGGCGGAGTTTTTCGCCCGCTCCGAAGCGCTTCCGGCCGCGCCGCCTCCGGTTTCAGCGCAGCCGTCGGCGTGGCCCGCGCCTGCCGCCCCTCAGCAGGCCCCCGTGCCTCCGTTGCTGAACGATCTGGCGAAGCCCTCGTGGCCCGAACGCGCGCCGGCGGCCGGGCATGAGAATTCCGATCTGTTCGGTTCGGCGCTGAAGGGCGAGCACGTGGACGTGGAAGCCGAGCAGGCGCGCGCCGCGCAATCCGCCCCTCCGGAGGACAAACCGTTCCGGCGCGCGGGAACCTTCACGCGCATGTTCGGACCGGGCGGACCTCGCGATAAATCCTCCACCACGCAGGAGCCGCGTCTGCTGGCCGCGACTCAGCCGCGCGGCGAGTTTCTTGCCGCCGCCCGGGAGGCGGCGAGCGCGGGTGAATACACGCGCATGATGAAGTCTCCGTTTCCGCCCGAAGGACAGGCTGCGCCGCCTCCCGCCGTCCCTGTGGCGCCAGCGCCCTTGAAATCCGAGCGCGACAACCGAATCCTGATCGTCGCACTGGTGGCGATCGGAGTCCTGCTGATCGCGGTGATCGTCCTGGCCGCGATGCTATACGGCAGCCGCCGGTAAGCCTCACTCCGCCGGCAGCACGACGATCAGTTCCGCTCTGACGTTTTCGAAATCGCCCGGGACGTACACCGCCAGATTGCGCGCGCGTCCGATGGCTTCCCACGCGAGGCCGGACTGGTTCAGGCTGAAATACTGATAATTGAGCTTAATCGGAATGGTCGCTGGAGGCGCGGCCAGATGTGTCAACGGCACGCCCGGCAGCGCCTGCCGTATCAGATGCTCGATGTGGTTTGCGGAGCAGATTTTCACCAGATCCGGCGTCTTGCGGATCAGGTCGGCTTCGTTCATATCCGCCGTCAGCGCCAGGTACATTTTTGTATTCTCGAGGAAGCGGTCCTCGAAGATCGAGGTGGCGTAGATCGATGGGCGGATCATCTTGAGCGGCAGCGCCACGAAGTTGCTGGGCACGACGGTTTCGAGCAGATAAAGCAATTTCTCGTTGAGCGCCGAAAAGCACTCGCCCAGCGCTTCGTGATCGTAGGCGGGCAGATCCTCCGGCCGGATTTCGAGCGAAAACGTCGTCAGCGTCGAGGCCAGCGCCGCCATCGCCGCAAACAACTGCTCCGGATGGCCGCGCCTGGAGTCGAACAGGTGGCGCAGCGCGGGGAAATGCGAATTGGCGGCGTAGAGCAGCCAGAACTGCGCGATATCGGCGGTGGTGAAATCGGCCAGGCGCTGATTCTTCTGGCGCCTCATGCCGGCCAGCACCGCGCGTTTGGCGGAGATGATCTCCACCAGCCCGCGCGTCATCGCCACCAGAAAATCGCTGGCGCTATAGTCCAGCAAAGGCGGAACAAATGCCGCGTCCCACAGGTAGGCATTGCCATCGCGAATGACGCGCCCCACGGGCATGGAGACGAATCCGGCGCGCGGCTCGCCTTCCACCAGCAGACGGAAGTTCTTGCGCGCCAGTTGCACGGGCTTTTCCGCTCCGCCCGAATTTTCATCGCGAAACTCCGACGTTTCGGCGACGTAGCGTGTATCGCCCAGCCCCGTTTCCCGCATCGACAGATTTATGCCGCTGACGCGATACCCGGGGATGGCCAGGTGCAACGTGACGCTGGTTTCGCCTGGACCGAAGTATTCGGCGATCGGCTTGGCCGGAGGCGCGCTGTCGGAGTGCGGAATCTCAAACGGCAGTCCGTCCGGGAACAGGCCGGCCGCTTCGTGGATGGAAAACAATCCGCCCGCCAGCGATTCCTGGTTGATGGCGAGGCGCGTGAATCCCCAGGGCCGGAAACTCAGCGCTTCGCTGCGGAATTGCAGCAGGCTTTCGATGAAGCGGTCCTGCATCTGCAAGTGCTGGGGAGTGACGAACACTCCCTTCGACCAGATCACCGGCTGTAGGATTCTCACGTTGGAAATTACGGTAACAGACGGTCCGGGCAAAAGCAATTGTCCGCGCCCGTCATCTCCGCGCCTCCCCTCTGCGGCTCCAATGATATGCTGAAATGCTTCTCTCTATGGCCGACGGGGATCGACTTCCGGGTGAAATCACGGCCTTGCTTCGTCAGTGGAACGAGGGCGACCGCAAGGCCCTGTCGTCGCTGGCCTCGCTGGCCTACGACGATCTCCGCCTCATCGCCCAAAGGCATCTGCGGCGCGAAAGCCGCATGCACACGCTGCAGGCCACCGGCCTGGTGAACGAGCTGTTCATCCGCCTGGTGCGCCAGAGCGAAATCAACATCGTCGACCGGCAGCATTTCTACGCGTTCGCGGCCATGATGATGCGGCGCATCCTGATCGACTACGCGCGCCAGGCGCTGTCGCAAAAACGGCCTACCGGGGGGGCGGAGCGCGTGCCGTTGCACGAAGAAATCGCCTGGATCGACGCATCCGGCCAGGACATGCTGGATCTGGAGGCAGCCCTGATTGAGCTGGAGCAGTTGGACCCGCGCAAGTCCCGCGTGGTCGAACTGCGTTACTTTCTCGGCTGTACCAATCAGGAAACGGCGGAGGTGCTGGGCGTGGTGCGCGCCACCGTCGATCGCGATCTGCAATTCGCCAAGGCGTGGCTCGGCCGCAGGCTGCTGGGCCAGCGGCCGCAGGCCTGAAGCGCTCATTTGGCGCTCCCGAATCCGGCCAACGGCGCGGCCGGATCAGCAATGGATTGGAACGCAATCACCTGCACCGCGTCGCGATTCCGGATGGAAGCGAGCGGCATCACGCCGCAGTCCAGCAACGCGTCCGCTTGACGTTCCGTCATCCAGACTTCGGCGGGTGGTTGCGCTTCATCCGCGGCGTAGCAGTGGATCGGCACGCCTTCGAGCAAGTTCAACGATCCTGGCGCAAGCCCCGATTGGATCGCCTCGCCGGCCAGGCAAGCGATCGCCACGGCGGGATTGCCCCACAAATATTTTTCGTGCGCCGGCGCATCCGGCATCTCTTCGAACGGGAGCGCCTCCACCCTGCTGGTCTTCGGTCCATAGGGCAGCCGCAACAGGAAACGAGGCATCGCAAGGCCGATCCACCGGGCCTCTGGCAGCGACCTTAGGTGCTGCCAAGCGGCGTTATCGGGGTCTGGTGCTTGAGCCGTGGCGGCGATGAACGGCGCGCTCGCGGCTTTGGCGATCCGGGCGAGTTGTTCCAGCGCGCTGCTGTCTTCCACGCCGAAGGAAAACAGTGCGACCGCCAGCGCGGCGCCACCCAGATTCAGATTTTCCGGGTTGGCGAGCAGTTCCTCGCGCGAGACATCGATCAGTTCCAGGCGCACGCTGTTGCCCGATTCCAGGTGGCGGAGCAGCTGGAACACGCTTCGCCACGCTGCTTCGACCGCCTGAAACGCGGGATTGTCGAGAATGGCCCGCATCATCGCCGACGCCAGTTCGTCGATCTGAGTTTGCAGCTCACGCTGGCTCGCGTCTGGCTTCGGAATGACGTGGGGCGCAACCAGGCTCTGGATCGCGTCGTCCCAACGGTCGTGCGGTTTCGGAGGCACAGGCGCGCCTTCAACGATGGCGTCAAGCAGGCTCATCACGGGCGCCCCAGACGCGACTGTGGGCTTTTGAACGGGCTTGTGCACTTCCTCACGAGCGGCTTTTATGGAGTCGAACAGAGGCGAGCGGGCATAAATTTCGTCGGGATGAAAGTCTTCAAGCGAGGTAAACCGAAGCGACGTTTCCCCAATGGTGACCTCGACACCAAGGCGTTCCATCACTGGCTCGAAGTTCTCCGCGTCGATCACGATGCGCTTCGCGGCGGCGAAAGGACCCGGATGCCCGCTGAAGTTGCCGATCAGGGCGATGCGCGAGACGTCGTGACCAAGCGGCCGCCGTGACGAATGTATGTCCAAACGAAATTCCATGGCGTTTCCACATGGAGAGGCGAGGCCGCCGCGCGGACCGGATCGCCCCTCATAACCATAGGCGCATTTGCCGGTGCGATCGCCTCATCGCGATGTGGAAATGAGGCAAACCTCCCGCGGGAGACGCGGTTGAAGTGGGAGGGGGATCTCCGCGCTATGGCCCGTGAACCGAACGAAACCGCTTGTGTGAACTGCTCGAACGCCCTTCGCCGCGCAAATGGCGGAGAGGCAAAGCCGCCCTGCATGGAGGCGCATCAGTACGCCAATGCGCACCACAGAACCACGTTGATGGTGTTCGATGCGGCGGTAATCGGGGGCGGGCCCTGCGCCTGGCATGCGGAACTTGAAGAATTGCGGCCGCTGATCGTCAACAGGAACTACTTGCTTCATAATCCCCAGGAGGTTCTTGGCGGCCACTCGGCTAAACTCGCCTCTGGGATCCTGGCGGCGATGGCCGAACATGCCAAGTCCAGCCTCAACCAGTACAAAGGCAGCGGCAAGATCGCCGACGATCTCGGTTACGTCAGCAAGAATGGCCAACGCGTAATCGAGTGGGACGGCGGCAAAACGAATTTCCTGATTCTCATCGCCCAGCCCAATGAGAACGCCTGGATCGCCTTTAGTGAGAAATTCAAACATAAGGTCACCAACCACGGCCAGTACGACAGAGGCACGAAATACCTCATGGCGATCGAGGAAGCCGGCAAAACGACCAAGGGCGAGATGGGTGAGTTCCTCAAATCGCTCACCGGCGAGAACGTCGGGAAGGCGATCGTGATCTTCGGTCTGTTTGCGGGCATCTCTGGGGCGATGATCTCGGCTGGGGGCTTGGCGAAGGTGCTGGCCCTGATCGTCGGCGCGGGGATGGACGCCGCGCTGTTCCTCAGTTGTGCCAATAATCTGATTCGCTTCGTATCGGCCATCGAGAAGGCCACCTCTCCAGAGGAAATCGCGGCCGCAGCGAGGTACCTGGCTCATTTCTGCCAGGAATTCGCCGGACTGGTCGGGCTGAACGGAGCCGCATTTCTGTTGAACCGGCGAAAAAAGCTCTGCGAGTGGTTCCTAAAGCGAAAGAAGAAGGAGTGGACGGAAGCAGCTCAGGTCACCAAGCCCAAGCCGCACGTCCCAGGAAGCGCCGAGGCAGCCGCGGGGATGTGGCGATGGCACCTGGACGGCTGGACCCGCTGGTCCAAGAAGAACCACGCACTCGTCGTTTTGCGCGCCGGTAACCCCAACAGCTTAGTGCGCCATTTTGACGAGCTGGTGACGGGAAAGCCGATGTTCGTGAAATGGAAGACCGCAAAATCCGGCCCTCACATCGGGCTGGTCGTCGTTCCGAAGCCCGACGCGAATGCGACGGTCGCGAAAATTGCCGCGGACATCGACAAGCTTCTTGCCGCGGGATACAAGTTCGTTCCGAAACCCAAGAAGGGAATGCGACCTGGCGCGGGGGACCTTCTGATTGCGCCGGACGGACGGGCGATGTGCGGCGATGTCGACAAGATGGGGATTTATCTCATCAACCCGAAAACGCATCAGGCCCCGTCACTCGAAGAAGCCCGGCGTTTCAATAACGATCCTGGGATGACGGAGAGGCTGCAGCGGGAGGTTTACGGGGGTGGCGCCGAAATGGACCATCATCCCGGCCAGGACTTCTACTACAAAGAGATCGACGCCAATGGAAAGCCGAAAATGCTTCTCGACCCAGGAGAGAAGGAAAAATTCGTCGTCTTCGAACCACCCGAGGGAAAAAGCAAGGTTGTGGATTTAGAGGGGCTCAAGGCGATCTACAAGCAATATGGGGTCGGTTGGCACTACAACGTTTAAACCGATTTTCGGACCCGCAATGAGGCAGATTTCTGATCCTTTCCGCCAATCGATGTGAGGGCGGCAAACACCAGCGGTGGCTGGGATCGAACGAGCCTCAACAAGGAGCAAATCGCATATGGCACGGGAAAGCGTCCATGCAAAATTGGAGCGTGTTAGGCCGCCGCGGGTTCACGTTACCTATAACGTCGAAGTCGGCGACGCCATCGAACTCAAGGAAATCCCCTTCGTTATGGGAATCCTGGCCGACCTCAGCGGTCAGCCCGAGGAAGCCCTGCCGAAAATCAAAGACCGGCGCTTTGTCGAAATCACGCCCGACAACTTCGACTCGGTGCTGGATAATATGAAGCCGCGCGTGGCGTTCTCGGTCGAAAACAAGCTGAGCGACGACGCCAACGCGGGCAACCTCGGCATCGACCTCACTTTCAAGAGCATGGACGACTTCGAGCCGGAGCATGTCGCGCGGCGCGTGAAGCCGCTCAAGGATCTGCTCGACCTGCGTACCAAGCTTTCGGACTTGGTCGGCACGCTGCAGGGCAACGAAAAACTGGAACGGCTGCTTCAGGAAGTGTTGAACGATAGCGGCAAGTTGAATCAGATGCGCGGCGAACTGGCCGCCAAGGGAGGCTCCAACAATGGCTAAGCGACACGAAGGCGTGGCCACGGCCGCAACTGTGACCAAGACGGTCGAACCGCAGCAGAGCCTGCTCGACCGCATCGTCAACGAAGGCAAGGTCGGGCGCGACGAAGCCGGACGAGCCTGGGGCAAGGAAGTGTTGGGCGAGTTCGTCAAGCAGGTGCTCGACGGGCAGATGACCGTTTCGCCCGACATCGAAACGATGATCCTCCAGCGCGTGGCTCAGATCGATCATCTTCTCTCCATCCAGTTGAACCAGATTCTGCACCACCCCAAGTTCCAGCAGCTCGAAGGCACCTGGCGCGGCATCCGATATGTTCTGGAAAACTCCGAGACCAGCGCCAACCTCAAGATCAAGGTCTTCAACGCCTCCAAGAAGGAAATCCTGCGCGACCTGCAGCGCGTGCCGGAATTCGATCAGAGCCAGATGTTCAAGAAGGTGTACGAGCACGAATTCGGCGTCTATGGAGGCGAGCCATTCGCCTGCCTCGTGGGCGATTACCAGTTCGGGCGCGGTTCCGAAGATATCGAATTTCTGGAAAGAATGTCCACCGTGGCCGCTGCCGCCCACGCTCCGTTCATCGCCGGCGGATCGCCGGAGTTGCTGAATATGGACAGCTTCACCCAGATGGATGCGCCCCGCGACCTTGCCAAGGTGTTCGACACCACCGAATACGCGCGCTGGAAGGGCTTCCGCATGTCGGAGGATTCCCGTTACATGTGCCTCACCATGCCCCGCGTGCTGATGCGTGTGCCGTATGGCAACGAGACGAAGCCTGTCGATTCCTTCCATTACGAGGAAGGCGTCACCGGCAACGACCACTCCGAGTATCTGTGGGGTAACGCCGCCTACGCGCTCGGCGCCCGCATCACCAACGCGTTTTCGAAGTATGGATGGTGCGCCGCGATCCGCGGCGTGGAGGGCGGCGGACTGGTGGACAGCCTCCCCACCCACACGTTCCGCACCGAGGAAGGCGATGTGGCGCTGAAGTGCCCCACCGAATCGTTGATCACGGACCGCCGCGAAAAGGAACTGGCGGATCTGGGCTTCGCTCCCCTGGTGCATTGCAAAGGGACCGATTACGCGGCGTTTTTCAGCGTGCAGACCTGCCAGAAGCCTCGCCTCTACGACACCGAGGAGGCCAACGCCAACGCCCGCTTGTCCGCGCAACTGCCCTACATCATGGCGGTTTCCCGCTTCGCGCACTACTTGAAGGCGATGATGCGCGACAAGGTGGGCAGTTTCACTTCGAAGAAGGATTGCGAAGTATTCCTCAACCGCTGGATCTCCAATTACGTGACCCAGGACGACATGGCTTCCCATGCCGTAAAAGCGCAGTATCCCTTGCGCGAAGCGCGCGTCGAGGTGGTGGAAAACAAGTCCAAGCCCGGCGTGTTCCGCGCCATTGCGTTCCTGCGGCCACACTTCCAGTTGGACGAACTGAACGTCTCCCTGCGCCTCGTTGCGGAATTGCCCAAATCGGTGCGCCAGTAGTTCAAGAAAGGATCCTCTTCCATGGCTGAACAAAAGTTTTTCTTTCTCGACATGACCAAGGCTGGCTATCCCGACGGCGGCAGCGACAAGCAGGACACCAAGGGCTGGCTGGAACTCGATTCCTGGAACTTCTCCATGCACCAGTCCGCCGACGCCAACGTGAAAAGCGGAAGCGTCACCACCACCTCGGCGTCCGGCAGCTTCAGCTTCACCATCAAGCATAACGGCCCGAAGCTGTTCAAGCAGGTGGTCAATAGCGTGAATATTACCGCGCCAGTCACGTTTCGCGCCTATCGCGGCGGTCTGGTCGGCGGAGGCGCCGGCGGTACGCCGATCGCCAAGTATTTCGAACTCGTCTTCACCAACCTCGTTGTCGCCGGACGCCATATATCCGGCGACGAGGGCCAGAAGGACGAATCGATCGAACTGGCGTTCGAAAACGTCCAGATGAGCTACTGGGATCTGGGCACCGGCACACCCGTGCTGGTCGCCACCAAGACCTACAACACCAAGACCAACATTGCGCAATAGGAACTTCAGGAGAACGTCATCATGATGCTATTGGATATTACGGGAATCCCGGGCGAAAGCAAGAGTCCGGTTGCGAACTGGAACCAGAAGATCCAGATCGAGAGCATGGGCTACGACATCTCCCAGAGGACAACCAACGGCAAAGGCTCGGGCCTGGTTGCCTCGGGCGCGACCGTCGGCGCGATGCACATCACCAAGCAAATGGATAAGTCCACACCGCTGCTGTTTTTGAACCTTGCCAAGGGCGAACCGATTCCCATGTGCTATGTGCGCGTGGTCCGCTCCGGCCAGGCCAGTATCAGCACGGATGTAAACGGCGCGCTCTACGAAGCCGAAACCTACACCCTTTCGAATGTCGTCATCAGCAGCTACAGCACCTCCGGCTCGCTCGGACCGGGCGGACTTCCCATGGAATCCTGGTCGCTCTCCTTCACCAAGATTCAGGAGAACTACGTCACGACCGATGCGAAGGGCAATCCTATCGCCCAAGGGAATGCGGCCGGCTTCGACTTTTCGCAGGCGACAGGGTTCTAGCCCCGGCCAGCCTCGCGGGAGGCGGTGACCCATGCTGATCGATATACCCAAATTGCTCGAACCGATCTCCGAGGCGTCACCGAGCGGAGCCGACCTCCGCTATCACCCGATCACGGAAAAGATCAAAGAGGCCCGGCGGCAGGACGAAGATCTCGCCCAGGGCGTCTGGAAATTGGAGCTGAAAGCGGCGGATTATCCGCTGGTAGTGAAGCTCTCCGTCGAGGCGCTCACAAAGCTTGGCAAGGATCTGCAGATCGCCGCCTGGCTCACCGAAGCCTTAGCCAATCTGCATGGCATCGCTGGGTTCCGCGAAGGCCTCGACCTGATGCAGGGCCTGCTCGAAACCTTCTGGGACACCGTGTATCCGCTCATGGACGAGGACGGCGACCTCGACCTCCGTTCGGTGCCGCTGAGTTGGATCGGATCGCAGCTCGGCCCCGCAGTACGGTCGGCGGCCATCCTCAAGGGCGGCTATAACTGGTACAACTACCGCTCCTCGCGCAGCATCCCCACCGAGGAGCAGGCGCAGTTGGATCCGGCCAAAATGACTGCGCGCACCGAAGCTCTGGAGGAAGGCGGCGTCTCTCCAGAAGACTTTGAAAAAGGCTTCGACGCCACGCCGCTGGCGGCCTTGCGAGCCACGCAGCAGGATTTCGCGGGATTTGGTGCGCGGGTGGAAGAACTCAACCAGTTCTGCAACGATAAATTCGGCGATCAATCGCCCGACTTCGGTCCGCTGCGAGCCACCATCGAAGAAGTCGGCGGCGTTGTTCGCGTCCTGTATAAGAAGAAGGAATCCATCGAAGGGATTAACGAGCCTGAGCCGCCCGGCGCGGCGGAAGAGCCGACCCAAGCCGCGGAGACATACGTTGCGGACGAGCCGGTGGCTGCCGCGCCCCGGCGCCGCGCCGAGACTCACGCCGCTCAACCCACTGGGGCCGATGATGCCATCGCCCGCATCGTCGCATCCGCGCATTACCTGCGCCGGGAAAATCCGCAAAATCCCGTGCCTTACCTGGTCCTCCGCTCGCTTCGCTGGGCGGAGTTTCGCGCCTTGCAGGGGTCGCCCGACGCATTTCCCGCGCCGCGCTCTGAGGTTCGCGTGGAGCTGAAGCGGCTGCTCGGTGAAGGATCCTGGGAGGCTCTTCGTGAGGCGGCTGAAGACGCCGCCGCGCAGCCTTGCGGACGCGCCTGGATCGACTTGCAGCGTTACGCAGTCCTGGCATGCCGCTATTCCGGCTGCTATCAGGCCGCCGATGCGATCGTTTCGGCGGTTCGCGCCCTGCTCGCGGAGTTTCCCGATCTGCCCGCGTCGTTGCTCGCCGACGATACTCCCGCAGCAAACTCGGAGACGGCCCGCTGGCTGCAGGAAGAGAGCATTGTGAAAGAGCCGGAGCCGCCCGCCGAACTGGCGGCTTTCGCGCCTCCGCCGCCTGAGCTGGAGCCGTGGATTCCCCCCGTCCCTGCCGGGGACGCTCCGCCCGACGCTTTCGACCTGGCGATGGAAGCCGCGCGCGGCGGACGCACCGAAGAGGCCGTGGAGATCCTGACGCGCGAAATCGCCCAAGGCGACAGCGGCCGGGCCCGCTTCCTGCGCCGCGCGCAACTCGCCCAAATCTGTCTGGCCGCCGGGCAGGACGCCATGAGTCTTCCTCTGCTGGAAGATCTGTCCGAGGAAATCGCCCGCCGCGGCCTCGAACAGTGGGAAGCGCCCGGCCTCGTTTCGCAACCGCTGGCTATGCTCTACCGCTGTCTCAAGAACGGCGGCGCAAACGAAGAACGTGAGCGCCTCTATGCGCGGATCTGTAAACTGGATCCGCCCGCCGCGCTCCGCCTGGCAAGGTAAACGTGGCCCGATCCATTCCACAAAACATTTTGCAACCGTCGCTGATCGACCGGCTGATCGATCTCGAGCCCTCCAATCGCAAGGAAGCCGCCAACGCGCAGACGCAGTCGTTCCGCCAGTTAAAGGACTCCGTCCGCCGCGATCTGGAATGGCTGCTGAACACGCGGCGCACCCCGGCCGAGCCGCCCGCGCGCGCCAAGGAGTTATGGCGCTCCTCCTACTGCTACGGCTTGCCCGACCTGACTGGGCTCGCCCTTCACACCTCGCAGGCCCGCATGGAACTGGCGCACATGCTCGAAGCGGCCATCGAATCGTTCGAGCCCCGGCTCCGTAACGTTGCCGCGACGCCGCAACCCACCGCGCCTGGCAGCCGCACCCTTCGCTTCCAGATCGAGGCGCTCCTGTTGACCGAGCCCGCCCCCGCGCGCGTCCGCTTCGACACCACACTGGAACTGACCAGCGGCCAATACGAAGTCGGCGGAGAACAAAATGCGAGATGAACTGCTGGTCTATTACGAACGCGAGCTGACCTATCTGCGCCAGATGGGTGCGGAGTTCGCCGAGCATTACCCCAAAGTGGCTTCGCGCCTTCTCTTGGAACCGAACCGCTGCGAGGACCCTCACGTCGAACGTCTCATCGAATCCGTGGCGCTGCTCTCCTCCCGCGTGCACCTCCGCCTGGACGACGATTTTCCCGAGATCACGCAGGCCTTGCTGAACGTCGTCTACCCGCACTACACGCGCCCGATTCCGTCCATGTCCGTCGCCGAATTCCGGATGCGCGAAGCCTCCATCGCCTCCGTGCAGCGCATCCCGCGCCACACGATGCTCTACTCGCGGCCCGTGGATGGCATGCCCGTGCGTTTCCAAACATGTTACGACACCGACGTCTGGCCGCTGCGGATCGCCGAGGCACAATGGCTGTCGATCGACCGTCTCGACCCGCCGCTCAAGGCGCAGCGCGCCGCCGCCGTCCTACGCCTCCGTCTGGATTGCTGGCAGGGCGTGTCCTTCGCGCAGTTGCCGCTCGGCTCGCTGCGCTTTTATCTCAACGGAGAGGGCGCGCTGGCGCATTCCCTCTACGAACTGCTGGCCAACAACTGCGTCTCGATCGTGCTGCGCGATCCCGCTCCCAAGTTTCGGCAGCGGCCCGTTGAGCTGCATCCGGAAGCTCTTCGTGCGGTCGGCTTTGAGGATCACGAAGGGCTGCTGCCCTACACGCACCGTTCCTTCGGGGCGTACCGCCTGCTCCAGGAGTATTTCTCCCTGCCCGAAAAGTTCTTCTTTTTCGATCTGCGCGGGCTGGACGCTCTCCGCGCGGCGGGATTCAAATCGAGCGCCGAAATCCTCTTCCTGATTTCGCCATTTGAACGCGCGGAACGCCAGGAATCTCTCGCCGCGGGCGTTTCCGCCAAAACCATCCGCCTCGGCTGCTCGCCCATCGTGAATCTGTTTCCCCATGCCGCCGAGCCCATTCAGTGGGATCAGACGCAATATGAATACCCCGTTGTGCCGGATTTCCGCCAGAGCCGCGCAAGCGAAGTGTTTTCCATCGACGACGTGGCATGTACCTACGAAAAATCCGGCGAGACCGTGGCCTTCGAACCGTTCTTCAGCTTCCGCCATGGCTCCGCCTCGAAGGCGCCCACGTTTTGGAGCGCCACGCGCCGCACTGGCGGTCCCAACGGCGCGGGAAAAATGTGGATCTCCCTGGTCGACCTGGCCGGAAATCCGGTCACTCTCAATCTGGACACCGTGATCGTCAGGTGTACGTGCACCAACGGCGACCTCCCGGCCAATATGCCCGTGGGCGACGAATCGGGCGACTTTACGCTGGAGGAAGGCGCCGCCATCGATCGCGTGGTCGCCTTGCGCAAGCCTACGCCGACGCTTCGTCCAGCCACCGGCCGCGACGCGCTCTGGCGCCTCATCTCCCATCTCTCGCTCAACTATCTTTCACTGGTGGAGGAAGGACGGGAGGCGCTTCAAGACATGCTGCGCCTCTACCAGACCACCTCGCCGCATCTGGACCGCCAGGTGGAGGGCATCGCCGCGCTTTCCAGCGCCAGACGCTTTGCGCGCGTGGCCGGCGATCACGGCATTTCCTATGTGCGCGGCGTCCGCGTTCAAATGGAGCTGGACGAAAGCAAATTCGTCGGCGGAGGCGTTTATCTGTTCGCCAGTGTCCTTGAACATTTTCTGGCTCAATACGTATCGATGAACAGCTTCAGCCAATTGGCGGTGCGCACGCCCCAAAGAAAGGAGATGCTCCGCGAATGGCCCCCCCGAACCGGCAACCGGATTCTGATGTAGACCGCCCGCCTCTGCCCGCGGCCTTGTCCGGACACGCGCCGGATTTCTCGTTCTATCAGGCCGTGCGCCTCATCGGACGTATCTACGGCTGCCCTGAGCCGCTCGGCTCCTTCACCCATCCCGCGGCGGAGCCCGTGCGGCTCAGCGCGAATCCATCGCTTGCGTTTCCTCCTTCAGAGATTGCCTCGCTCGAGGAACGTCCCGGCAGCCCCGTGGCCATGAAAGTGAATTTCTTCGGACTCACCGGAACCATGGGCACTCTGCCCACGCGTTATTCCGAACTGGTGAACGAGCGTCTGGCCGCGCACGACACGACGGCGCGCGATTTCCTGGATATTTTCAACCACCGCATGACCTCGCTGCTGTATCGCGCCTGGGAGAAATACCGCTATCCCGTGGCCTACGAGCGCGGCGGCGAGAACGCCTTTCTGCGCTACCTGCTGCATCTGATCGGCCTCGGTGCGCAGGGCTTGCGGGATCGTCAGGCCATCCCGGATCAGGCTTTGGTCTGCTACGAAGGTCTGCTCGCGCAGTTTCCCCGCTCGGCCGAGGCGCTGCGCCAGATTCTGGAGCATTATTTCCAGGTTGCGGTCGAAATCGAGCAGTTCTCCGGAGGCTGGAGGACCATCGACGAAGGCTCGCGCACCTGCCTCGACGAAGGCCGCACCCAATCGGAGCGTCTCGGCGTTGGGTTCCTTTTGGGCGACGCCGTATGGGACATGCAAACCGTGGTGCGCGTGCGCATGGGGCCGATGCCGCTGGAAAAATACAAGAGCTTCCTGCCCGATGGCGACGCCTTCGAGCCGCTCCGCGCACTCTGCCGCTTCTATTGCGGCGAGGATCTGGACGTCGAAGTGCAGCTCGTACTCGATCGCCGCGATGCGCCCCGTTTCGGCCTCGGCGTCGAGGGAGGCGAACCCCCGCGCCTCGGCTGGCTATGCTGGAGCTTCACCAATCCTCTGGACCGCGATCCTTCCGAGACCGTCCTTCGCTTGTGGGAGGCTGCCTGAACTATGGCCGACGCGCTGGTCCAGAACAAACGGCTGTTTACCTTCGATAGCCCTCTGGGCGAATCGCTGCTCTGCAATCGTTTTTCCGGCGAGGAGCGCATCTCCGAACCGTTCAAGTTTCAACTTGAGCTGGCCTCCGAGGATTTTGAGATTTCCTGGGACCAGATTGTCGGCCGCAACGCTACGCTCGGCGTCCGCCATTACGATGGCGTCAATTTCCGCTACTTTAACGGCTTCATCAGCAAGTTCGCTCCTGCCCGGAACAAAGGCCGCCTGGCCTACTACAACGCGGAGTTGTCGCCCTGGCTGTGGTTCCTCTCGCTGACGCAGGACTGCCTGATTTACCAGAATCAGACCGTGCCGCAGGTGATTCAGGCTACATTCGATAAGTACGGTTTTCAGGACTACCAGTTCAAACTGACCGACTCGAAGGATCGTCACAAGCCCTGGGAATATTGCTGCCAGTACCGCGAGACGGCCCTGGAGTTTGTCTCACGGCTGATGGAAACCGAAGGTATTTACTACTATTTCACTCACGAGCAGGGCAAACACAAGCTGATCATGGTGGACGATCTGACAGCCCACCTGCCGTGCCCCTATCAGTCGGCCTTCCGCTACGCCCACAGCGAGGGCCCCGGCGTGTTCCGCACCGACGATACTATCGACACCGCCGTGATGCACAAAGTGGTGAAACCCAGCGCCTACCGCCATAAGGAATTCAACTTTCTGAAGCCCGACGCCAAGCTGGAGTTTCATTCCACCGTGGAGGACGCCCAAGCCAGCCGCCAACTGGAGGTTTACGACTATCCGGGGGAGTTCGAGGAAGTGGGCGAAGGCCGCGATTGGAGCGTTGTGCGCCAGGAAGAGCAGGAATGCGACCGCGTGCTCTCTCACGGCGCCGGCGACGGCCGCGCCATGATGCCCGGCTTCCGCTTCAATCTTCTCGATCACGACCGCGACGAGCAGAATCTCGACTATCTGATTGTCAGCGTCAATCACAAGGCTCAGGAAGGTACGTTGCTTCCCGGCACCGACGAACAGGAGGCGGATTATTCCAACTCCTGGACCGCGATCCCTTGGGAGGTCCAGTATCGTCCCAAACGCAAGACCGACAAGGCGCAGATGCTGGGCGCGCAAACGGCCTGGATCGTCGGTCCGAAGGGGGAAGAGATCTACACCGACCAATACGGACGCGTGAAGGTCCAGTTCCATTGGGATCGCAAGGGGAAAATGGATGAAAACAGCTCCTGCTGGATCCGCATCATGCAGCCCCTGGCCGGTCCCGGCTTCGGCCATATCTGGATTCCTCGTATCGGCCAGGAAGTGATCGTCGATTTTCTCGAAGGCGATCCGGACCGCCCCATCATCACCGGCTGCGTCTACAACCGCAAGAACATGCCGCCCTACAAGCTGCCCGACAATAAAGCCTGGAGCGGCATTAAGACGCGCAGTACCATTGGTGGCGCGGAAGGCAACTATAACGAACTGCGCTTCGTCGATACCAAGGACAGCGAACTGTACGTGATGCACGCGGAGAAAGATATGGAAATCACCGTGAATCACGACGTCAATGAGATTGTCGGTCACGACCGCACCTTGCAGGTGAAACACGATCGCATCGAACAGGTACAGGGCGACCATCACGACACCGTGAACGGCGAATCCCGTTGGGACATCGGCAAGGATCTGTCGGTAACCGTTGCCGGGGAGGTGAATGAGAAGGCCGGCAAGAACTTCGTTCTCGAAGCCGCCGGCGATATTCACCTCAAGGCCGGAGGGCGCATCATTCTGGAGGCCGCCCAGGGCGTCCGCTTCCTCGGCACTGGCGCGTTCATTGACATCACCGACATCGTGGTTGTGCAGGGCCGCCAGATTCTGATGAACTGCGGCCAGCCGCAACCCTCCGGAGCTCTAAGCGCGCAGCCCCTGGCGCCTAACATGCCGACGTATCAGCCGGTGCAGGCGGCGTTCGTTTCCAGTGGATCAACCACGCAATTTCCCAGCGCGGTTCCCGCTGCATCGCCCAGCGCCGAGCCTCTATCCTCCGTGGGTGGTAGCGCGGGCGCCGCTTCCAGCATGCCTACGCCGCTGGCCTCGAATCCGTATGTGTCGGGCTATGCGGACGATTCAGCCGACGGTCCCGATGACGAGACAGACGACGATTCGCCCGAACTGGACGACAGTTCTCTGCCAGGGCCGGGCGGAACGGGCGATCCTGACGTATTCGATTAATCTCCGACCAGCACGTCCGGGCTGCCGTCGATCATGTAGCCCGGTCCGCCGCAGTGCTCGTCCTTGTCGCCCAGTCGGTGCGTATGCAGATTGTTGAAGATCACGGATTGGCTGCCTTGAACCGCTTCCCACGTGTTGGCTCCGCAGCAATGGGAGTGCACGCCGGTATCGGTGACCCGAACGGCTGCCTTTCCGTTGACGAAAATATCCGGCGATCCGGTTTCCGCTGGGCCGGTGCAGGCGTGCTTGCAGCAAGGCTGATTGTGGCTGTCGGCCGGAACGTAGGACCGGTCCCCGACTCTCGTTTGCGGCTGCATTGGCTCAAGCTTAACCCAACAGTCTCCAGCGCGCCAGCCCGTTTTTCCGGAAAACTTCAAGGAGGCAAATCCGTTCCATTCCACGCGTACCTTTTATATGGCCTACGGCTATTGGTAAGGAGAGAGGATGTATTCGCGCACCCTGATCGTATTTAACGCGCAGTGGCATAACATCCGGCCGGGTGAGTGGACCAGGCCGCTTCCCAAATGCGAGCCGCTGGCAACGATCATGATTGACCTGGACCAGGGCTACTGGGTCGCGCGGAACAACTGGAAGGCAACCAGGTCGTTTCTCGGCTGTGTCACCGGCGGCGCAAGCGTCGAAAGCACCGGCGTCGATGTCCTTATCGATCACGGCAACCACGTCATGGGGCCGCTGCGCCTGAACGCGTACTTTGCCAACGGTGCCCCTCGCCGGGAAGGGGCGGCGTTCCACGGAACAAATCCGCTGAACGACCAGGCGTACGCGCAGCGGACCCAGTGGTGGCGTTATGACGACCCCAGCTTGATGGGTCCCTTCGATCGCATGGCCGAAATGCTGGATCGCGCCTTCCGCTCGCCCACTCTGCGGTCGTCGATCCGGTCGCAATTCGGCGGCGTGATTTCACCGGAAGTGTTGTTGCCCATCGCCGGCACATTTCTGGTCATGTTTGGCGCGGAATTTGTGGGCGGAGCGGTGGCCGTCATCACCATTGCCAGAATCATGGGTATCAGCCAATTGCTTTGCGACTATTATTTTTACGAACCTCGCGGGTCCGCTTTGCACCGGATTTGCATGGGCGCGGCGACGCCCGGCGATCTGGACTACGGAGCGAAGCTGATTGAGGAAATCCTCGTTCAATTGATCACCGATATTTGCATGGCGGTGGGTATCCACGCCATCGGCGCCGCTGCCAAGCGTTTGTTTTCCACCCTGATGGAACTCGCCCCGGAGCAGATGCGCCAGAAGCTGCTGGCCAATAAAAACGCCGCCGCCGCCTATATTCGGGGGAAGGGCTACGCGCGAAGAGATCTGCTGAAAGATCCCCAGGGAACCCCATTGGAACATGCCGCCGTGGAAATGTACGAGAAAACCTCCGAGCAGCATTGTGAGGTTCTGGTCACCCGTGAGCCAGACTCGCGGCGCGCGGCCTGGGTCAACAGCCATGTGTACACTCGAGGAAAACCACCCTGGCTGAAAGCAAGTTCGGGGGACGGCTGGCACGGCCTGGTATGCCTCACCGAGAAAGAACTCGGCGGTAACCTGAAGCCCGCGGGCACCTTTGATATGGGCAATCTGCGAGGGGCAAGCGCCGAGGCCGATCATGCTATTTCCCAGAAAAGAATCGTCCGTAAGTTCGAAATGCCCACCGACGGCCGCCCGATCAACGCGCCCGACGGCAGCTATAAAGTCGATTACCATTACACCGGTAAGAACAACATCGATCTCCGCGGCCATTATCTGGTGGAAGTGGAACCGGGGAAGTACATGGTGGTGGATAGTATGGGCAACCCCTATGCCTCCGATCTCGATCTGGCCACCCGCCAGCGTCCAGGGATGAAACAGGCCGGCGATCATCTGCAGGATCGCTATCAGTCGGATACCAAAATCGGCGGCGCGGAGGACGATTTCCTGCTCGAATATGAAATGAATCGCCGGTATCACGAGGCCGGCGGTAGTGCCATGCACAATCCAACCCTGCACGGCGGCGGCGGAGCCACAGTCGCCTACACCCGCAACAACAAGGCTGCGGGTATCACCAAGTATTGGAAGCCCAAGGATGCGGCTGGGAACTGGAAGAAGGAGCGTCTGGTCATCTTTATTCCCGAATGGCTGAACGGCCGCATTCAGTCAAAAATGTACATTCTCGAGTCCTGGGCGGACTTTAAGGCCTTCTCCGAGGCAAACGGCTTGGAATTCCCGTTCTAGCCCTGGTGTCAGACAGCATGCGGCGTTTCGAGCCTGTTTCCCGCGTCTCTCATTGGGAGGGCAGAATGCGCAGGATCATCATGGTGGCCGCGATAATGGTGACGGCTGCCTCCGGGCAGGAGAAGAAGCGGATCGCCGTCATGGACTTCGACTGTGCCGCAATTCAGGCGTCGGCGGACGCTGCCCTCGGCGCCAATGTCGATGTCGGCAAGAGCATCGCCAACCTGCTGGTAGACCGACTGGTCACCGGAGGCGCTTATTCGGTCATAGACCGAAAAGCCCTGGATAAAATCATCGCCGAGCAAAACCTCTCGAACAGCGACCGCGCCGATTCATCGAGCGCCGCCCGCGTCGGCAAGTTGATGTCGGTCAGCGCCATTGTCGTCGGCACGATTTCGCAGTTTGGCATTGAAGACAAAAATTCCACCGTCGGCGGATCCCAGGCGGGTAGCGTCGCCGGACGCTTTGGCGTCGGCGGTGCCGGCAGAAAACAGTCCAAGGCAGCGGTTCAAATCAGCGCGCGCATCGTGAATGTGGAGACGGGCGAGATCCTCTCGGTGGTGCAAGGCCGCGGCGAAGCCTCGCGTTCCAGCGCCACGGTGGCTGGCTCAGGCGGGGGAACGAACGATCTGGGTGGCGGCCCCATCGACATGGGCAGTACAAATTTTGCCAACACGATTCTGGGAGAAGCCGTGAATAAAGCGGTGACGGCCCTGGCCGGGCAGTTGAATCAAAGCGCGGCGAAACTGCCGGTAACGGCTGTGAGGATCGAAGGATTGGTGGCTGACGTCAGCGGGGCCACCCTGATTCTGAACATCGGCTCGAGGGCCGGAGTCCACGTTGGCGATCGATTGCAGGTGGCCCGAGCGGGTCGGGAAATCAAAGATCCGGCCACCGGGAATGTTCTGCGCCGCACCGATGCGCCAGTCGGCGAAGTCATCGTGTCCGAGGTCGAGGAAGGATCGTCCTCGGGTACATTCTCCGGTCCCGTCCCGCCCATCGTGGGCGACCTTGTTAAAAAATGATCGACGGCACGGGGGAGAAAGTGGTGCGCACGGACCGACTCGAACGGCCGACCTTTTGGCTTGAAGCCAGGGAGTAACGTACTCGTCGTTGCGGAAGGTCTTTTTCGCCCGGATAGTGCTCGCCGCAGTGCAGACCGGGCAACCTGCTATGGACGGAGAGAGCGACGCATTGCAAAGAAACCACCGAGGAAGAGTCCAACTCCAAACAACGTGGCGATTCCTATGTGCGGTGCCGCTTGCACCGCTCCGCTCCCGCGCAGGACGATGGCGCGACACAAGGCTACCAGATAGGTTGCTGGGAGAAGGCTCCCGACCAGGTTGATCGGATAGGCGAGGAACTCGCGCGGCCAAATGAATCCGGAGAGCATCACAGACGGAAGGAAAACAACCTGGGTCAGTTGCAGAACCTGCACCTGGCTCTTCGCTTTGGAAGCGATCAGAAGCCCAAATCCGATCGGTGAAAGAACCAGCAGCGGCACAATGGCAGCAAGGAGGAAAGCGCTTCCTTCAATCCGGATTCTGAACAAGCAGCGCATGAGAAGAATCAAGGACGCGGATTCCAAAAGGCCCACGCATCCGATCACAATGCACTTACCCGCAATGATGGCATTAGCCCCGATCGGCGTTGTCACCAGTTGCTCTAACGTTCCACGTTCGCGCTCCGTTGTCAGCGATAGGGCCATTAATAGCGTGGTGACCATCTGTACCAGGATCGCCACTAATCCTGGGATCAAATACGATGCCGTCCGTCCTTCCGGGTTAAACAAGACGTTCGCCTCAATCTCGGGTGCGGGAATGGAGGCAATACCAATGGAATTGTCCTTCGGCACATCGCCGCTCAGGGTCTCGATCCCGGCTAAAACATAGCTGGCCGTCAGTACATCGGATCCGTCCAGCCACACGCGCAACGCCGTCCGCCTTCGTTGCAGGAGGTTGGACGAATAGTCGGCGGGAATCTCAATCGCAGCGCGAATCGATCCGGCCCGAAGCGCCGATTCAATCTGGCTGCGTGACCCTTCGGTAATCTTGATGGCGAGTAAAGGAGAGGAAGCGAAGCGTTCCGCCAGCAGGCGCCCAGGCTCGTGCGTGTCACGATTGATGAGCGCCGCAGGCAACTGCCGCACTCGCGTGTCGAACGCGTATCCGTAAAGAATCAACTGGATTGCCGGCACCGCAAAGGTAATCGCAAGGGTCAGGCGGTCATGCACGAGATGCCGGAACTCTTTGCCAGCTACAATGAGTGCGCGCCGCATCATGCGGGTTTGCCTGACCGGACCATCGCCCCCAGGGCAGCGCTTAACGTCACGTCATTCCCGCCACTTCTTTCACGGAAAGACGCTTTCAGATGGCGCGGCGTAGAGGAAAACAGCAGTTCTCCGCTTTGCAGATAACCGATCCGGTGGCAGCGGTCCGCCTCGTCCAGATGATGCGTCGCCATGAGGATCGCGGTCCCGGTCCGCGCAATCCCGGCAATAATCTCCCAAGTAGAAACGCGCGCGACCGGATCGATCCCGGCAGTCGGCTCATCCATGATCAGAATCCCGGGCTTGTGACAAATCGCAGAAGCGAGGGCGAGACGGTGCTTCCAGCCGTAGGACAACTCATTGCTGCGCCGCCGCCGCATCGCGGTCAAATCAAGTAACCTCAGCGACTCCGTAACGGCTGCCGCCAGCGCGGCTCCCCTTAGCCCGTGACAACGGGCGTAGAACGCGATGTTTTCCTCCACCAGCAGATCTTCATACAAGCCGAATTTTTGTGCGACGTATCCGGTGGAGCCATGCAAAACGAACTGGCCGCTGGTTGCCCGCACACCGCCGGCCAGGATCCGAAGTAACGTGGATTTCCCAGAGCCGTTCGAGCCGAGGAGTCCGTAGATCTCGCCTCGCGCCACGTCGAGGCTCACCTGGCGCAATGCAGGATGTTCACCGAAAGACTTCGTCAGATCGCGAGCCGAAATTCCCGGACAGATCATGGAAGTTCGAATGCCACGGTGGCGCCGCCTCTCAAAGGTTCGGCGGACACGATTCGCACGCGCACGACAGGCCCCTCGGCCACGCGCAGGTTGTCCCGCGCAATCACCGGAATCCTCCGCAAGAATGTCGACTCGATCCACCCCTCAATCGCCGCGCCGCTGCCTTCCAACCGTCCTTTCAGAGCCAGGCCTGGATGCAGCCGCTTCCATTCCCCTGCGGTCACTCCAACGTCAACCAAATAGTTTTTCGTGGAAATCAGGACGGCAACTGGTTGCCCTGGCTGAATTTTGTCTCCTGCATGAATATCCATGATGTCCACCAAAGCCTCATCGGGAGCGCGCGTCACGGTCTCCTCGATCAACTTTTCCACGCCCTGGATGGCTCTGGCGATCTCCGCATGATAAGCGCGTGCATTCTCAGGATTCGCTTCACGTGCGAATAGCTGCCCAAGGTCACGGCGTACACGCATCCGCTCCACCTCGGCCTTGCGAAGCCGGACGCCGGACGCCTCGCGGGCAGCCCCCTGCGCCTTGTCAAAGGACGTCAAGGCTTCCGCATATTCGCGATCCGCCCTCCCTGTTTCTGGATGAAGATCGTACATAAGCTGGCGCACCTGGTTTGGAAGTTGCGCCATCGCGTTTGCGCCCCTCAGGCCTGATTCAGCCGCCTGAGCCGCCTTCCGCAGACCCTTAAGCCGGTCTTCCAGTTCCTTCGCCTCAAGTCGCAGCAACAGCTGTCCGGCTTCAAGGTGGTCCCCACTTTTGACGTGGACCTCGCCGACGGTTCCTCCAACTCGCCCACGAACGATCGTCAGAACGGGGTGCACAAAACCCGTCTTTACCACCGGCCCGCGCACGTCGGCGCGCATCCGGAAGGAAGACCAGACAAGCGCCACGATCGCCACGGCAAGCGCGACGCCAAAAAATTTGTATCGCCAGGAGCTTCTCATGGGTTCCGTTTTCGGAGAGCGAGCCGATTGAATCCTAACACGTCATCGGATATTCGCTCAAGGATCGAAGGCGTTGTCAACGCCATTGTGTTCGCAGGTTTCAGCATGCTAACATTGCCGTCACTGCAGGGAGTCAAACAAGCACGATGGCATATTTCAATTCACTTCGCGTAAGTCTGCTCTTTGCCGGTGGCGCGGTTGTGGCGCATGCGTCAGGCAGTCTCCCCCTCTCCTTTGAGCCGAATCAAGGGCAGGGAGCGCGCGCTTCGCAATACCTGGCGCGCGGGGCTGGATACACGGTCGGCGTGCGCCGCGATGGAGCCGCCATCAGCGTGCGCGGTCGCGACGGAAAGGGCGAGTCGACCGTGCTGCGCCTCGTCGGCGTGTCCGGGGCATCCCGGCTCATGGCCAAGGATCCGTTGGCCGGCAAAGTGAATTACTTCATTGGGTCCGATCCCAAGCGCTGGCATACGGATCTCCCCACCTTTGCCCGAGTTGAGAACCAGGGCGCGTACCCAGGCATTGACATAAACTATTACGGAACGGAGGGACGGCTGGAGTTCGACTTCCGCGTGCACCCAGGTGGTGATTCGTCCCGGATCGTGATGAAGTTCGAAGGCCTCGCCGGTCCGCGGCTGGATTCCAATGGCGATTTATTGGTCGGAGCGCTGCGGCAACATAAACCTGTTGCCTACCAGACAGTGCGAGGGTCGGAACGTGCCGCGGTTCCCTGCTACTACGTCTTGCGGGCAAGTGGGGAAGTGGCCCTCTCCGTTGGCGCTTATGACCATCGCCTCCCGCTGATTATCGATCCCGTCGTCAGCTACTCCACCTACATCGGGGGGGCCCTGAACGACAGCGTAACCAGCATCAAAACGGATGCGAGCGGGAACGTCTACATCGCCGGGTTTACCTCTTCCGCCAATTTCCCAGTCCGGGGCGCAGTGCAGGCCGCTTATGCTGGAACCAATTCTCCGCTGCTACAGGGGCAGTTCGGCGACGCCTTCGTAGCCAAGCTCAATCCGTCCGGTACGGCTTTGCTGTACGCCACCTATCTGGGCGGCAGTGGAGACGATTTTGCGACCGCTCTGGCAATCGATGCCAGCGGCAACGCTTACGTGGTTGGTGCCACCCAATCATCGAACTTTCCTGTGTCGACGGGAGCGTTTCAGAAGACTTATCTCGGGTTTACAGCTGCCGATAATAACGGATTCTACAACCCCGGAGACGGCTTTGTCGTAAAGCTCAACCCCAGCGGCAACGCCCTCCTGTACTCCACGTATTTAGGCGGCACCCTCAATGACCTGCCGATGGGAGTGGCCGTCGATTCGGCGGGCGATGCGATCGTTGTCGGAGCTACGGAGTCCACCGACTTCCCCACCACGGCCTCGGCAATCGCACGGCAATACCGAGGCAATGGAAACGTCGGCTCGGCAGTGGCCGGGGACGGATTCGTCACCATTCTGAATCCGACCGGAACCGCCCTCACGTATTCCACCTTCCTCGGCGGCCGCGGTCACGATGCCGCGCGCGGCGTCGCGGTGGACGCGCAGAACAACATCTATATTTGCGGCATGACGAGTTCGGGCGACTTCCCGACGACGACCGGAGCGCTCTTGACAACCTATCTTGGCAACGAGAACACGCAGGACTATAACAATCCAGTCGGGCATGGCTTCGTGTCCAAACTGAGTTCGCAGGGTGCGCTGGTGTACAGCACATTCCTCGGCGGCTCCTTGCGGGACGGGGCCGCTGCGATCGCGGTTGACGGCACGGGAGCAGCCTACGTCACGGGGAGCACTGCCTCAACTGATTTTCCGACCACTGCCGGCGCGGTTCAAAAAAGCTACCAGGGACGAGGGACGGTCGGATCGTTTGGCGATATCACGTTCGGCGATGCATTTGCTGTCAAGTTGAACCCGGCTGGAAGCGCGCTGATCTATTCCACCTATCTGGGCGGCTCCGGAGATGATGCGGGAACCGACATAGCGGTGGACGCCTCTGGAAACGCATACCTCACCGGGTTTACGATCTCTAACGATTTTCCAGTGACTTCCGATGCACTTCAGCCAAAGAATGCTGGGTTCGGAGGGCAAGGTCTTGCCGCAAATCCGTCTCAGGGTTTCGACACCGAGCGAGTCCGGAATACCGGGGATGCTTTTCTGGTGAAGCTCTCCGCCTCGGGCAGTTTGACCTATTCGAGTTTCTTCGGAGGAAGCAAGGACGATGCCGGACTGGCGATTGCCGTGGACGCCGCTGGCAACCCCTACGTTGCGGGCAACACACTCTCAGTTGGCCTAGCGGCATCAACCGGTGCCGTGCAGCCTTCCTTTGGCGGGATGGGCTCACAGTGGCCCCGTGGGGACGGCTTTGTGGTGAAATTCGATTTCGGTGGAAAGGTGATGGCTGTGCCCGCCGCAGTAAGTGCGGTTGCAGGATTTCCAAGCTCAGGGAGCGCGGGCGCGACTCTCACTCCGGCCTTCACCGTCCAAGTCGTCGATAGTCAGGGAACGTCGATCGCTGGCGTAACCGTGGCGTTCCAGGCGACCGGCGCGACGTTAAATCCGGCATCGGCGGTGACCGACGCTCAGGGCCACGCTTCCACGGTGGTGACGTTAGGTTCCAGTGCGGGTACTGCGACGGTTACGGCCACGGTTGCTGGACTTCAGCCTGTCACGGCAAATATTACCATCACCGCAGCCACAACCGGCGCGGCGATCAAGTCTGTGAACATCTCGGGATCCCCGGCGTCATCCGGTATTACGCAGAACGCATGGGTAGAGATTAAGGGAACCAACATCGTCCCGGCCAATACTCCGGCGGCCGGAGTTATCTGGAGCACTGCTCCCGAGTTCCAGCAGGGCAAAATGCCAACCCAAATTGGCAGCGTCAGCGTCACGATCAACGGAAAAGCAGCCTATGTTTATTACTATTGCAGCGCGGCGACCAGCACCGTTTGCGCTAGCGATCAGGTCAATGTTCTTTCCCCGCTCGACTCGACCCTCGGAGATGTCCAGATCGTCGTCACGAGTGGAGGTGTCTCGAGCGCGCCGGCCACCGCCACGATGCGCGCGGGCGTTCCGTCGTTCTTCCTGTTCAGCGCGCCCTATGTGGTCGCGACTCACGCGAACGGGTCCCTGCTGGGTCCCGCAACCCTGTATCCCGGCTATTCGACGCCAGCGGCGAAGAATGAGCCGATCGTTATCTATGGGACGGGCTTCGGTCTGCCTTCCGCGGCGCTGACCGCGGGCTCTTCGACGCAAGGCGGTTCGCTGCCGGTTCTACCCGTCTGCCAGATCGGCACGGACAACGCACCTGTCGCGTTCGCTGGACTCATCGGGCCCGGTCTGTTCCAGTTGAACCTGACCGTGCCAAATACGCCCGCCACGACGGGCGACCGTTCCATCAACTGCAGCTACAACGGCGCAAGCACGCCTGTTGCGGATCTGATCACCATTCAATAGCCGGTCCGAACCGTACGTTTGCATTGAGGCTGCGCCGACGAACTCTCTCTAGCGCAAGTCGAAGGAGTGCCATTACAGGCCAGTTATTCCGCAGTATCGCCTCTTGAAAACCGCCCAACGAGCCGGTGAACGTTGAAACCTCTCCCTGCAAGAGTACAAGGAACCTTTGGTCGAGGAGATGTCCTTCCGAAAACCCTCTTCTTTGAAGTCGAGTTACCGGTCGCGCGAAAGCGATTTCGCGTTCCGCAAATGCATGAGAACGGCTCCTCGTTCAGAAACGCAGCACCGCACCCGCCGTGAATCCCAGGGACACCGTGGCGGCCGACAGAACAGCTAACCTGCCGTCGTGAGCAAGAGTCTGGACCGCCGCCAGATTCAGCAGATCCTCCTTGCCCCAGCTCCGATAGTTTTCTCGCTCAAAAATACCGACTCCAAAGGACTGATCGCTAAGCCACAACTGAGCGACGCGTCCGTCGAAGGCTGCGCGGAGGATCGCGGACGGATCCGTGGAGTATCGCGCCGGTGCCGTTCCTTCGCGGGCCATTAGGCAGGCATCGAGTTCGCGTTTATCTCTCTCCGCCCGGAGGAGAAGGTAGGCTTTCCTCAGAATCTCGGCTTTGTCCCGATCGAAATCCAGGCTGCCTGAAATGCTCTCCTTGACCAAGCCAGGGTAGGCGCTCACGCTGCGGTACATCGCCGAATCCTCATCGACCCCGCACAGAACCAGGGGAGCGCCGGCAAGAACGGCGTGCAGGCCACGATCGACGCACTTGTAATAATCGGCGAGGTGCGCGTGGCGCTTCTCACGCTCCGATCCGGTGCCGAAGCGCATCCGGCGCATGGAGCCGACGGAAGGTCCGACCGCCGAACGGTTCTCCAGATCGTGATCCGGCGGCTCCAAGTCGAGCGCCTCCGCCAAGGTGGCCGGGACAGCCTCGGGCAGTTTCACGACCGCCGCCGACTGCCCCGCGCACCGCAGCAGCGATACATGAGTTTTCGAAATCGCCAGGACGTGGAACACCGCGGGGCGGTAGAGCTCGGGAATTAGCGGCCGGATGAAGAAGCTCCCTGCGACCCTGACGGACTCCTCCTCCTCATCCGCAATCAGGAAAGAGCGAAAGATGGTAGGGGAGCGGAAGATGACGCGGCTCCAGTGGGACCTCGCGGCTAATTCGCTGTCTCCGGCGAGCGCTTCAAGGGGCCGTAGCAGGCGGGCAACATCCTCGCACTGCATATTCTCTTCCTGAAAACGTCGCGCCAGATCGTCGATCGCCGCTTTCAATCGTACGGCCGGCGCAACCCTGCGATTGCCGGAGCGGAACGGTGGAAGCAGGATCGTGATGCAGGGGCCGTGCGAGCGCGCAAGCTCCAGAGCATTCTCTGGACAAAGTAAATCGGTGGTTGATGGATGGGCTATGGTCATTTTGTATTGCCCTCTGTCTCTGTGCATGTGCACGTGCGGTTCCAGCCGGTGGAACATGGACTGCCGCCTATGTACAGGAGCCTCTTCAAGAGAAAGGAGTGGTCCATGCCTGCCAAACAGTTTCAGTTTCACGCTAATGCGGGCCAGAGCATTCTGCGCGGCGCCCGCGTTTTAGCCGACGCCGTGCGCGTAACACTTGGGCCAAAATCGAAATGTGTGCTGATTGAGAGGAAATTCGGCGACCGATTGTCTGCGACGTTGAGGTCACCATAACCAAGGAAGTCGAGTAGAAAGACCCGGTGGAAAACTTGGGAGCGCGCAGATGGTGTGGGAGGCAGCGGAGCGCACTGGAGACGCGGTAGGGGATGGGACCACGACGGCGACGTTACTGGCCCACGCCATTCTTTGCAAGGCAACTCGCAACGTCGCCGCGGGGGCTTACGCGATCGATTTGAAGCGCGGCCCGTCGCGGGGATTGAAGGCCGCGATCGAGTCTTTACGTGTGCTCTCGCGCCCCGCTAAAACTAAGCGTGAAAAAGCTCAAGTGGCGACAATTTCCGCGCATAGTGACCCAAAAGTTGGGGAGTCGGTGGCGGAGACGGTGGATCAAGTTTGCTCCGATGGCGCCATCACCGTGGAGGAATCAAAACGACGGAAACGGCGCTGGACATTGCGGAGGGTATACAGTTCGATCGAGGCTACACCTCGCCGTACTGACTGATCGTGCTGATGCATCAAAAGAAAATCGGCGACGTGAAAGATCTGCTGCTACTGCTCGAAGAAGTGGTGCGGATTGGCAAGCCGCTGCTGATGATCGCGGGAGATTTGGGGGCGGAAGGCTCGCCAATCTCACCGGAGGTGTCGCGGTGATCCGCGTCGGCGCGCCGTCCGAGTCCGAGGCGAAGAAGCGGAAGGAAGCGTTTGAGGATGCCATCGCCGCCGGGAAGGCCGCGATCGCCGACGGCGTTATGCCCGGCGGCGGGCTGGCGTTGCTTCGTGCTATCGAAGCGGTGGACGCGGAGGAGGCAGAGGCTCACGAAGACTAGAAAACCGGTCTCCGCATCCTCAAAAGAGCGTTGGAAACTCCTACGCGGCAGATAGCAGAGAATTCGGCTCTCGACGGAGGGGTTGTGGTTGACCGCACGCGACCGGGCAAGGGAAACTTCGGCCTGGACGCGTCGAGCGGAAGGTTCGTGGATTTGATGGAGCGGACTGCGTTGGACAATGCAGTTTCGGTTGCTGTTAACGGAGGCGACACTCACACCGAAGAGCGCGAGAAGAAATCGGAGCGCGCCTCCGTTCCGGAGATGGCTGAGTTAGCGTCTCTCCTACGCGGCGTCGCCTCGCCGCTCACGAATAATGCTCCGAATTAACTCTTCGGCAATCCGCAAGATGGAGCTTTGACGACCGCTTCCTGCACTCCCTTGGACAGACACTGGGCGACGGAATGGGAACATCGCGGAACGAAAGGAAGGGATAGATTCGCTCGCAAATTTACGAAACGAACCCAAGAGGCCCTTTGTTTGCAACAAAGCAATCCCAAAACGAACCCCGGAAAGGATCTGCAGACAAAGTCCTTAAGCGCAGTTGGCCGGCGCAACACGCTACCCTGCCCTGCTAGGCCCGGACGTCGGATGGAGGAACCATGAGTTCACAACAACTTCCCGGACGAACCAAGGTGCGCGCAGAAGACTTCGGCCCAGGAGCCCAATCACCCACGAAGGCATATAGTGGCTGAGACTCATGATTCTGGATGGTTTCCGCTTAGCAAGCGTTCGCCGATAACTCTCGAGCTGCCGCTGTCCGTACAAGCCGTTGGCCGCGACAATGCTCTTTGCCGCCAGTAATCCGGATTCGACGGCCGGCCAGATTCCTTCACCACTTTGCGGACATGCCAAGCCAGCCGCATCGCCAATCAGAAGGACGGCGTCGGAAATGACAGCTCGTGTCGATGTTCCGTGGAGCAGGTACGCATGGCCGTGCAGCGAGGGCAGCGGAAACGAGATTCTGCCGGCCGATTTCAGGAACGCTATAAACTCCACGACGTGAGCCGAAAGCCGGTGCGGGTCCGCCCTTCCCAGGCCCACATTGAGATAGTTCCCTTTGCGGACGCACCACCCGTAGCCCTTCATGTCGGCACAAAAGTACAACTCGGGCATATCGCTGCGAACTCGACAGCCGGCCACCTGCTCAGCGTCCATTTCAAACTCTGTCTCCTGCGCGACAACGGGTGTCTCGTGGGGGGCTTTGGCCCCCGTCAACCGCGCCACCGGACAGAAATGGCCGCCTGCTCCCACCAGGAGACGAGCCTGCACTCGGTCGTTGACAATCCATCCGTTCAAGGAACGCTCAAGGTTGTTCAACGTAACCCCTAGACACAGCCGTGCTCCCGAGCGTCTGATCAGGTAGTCGTCGAACTCACGGCGGCGGATTCCGAAGCTCACCGGCGTACCGTAGCTGATTTCCACAGTGAGCCCGCCGATGCTTCCCACCCGGAAGCCCGTGATCCGTTGGAGCAGACGATCCCGGCTGTATTCGGCGGGATCGATCTCTAACGCCGTAAAGACGCCGGGTGTGATCCAGCCGCCGCAAACTTTATCGCGCGGAAAGACCTGCTGATCGAGGATGACCACATCCACACCGGAATGCCTCAGCCCCCATGCGCAAGACGAGCCAGCCGGTCCTCCTCCGACGATCAGGACGTCGCATGAGTCCATAGCGTGACCGCTCCGGGCTGGTGGATATCTTGGTAAAGTGGGGCGCGCGTCCAGGAAGTCGGCGCACTCCTTGCGCCCGCGAAGGTGATTTGAAAGAGTTGCAGCGTGCCAGCCCGGAAGCCGGCGATCGAGCCCGCGAGGTATAAGCGCCAGGCACGCTGGAACCAGTCGCCGTACATGGCAGAGACCTGGTCACTGGAGGCTTCAAATCGTTCCAGCCAATGTTCAACGGTCTTGGCGTAATGTATGCGAAGGTTCTCTACATCCGACACCGCGTATTCGTAGGGCTCGAGAACATTCATCGCCTCCGCCAGTGTGGGAGCGTACGCGCCCGGGAAAATGCGCTTTCGAATCCAACGGCTGAAGTCGCTCTTATAACTTCTGCCAATGAAGTGCAGAAGCCCGCGTCCACGGTGGCCGATGCAGCGATGAATCACCTCGCCGAATTCCGCAAAATGGTGTATGCCCACGTGTTCCAGCATGCCCACCGAGACGAAGGCGTCGAATTGCCCCGACACGTTGCGATAGTCGTCTTCGATGAACTCGACCTGCCCCCTGAGTCCCTCCTGGACGGCCCGGCGGCGGGCGTGGAGAATCTGCTCATGCGAGATATTGAAAGCCTTGACAGAGACCTTGTAATGCCGCGCCATGTGGAGCGCGAGAGCGCCCCACCCGCAACCAGATTCGACCACCGTCTCCCCCGGCACAAGCTCCAGCTTGCGGCAGACATAGTCGAGCTTGGCTTCCTGCGCCGTCTCGAGCGATGCGGCAGGCGTTGGAAAATACGCGCACGTATACACGAGCTGGGCATCGAGCCAGAGTTTGTAAAACTCATTGCCCAAGTCGTAATGCGAGTGGATATTATGGCGTGAGCCGCTCGGCGTGTTGTCCTGCAACCAATTCATCCAGGCCGAGGTCAAGCACTGGTAACGGCTGCGCTCCGCCCGGCCGCTGGGCGAGGAGTCATAAACCGCCTCCAGGGCTCCCACGAGATCGCCCTGGACCTGAATCCGACCCTCCGCATAAGCCTCGCCGAATGCCATCTCCGGATCGGCGATCAGCTCTGCCAGCGTCCACCGGTCCCGGATCACTACCGTGGCAATGGGAGAAATACCCGGCGGAGAAGCCTCCGCGCCGTTTGGAAACGTGAATCGCAGGGGTGCTGGGCCAATGACTTTGAAGATCTGCTGCAGGAACCAACTTTCCACTCGATGCGGCCCTCGCTCGAAATGGAGGTTGTGAAGCTCAACACCCGGATGGCCCATATTTGCGACCCTCCTCCGGTAACGAGCATGCACGTGAACGGCCAACCCGCTCCGCATACCCTCGTATGCAACTCAGGACCCAACCACGCCGCGCCGTCTGTCTCCACTCTGGCCATGAAGTTGCACATGATTGAGGCGCAGGATATGTTTCAAGCGAGGATGTATGTTCACCCTGACCATCGACGCATTCGCCGCCGCCGGCGCCATCCCGGGCGCCCTCCAATGGAGGGCGGCAATATCTCGCCAGCGTTGGCTTGGGCCGGGGAGCCTGTGGAAACGCAGAGCTTTGCTCCCATCATGGATGACTGGGATGCCCTGGCGGGGGCCTGGCATCAGCTCGGGGTCGCGGAACATACGGGCCGATTTGAGCGAATTTGATCCTCAGATGGAATGCCGCTTGTTTTCTCGACCAGGCGACAGCTCCAGCACGCAAAGGAGACTCCATGACATTCGGAAGCCGGTTTAAGGAAGTTAGTATCCACCTCGTGGAAAATGAGCCGATGTTCGTCTGTACGGTCCGGTACGGAGGATTCCCGTGGAAATCGACAGCATTCCGATTGAAAACGAGCCCTGAAGTTTCTCACGGTCCGGACCCGCAATCGCGGCCGTTTAGCACGACCCAAGACCGCTTTGGCGCCAGTTCGCAAAAGAGGCTTGGCGAGGATTGAGGTGGCTGAATGGCGGAAGACGCGCCACGCTGGTGCCTGAATTGCACCTGTTTCGCTCAAAGGAGAAGCGCTTCCCATGAAGGCTGTCATCGAGCACACCCATGTATCCGTTCCCGTAGGGCCGGTGAATTTGGCAGGGGACCTGAACGTACCTGCGTCGGCAAAAGGCTTTGTATTGTTCGCGCACGGCAGCGGGAGCAGCCGGCACAGCCCTAGAAACCGATATGTTGCCGAAGTTCTCAACCGGCACTCCCTGGGAACATTGCTCGTTGACTTGCTTACGGCTGAGGAAGAACAGGAGGACGAGATCACGGCGCAGATGCGCTTCGACATCGGCCTGCTTACGCGGCGTCTTGTGGGGGTTGTGGATTGGGCAGTGGACCAACCTCAGGTAAACGGTCACCAGATTGGCCTGTTTGGCGCAAGCACAGGCGCGGCGGCGGCGCTGCTGGCGGCAGGGCAGCGGCCGACAATCGTCAGGGCCGTCGTATCGCGCGGCGGACGGCCCGACTTGGCGAGTGCCGACGCTTCTCGCGTCCGCGCCCCGACGCTGTTGATTGTCGGTGGCAGGGACACGGCGGTGCTTCAAATGAATCGCGACGCGATGGCCTTGATGAAGTCCGAGACCAAACTTGAGATCGTTCCGGGTGCGACGCATCTTTTCGAGGAGCCGGGTGCACTCGGGGAGGTTGCGAGGTTGGCCGCAGACTGGTTCGCGGCTCGTCTCAAGTGACAGGAACTCCGCGCTGCCGCGAAAGGAGAATCGGCAATGACGCAGCTTCCGTTTTTCGATCGGGTTGAGGCAGGGCGACTGCTTGCTGCGGAACTTGCCCAGCATAAGCTGCCGACAAGGGTGATTGTGTTGGCGCTGCCCCGAGGCGGCGTTCCGGTTGGACGGGAGGTCGCCAGGGCTTTGCATGCACCACTCGATGTGGTAGTGGTGCGCAAACTGGGCGCCCCCTGGCAGCCGGAGCTCGCGATGGGCGCCATCGCGGGCGGTTCCACTCAAGTGCTTAACGAAGAACTGGTCGCGGAACTGCACGTTTCCGGGGGAGAAATCAACGCTGCGATCGCGAGGGAGAGGGCTGAGCTCGAACGCCGCGAACGGCTCTATCGCGGTGGCAGGCCCGCTCCGGACCTGCGTGGCCGGGTGGTGCTGCTTATCGATGACGGACTGGCCACAGGGGCGACCATGTTGGTCGCAGCCCGCTACGTGCGCGCCCTTAAGCCAGCAAAAGTCATCGTTGGCGCGCCGGTTGGGTCCGCACAAGCGTGCGCGCTCCTCAGGAAAGAAGTGGACGAACTTGTGTGTTTAGCCACTCCTCCGTCGTTCATGGCCGTGGGCGAGTGGTTTAGGGATTTCCGCCAGGTAAGCGACGCGGAAGTGCAGCGTTTGCTCGAACAGAACAGGCGCGAAGTGGAAGATCTGGAAGTAGCTCATAAACTTTGGCCGAGAGGAGTATGCCGTGAGTGATCAGGAGACAATGTCAGGCGGAAGGCAACTGCGGGGAGATACCAGATTCGAATCGTTTCATACGAAACGATGATCCCTCGTTGGCGCCAGGGAGAATCACGTCGGCGGTTGCAGTGAGCATGGGTACTTCCAGTGCTCAGGCACTGATTGACCACGGCCTGCGCATCGGACGGGAAAGCATCCCATTGGCCGATTCGTCCCCGATGATTTGCTCCTTGGCGGGATCCCAGCGAAGATCGCGGCCAAGGCGGAGGCTTATGTTACCAAGGTGAGCGATGGTGATCGAACGGTGCGCTTGTTCAATGGGAGCGGCGGTTTCCTGGCGCGAGATGACGCAGTCGATAAAGTTGCGGGCGTGGTTGTCGCTCCGGTAGAGGCGGATGTCGTTGTCTTTGGGCTGCCAGTCGAGCAGGGATTGCGGAGTCGCTTCGATGGCTCCGCGATTGACCCATACGGATCCATCCGATCCCTGGAACGTGACACCGCTGCGAAGGCGGCTGGAGACGATCATTTTCACTCCGCTCGCATAATGGGCTTCAAAGTAATAATCAACCGCCGTGTTCCAGATCTTCTCTTTGGCCCACTGGGCTTGGCCGTTGCGGATGGCAACGGGGCCCGTGAGCTCAGTGCCCATGCCCCATTGGGCGATGTCCGGATGGTGGCCTCCCCAGTCTGTGATCTGGCCGCCGGAATAATCAAGGCACCAGCGGAAATTGACATGGCAACGGCCGGGGGCATACGGAGATTCCGGAGCGGGGCCGAGCCACCGCTCATAGTTGAAGCCCTCGGGGACGGGTTCGGGATCCTGGCGGTCGCGGGTGTGGCCGAAGTCCGGAGTGCCGCCCGGGAGCCCGACAAGCACCGTTTCGAGCTTGCCGACACCGCCATTGCGCACGATCTCGCAGGCCTTGCGGAAACGTACGTCGGAGCGCTGCTGGCTGCCGCATTGGAAGACGCGACGGCTGGACGTGACGGCATTGACCATCGCGCGACCTTCAGAAATTGTCAGAGCAAGGGGCTTCTCGCCATAGATGTCCTTGCCTGCGCGCGCGGCTTGGATGACGGGAATGGAGTGCCAATGATCGGGAACCGCGACGAGCACGGCATCGATGTCCTTGCGTGCAAGCAGTTGACGGAAGTCCTCGTAGGCGGAGCATCCTTTATAGACGCCAGAGCGCCTGGCTTGGGCGTAGTGCCATTCGACGAGGACGCGCGCGGGTTCGCGTCCGGCAATCGCACCGTCCCAGTAGCCAGGCGATTCCTTGTTGAGATCGCAGACGGCCAGCACCTGCACTCGTTCGTCGGCGAGGAAATTCTTCATGTCGCCAGTGCCTTGGTTGCCCGTACCAATAACGCCCAGGGTGATGCGATTGGAAGGGGCGGGCCGATTTTGGGCATGTGACACTCCACCGACGGCGGCGAAGGCAGCGGTGGATTTGAGGAAATCGCGACGGCGCATAACCGGTCTTAGATCGTATCACAATCACCTTCGGTTTCTTCTCTCCGACGTCGTAAGATTGAAGCTACTTCCGTGCCGCCTCGCCAGGCGAGACCACAAGGCCCTTGCGAGGCGTGATTTCCCTGGCGGCATTGCGTCGAAACTCATTGCAAACGAATCGAACTAGCCGGTGGCTCGCCGCGAACAGGTCCGCATTTCGTCGAATCACAAGCCCGATTCATTCACAGAAGCCCCAAACCGCTCTCGGTCCGCCTCAGCAGCAAAAAGTTGGCTGCTCGCTTCTGTCGCTGGTCAAGAAACGGTGTTCAAGGAGATGACGGCGACGTTTCCCACTCAGGACCTGGGGCACGGGTTGCCGCCAAATGGGCATCAGGGCGTTGTTAGTTGAGCCGGCACAGGCTACTGGACGTTGATCGTCACTACGTTCGCCGTCACGCCGTCGACCGTGAGTACCACCGGAACCTCTCCAGCGCCGGCAAGGGCTCTTGGGACGTACACGTTTACCTGATCCAGGCCCGGATATTGCGATTGAGCCCCCGCGTAGGCCACGGTCGCGTTGACGCCGCCGATCTGCGCCGTCACGTTGCTGAGTGAACTGCGCCCCGCGATGCCGGTTCCGTAGAAGGCGACGACCAGAATGTCCGTTGCGGCGCCGAGAGGCATCGGCGTCGCGGTACAGGTGGGAGAACACTGAAACACCGGCACCGGAGTTTGCGTTCCGTTCGAGGAAGCGCGCACCGCAATTGCCGCCGCAACACCCGTGCCGGCGCCGTTTGCGGCATACAGCGCCGGCGCAACCGCTCCGACGAACGCCGCACTGGTGCTGCTTCCAATCGTGACCGTCGCCACACCGGGAGCGGTGCCTGGCGGAACAACGTAGTTGATGAGCTGGGAGCTGGCGTAATACAGGCTGGCCTGCCGCGACACGCTGGCGCTGTCTTGAACTTTGACGGTGATCCCACCGAGTATCGTTGGAAGCGTGGCTCCTGCCGGAGTCGCCGGCGTCGAAACAGGAAACTGGCCCCACGCGCTGGCAATGGACCCGGGTGCGATTCGATAACTCCCGTCCGCATTCGACAGATTCGCGACGTACGATCCCGAGGTGGTGTTGTTAGAGTTGGCGACACCCGTGCTGTTCACGACGACTACAGGTTGTTTCAGTTCGGATTCGAGCTGGGCCAGGGTTTCGCCCGCCGCCAGATACCACAGGTAATCGGTCGGATCGAGCGCATAATTCAACACGAGGTTTCCGGTGACGCTCCCTCCGTTCACGTTCTCCATCCGGATTCCAGAGCCCACTGAATTCGTCACGAAATTGTTTGCGATATTAATGTTCGGCATCGACGCCGTCTTGACCCAATTGAAATTCTCATCGTAGGCCACAACATTGATCGCTCCCGCGTAGCTCAACACGTTATAGCTTGGGATGCCGAAGCCGAGCGCGTTGTCCACGATATTGTTCCGGATGGTGATGTCGGAGGAAGGCCCGGTCTTGTAGTCGTAGGGCAGGCCTTCATCTTGTTCGACCAGGATGCCGCCGCCGTCGGTCGCCTCGAGCATGTTGTTCGAGATAGTGACATTGGCCACGCCCGCCGGATAAACGCCCCTCCCGAACGTTTGTTGATCGACGAGATTGCCGCTGATCAGGGTGCCGCTCCCACGCAAATTCGGATCGTTGATCGCGACGCCGAAGTTTTGCTTGACGGCAACAGCATGATCCAGGGTCAACGTAATCACCTCGCCATTCGTTCCCCTCTGCCCACTCACCGGGGGACTCTCGGCCGTGACGGTTGCTGTTCCGACGATCGCCGCCGTGGTGACATCGACGAAATCGAACACCTCGCCAACGGCGATCGGTGTGTTGTTGTGCCGGGTGACCTGCACGGTTGTGCCTGAGCTTGCGGCGCTGACGATCGCCGCCCACTGCCCATCGATCGCGATCGCGTCGTCGCACCCACGCTTCACAGTATTGTTGGTGATCACGTTGTTCGCGCCCGCCGCCGCTAGATGGATGCTGTCCGCGTTGGTCGAGATCATCCGGTCAGTTCCAGGACGCGGAGTCACCTGTACATGATCGACGGTGATAGACGATCCATAAGTAGTGAACACACCGATGAATCCGGACGCGTAGACCGAGACATTTTGGATCGTCAAGCCGGTGCTGTTGGACGCAAAAATCGTTCCGATTCCGGCGCGCAGTTCCAGCACCAGGGTGTCGCCGGGCTGGATGGTCGCAAGCTGCGTCGCCGTCGCCCACGGATCGTTTCCAGTGATCTGAATCGAGCTGTCGGTCACAGGTGCCGCTACGGGCATTCGTCCTGTGGTCCGCAATTCGATTCCGTTGCGGAAAATATAGGCAAAAAACCCGTCGTTGACGTAGCTCGAGGGTAGTGTCACCGCGTTCAGGTACGCAGGCAGCGGGTACTTCCCCAACTGCTTGATGCTGATCGTTCGCGCCGTCGGGTTCACGGAGGTGACCGTTGCCTGAGTAAAAGGCAACTGAAGGTAATCGATGGTAAAGTTCTTGAGCGTGAAATTCGTGGAATTGTCCACGTCAATCCCCATGATGTTGCCGTGGGCCAGGTACAAGTCGGAGTGTTGAAGGTCTACCGTGACGTTGTTGATTGCATCGAGATACACATGCTGGAACTGACTGGCCAGCGAGAGGAAGTAGTAGCTGCCCGGATCGGCGATGACCAGCGGGATGTTGTTCTTTGAGGCGTAGGCGACGCCGGCCTCAAACAGCGGCCCTGAATCGAGCGCCGGAACGTTCGGGGTCATGTTCTGCGCCGCAATGCCTTTGGCGACGAGATCATGGGAAAGATTGAGGCTCTGCCCAAGCGCGCCCAGTGCGGCCAGGAGCAGCGTTAGAAACGATCGCATCACGCATGCATTATAGCGGTCTTTTTCTCTCCGAAAAACCTTACGGTGGAGACACGGCAATCCGGTCCCGTCTAACGCAGAAATCGTGCGCTTGGGGTGTGATGTTCGAAACCATTTCAGAGACGCAGACCATCCAGGAGGATCGCGCTCGGTACACCTCCCTCCTGTCAACCGCGCCGATGGAAGCGAGAATTTCTTAAGGGCGCCGGGTTGAAGCGCCCTCTGATTGATAGAGCTTCGCTTAACCGATCAGAAAGTAGGTAGATCATCCTGTAATACGGCGTACTCTTCCATTTATTTCTTTGAACCTGCTTTGGCGGACTGCACAAAATCGAGTATCTCGATCGATCCATGTTTATAGGGCATGGGCAGGAATTTCATTCTAGAATGAAATACGCGGATTCAAAGCCTGCCGGGCGAGCGGGAGAGTTTTGCATCGAAACTCGTGCCTTCTGTCACACGGGCAAGCCCGGAGGACCCCGCGGAGGAGACGAAATCATGCTTAAACGGTCAAGACTGACCGCGACGGTAGCTGTTCTCGCAGCGATGCTTCTGGGTATCAGTGCCGACCGTCCGCCGGCAGACTGGGCGTTTTGGGGCGGTGATCCTGGAAATGCCCACTATTCGAAGCTGACAGACATCAATACGAAGAACGTTTCTCAGTTACGGCAGGCGTAGGAGGACGGGCGAGGCGGAGCTGAAGGAGTACGGCACGCGTCCCGGCATGTTCGAGAACACTCCGGTGGTGATTGATGAGGTGATGTATGTGACCACCCCATATAACAAGGTGGTCGCGCTCAATGCGGAGACCGGGAAGGTGCTGTGGAGTTACGATCCGAAATCGTACGTGGACGGGCAGCCTCCGAATGGAACCGGATACGTCCACCGGGGCATTGCGATTTGGCGCGATGGCGGCAACGCGATGCTGATCTACCTGAACACACGCTACCGGCTGATTTCGCTCGACGCCAAAACCGGCCAGCCTGTGAACACGTTCGGCGACAACGGCGTGGTCGATCTCAGCCAGGGACTGGTGTGGCCGACCAATAAGATGCACTACACCGAAACGTCGCCTCCTGTGGTGTACAAGGACCTGGTGATCGTGGGAAATGGCGTCGGCGACCGGTTGTCGTATAAGAACGATCCACCGGGCGATGTTCGCGCGTTCGATGCGCGCACCGGCAAGCGCGTGTGGAGCTTTCATACGATCCCGCAGGCGGGGGAATTCGGAAGCGACACATGGAAGAACGATTCCTGGAGATTCACCGGGCATACCAACGTGTGGGCGCCGTTCACGTTGGACGAACGCCGCGGGCTTCTTTATTTGCCAGTGAGCACGCCGAGCAACGATTTTTATGGCGGCAATCGTCCCGGCGATAATCTGTTTGGCGAGGCCTTGGTGTGTCTGGACGCGAATACCGGCGCGCGCAAGTGGCACTTCCAGATTGTCCATCACGGTTTGTGGGATTACGATCTTTCGTCGCCCCCGGTGCTGGCGACCCTCACGGTGAACGGAAAGCAAATCGACGCGGTCGTCCAACTCACGAAAGAAGGTTTTGCCTTTGTTTTCGATCGGGTAACCGGGAAGCCCGTTTGGCCCATCGAGGAGCGGCCGGTGCCCGCAAGCGATGTTCCCGGAGAGCAGGCCTCGCCAACGCAGCCGTTCCCTACCAAGCCTCCAGCATTCACTCCTCAGGGAGTCACTCTCGACGACGCGTTCGATCTTACGCCGGAGTTGAAGGCGGAAGCACAAGCGGAGATGAAGAAGTATCACTTGGGGCCCTTGTTCACTCCTCCTTCGTTGCAAGGAACCCTGGGGAGGCCGGGTATCATCGGCGGAGCAAACTGGGGCGGCGGAGCGTTTGATCCCGAAACAGGGGTGTTATATATCAAGACGTCAAACTCTCCGGCTGTTTTTCGCGTGAAAAAGACAGACCGCTCGGCGGCGAATCCGCGCGCCGCCGAAGTGGATGCGGAGTGGACCGGCGATCTTGGCGCACCAGCCACGTTCCGCGGACGCCTACCGTTGACCAAGCCGCCCTACGGCCATATCTCGGCGATCGACCTGAATCACGGAACTATCGCCTGGCAGCAGCCGTTCGGAGATTGGCCGGAACTGCGCGCGAATCCAGCGTTGAAGGGCGTCCCATTGCCCCCGCAACTGGGCGTCGCCGGGCCGCAGGGTGGGATCGTGACGAAGGGTGGGCTCTTCTTCGTCGGTGGTCAGGATATGTCTCTTCATGCGATCGATAAGGCCACGGGGAAAGACCTATGGCAAGGACCGCTCGGCGGCAGATCTTATGGGACTCCGATGACCTATCGGACGCGCTCGGGGCAGCAGTTTGTGGTGGTCGCAGTGGGGCAGGGAGCGGACGCGTCGATGGTCGCGTTTTCGCTGGGGAACTAGCTATGGAGCGTCGAGGATTCTTCCAAAGAACATTTACGGGACTGCTGGCGCTCTTGAGACTGAAAGCGCAACCACGCCAGGAGGAACTTCGCGACCTCGCGAGCGTCGTTCTGCCCGCCTCACTCGGCCGATTGCGCACCGACAAGATCGCGGACGATTTCGCATCCTGGCTGCGTGATTATAAAGCCGGGGCGGAGGTTAGCTCCGGTTATGGCAATCTAAGAACGCAAGTGATCGGCCCGAATCCCGCGGCCCATTACGCCGAGCAGTTGAACCAGCTTGGCCTGGCAAAGCTCGGCGCCGACGCCAGACGTGCCGTCGTGGAGAAAGCGCTGGCGGACGCAAAAATTGACCGCATTCCACAGCGCCCGAATGGGAGGCACGTCGCGGCCGATCTGCTGGCCTTTTTCTACGGCTCCGCCGATGGAGAGGATTCTCTTTACGGCGTCGCCATCAAGCGCGACGATTGCCGGGGGCTCGCCAATTCAGGCAAGAGGCCGGAGAGGTTGACCTGAGATGCCAGTTTACGAAAGCGACATTTGTATTATCGGTGCGGGAATTTCCGCGGCGATGCTGGCGCAAAAGTTATCCGAACTTCGCCCCGGAGTTTCCATCACGATTGTCGAAGCGGGCCGCTCCTTTTTCGATTTTGAGAATCGCTTCCACCAGCGTGAGAGGATGACGAAATATGGCGAGAATCCGTGGCCGGGCGATTTCATCGAAGGGCAGGCCGCAACCGGAGGCATCTCCAGAACGATGGCCGTCGGAGGGCAGGCGCTGCACTGGGGCGGCACCTGCAATCGCTTTTCGGAAGAGGACCTAAGGTTGAGGTCGATGTACGGCCTGTACGTCGATTGGCCTCTCGAATGGGCGGAGTTGGAGAAGTTCTATTGCGAAGCAGAGCGCCGGCTGGGTGTATCGGGCGAGCCGAGTCCTTTCCCAGGAGACAAGCGCTCCGAACCTTACCCGATGCAGCCGATTCCTCTTACTTGGAGCTTAGAACGGCTGAAAGAGTGGGGCAACAAGAGCGGCATTCCGTTTCAGGCCACTCCGCAGGCGAAGAATACCGTTGCCTACGATGGCCGCGCTGCGTGCATCCGCTGCGGCACCTGCGATATCTGCCCGACAGGGGCTCGTTACTCGCCCGATTTCACGTTCAAACGTCTGCTAACGCAGAGGAAGATCACACTTCATGACCGGACGCTCATCCGGAAGCTAGTGCTGGACGATACAAAGTCGACGGTAACCGCTGCGCAAGGTGTTCACAGTGAGCATCCGCAAGAGACAGTGGAGTATCGCGCCAAAATGTTCGTCGTCGCCTCGGGCTATACGTGGAGTTCGCATCTTTTGCTGAACTCGGCGGGTTCCCGGTTTCCCAATGGACTCGCAAACCGAAGCGGACAAGTGGGGAAGTACATGAACGGTCACGCCTTCATTCAGGCCTTCATCGAATTGGACGACGAGATCTATCCCAATATGAATCCGCAATATGGATTGATCTCGCGCCAGTATTTTCGTTGTTCTCCCAGCGATCCATACGTTCGCCACGATCTTCGCATTTGGGAAGCGGGACGCGAAGCCCCGCGCCTGAGGGATGCCGGCGGGCGCCTTCTGCTGGGCGATGAAATTGTGCAGGACTGGCGCACGCGCAACAAGCGCGGTATCGCTCGGGTACGTGCTTACTATGACGTGCATCCGTCGGAAAACAGCGAGTTGACACTCGATCCTTCGGTGAGGAATCGATGGGGCGATCCGATGCCGAAGATCGTTCACCGCCGCGACGCCGCTTGCCAGACTCGCTACCCCGCGACGAAGCAGCACATCACGAATATCTTTGAGCGCATGGCTCGCAACGGCAGCGGCAGGATTCTTCGCACCAGCGAGGGCAACTACCTTGACCATCCGGCGGGGGGATGCCGCATGGGGACCGACCCCGCTAAAAGCGTTTGCGACAGCTTCGGCCGCACCCACGATCACGAGAATCTATTCGTCGTGGGCGCGCCGACATTGCCGACCGCGGGCTGTACCAACGGCACCTTGACATTCGTCGCGCTTACGTTGCGGTCAGCCGGGGAGATCGCGAAAAGTCCGATGTGACCGCGACCTGCGAGGTCTCGGTTTTAAGAGGGGTTCAGCAATACGATCGGCGCTGAAAGCGGTAGATGCCGGGCGTTCTTAAAAACCCCGAGCGAAACCCTTTCGCGCCATGAATGCCACCGCCAGCAGTGCTGATAGGAGAAGAACGAGCGAATCGGGTTCGGGAACAGGCGCAGGGTCGATAATGAACTCCTGCACCTGACCAGTAGCGGTTACTGGCCCTAAGTTGGTAAGGATGTCGAAGTAACCCAAATCAAGACTGGTGTAATTCTCTTGTGCCAGCTGCAGCCAATTTCCAGAACTCGGCGCCGGGGCGTTGGGGTCGAACAATTGCCAAATGGTGGCCTGAATGTCTCCGTAGCTATTCGGGTTGGATGCATACTGCGTCGTGAGCCACGCGGCTTCCGCGTACAGTTGCCGCCCGTCCGGCGTACCACCATAGCGCGTGTTGGAAAGATCGCCGCCGTTCAGGGGCGTCACGTTGGCCTGCCAGGACTCGCCAAAGTACACTTCGTTGGCGAAGTCTACGCAATAAAGGGTGACGGGATCGCCGTTCATGGTTCCATAATACGGACCGACATAATAGCCGAAAGCCGCCGCGCCATTGACCCCGGTAAACGTCATATCGACGTCGGCCAGCGCCGAGACCGCTCCAAGAACAAGGCAGGACAGCAGCGAGAATGATCGCAAGGTCATAACCGAATGATAGGAAGCCTGCCCCTGTGTACCTATGGACATGAGGGTCCACAGGTACTGGAACCAAACCAGAACTAGGGTAGCGTTTATGGCTGGATAGACCTGTCGAGCAGTCTGGGAGAACGACCACGATCCGAAAGCGCAATGCCCTGGATGACGGCGCATCCGGAAGCCATGCCTTCATACGCCCGACAATCGAAACGCCATACCTGCTGGGCCCGTCGTCGTGCGCGTCGGAAAATCCTCGCCAATACGATGCGATTCCAGGTGAGCTGCGAGACCCGCTGGCCCAGATCGTATGTTTAGGCCAGTACGCCCAGGGGGATGCCGCTGGGGAACATCGGGCTCAGCATCGGCGGCAACTCCTTCGTATCCAGCGTGGGCGATGGCCAGACCGCATACTTGATTGGCCCCCAGCCTCTATGAAGTCGTTCCGCAGGCCAAAGTTGTGCGCTTCTGCAACCATTGGTGTTTCTGCACGTCCATCTTCCGTTCGGGCAGGAATAATTTCCGAGTGCGTCGTCATGCATGAGGGGCACACTGGTTTGATTCCTGGCCGAGATCGATGCCGATCTGGTGTATGGAATGGCTCAGGCCTTTCACCAGGACCTTTCGCGGGACGGAGCAAGCTGCTGTTCGATGCGGAGCGTAACGCGAAGCGTACCGAAAGTAACCAGCCAAAATACCCCATTCCCGGTATGGGCTTAGCGTAACTGCGCCTATATTATTGAATCTACGCATGAAGCGCATCGCCGGAGTACTGTTGATGATCGGACTCGCTGCATGCTCCAGGCGCGAGGAAGCAGGAGAGAGGACTGAGGCTAAAGTGTCTTCCGTCTCCGTAGTCAAGGCCAGCCTGGGCGACCTTTCCCGAGACATCGTCCTGACCGCGGAGTTCAAGCCGTTCCAATCGATCGACGTGATGGCTAAGGTCGCAGGCTATGTAAAGTCCATCAAGGTCGACGTCGGCTCGCGCGTGCAAGCCGGGCAAGTGCTGGCGATCCTCGAAATTCCCGAAATGGCCGACGATCTGGCACGTGCAAAGGCAACCCTCGAGCGAAGCCAGGCGGAGGTCGCGCGTGCGAAGGACGAACTGCGGCGCGCACAGTCGGTAAGAGATATCGCACATCTTTCCTACACGCGCCTCGCGAATGTTTCCAAGACCCGTCCTGGGCTGGTCGCGCAGCAGGAGATTGACGACGCGCAGAGTAAGGATCTGGTGGCTGAGGCGCAGATTGCCTCCGCGCAATCCTCTCTCTCGGCGGCCGAACAGCAGGTCCGTGTGAGCGAAGCGGAACTGGCGCGCGTCAACACGATGTTCAGCTACACGCGAGTAACGGCTCCGTTTGCGGGTGTGATTACCAAACGCTACGCCGATACCGGATCGATGATCCAGGCCGGAACGGCGTCCGACAAACAGGCGCTGCCGCTGGTGGAACTTTCCGAGAACACCTTGCTTCGTTTGATTCTTCCGGTCCCTGAATCGGCGGTCGCGACGGTTCACGTCGGCCAGCAAGTAAACGTGCGGGTGCCGACCCTGAAGCGCAGCTTCACGGGAAAAGTCTCGAGGTTCGCCGACTCCCTTGCCCTCGACACGCGGACGATGCACACCGAAGTTGACGTGCCCAATCCGGATTGGCTGCTCATCCCAGGGATGTACGCGGAGGTGAATCTGGGGCTGGAGCGGCGTGAGCATGTGCTCCAGATTCCGATCACCGCGGTGCATGACGGCCGGGCGTTTATCGTTTCGGCGGACAATCGCGTGGAAATCCGCACCATCGAAACGGGTCTGCAGACCTCGGATAAGGTCGAGATCCGATCCGGCATCAAGGAAGGCGAACTCGTGGTCGTCGGCAGCCCGGCCGGTTTAGAGGCCGGAGCGGCGGTGCATCCGAAGCTAGCCGAGGGTTCCTAACATGCCCGCGTTTGCAATCCGCAATCCGTTCTTCATTCTG
>Ga0075030_100000168_pt1 | contig 52282 bp, 33 predicted proteins | sample LitLauG_LLR_2012_FD_71393 | JGI IMG/M metagenome (GOLD analysis project Ga0075030, IMG submission 71393) | Freshwater sediment microbial communities from Pennsylvania, USA - Little Laurel Run_MetaG_LLR_2012 | ecosystem: Environmental > Aquatic > Freshwater > Creek > Sediment | place: USA... | reverse complement strand
CAGTGGGAGCGGTGGACGCTAATTCTCAGTGCCGCGTTTCGTCAATTCCTCGGTGGCAAGGTCATCGGAAACACCGGTCGGCTGGCCGACGCCCCCGGTTAACTGCCGTTTTTAGGTTGATCGGGATCGCAGACAGTTGTGTATGAATTTCGGCGGCCCTGGCGAAATGTCTGGAATCAGCAGAAGAAACGCTTTGGGGATGCTCGCCCCGCTCTCGATGGCGCGGGCAAGACCGGCGGAGAAGGATGAAGCTGCGCCCTCGATCGGCAATCTGTTCGCTCCGATTGGCGACTATGCGCGCTCGCATACGCCAGAGCTACCGTTCCTCAACACGAAGTTCCACCGTGTCGAGCAACGGAAGCGCAGTGCGCGGGCGGCCTACACGTCCAGATTGGCTTACTCTCCGCCGATCGTCCCCTTCGACGCACGGATCAATGCAACGGTCGAAAAGGATGGATACACACAGGAGAGCCTTGTCTTCAGAACATCCTCATAGGCTGAAGTTCCCGCCCTTTTTCTGAAGCCAGCCAGGCCTCTCGCCGGCAATCCGGGCCTGTTCGCTTCACGACCACGGGGGCTTCTACTACTTCGGGAAGGAGAAGATCACGGAGAACGAAGGCGAACTGGCGGTGCTTGCGGAGTTCAAGCAACGCATCTATGGCGGCAGATCCTACGCAGGCGACTACGCCCGGGCAGGGTTCGCCGTCCTGGTGATTGACGCGTTCTATTTCGGGGCGTTTGAATCCAGCAAGTCTACCCACCGGCCGCGCCGATACCTTGAAGCAACTGACGCCGGGAAGCGACGCCTACAACGCTGCGTACAACCGTCTTGCGGGCGGCTATGAAAATCTGATGGCGAGAACCATCTTCCTCTCCCGCGCCACATGGCCTGGGATGATCCCGTGGGACGACTATCGCAGCGTGGAGTACTTCAAGACGCGCCCCGAGGTGAACCCAAACCGGATCGGCTGCGTTGGATTGTCGGGCGGCGGTCTGCGCGCTGCGACCCTTTGCGGCATGCATCCATCGATCAGATCGACCGTGGTGTGCTGCTTCCTGTCGACCGCGGCCGCCATGCTGCGCGGCGGCGTCGATGACTGCTCCGAACCATCTGCTGGTTCAATATGGCTCGAGGGACGCCTTGTTTAGCGAGGCTGGCCAGCGCGACTCGGCCGAAAAACTCGCAGCGATTTTTCGCAAGGCTCGTTGCGCGGATGGTTTTCGAGCATCCTTCTACGATGGGCCTCACGAATTCTCGCAATGCAGGATGAAGCGCTACGGTGGTTCACGGATACGCTCAGTTGATCCTCGCGTTTCTCACTGTCCCAACAGAATCTTCCTGTAATTAATGCCGTTGCGGATCTCGACCTTTTCCGAGATCTGCCGGCCGTCCTTTTCGACGGTGATGTTGTACGTTCCCGAAGACAGAGGGATCTGCGCCGGCGTGACTTGGACCAGACGGCGGCCGTTCACCAGGATGGCTGCGCCCGGAGGATCGCTGGTCAGCATCAGGGTGCCGCCCACGGCGCGCAGGACTACCGGCGGCAGTTCCAGCGGAGACGACCCGACCACTAAATACCGATGTTCGATCTGGTAGCCCGGCATGGTGACTGCGATGGTGTGATTGCCGGACGCAGCGATCAGGGAGCAAGGTGTGATGCAGGCGGCGGCCGGGTCGCCATCGAGTGTGGCGGTGGCTCCTCCCGGGCTGCTGGTGATCAGAACATTAACGGGGCTGGGGGCATTCCGAACCGGCGAGCGGCGCGGGGCCGATTCAGTCTGCTCCGGGGGCGGCGGTTTGGGTAACGGCACGCGTACTGGCGCCGCTTCGGATACACGGGGAGGCTCTACCTTTGGTTTGGCGGCCTCGGAGACCGGAGGAGTCGCTGGTGCTTGCTCCGGCTCCGCGGCCGGCGGAGTCGAAGGCTGGCCGGCGGCCGGACCTAGCGGGCTCGGCTTATCCGCGGCTGACGTTTGGGGCGCTGGCGTTTGGGGCGCTGGCGTTTGGGGCGCGGCGGCAGGAGGCGCCGGCGCCGTCTGCTCTTTGACCTGCTTGGGCTCATCCGAGTCCGTATCTTCCGTTCGCGCGGCTGGCGGGCGATAAGTCTTCCAGGAGATCAGCTTACCCACGACGATCAGCAGCACGGCGACGAACAGGATCCCCACCAGAAACGGCACAAAACCCGAACGCCGCGATTTAGGCACCGTGGCAGTGGTATCGCCGCCGCGAGCGGCGCGGCGGGCGGGAGGCAGCGCGACCGCGGGTTTGGGCGCGTCCACGACGGTGGGCTCGTTGAGGCTCCCGCCGCGCGGCATGAGCTTCCAGTCTTTGCTGGACGCACCGGCCGCTTCGAGGGCGGCGGTGAACTCCTGGCAGGTGCGATAGCGTGCCTCGGGCCTCTTGTCCATCGCCTTGCGCAAGGCGGTTTCGATAGCGGGGCTCAATCCCGGATTCAGGCGACGCGGGGCCACCGGCTCCTCGGCCACGATCTTATAGACCACGGTAGTGAGGTGCTCGCCCGAATACGGCTTCTCGCCGGTCAACATTTCGTAGGCGATCACCGCCAGCGAGAACTGGTCGGAGCGCCCGTCCACCGCCTTGCCCTGCACCTGTTCCGGCGACATGTAGTGCGGCGTTCCTACAATGTTACCGGTCATGGTCAGGTTCCCGGACGCGGTGATCTTGGCGATGCCGAAATCCGCGATCTTGGCGGTGCCATCGCTTGCGATCATGATGTTGGCCGGCTTGATATCGCGGTGGACGATGCCCTTGGAATGGGCGTAATCGAGCGCCACGGCGGTCTGGCCAAGCACGCTGTACATCTGCTCAGGCGTCATGGCCGTGGGTTCCGACAGCAACTGGTCGAGTGTGGGGCCGTCGACATACTCCATGGCGATGTAGGCCAGGTCGCCCTGCTGTTCCACGTCGTAGATCGTGACGATCCCCGGATGCGACAGCATGCCGGCCGAGCGGGCCTCACGAAACAGGCGCTCGCGGAGCCGCTCCTGCTCTTCCTGGTTGCGCACGCCACTAAATTGGATCGTCTTGATGGCCACCGGGCGGCCGATATTGGGGTCGATGGCATGGTAGACCACGCCCATGGCCCCCCGCCCCAGTTCCCGTACGATCTTGTAACGCCCGATACGATCCACTCAGTTCTAGTGATAGCACACGAGGTGCCGGAGATGCTCCGGAAGCGGCCGCGGGCGCCGCGGGCGAACATAACACCGATGAGAAATCCATCCTAGTCGTGCAAGACGTCTTTCGGTTGACTTTCAATTTGCGGCCTCGGCCTCCGCCGGGCCACCAATGCGGCCCAATCCAGCGAACCTCATCCAAGCAAGCCAATCCGAATACGACCCCTCTCGATCGTCCGCCAGCCAGCGGTGTGAACCAATTTTCAGATGGGCGCCCAGCGGGTCGCCATCACCAGGAAAGAACGAGCGGCTGGATTTGTCGATCAGGCTGCCCACTCGCTGCGCAGCCATAGCAGCCTCCTTCCCGGCCGCCTCCACCATCCTACGTAGGGGATCAAGAGAGACCTCGGCGTTGGCTTCAGCAGGAATGGTGTCGGCGAACTCTGCCCACGTCCTGAGAACGGAAACCAGCGTTTTGGCACGCACCACCCATGATCTGCCTTGGACGGTTATTCAGGACGCCGTAATCCGCTAAACGGGTTTCCACGCCATGCTGCCCGACAGCAAGCGCCGCATGCTGTACAACAAGCGGACCGAACACGTTCGTGTTCTTCTTTTCACAAGGGACCGAGCGAGACGTCGCGGAGCGTCCGTGACTACTCCGCGCCCGGAGCCGTCGGACTTCAATATGCGTCAGAATGCGGGATGGAGTTTATTCGGACGGTCCCGGCAGTCCGCTATGGACGGCGCGTAACCGCGCCCAAGAGGGTTCTCCCACAAAGAGAGATTACTGTCAATCGCGATTTCGCGATCATTGCAAAGCCGGGAACTCGTCGCGAAGGATCTCCGCGATTTGCGTGCGCAGGGCAGGGGCGTGGTCTGCGGCAGTTTGCCAGACGAGTGGCCAGTAGATGCCGAAGTACTCGTGGACCAAAATATTTCTTAGGCCCACGATGTCAGGCCACGGCACGTTTTGGTACCGCGTCGTAATCTCGGAACTGAGGCGCGCCACGGCTTCGCCGATGATCGTGAGCTTCTGGGCGATCGCATAGCACAGCGCCTCGTCACCAAGAAAATCGGCTTCTGTCCGTCCCGCGACCGCCCTCGCGACCAGTCCAAAGCCTCCAGAATGTCGGTCAGGCGCTGCTGATCACGCCGCATAAACCAGCCGTGCCTCGGCGAGTACGCCGGGCCGAACCAGCGGCTTCAAGGCGGGCTTGACGGCTACGTCGACTCGGCGCCCGAGTACAGCGGTGAGCTCGCGTATCATCGCCGCGACACCCAGCAAACCAGGACGGGCGCCGGGCAGGAAGTCAACGAGGAAATCGATGTCGCTGTCCGGACGCATCTCGCCGCGCGCCGCCGAGCCGAACAGAGAAAGCTCCTTTACCTGGTGGCGGCGACAGATGTCAGCGTTCTGGGCTTCGGGTAGCTCGATGCCGGCAGCGATGGTCATGCGGTCGGTTCCCTCGTCCCATTATCCGTCCACGACCACCGCTCGCGCCGCAGGTATTCTTCAGTATCGATTCTGTCCCAGACTTCCTTGCCCAAACCCTGAAGATTGAGCAAGCTCCTCTGTCCCGGTCGGTCGATCTCGGCGGTGAGTCCCAATGCGATTTCGGCAATCAGGCGCAACTGATCGGCGGGCTGGGGAGTCTGTACCGACGTCTTCCGCCAAGTTGTAACGTGGATCCTGCATATCCGTTCATCGCTCCGTCCACCGGCGGTTTCGCCGTCCCAATTGAGGAGCGCGTGCAATTTTGGTTGTCTCTGTTGGACTCTCAGGTTCCAGTACTGTAGCGGATTGCGCCCGCTGGCGGCTCGACGGTTTGCGAACTGCAGGAAAGAGACCGTTCCGCGCCATATCCGGGCTTAAGGCGCTCGGTGCGCGGTGGGAGACGCTGCTTCCGTTGACGATCGCTTGCAGTCGGCCTTCTGCTCTGGCAGATAGAAGCCTGAAGTCGGATCGTACGCCAGTCTGCCGGTAGCGCACTGGGCCAACCGGTCCAAGACTGTATGCAACCGTGTCTGCTCCTCTCGATTCAGCGCGGGCAAGCTAGTGTCGATCGTCCGGACCACCACCAATGGTTCATTTGGCGGCATCGGCCACTCGTGGTGGCTCGCTGTCATCGCCCAAAGCACTACCGCAAGTTCTTTCATCGTCGTACTCCTTTACCGGTCTGCCAATCCGCCGTCAACCACCATCTCATCCACCCCCGGGGTGGAGATGAGTCTCAAGAGAGTAATCGGCGGATTGGCGGTTTTTCTGCAGGGGGCTGTTGGAGAGTGAGGGGACCGAGGGCACCCGGGGGGATCCTGGCCATTCGTGCGATCGAGGGCCGTGATCCGCGCGTCTCCGACTTCCACCAGGACGGCGACCAGGCAACAATCCGGCTCCACGCGAAGGGCAGCCAGCGCCACGTCACGGCGCCGTAGTTCCCCGCGGGCACGTGCCTCCCATGTGCCCATCGGAGTTTGGCGAGAGTTACGCTTGGGGCCGTCCTCATCAAAATCGGCAATCGGATCAAGCGTCTGAAGGACGGCGCGTTGATCCCGCGCTCGATCAGACTGAGGAGATCCAGCGAAATCCCCACCAATTCCGCAAACCGCTCAGACGTCGGCTGCCGCTGCTGCCGGAGTGACAACACGCGGCGGCCAAATTGTTCAGGTATCCTTCTTCGATAGGACGTGGCACGGCAATTTCCGTCGTCGATCCTTCTGTCGGCGTAGCGCGGCAACCGACCTGGCAGAATGCTGGCCCGGGTACGGGAGTGTATTGTGTGTCACCACCCACCGAAGAGTGGCGGAGGAGCCAGCGTATTTTAAGGCTTGCTCCGGGTGATTTTAGGATAAACTTATCTTTTATTAAGTAATGCCGATCGCACCCGAGGCGGCGAACCGCTGGTGACGCCGGCGGAACCCCGTCTGGGCCAGAGAATCGTGGCCAGTCATCTGCCTTTACCCTTCCGGAAGCAGAGGATTGTGCCGGATGCCTGCTGGAAAGAGGCGCCATGACAATCCGAAATAGCCGGTTTGACGGCGTTTCCATCAAATCTACCGGTTCGTATGTTCCGGCTAAGATTCTGACCAACGAAGAAATCGTCGGAGATCTGCCAACTACTCCGGAGTGGATCGTTCAAACTCTGGGAATCCGACAGCGGCACGTCGCGGACTCGGGGGAGTACACATCGGACCTTGCCGCCCGTGCCGGGCTCAGCGCGATCGCTTCGGCGAGCCTGGAACCGAACGATATCGATCTTATCATTGTGGCCACCTCGACACCCGACCGCAAGGTGCCTTCATCCGCGTGCATGGCGCAGAACAAGATGGGCATTCGGAACGGATGCCCCGCGTTCGATGTAGCCGCGGTGTGTTCCGGGTTTCTCTACGGCATAACCATCGCCGGTCAATTCATCCAGAATCGTGTGTACGACCATGCGCTGGTTATCGGCGCGGACACCTACTCCAAATTGACAAATTGGAACGACCGTAGCTGCGTGTTCTTCGGGGACGGTAGCGGAGCCGTAGTCCTCGAAAGGGACGATCGGGTAAACGGCATGTTCTCCAGCGTCCTTTTCGCTGACGGCGAGGGAATGAATGATTTCACGGTCTTCCCGGCTGACAGTTATTTCACGATGAACGGAAGGGCGGTTTACGAGAAAGCTACAGCCGTGCTGCCGGAGTGTATCCGGCAGATCCTCTGTCTAAACGGGCTGGGACTCGATGATGTTTCGATGATCATCCCGCATCAAGCCTCCTCTCACGTGCTTAAGCGAGCCGCCGAGATACTCAAGGTCCCCTATTCCCGAATGCAGACGAATCTGGAGTTGTACGCCAACACTGCGGGCGCTACCGTCCCGCTGTTACTAGATCAGGTAAACCGCCGGGGCCTCATCCACAAAGACGATCTGCTTCTGTTCGCGGCAATCGGAGCCGGGTGGACGTGGGGCGCAACCCTGTACCGATGGTGAGGTGAACGTGCCAGACCAAATCAGACGAATCGACTGTTTCTACCTGACTGTGGCGGGTGAATCCGGGGAGGCGGCGCGCGTTTTGGCCGCACTGCAAGGCGCAGGTGTTAACCTCCTTGGCATCTCAGTGGTCCCTCACGGCGCGTGCATTTCCGAGTTGGACCTCATCCCGGAAATGAGTGGTGTGCTAAGGAAGGCGGCCAAATCCGCTGGCCTCAAGCTAACCAGGATGAAGACCGGTTTCCTGATCCAGGACGAACATCGGCCCGGAGCGGTGGCGGAGAACGCGAACACCTTAGTCGAAGCGAACATCAGAAATATTTCGGTGGAAGTCTTCTGCGCCGGTTCCGGTCACTACGGAGGCATGCTGTGGGTTGGGGCACCCGATCTGCGGAGGGCAGCCAAGGCACTTGGCGCTACCTCAGGGCACAAACCGAAACTCGGATCGAACCCGGAAGACTACCCGAGTCCGTTTGATGAGATATGCTGACGTGTCGTGAAGCCGCGTCCAAACCCGGATCCTGCTGAAGGCCTCAGCCGCCTCGCCGCTCCGGCGGCCAGCAAGCGGTTCCACCGCCGTTCTGCGGGTTAAGTCGGGTAATCTAGGCGCCAGCGCGAAGAGTCAATCCCCGCCGGGGACGTTTAAACAAATTGAACGGATCGCAGCATCCCCGCAGGGCATGGCCGGCAGAAGGTGAGAACGGAACTACCGGCGAAGACCGGCGAAGACGAGCCTGAACCTTCCTCGCCTCTGGCTAAGTCGTCCCCCTGCCGCCCGGAGATACACCGTCTCAGCTTGGTACCTGTGGCTTCAAATCCTGCGTTCCTCTGGCAGAATATTTTCGGCGAGTGCGCTTGGGCCCTTTATCCAGGCTGCTCCGGAGGCCCTTCAAACACTTCAGCTTGGCAGTCCGATACTGCCTCAGGGGGCATTCTAGCTCCTCATCCCCGTCGGCCGCGGAAGTCGCACCCCGTTCAATCCGGCGCCGCCGGAGGCTGAACTGACATCTGACTCGAGCCCACTCCAGGTGGGACTGCAAGTACCATGTGGTTTCGTGCCCAAGCGACGGCGGAAGGCCATCTTCGGGAATATTTGCCGCCAACTGGGGCCGATCCTCCATGCGCTGGCAAAACAGCAGGAGTGCCAAATCGTGGAGGGTCATTTGATGCCGGACATGTGCACATGTGCATCGCCATTCCGCCGAAGCATCCGGTAGCGTCTGTGATCGGCTTTCGGGAAAGGAGAGGAGTTTCTCTGGGGAACATTTCTCGGCGCGCGGCTACGCGGTGTTCACAGTGGGATTCGAGCTGGAGCAAGTACGCCAATACATCCGCGAGCAGGCTGCCGCGGATGGGAACGGTCAATTCCAAAGCAGTGCAGAAGGCGCGCAACGCGCCACGCCTTGGACCACGGCCCGACCGCCTTTGAGGCGGCCCAACTCATCAAGCCACCCGCTATGGGGGGGTGTCTGACTTCTGACATCTGTCTTCTTGCGCCAAAGCCCGTGGTTCCGGCGATGCCGCGTTACGTACAGTTCATTTTTCCTAACAATACCCCAAACAGAGTAGAGCGCGACGGGCAGGGAAGCCATATCATTAGCATGAGTGCTCGGTAGCTACAGACCACGATTCGGGATCCGGCCCCGATCGGTTGGTTCGAAGGAGGCTATCACGGCAATGCGAGTAGTTGGTCTGGCGCTGACGATCCCGGTGGCAGCATTCTCCCAAGTGTTTGTCGGCCCTCATGATCTTGTTGGTGCGCGCGAAGCTTTCGATCGGGCCGAGGCTGGTCCGCAACTGCGTTGCGCGATCAGTAACAGTCGTCCGGCTCTCAACTTTGGTTTCCGATTCCAGACCGGTTATGTGATCGATATCCCCGTGGGCCAGTTTCATGGACCGGGACACAGCTTGAAGACACTCGTGCGGGTGACAACGGAGGGCCGGGAGCCGGTCTATCTGGCCAGCACGGACTTGCTGCCGGAGGTTCCCGCAGCAAAACTGGATCTCGAAGTGGCTGGAGCGTTCGTGACTGGCGAGGGCACCTATGGAGTCGAAGCTATGGTGGAAGATGACCTGCACCGGGTCTGTCGAAGCCGATGGCGCATTCAGGCCAAGCTCACTGGCAGTGAACGCGATCTGACACCTGAAGTGCCGGCTCGAACGGTGGCCGAAGTTTCGGCGGCAAACAATCCTGGTCCGGTGTCCCCGCCAGGTCCAAAGATCGGGCGCCTGACGGTCCTCGTACATGCGGCCTCGCTCTCACTGAACGCTTCCAAGCTGGAAAGCGGCGATGTTCAAATGCTCGTGGATTCGTTGACCTCGTTGCTCGAACAACTGCCGGCACGTTCCGTGCGGCTGGTGGTCTTCAACCTCGATCAGCGGGCAGTGCTCTTGCGAAAGGATGCCTTCGCGGCTAATGACATCGACCAAGTCAGGGTCGCCCTAAACCACCTCCAACTTGCGTTAGTGGATTATCGGACGCTGCAGAAGGAAGACCGCCCTGTTGACCTGCTGGCGGAACTTCTCCAGAAGGAGTCGCAGGGGCCTAAGCCGCCGGATGCGGTAATTGTTATGGGGCCTAAGACGAGATCGACAGTTGGCGGTCCGGAACCGGCGGTCCCGCGCCAGACACTGACGCCATTCTTCTACCTGCAATTCCGCCCCTCCCGCACGTTCTTTCCGAGCCGCTCCGGTCCGTTGCAGATCACCGATAGGCTTGCCAGCCGGCGCGGTTATGGCGCGGGATCCCGGTTTCCTGGCGTAAACAGCATGGACGTGTTTCCACCCGACTTCCCGGACAGCATAGGCCAGTTGATGAGCCGCATCAAGGGAGAGACCATCGCCATCTGGAATGCGCATGACTTCGCCAATGCGATCCGGCGCATGGCGGTCCAGATTCCTACCACTTCGGTCCCCGAACCTTCGCTACCGGAGCCGGCAGCGGAAGGCCAGCATCCAACCGACGCCTTGATTCGCCTGAACCGAATGGCGAACCGCCCAGCCCCAATCACGATCCGCGGCCTGCCGGCTGTCGCGTTAAGTAATGCCGGCCCGGCGCAGCCGGACCCAACGGAGGTGCTGCGCCGCGTGACCGGGAAGGTCTTGGCGGCTGAGCGCCGTGCCCCCAATTACACCTGTGTGGAGACCGTGACCCGACGGTATTTCTGGCCGGTAGCCTCACGGCTTCCAATCGCCTGCCCCGTGTTGCTCGAAAGAAGGAATCATCCGACGCCGGACTTGGTGCTGCGGCACTACTCCACGGATCGGCTGCGCTTGGACGTCACGCTGACGGAGCGAGGAGAAATCTTCTCCTGGGTTGGGGCGGCCAAATTCGACGACACCGGTATCGAGCATGTGGTACGCCAAGGACCATCGTCCACCGGAGCATTTGCCGGATTCTTGCTGGTGGTGTTCCAGGCCGACAAGGAAATCAGCTTCTCACGGAGCACCGTGGCGGAGGGGCGGAGTCTGATGGAGTTTTCGTTTCACGTCCAGAAACGCGACAGCCACTACAAAGTCAAACTTGGCGATTCTTGGGTGTATACCGGCTACAGCGGGACTCTCTTGGTGGACCCCTTGACCGACGAGGTTGTGGCAATGCAGGTGGAAACCGCCGAACTGCCGGCTGCAACGGGAGAATGTCAGGCGATCACCAGCATGGATTTTGAAACCTTGCAGATCGGCGGCTCCCCACTGGTGCTGCCGATCCGCGCGCGGCAACGGTTCGTGTTTGTAGATGGCGAAGAGACCGAGAACACCACCAGTTTCGCCAACTGCCGCGAATTTCTTGGCGAATCGACCGTCACTTTTGGGGAGACCGCACCGGCAACGGCCGCTGAGACCGGCGTCACGCCATCCGTGCCTCTGCGCCTGCCTTCCGGTTTGCGGTTCATGATGGAACTCCTCACCCCAATCGACAGCGACACAGCGGCCGCAGGCGATTCGTTTGCTGCCAAGTTGGCCGGACCGCTGCGCGACGCGAACCGAAAGTTGCTGGCGGCAGCGGGTTCGCTGGTCGAAGGCCGTTTGCTGCGCGTTCAGCGCTTTCAAGCGCCGCGGGCATCAGTAGTTGTCTCCATTACACCCGAGACCCTCGAAATCAACGGCTCCAAAGTACCGTTGATCGCCGTTCCCGACCATGAGCGAGCCACCTGGAAAAAAGACATGAAGATCTTGCTACCAAATGATGGCGAGGGGCAGGCCGCCGTCTTCCAGTTTCCTGGAGAGCACGTGACGATTAAAAAGGGGTTCCGGTCAAATTGGCGGAGCATCTCTAGCGGCGACGCTGCCGAAGTTCCCAGATAGGTCAGACACCGCAACACTTCTCGGGAAACGGCGCGTGGCCCCTGAGATGCTCCTCAAGTTCGCCTCCTTGAGTACTGCACCTTCCACTTACACTGTATCGTCGAATGAAGTTAGTTACTATCCTATGATCGATGGAGAAAAACGTCTGAGATATGGTACGGTAGGTTTGGCAGCCTGGGTCACACCGCCGGAACCGAGATCGATTGTGCTATCCCGAGTGCAATGAAGAACCCGGCGCCCAGAGAAGGCGCCGGACAATGTAGTAGGGGTTCCGTCTGCCGGGGCTATTCGCCTCCGATCTCACTTAGGGAACTCAATTTCACTGTTGGTTCCCCCCAGTTCAATGTTTTCGATGACCTCGAGGTTGCCCTGCTTGGTGTTAACCACCGCCGTTTGGTCGTACTTTTTAGCGGCCTTTTCGATCTTGACGGGGACAGTATAAGACTTGCCGCTTTCGGACGCGGTGAATACTGCCTCATTGCCGTTGAGCTTGACCCTGTAGTCTCCTGCCGGCAGTTGTACCGTTCCGGCCTTGGCGGCGGAGTCTACGGTGATGTCCCAGCTCTTGGCGCTCCCAACCGTAACCAACGATAGGAAGAGGCCTGTACATGTTAGTAGCCATGTGCTTCTCATGGTATTGGATCTCCTCGCTTACTTAGACAGGTCCGCCCGTGCGTTAGTTTCAGTCCGAAATCGAAAGAGCTATTGATCCCTGTGCTTCCGCACACGATCGAGCCAACCTTCGTGGTGCTCCCCAGTGTCCGAGCCAGCTATTTTACGATTCCGGCTGAGCTCTTCTGGGTATGGCTCCAGATGTGCCGAGTTGGCCGGAAGTGATGTTTGTAGGATACCAGGGTAGACGACAGGACGGCGATTGATATAAAAGGAAGAAGGTCGGCGCGATGTCACAAATCGTGGCAGGTTCGTGTCACGATTGTTGGCAAGATCCTACCTTTCTCCCATTTTCTCCCAGAATTCGTGTCATAATCCTACCTCTTAGAGTGGTAATCTTGGGCCAATGCCCGTTGCAACGATACCGAGGGAGCTTCAGAACTCCAGTCGCGCTTGGAATGCGATCATCCGAGGTGAACTGTCGCCGCCCAACCCGACACCGAGCAGTCCGGTCGGCGGCGAAGTAGGGTAGCTGAGCGCTCCGAACCCGGTCTGCGTCCCAGGCTTACGCGGAATTCCTGCGTACCCCAGAACCGGAAGACCGAAATTAGGGTGATTGAGGACGTTGAAGATCTGGCCGTCGATGCGTAGCTTCACGCGTTCGGACAACGGGAACCACTTTGTCAGATAGAAGTCACTCCAAGTGAAATGTGGACCGCGTAGTGCGTTCCGCCCGAGGTTGCCGAATTGGCAGTTCTTCGGGCTGTCGCCGCCGGCACAGGTCCCGGTACTCGGATCGACAACCGAAACAAACGCGTCGGGGTTGAGCCATTGGAGCGTTGCGGGTTGAGTCACGCCCGGGATTGGATTGCGTTCGTACAGCGGTACGCCGGGAATCACGCTGGCGTATTGCGGTCCGCTACCCTGGACGATGCCGTTACCGTTGGCGGAGTACGGTGCGCTTAAAACCGAAAATGGCAAGCCGCTATGCCAGAACGCGGTGCCAGAGACCTGCCATCCATTGAGCGCTCGGGCCAGGATCCGATTGCGGAATTTGACTGGCAATTGATAGACGTACTGAGCGGTGATGTTTTGCCGCACGTCGTAATCGCAGGGACCGTACTGGCGGCCAAGACGGCCCGGCAATGGTGAAAGAATCGCCCCGGCCGCGAATGGCAGGAATCCGCCGTTGGAGACCGTGTCCATGCAGTGGCTCCACGTGTAGTTGGTCTGGACCTGAATGCCGTGGCCCAGGCGTTTGTCGGCGCTTAATTGGAGGCCGTTGTAGTGACTGTTGGCGCCCGTGTTCAATTGCGTCACCTGCCCAAAACGAGAATCTTTCGGCTGCCCGTAGAGGAATGGCGTGAAGCAGCCATCACAGACGGTCTGATAGCCGTTGACTTGCGTCTCGTAGGGTTGGTTGACCGCCCGCGTGCCTACGTACTGAGCGCGCAGATTAAGAGCGTTGCCGATTTGGCGCTCGATTCCCAGGCTCCACTGCATAAAGTAAGGCGCATGGAGCTTGCCGTCCGGAACCGCGGTGACGGAAATGGGCGGGAGGCAGGAGTTCGGACTGGCCAGTGTCGAGGCGCAGGAGAGTTGGCCTTTCGCCAGCCCCGAATTGAAGAGCTGATTCGCCGCTGCGGTTGCATCAATAGCGCTGTTGGGAACTCCTGGCGCGATTGCGACTCCTCCCACCGTGCCGAGCAACCCGCCCTGAAAGGTCTTCGAGTAGGGAGGATTCGTGCCGACGAGATCGACCACGCTACCCGGCAGGATGTCGCTGAACAGGCCGAAGCCACTCCGTAACACCGTGTTCGGTGCGAACTGCCAGGCGATGGCGGTACGTGGCTGGAAGATGGCTGCCGGCGTGGCGGTGAAGATCGTCCCCTGCTGCGTGCGAATCACCTGGCTCAGCGGCTGATTCACATCGTGCGAAATGGAATCGAACGACCCCGCGAGGCGTGCCACAACGTTGTGTGGGTTGAGCGGATTTGAGTTGTAAGTGTCACGGACGCCGAACGTCCAGGTCAGCGTCCGCGTCAATTTCCACGTGTCCTGCGCATAGAAGTCGAGATTCAGAAGACGGTATGGCTGCGAATTGGCCAGCGGAAAGGTCTTCGAAGCCGTCGAGGCGACCCCGTAGATGAACTGGGGCAGAGTCGCATAGGTCACGAGCGGGACCGCGCCCTCACCGAAATCATAATCGTTAAGGCGGAAGATCCGGCTGTTGGTTCCAAAGCGCAGTTCGTGCGACCCGACCGTCCAAGCGAGGTTGTCGTTAATGAATAAGCGTGTTGCGCGCCGTCCCTGAACCCACGTGTTATCCAACCCTCCGATCGTAGTGAACGGGGCGTTGGCTCCGCTGCCCTGGAGGACGATCGGAAATGCCGCCAGCGTCTTCTGAAAGTCGGCTGGCGCGAACAGGCTTTCGTACCAGGAGAACGCGGGATTGAAGTAGTTCACCAAGCGCCCGGAAAACACATGCGTGTAGCCCGACGCGAAGGAGTAGAGCGGCTGCGAAGAGATGGCGTTGAATAGCGGATTGATCGGGTCCGTATAGGCGGCCTGAAGGCCAGTGTCGAGCTGAAACCGGAACCAGGCCATATTCTTCGGATCGATGTTGTAGTCGATTCGCGCCGTCTGCACCTGCTCGTGATCGTCACTCGAATGCGAAATGCTCTGGCGGTTCGTGCAACCGTTTCCAAATGGCGGATTGCCGCCCGCAGGCATTCCATCGCTGCTGAATGGGCAGCCGAGAACCGGCAGCGGAGTTCCCGCGGTGTTGCCGTACAGCGAAAAGAGCTTCTGATAAAACGGCACAAGTTGCGGCGCCGGTTGATAGGTCGAACCGGTTATGGAGTCCGCTCCACCGCGCGGAAGCTGTTGCAGGACGTAGTTCTGAAATGCCGGCGTCGGCACGGTCGTGGCGCTGACGATCGGCAGCGCGATCCGAACCAATTCGGAATCGAAGAAGAAGAAGAGCTTGTCGTGGAGAATCGGGCCGCCCAAACTGCCACCGAAGTGATTTACTGTCGAGCGCGGCTTGTGATTTCCGGCGGTCGCGTTTGTAAAGAAATCCGCTGCATTGAACTTCGAGCCGTTCCACAACTCGTAGAGGTTTCCGTGAAACCGGTTGGCCCCGGATTTCGTGACATAGTTGACCTGAGCCGCGCCATACCTGCCTTGATCGACTGCGTAGGAAAGCGTGTTCACCGTCACCTCCGCGATCGAATTCAACCCAAGCACCAGATTGGTGGAGAGGCCGCTGTTCAGATTTGTCAGCGGATCGTTGGTTTCCAGTCCATCGACGATGTACCCGTTGGAGAGAGACGGCAAGCCATTGAACTGCACATTGCCATAACCATTCGTGCCACCGACAAAGTCGTTGCCGCTGCCCGCGGTGTTGATGAGTGCTCCCGCGGCAAACTGCAGCGGGTAAGTCATGTCGCCACCCGGATTCGGCAGGTTTTCAATGGATCGGGCGGTCAGGGCCGTCGAGGTGTTGGGATTCCCCGGATTGATCAGGGGCGCTTGCTCCTGCACCAGGATGCTCTGGCTGGCGGAAGCGATGTTGAGCTGGAAATCGACGGTCTGCTTCTGGCCCAGACTTGCGAAGACGTTGTTGTTCTGCTGTGACTCAAAGCGGCCGGCCTCCGCTTTCACCGAGTACGTCCCCGGCTGGAGTTGCGGAAAGCTGAAGCGCCCGGAGTCGTCGGTTTTCACGACGCGTTTCAGACCATTCTCGACGTTGGTTACGGTCACGGTCGCGCCTGGGATCGCGGCTCCGGTCGGATCGGCGACCGATCCGACAATCGCGCTCGTGGTCTCGCCCTGAGCCCCCGCCGTCGTCCGCATTGCCAATGCGAAGACGATGAGGGCGGCCAAGCGCAATGGCGTTGATTTAGGCATGCCTAAACTATAGCTATATGGTCTTCTGCCAGTCAAGCGCTGATTGCCAGCGCCTGGAGGCTGGAGTACTCTAAGATTTAGTGATACCTAGAACTCGTGTACCGTACACCACCGAATCCGTAGACGACTATTTGAAAGCCATATTGGAGTTGGGCGGCGCGGAAGAAGAACGGGTGACAAGCAACGCCCTGGCTCATCATCTCGGTGTCCGGGCGGCTTCCGTAACTGGAATGCTGCAAAAGCTGGCGGCACAAAAGCCGCCCTTCGTGAAATACGAAAAGCATCACGGCGCGCGATTGACGCCGACCGGCAGGATGCGAGCTCTGGAGGTTCTTCGCCACCATCGTTTGCTGGAGCGCTTCCTCCATGATTTCCTCGACTACTCGTGGGACGAGGTTCACGACGAGGCGGAGCGGCTGGAGCATTTCATCTCGGAGCGGCTGGAAGATCGCATCGCAGCGAAATTGGGGGATCCGCAAACCGATCCACACGGGCACCTGATTCCGGAGCGGAGCGGCTCGCTTCCAGTGCGGGAAGAGGTGCTGCTATCCGGGTGGGCCTGCGGTGTGCCAGCCGTAATCAGCAGCGTGTCCGACCGGGACCCTGCGGCACTGCGCGAGATGACACGGCTTGGATTGAACCCCGGGGTGGCGATCACGGTGGAGACGGGAACGCGGAACGCCTCGTTGCGCGTCCGGATTGGCGATCATACGGATTCAGTGCGCCTGAGCCAAGCTCTTGCCTCCGGAATCTCGGTGACCGGCCGTCAGAATAGGTGGCTCGGTTCCGAGAATCGCCCGTCGATCGATTAGCCGTCACGCCGAGTTCCAGTTTCACTCAATGCGATCGCGAGAGTGATCCAAGGAACCGCGGTGTCGCACTTTAGCAGGCCGACTCGGCCACCATGGTTCGGCTGTCGACTCGCGCCCACGTTTGTGTCACTAACTCTGACATTGTTATGTCACGTTCTCTGACACGAATGTCAACAATTCTGAAATCCTACAATGTTGGCCTCGCGATGTAGGCCCGACCTTACGCGTGACTGCCAGCTGATCTTGGTCCACTTCCGGTTAGCCAATCCGGTTCCAAGCTGTAACTTCCCTCTGTAAGGCCGCTCGGTCGGCAAAGCGGCCCGTCGCAGCCCAATCGCCTCATCGAGCGCGCAACAGGGCCCGTTCAGTTCAGAACGTTCCCCGCCCCTTACATTACCGGCCCAATCCGCCAGGGCACGAACTCCTTGTGGCCCAGCCGTTCGGCGCATGTGTGGCGGCCGGAGGCAACTTCCAGCATCAGCTCGAAAATCTGGCGGCCGATTTGTTGCACCGTGGCCTCTCCATCGGCGATCTGGCCCGCGTTGACATCCATGTTGTCCGTCATGCGGCGATAGGTGTTGCTGTTGGTGGCCACTTTGATCACCGGAATGGTCGGGAAGCCGATGGCGCTGCCGCGGCCGGTGGTAAAGGCAATCAGATTGCAGCCGCCGGCGGCCAGGCCGGTGAGCGAAACCGGGTCGTAACCCGGCGTATTCATGAACGTGAAACCGGGGGCGGTGACGCGCTCGGCATAATCGTAGACATCGATCAAGGGCGAAGTGCCGCCCTTGGCGACCGCGCCCAGCGACTTTTCCAGAATGTTGGTGAGACCGCCTTCCTTGTTGCCCGGGCTGGGATTATCGTCGAAGCTGCCCTCGAAACGATTTAGGTACACCTTATATCTGCGGATGCAGTCGAGCAGCTTCTCGGCGATTTCACGATTGCGGGCGCGTTTCACCAGCAGGTGTTCGGCGCCGAAGATCTCGGTGGTTTCACCCAGCACCGCCGTGCCGCCGGTTTCGGCCAGAAGGTCGGAACAGTAGCCCAGCGCGGGGTTGGCGGTGATGCCGGAGAACGAGTCGGATCCCCCGCAGTTGAGACCAAGCACGATCTTGGAAGCCGGCACGGGCGTGCGCTGTTCGGCTGAGGCCTGCTCCAGGAAGCGTGAGATCTCGCGGCGGCAGGCCTCGATGGTTGCGCGAGTGCCGCCGCTCGACTGCAGCGTCATGCCAGCCAGGCGGTTGCTGCGCGCGCCGCCGGGGCCGAGGTAGTGATCGATCTGGTTGACCTCGCAGCCGAGCCCCAGGATCACGGCGGCGGAGACGTTGGGGTGAAGCAGTACGCCGGACAACGTGCGGCGGAGCTGGTCGACATCGGGGCCGAATGCGTGGCCGCAGCCTTCGCCGTGAGGAAACGCCACCACGCCATCCACGTTGGGCGGCATGGTTTCGTCTTCGTAACTGCGGGCGATCAACTCGGCGGTATGAGCGGCGCAGTTGCTCGCAGCCACCACCGCGATGTAATTGCGCGTGCCCACGCGGCCGTCTTCGCGCTGGTAGCCGAGGAAGTTCGGGGCGTCCAGGCGCGCCGGCGGTATGGGCGTCTCCACGGCGGGGAACTCGTACTCCAGGTGCAACTCCTCGAATGCCAGGTTGTGCGTGTGAATGTGGCGGCCGGCATCGATGGGCTGTTTGGCGCGGCCGATCACCTGGCCATAGCGCTCCACCACTTCACCTTCCTGGATGTCCCACAGTGCCACTTTGTGGCCGGCGGGGATGTTGTCCACGGTGGTAACCGGCATGCCGTCGACCAGCAGTGTGGTTCCGGCCGGGATCGGCACGCGGGCCACCGCGACGTTGTCCGTGGGGTGCAGGTGGATGGCTGAATTCTCGACTGTGGGCAGCTTTGCGATATCGATGAGCATGGATTTCCTTCAACGTTGCAGCTTCAGTTCGCCGTTGTTTTCTTCGGTGTGGACGTGCAGCTTGCCGTTGACCGGATGGATCCACATGCCGCCGCCATCCTGCGGCAAGGGCAGGTCCGCGGCGCCGTCGACCACCGCGAAGTGCTCCGTTTCCGCGTCGTCCAGAAGCCTGCCGATGTGGACGTGCAGGTGGCACTGGGTGCGCCGTTCGAGGCTGTTCAGCGCAACGCCCCAACGGTCGCCCCACAGTTCGCGGCCTTTGGCGATGGCAGCGGACCAGAAAGCCAGGCGCTGTTCGGGCGTGAGGTCCTGGAGTTGTTGAGGGCCTTTGGTATGCGAACGCGGAAGCGCCAGCAGGCGGTTCGGCTTGTTGGGGTTGGCGTCCTTAATGAAGACGGTTTGGTCCCCGGCGGGCATGGCTTCCACGTCGCGGCAGATGCTGCATTCGCGCCCGGTCATGGTCTCGGGGATGGTGGCATCGCAGACACAACTGCGGACATCGGCGCGCGCGAGCGGCAGCAGCCACAGACCCAGAGCCGCGAAGGTGGCAGGGACACGCATTTTTATTTTGATTATAGCGGGTGGGGCGCCACCCATCTGGTCATCAGGTAGCGGTCGTCCACCCCATACCCGGACCGCTCGTAAAGTTCCATCGCGCGCGGGTTCTGCGAGGCGACTTCGAGGCGGATCGCGCGCAGCCCGTGCATGCGGCAAAACTCGTCCGCAAACAGGAGGGCCTGGGCGCCGAGCCCCTGCCCGCGCCACACAGCGTCGACGAACAACTCGTCGAGCAGCACGAAACGCCCGTGGAATTCCAGGCTGTAGCAGATGGTGAGGACGATGTAGCCGGCGCACTCGCCGGCGGCGTGAATCAGCCAGAGGCCACCGAACTCGGGCTGCGCCAGGAGGTCCTGAAAGGCGGCGCGGGCACGCGCTTCGTCGAAGCCGGCAACGGAATACAACTGAGCCATGAAGGCTGTGGCGGTGTCGATGTCGGCGGCAGTGGCGGGCAGAAAGGTGGCGGTCATGATGCCAACCTATCAGGTAGCGCCGGCAGCCGCCTTCTATCGCCCGGGATGCACAACTTTGGGGCTGGTCGCGCGCGCCCTCACCGATCGCTATGCTTCCAGGCCGCCCAAGCGCGCTACCCTGTAATTTGCATGCGACTCCGTGAAATCGCGACTGCCCTGAACTGCGGCCTCCAGGGTGATGGGAACCTCGAAATCACCGGCGTTCTCGGCATGGAACACGCCGGTCCCGGACAACTCACTTTCCTGGCCAACCCTAAGTACGGGCCCAAGGTCAAGCACACCAGGGCCAGCGCCATTCTGGTCTCCGAGCCCCTCGCGGCCATCGATATCGCGTTTCTCATCTCCGAAAACCCCTACCTGGATTTCGCGCGCGCCCTGGCGCTGTTTTATCAGCCGCCGCGACCGGCGCCCGGCATTCACCCGCTGGCCTCGGTGGCGCCTACCGCGATGATCGGAGAGAACCCCTCCATCGGCCCATTCGCCGTCGTCGGCGACCATGTCCGGATCGGCCGCAACGCCGTGCTGCATCCGCACGTGGTCATCTATCAGGGCGCCCAGATCGGCGACGATTTCCTGGCCCACTCGCACGCCGCCGTGCGCGAGCACTGCCGCATCGGCCATCGCGTCATCCTGCAGAACAGCGTGGTGGTAGGCGGCGACGGCTTCGGCTTCGCTAAGCGCGGCGACGGCACCCATTTCAAGATCGTCCAGTCCGGCGTCACCGTTCTCGAAGACGATGTGGAGGTGCAGACCCTGACTTCGGTCGACCGCGCCACCGTGGGCGAGACCCGCGTCAAACGCGGCGCCAAAATCGATAGCTTGGTACAGGTGGGCCACGCCTGCACCGTCGGCGAGGATAACATCATCTGCGCGCAAACCGGGCTGGCGGGCAGTACTGTTCTCGAACGCAACGTTCTGCTGGCCGGACAGGTCGGCTCTTCCGGACACCTCACCGTCCACGAAGGCGCCATTGTCTACGCGCAGAGCGGCATTGGCGGCGATGTGGCGCCGGGAGCGCGCATCTCCGGCTCCCCCGCTTTCGCAGCCAACGAGTGGTTGCGTGCTATAACGGCCTTTCCGAAGCTTGCCGATATCTTAAAGAGCGTGCGCGAATTGAAAAAGAAGGTTCAAGAGATCGAGAAGCATGTCAAGCCCAACCCCACCTCATAGCGAGCGGCGTCCTGTCGCCTACCTGAACGAGAAGTTTCTGAACAGCCCGGATGCGCGGGTGATGCGCATCATGGCCGAATTCCTGGAGCCGTTCGCGCACTTCCGGCGCCAGAAGATCCGCGATACCGTGGTCTTCTTCGGCTCCGCGCGCATTCGCGAAGACGGTCCCCTGGCCAACTACTACTGGGATGCCGTGACCCTGGCCCGCCTGCTCACCGAGTGGTCCGTCCAGTTCGTCAACGGCACGCACCGCTTCGTGGTCTGTTCGGGCGGCGGTCCGGGCATCATGGAAGCCGCCAACCGCGGCGCTTCCGAAGCCGGCGGAAAAACGGTAGGGCTCAACATCGGGCTGCCGTTCGAGCAGTTCCCCAACCCGTACATCACACCGGAGTTGAGCTTTGAGTTCCATTACTTCTTCATGCGCAAGTTCTGGTTCGCCTACCTGGCCAAAGCCCTGGTGGTGTTCCCCGGCGGCTTCGGCACGCTGGACGAGATGATGGAAATCCTTACGCTCGCTCAGACCCAGAAGCTCGCCAAGAAGATTTCGATTGTCCTCTACGGCACCGAATATTGGAAAGAGATTATCAACTTCGACGCGTTAGTGAAGCATGGCATGATCTCGCCCGAAGACCTGAATCTGTTCCAATACGCCGACGATCCGGCTACCGCCTTCGCCATGCTCAAGAAGGATCTGGAAATCTGGGCCCAGCAGCAGGATGCTCCCGAGGCCCCGGCTATTTCCAGGTCCGTGAACCCGCAAAAGCCGGAAGGGGCCTGACGCGCGTGTTTCACCGTTCCGTGGCGCGCGGGATCGAAATCCGGCTCTTCAACCTCCAGGAGGCGGAAGCCATCTACGCCGAGGTGGAGCGCGGCCGGGCATACCTGCGCCGCTGGCTGCCTTGGGTGGACCACACCCACTCGCCCGAAGACATTCGCGAGTTCATCACGCGGGTGCAAGCCCAGTACGACGCCAATCAGGGCCCCCAGGCGGGCGTGTGGATCGAGGGCGAATTTGCCGGGTCGGTCGGCTGCCACCCGATCAACTGGCCGAACCGCAATTGCAGTATCGGCTACTGGATCGCCGAGCGGCACCAGGGCCGCGGCATAATCACGCGCTGCTGCACCACCCTGTTGAACTACCTCTTCGACGATTTGCGCCTGCACCGCGTGGCCATCGAGTGTGGCACTGGAAACGCCAGAAGCTGCGCCATTCCGCAGCGCCTGGGATTCTTCCGCGAAGGAATCGCGCGCCACGGCGAATGGCTCAATGACCGGTGGATCGATTTGGTGGAGTGGTCGATTCTGGAAGACGAATGGCGGTCGCGGCGCGCGGCGAAACCGCCGCTTACTTGATTACGACCAAAAACCCGTCGGACAAGCCGCCTGCAAAACCGTTCCCGTTCGAGGAACTCGGCAAGCCCACGGTGCCATAGCCGGCCACATAGACCGACCCGTCCGGCCCCACGGCCAGCGTGCTCCCCACGTAGACGCCCGTCGCGCCGAGGTACGTCGAGTACAACAGCCCGCTCTGCCCGGCGGTGCCCGGCTGGATCTTGGCGACGAACAGGTTGGTGCCCTGGCCCCAGGTTGGTTGCACGGCGTTCTGGACCGGGAAGTCCGGCGACAGGGTATACCCCGTCACATAAATATTGCCCGAGATGTCGCCGGCCAAGCCGTATGCCACCTCACCCTGCGAGCCGCCCAGGTAGGTGGAGTACACCAGAAAACGCGGCGGATCGCCCGGGTTCACGATCGACACGAACGCGTCGCCGTTGCCGCCGGAGCGCAGTTGGATCGCGTCCGGGGTCGCCGGGAAGTTGCTCGAGAGCGTATATCCGGTCAGCATCACGCGGTTCTTCGAATCCAGCGCGATGTTGCGTACCTCGTCCACCGCATTGCCGCCAAAGTAGGTCGAATACACCAGCGAGGCTTCCCCGGACTGCTTCATGTCCATGACACCGATGACGATTCCGATCGACCCCTGCAAGGTCTGCCGGTACCCCGGCCCCTCCATGGGAAACTGCAGCGAGTCGGTAGTGGCGGCAAAATACACCAGCCCGTTGGAGCCGAGCGCGATCGCGCAGCCCTGGTCGTCCAGTTCGCCGCCCAGGTAGGTCGAATAGACTGGCGTCGCGGTGTAGAGGTTGAGCTGGGTCAGAAACGCATCCTGAGGACCGTAGAGCACGCCCGCGTAGGCGCTGGCCGTCACGGGAAAATCCGTGGATTGGGTGGTGCCGATCACGTACATGTTCCCGTTGGAGTCGACCGCAATGCCTTTCCCCGAGTTGGTGCCGGTGGTGCCCCCCAGGTAGGTGGAGTAAATCAGCGAGACGCCGCCATACTGCGAGGGGTCGATGGCCGCCACGAAGGCCTGTTGCTCGGTGCCGGAGCCGATGTTCGGCAGGGAACTGCCCACCACCGGAAAATCCGTCGAGGTCGTGGTTCCCGTCATATAAGCGACGCCGTTCGAATCCACGTCGATGCCCTGCGGTATATCCACTTGCGAGCCCCCCAGGTAGCTGAAATAGACCAGCGGAAAGCTTCTATCGGCGGTGGTGGTGTTCATGATGGCCAGGAATATGTCGGTCTGGCCGGCGTTGTTGTTGTCGTAGGCGCCATCGATGTACGGTATTTCGCCCGTGGTCGTCGAACCGGTGATATACAGCATGCCCTTGGAATTCAGCTTTACCGCGGTGATCTGGTCGGCGCCCGAGCCGCCCAGGTAGGTGCAGTAGACCAGTACCGGGTCGATGACCAGCGTGCGCGTGCGGTCGTAATCGCCAATTCGCAAAGCCACCTGGTTGCGCCCCACCATTGCGTACCGGCCTGCTACTTCGCGCCGCCCGCCCGCGCCGTCCTGATAGACCACTGGCTTCTTCTGGAGAATTCGCTGGCCGGCCACATCCAGCGCCAGATCGCCCTCCGCCGTCACACTGGCCTTGGCGCCGCCCTCGAACTTCAACCGGATGGCACGCGCGTCGGCGCCGGGCCGCACCACGAAGTCATACTCCAGGGCATTCTGGTTGCCGTAATAGACCACGTCGATGCCCGGGTACACGCCTCGATACCGGACGCGTGAGTAATTGGCGATCCCGGTTCGCCACTGGCTGCGGTTCCCCACGAAGTAGTCGGTGCGCGCCGCCATGCGGTCGAGCCCCTCGATCTCCGCCGCGGGGTCGGCTTTCACCAGCGACATCTCCACGCGCTGCCTTCCCGGCATGGCGAGCGTGGCGCCGCGCACCGAAAGTTGCAGGCTGTAACCGCCCGCCCTGGCTCCGAAGCGAACCGGCCGAGGGAACTGGCCGCGGTTCTCTTCGAATCGCAGCGGCAACCGGGCCAAAGCCGCCTGGCCGCGCGAAACTTCATTGACCGCGGCAGACAGAAGGCCGGCCGAACACACTAGTAACCCAAAGCAAGCGAGACTACGCATACGAACTTCTATTAGAACATGCGATCCGCCTAAGTTGAACTGGGCCAATTGTTCACAGGCGTGACTCCGGCGCGCGGCGCAGTAGAATGGAAGGGACATGAAAGCTGCCCTGCTCGCCCTGTTCTTTTTCCAGGCCACGGACTTGCCATTGGTCCAGCCCAAGGAGCTCGTCGCCCGGCTCGACGCCAAACCCGCCATCTTCCACGTGGGCCCCAACGTCCTCTATCGCAGCAAGCATATCCCGGGCGCCGTTTACGCCGGGCCGGGACAGAAGCCCGAAGGGCTGGCGATGCTGAGAGCCGCTGTCGCCAACCTCCCGCGTTCGCGCGAGATCGTGATCTACTGCGGCTGCTGCCCCTGGGACCGGTGCCCGAACGTGAAGCCGGCGTTCGCGGTTTTGAAGAAGATGGGATTCACCAACGCGAAGGTGCTGTATGTGGAAAAGAACTTCGCCGACGATTGGATTTTCAAATCCTATCCGGTGGAAAATGGAGTGCCTTTGCACTGACGTACCGCCTCGCGGGCCGCGTAGTATCCGCACATTCCGTGGACGCTCCCGCCCGGCGGGGTCGAGGACGAGCATAGATACACGCCTTTCAAAGGCGTGCCGTAGATGCGCCATGTCGGGCGCGCGAAAAACTGGCCGAGATCCAGCGAGCCGCCGTTGATGTCGCCGCCCACCAGGTTGGGGTTCAACCGCTCCAGCGCCGCCGGGGGCAGAACGCTGCGCGCCAGAATGCGCGCCCGGAAACCAGGCGCGAACCGTTCGATCTGATCTTCGATGGCGCCCGACACATCCCCAGTCGAGCCGTTCGGCACGTGGCAGTAGCCCCATGCCGTGTGTTTGCCCGCGGGCGCGCGCGTCGGGTCGAAGAGCGTAGGCTGTACCACTAACACGAACGGACGCCCGCTATGGCTTCTCTCCCATTCCGCAATTTCTTCGAAGCTCCCACCCACGTGGACGGTGCCCGCGCGCGTGCACGCGTGGCTGACCCAGGGAATGGGGCCGTCGAGCGCCCAGTCCATTTTGAATGCGCCCGGGCCATACCGGTACCCCGCCAGCGCGCCTGAGAACGGCTCGGCCAGGCGGTCGCCGGCTAATGCCAGAAACTGCCGCGGGGTCACGTCGCACATCACCACAGGCACTTCGGGCAGCGCGGTCACCGGCGAGCCAGGGCAAACCTCGCCGCCCAGTTCGCGCAAGTATCCCGCCAGGGCATCGCTGATCTTCTGCGCCCCGCCGCGCGGAATCGGCCAGCCTACGGCGTGCGCGGCCACTCCCAGCGTCAACCCGACACCCGCGGTCAGGCCCGCTTCCAGTGGCAGGCACGCGTGCGCGGCGATCCCGGCGAACAGCGCGCGGGCGCGCACGCCGCGGAATCGCGATCCCACCAGACGGCTCGCCGAACCAAGCGCCTGCAAACCGAACTTCGCCAGCAACCACGGATGGCGGGGAAAATGGGGCGGCGCGAGCACGTCGTGGCGGAGACGCGGCCACGCCTCCACCAGCGGTTCCAGGAGGCGGCGCCAGGCTTCGCCATCGGCGCCCAAGCCGCGGGCCGTTGCCTCCACCGACCGTTCCAGCACCACAGCCGTGCCATCGTCCAGCGGGTGGGCCAGCGGAGCCTCCGGATGGACCCATTCCAGGCCGCGCCCGGCCAGCGGGAATTGTTCGAAGGCAGGCGACGAGAGCGCCATCGGGTGCACGGCCGAACAAACGTCGTGCACGAAGCCGGGCAGCGTGAGCGCACCGGAGCGGGCCGCGCCGCCGATCTGTGCCGCGCCTTCGTAGACCGTCACCTGGTAGCCGCTGCGCGCCAGTATGATCGCCGCGGTCAGACCGTTGGGGCCGGAGCCGATCACTGCCGCCCGGGTTTTGGGTGCGTAAACGATTTCGGTATCGCGCACAATCATGCCTTGCCAAACCTCAAACCGGCCTCGGTCCTCTCTCTGCGCCCTCCGCTGCCTCCGCGGCCGAGCCTCGATCCCGATTCCGAGTGCCCCGTTTCTCTGCGTTTTGGCCGCGGCCAACAACCTCAGTTATTGTAGAAGAGATGCAAAAGAAGCGGCTCGGCAACAGCGACTTGGAGTTGACGCCGATTGGTATCGGCGCCTGGGCGATGGGCGGCGGCGGATGGGCCTTCGCCTGGGGTCCGCAGGATGACGATGAATCGATTCAAGCCATCCACGCGGCTCTGGACCACGGCGTGAACTGGATCGATACCGCCGCTGTTTACGGCCTGGGCCATTCCGAAGAGGTGGTGGCCCGCGCGCTGGCCGGACGGTCCGGTAAGCCCTACTTATTCACCAAGTGCGCCCGCAACTGGAACGAGAAGCGGGAAATCCAGAAGGTCCTCAAGCGCGACTCCGTCCGCCGGGAATGCGAGAACAGCCTGCGCCGCCTGAAGGTGGAAGTCATCGACCTCTACCAGATCCACTGGCCCGAGCCCGACGAGGATGTGGAGGAGGGTTGGGAGACGCTGGCGCGGTTGAAGGACGAAGGCAAGGTGCGCTGGATCGGCGTGTCGAATTTCACCGCGCGGCACCTGGAGCGCTGCCGCAAGATCGCGCCGGTCACTTCACTGCAGCCGCCGTACTCGGCGATCTCGCCCGAAAACGAAACATCGTTGCTGCCCTACTGCCTGGACCACAACATCGGGGTGATCGTGTATTCCCCGATGAAGTCCGGCCTGTTGAGCGGCAAGATGACCAGGGATCGCGTGGCCAACCTGCCGGAGGATGATTTCCGCCGGCGCGCCCCGGCTTTCCAGGAACCTCAACTCAGCCGCAACCTGGCGTTGGCCGATCTTATGAAGACCATCGGCGCGCGGCACGGCCGCTCGGCGGGCGAGGTGGCGATTGCGTGGACGCTGCGGCACCCCGCCGTCACGGCCGCCATCGTCGGCATGCGCTCCGCCGAACAGGTGGCCGGCGTGATCGGCGCAATGGATTTCCGCCTTTCGCCCGCAGAGATTGCCGAGATCGCGGCGGCGTAGAGCCTTCTATCTGCACCCGCGGTCTGGTCGAGCGGCGGAACCACGTGAAGCCTCTGAGCAGCACGCCGACGGCTTCCGAGCCGCCGGAAAGCCATTTCCACTTCCTGACAAAAACCGCTTTCGCCACACCCAGTGGCCGCTGGGAATCCTTAGTCAAAAAATACCTGACTCATCAGGCGACCCGTGGGACAACCGGGCGTCTGAGGAGGAAGTCTCTTTGTCCCTATGTATTACCGCTATCTGCAAATTTGAGAGTAAGCCGTCATCAAGTCGGATGACATGGCCTGGAAATAAATACCCTCAAGCAAGGCATTACAGACGCCGTAAGGTTGAGATAGCGGCAGATCGCAGCGGATGCTCTATCCGTTGCATTCGGGATCTCCTTTGTTAGCTGGGCCGGCCACTACGCAGCCGTAGGGACGGGGAGCAACGTAACATAGCAACAATATTCTCGCAGCAAAGAGAATACTACGACGACATAGCGAATTTGCTCTGGAGCAAAAGATCATCTTCACTTCGCGAACTGCCGGGAAGCATTCCCCTTAGAAAGCAAAGGCTCACGAGCAGCCTGATTATTCGATTCTTTGTCCGCGACTAACTCAAACTTGCCTTTGCGCAAAGAAACCTGACTAATGCCCGGCTATCTTGAACAAGAGCCACGGAAGAAATGCGAGTGTCGTGACGCGCTGTCTGTGGCGTAAGAAGGAGAAGAGGAGAAGACGCATGGCGAGGAGAGGGTCTGTTCTGTTTCTGTTCGTGTTGGCGCTGGTTCTAGCCGCGGCTTTGCCGGCAAATGCGCAGTCTTTCCGGGTGCAATGTCCGACGACTACAATCACTCACCCCACGGCGGTAACGTCCACGCAAGGTGAGCCGGCCTACAACGGCCCGACGCAATTTGGCACTGCGGCGATCAGCGGCGTTAAGGGCGGATATGTGACGCCGACCTCGAACGTCAACGGCGCCATCAAGTGCCAGCAGATCTCGGGCGGCGATGGCTTGTCCACCATGGCCGACGGCACGCAGACGTACATATTCTCCTTCGGGCCGTTATCCGGGCTCGCGGACGTCGCGAACGGCCAGGCGGGCACGCAGTACCCCGACGTCTTTAACACCGTCTATCCGGGCACGGCAGGCAATCCGCTCCTCCTGCGGGGCGACCCCGCCACCACCGACGGGGCGAGCAGCGGCGCATCGCCAGGCGCGACTGGGACTTTTACGTGGAACGGCGCAGTCGGGCTGACACCCGACGTGGACGCGATCGCCGACGGCCAGTGCGCGGCCCCATGTCTCGATGGGCACGTGGACACGCACCAGATCATTGATGTCGGGGTGCTGAACGGCAACATTCCCGCGCCGCTATTGGCCTTCGATGAAGACGATGAAGTCTTCTTCACCCTCACCAACGTGGGCATGATCATGCGGCCCGACCTGTTCGAACAGCACACGGTCCACTTCCACGGCTATCCCAACGCTTCCTCGTTTTACGACGGCGTGCCCGACGCTTCGGTGGCCATCAACATCGGTGGCAGCTTCACCTATTACTACCTGTCGCCGGATGCCGGCACGTACTTCTGGCACTGCCACATCACGCCGCCCGAGCACTTGCAGATGGGCATGGTGGGGCAGCTTTACGTGCGCCCGCGGCAGAACCGGGTTCCGACGAACGGCAACCTCTATACCTATCTGGGTTACCAGAATGGGATCGGCGTGACCGGCACTCCGGATCTGCGCACGGTGTGCAATCCCGCCGCGGATATCCTGTGCTCCGCCACCATGCCGGCCATCAACACCGGGGCGACGCGGCCGGCGAGCGGCACCCTTTGCAGCGGCACACCAACGACCGCAACCCCCACAACTCCGAAGTATGCCTACAACGACGGCGATGGCTCGACCTGTTACGACGTCGAGTATCCCATCCAGATGCACGGTTTCGACCCCAATTTCCATTTTGTCGGTATGACGTTCAACCCCGAGATGTTCGTGGACATGAAGGACAAGTACTTCCTGCTGAACGGGCGCGGCTACCCGGACACGGTCTCGGCTGGCCCTCAGGCCACGGTAACGACCGATGGCAACATGCACTACTCGCAGCCGATGCCGGCGCTGATCAATATTCCCGCCGGTGGGAGGGCCCTGTTGCGCTTGGTTAACCTGAGCGTATCGGAGTATCACACTCTGGCTTCCCTGGGGATTCCGATGAAAGAGATCGGGTTCAACGCCAAGCTCTTGCGCGACCAGGGGGGGAACAACACCGAGTTCTACACCAACTCGATCACGCTCGGCGGTGGTGAATCGCTCGACGTGATTCTGGACGCCAGCAATACCACGCTGTATCCTGCGGGCACCGTGTTTTACCTCTACACTCCCCAACTCGACCACCTGTCCAACGACGCTGAAAATTTCGGCGGGATGATGACCGAAGTTCATATCTGCAATAGCGTGACCAGCAACACGTACGGAAATAGCTGCCAATAGGAGCGCGGCAATGAGGGCGACGAAAATGACGAAAGCGATCTCGAATTCACGACTGCTTCTGGCGCCGGCGGCGTTGCTGCTCACGGCCGCGGCTTACGGCGCGGCCCCCGGCATCACGACCACCGGGACCTTCCAATTGACGGCGCAGGACGCATTCCTGAACCAGCCGGACGGAGAGGCGGTTTACTCCTGGGGTTACGGCTGCGCGACCAGCTTTTCCCCGACCTTTCTCCCTGCGGCGATTAGCGGCGGCTTCTGCTCCACGATGCAGGTGCCCGGCCCCACGCTGATTGTCACGGAAGGCGCGACGGTCACGGTTACCTTGACCAATAATCTTCCTGCAGCTGCCGGCAACACCTCGATTCTGTTCCCGGGCTTCACCTTAACATCAACCTGCACGGCGCCGGCAGTGCAGGGCCTGCTGGCATGCGAGGCTCCTCCGGCAGGTTCGGTCACCTACAAGTTCGTGGCCTCCGCGCCCGGGACGCACCCGTATTACAGCGGCACGCAAGGCGACCTTCAGGTGGAAATGGGCCTCTACGGCGCCCTCATCGTGTTGCCTACGGGCGGCGGCCCGGCGAGTTGCAACACCACGAACACGAACCTGTACGGAAAACCGGACTACGGGACTTCGCACGGTATTACCGGCTTCCCCGAGGCGGATTTCCGCCTCGCGCACGCTGCCTACGACCACCCCAGGAGCTGCTACGACCGCGAATACCTGTTCCAGTGGGCCGAAATGGATACCAGAATCCACCGGCAGGCTTTGGCGCAGGTGAGTGCCGGGGTTGCGAGTCTCAACGTGCAAACCGAGCCCTATCACCCCGCCTACTTCCTGATCAACGGGCGCTCCATGCCCGACCTGATGGACCCCAACTACGCCGCCGAGTATCCGCACCAGCCTTACAACGGCAACCCACACATGCATCCGGGCGAGCTGACCTTGGTCCGCACTATCGGCCAGGGCCGGTGGCAGCATCCCTTCCACGAGCACGCCAACCATGTACGCATTCTGGGGCGGGATGGGAACCTGGTCCTCAGCCCCACGAGCCCAACTGCGAATCTGGCCGGCATTCTGATGTTCAATACCGACACCACGCCAGGAGAGTCCTTCGATGGGATTTTCTACTTCACCGGCAGAGGTTTGAACTGGGATCCGTTCGGCCACCATCCCCCTGGTACCGCCTCCACCACCACGCTGACGATCACCAGCATCACTGAGGCCGCTGGTACCAATACAGTCACCGTAACGATCGCGAGCGCTAACCCGGTATCGACCTCTCTGAACGGGGCTATGGCCACGATCGCCGGTGAGCCAGCCGGCTACAACGGCACGTTTATGGTGACCTCTGTCAATACCGCCACGAACTCTTTCACGTACACCGACCCGGCGACAAGTCTGGGCGCCGGAACCGCCGGCACGGCGACCTTCAACTCCATCGCCACCAACGCGAGTCCCAATCCGACGGATCCGCTGGCCTCACTGTCCTGTACGCCTGATCCCAACGGCTATAACACGGGAACCACTACCGCACTCAACTATTACGAGTGGTGCCAGGACCACAACAAGCCGGTCCAGGTGAATCCCTTCGGTGACGTGGCGGCCGGCGGACCGGCAACGTTGCCCGATCCCAATATCTTCGCCAACGGCCCCTGGTACGGCGGCACGCCTTATTTCGGTCCGGACGCAAATCTACGCGCCACGATGGCCGCCTGCAGTACGACGACCAATGCCGGCTGCACCACGTTGCTACCCTCCAACGTGCAGGCCAACCCGGCCAACGAGCGCGGATGGGCCTTTATGTGGCACTCGCACAACGAGCGCGAGATCACGACCAACAACGTTTTCCCCGGGGGCATGCTGATGATGATGCTGGTGGACTCCCGGGAATTTCCGATTGATGAGTCCCAGTAACTGCGAAAGGAAGATCAAGAACCATGCGAACGAATTATTGGAGGAATTGTATGTCTAAGATCCCGGCACAGATCGGCATTTTTCTTTTCGCGGCAGTCGCGGCCTTCGGGCAGACTGCGTCGGTTACTGGCGGCTCGTCACTGGCTTTCGGAACCACTTTTGTCAATGTGACTACGGCAGCGCAGACACTAACTGTGACCGCCGACTCGACCACTACTCTGGACCAGATTACAAGCGCCCAGTTGACGGTCCCGGCTGGTTTCGCGGCCACCATCGGCACCTGCACTGCGGGTGCGGGTAATAGTTGCGCGATCAATGTCACGTTCACGCCCACGGCTGTTGGGCCCGCTAGTGGGAACCTGATCATCACGGCGACGACTGGCGCTGGCGCGACTGCGGTTACGGTGACTCCGTCGTCGATAGCCTTGAGCGGCACAGGGTATGAGCCAACGGTCACGGTGCAGTTGATGGGCAAGCTGGTGACTCTAAACAATCAACTGAGCTCGCCGCTGACGTTTACCTACGCCTTAACGGGGGGGGCCGCGTCGCCCTTCGCGCTGACGGGAGGCACATGCCCTGCGAGCGGAACGGGTTCATTGGCATCGGGTTCCTGCACCATTACGATCGGTGCCGCATCGACGCCATCGACCGAGTCGGACACGTTAACAGTTACGGCGGTGTCCGGCTCAACTTCCGTTCCGGTGACCGGTTCGCCGGCGACCATTGGTGAGCCGGGTGCCACCTCCGCTGGCAGCGTCGCGGATACCGGGTTGGAGCAGCAGGTACAGCTTACCGCGGCGCCGACCACGGTAACTATGCCGGACGGCACGATCGTGCCGATGTGGGGCTACAGTTGCGGGGCGGCCGCCACTAGTTCCGGCGCGACGTGCGCCAAGTTGAATCCGAATGCCACCGGGTGGTCACCGGTCGTAATTACTGTTCCATCGGGACAGGACCTGGAAATCGAACTCACGAATAGCCTCTCGTTTACTGCCGGCGCCACTACGAATAAAATCCCCACGTCGATCATGATCGTGGGGCAGGTGGGCGGCGGTCTTGGAAGCGTCTCCTCCACTTGCAATCTTACCGGCCCGACCACGGCGTCCGCTACCGGCGCCACGTGCACTCAGCCCCCGGACCACTCGAACGCGCAGGGCACTTACACCTGGGTAACCGCCAATCTTCCCGGAAATGGCACTCCCCCGGTTCAGGGGCCGCGCGTGCGGTCTTTCGGCACGGAAGTAGCGGCGGGAACGACCGCGGACCTGATTTGGAAGAACCCCCGTCCGGGCACCTACCTGCTCGAGTCTGGCACGCATCCCTCCATCCAGGTCCCCATGGGACTGTACGGTATCCTGGTGGTCACCTGCGCGCCTAATGCTCCCGCTAACACGTGCGGCGCGGGTATCGCCAACGGCACTGCTTATCCAGCGGTGACCGGAACCGCGCCTGCCCCTTCGTATCCCGCAGTCACCTACAATGCGGAAATCCCCCTGGAGCTCAGTGAAATCGACCCGGTTCAGAATACTGCCGTCGATGCCGCCGTCAGAACGGCCGGCTTTAGTGAAACCGCGGTGTGGAGCGCTGCCCGTACAGGTCCCCTGACCAGCACAAACATCGTCTACGGCGGTTCCGGATACAGCCAACTGTGCAGCACCACGGTCACCACGTCTTGTACGAGCGCGACGGTCGTGGGCGCCAATGGCTCGGGGGCCACGGTATCCCTGACAATCACCGGCGGCGTAATCACCGGCGCCAGCATCACGGCCGGCGGCTCGGGTTATTCCGCCACCGCTCCGGCCAACGTCATGGTTAGCGATACCTCTGCTACACCCGGCAGTGGCGCGATTATTTCGGCAGTGACAACGCCCAATACGTCCGGTTGTGGTGCGACGCACACGTGCTACCCGCCGGCGGTGAACTACACGCCGTTCTACTACCTGATCAACGGCGCGGCGTTCAACAAGACCAATTCCGTGCTCTCGAATTTCGCGGTCGCACCCGCCTCGGGAGTGGCCGGCACCGGTACGGTTCTGGTGCGCCTGGTGAATGCCGGTGTGCGCATGCATGTGCCTTCCATCGTCGGATCGCAAACCACGGGCTTCGACGGAGCGGGGAACTCTACCACGGTTGGCGGATTCACGCTGGTTGCCGAAGATGGCAACGTCGTTCCGAACCTGTTGCCCAACACGAACCTGGGCCAGACGGCGGGGGCCCCCAAGGTGCAGACCGACGTATTCATGGCCGCGGGCAAAATTTACGACTTGATGATCAACGCGCCCGCTACCGGCTCGTCGGCCCTTCCGATTTACGCCCGCGATCTTGCCCTCTCCGGTAATTCCAGTGAACGCGACGCCGGCATGCTGGCGTACATCAGCGTCAATGGTGCCGCACTCCCAACCTTCGGCGCTGGCGTGGCGGGCAGTCCCGTAGTCAACCCAGATACCTACAACTCCGTCGTGGCTTGCACGGCAGCTCCCTGCACGCCTGTCGTGGTCTCGGATGTATCGAAGGGTGTAATCGCCAACGACGTTTTTGTCTTCGGCGTTCAGCTCGCAGTTGGGCCGACCGGCGGCACGCTGACCTGCGGTGCGACCCCGGGGAATCCGGTTCCGGGCCTTTGCTCGAACGGCACCTTCACTTATACCCCCAATCCCGGCACCTCTTCAGATAGCTTCACGTATTGCGCCAACGGGACTACGCAAACTTCCGTGCCGTCCTATTGCACGACGGTGACGCTGGGCGCGGTAGGCACTAGCCTCACCAGCACCCTCACCATGAACGGGATCTCGTACACCGCGAAAGCCGCGGGGTACATCAACATCCCAACGCCCGGCCCGCTCTCGGTGGACAAGGACAGCCTCGGCTACCCGCTGAGCGTGGTTGTGCCAACTACTCCTTCGCCAGGAACTTGCACGTCGCTTTCGCTGCAGGCGGATGGCGGATTCATCGCCACCGCGACGACGTCTAGCTGCGCCTTTACCTACACCGCCACCAACAACCATGGGCTCACAGGGACAGCCACGGTGACCATCAACTTCCCAGCGGCCAGTAATCTCGCGGTGAGGGTGCTGGATGGCCTGGCCTACAAAGCCTGTGGAGGAGACAGCAGCTGCATCGCTGGCTTGCCCAACATTACCGACTACCGCTGGGTCATCGAGGAAGACAAGACCTTCTATGTGAATCCGGCCTGCTCGACGATCACAAGCAGCTCCACCCCCATCGCCGGCTGCCCGACGTTTGGATCCGCTGGCGGTCCTCAAGTTCCGCCCACCTTCGGCGTGAATTTCCATACCAGCCACATGGACCTTGTCGCGCAGGGCTGCACCAGCAACGCACCTGGCGACCAGTCCTGCGAGCAGGGCCAGAGCCTGCTCGGCGTGCTGGCGGTGTGCGAGGCCGGCAACGGCGTTTGCGTCCCAGGAAACGCAAAGACGCCGCTACTGCCCAGCCAGGTCGCCCTCGATCCGGGTTGCGGGTTCGGGACGTTCGCCGGGCGCACCTGCGGCACAGGCGTAACGGTCCCCTTCCCCAAGCGCTACTACATGTCGATTCTGCCGGGTGACGCAGGCAACCCCTTCATCTATGGTTACGGAAACAGCCCCCAGAACTGCGTCCCGACGACATCGTATTCGACGGCTCCCCGCTCGACGCAATGCGGCCACGGCATGGGCGGCGCGCCCATCAGTTGGAATACCACCACCAATAGCTGGAACTCCGTGATCGTGCTCACCGAGCCCAGTCCGTATCCGCCCGCGAATCTCAGCGTTTCCGTGTTCGAGGACGACTTCCCCCTGAACGGCGAGCAGGATGCCGGCGGCGGAATCGATGTCATCGCCACCAACGAGCCGGGCCTGGGCGGCTTCGAGGTCATCCTTTTTGACGCGTTCGCCGAACCTGGCGACGTAACCGGACAGTTGACCCACGATATGTTCAACCAGCCCCTGTCGAACGGCTTGGCAGGAACCATCGATCCGGCCACCGGCCTCGACGCGTGCCCGGTCTCCGCGGAGATCACGGGAAACGTGACGGGCGCAACGGGCTACACGAGCAGCACCCCAGTCCAAGGCGGAGTCGCCGGGCCGGACCAGGCGCAAGGGGCGCTCGCAGGCCTCACGGGCCGGATCGTGACCTGCCCGAAGTACGAGTCGGACGGCGCGACCTTATCCCCGCTGGCCGGCCAAGCCCTGGTGAAGAACATGATGCAGGGCAAATACATCGCCCAGGCCATGCCCGGAGCCAGCCGCATTGCCGCCGGGGAAGAGTGGCTCCAGACCAACACCCTGGATGGACAGCACCCTCACGATGCCTTCCTCCGCATCGGCGAGCCCAGCTACTTCCAGGAGTATGGCCCGGCGGGCTTCCACGTGTCCATCGGCTTCGCCAACCCGAAGATCATCAACAACCGCCTCGCCGCCATCTGCAACGGCACCGATTTGAACCTCAGCGGCACCAACTGCAACAATACGGTGACGGGGAGGGTCACGTCCGTGCGCCTCAGCCGTCCGCCCGATGAGCGGCTCTATTCGAGCGGTTCGCGCGATGCCTTCTATTGGAGCCAGTGCTGGGTGAGCATGGGCGACCCGGACGGCGAAGACTTCGCCTTCACCAAGTGCGACGCCAACGGCAACTTCAAGTTCACCGGTATTCCCCAGGGGAACTGGAGAATCACAATCGGCGATCAATGGAACGACCAGATCATCGACGGTCTTTCCACGCCCGTCAACGTTTGCACGTCAACAACGACCTCGTGTAGCGCCAGTGGCCAGACTATCGCCATGGGCGATGTCGCGGTGCAGCAGTGGCAGGCGAATCTCTATACCAAGACCTGCATCGACGACAACCGGAACGGCATCTGCGACCCCGGCGAGGTGGGAATTCCCTTCCTAAACAACGCCATCCGCTACCGCAACGGCGCCTTGGCCAATAACCTTTTGACGGACTTTACCGGCGTCGCCAACTTCAACGAGACCTTCCCGCTGTTCAACTGGTACACCACGGAATCGGACACGACTCGCTATAAGACGACGGGAATCCACACCGTTTATGATGCCGGCGGGCCGGCTAACGGCACCACCTGCGGCGGCGGCTTCCCGGCATGCGAGTCGGGCACGCCCTACGATCACCTTGCCAACACCATCGATCCCTATCCGCTGCCGGGCAATCTGTCTGTGCCGGGCGCGATCTATTGCGCGACCGGCGATTGCACCGGTCAATCGATCAACACTGGTGTGGCGGTGCCGAGCTCGTCGAGTGCGCACACCGGCCGCATCGACCCGCCGTGGACTCCCTCGGAAGGCTGGCAGGGCTTCACCGGCCAGAACAATTTCGTCGAATTCGCCAAGGCGCCCTACGCTACGGGCGAGAACGGCGGCATTCACGGCCATGTCGTCTACGCTTCCACTCGACCTTTTGACGATCCGCAGATGCTCGTTCAGACGCAATGGACGCCGCTGATTCCGAACGTCACCATGAATCTGTATCAGGAGGGCTTCGCCGCCGACGGCGTAACCCCCATTCTCAAACTCGTGGACACAACCCAGACCAGCAGTTGGGATAAGTTTGCCCAGGGCTTCCGCTCCGATGGCATCCCCAATTTGAACTGCCCGGGCCAGGCGCCGTCGCCGACATCCACGACTCCGGGCGACCTATTTTTCTACACGCTGGACCACCAGCCCAACTGGCTCAACCTCTACGACTACTACTACAACGGCGTGGCTTTGCCCACCATACCCAATAACTCGCAGTACAAGTGCTATGACGCGATGCACAACTGGAACCAGCTCCAGCCCGCGCCCTACGACGGCATGTACCAGTTCCCGAGCATGCTTGGCTCAGTCCCGAACAGCAGCCATAACGCCACCGCTTACCCGGCGTTAGTCGCTGCGGCCGGCGGCGTCGGCACGGGGACTGCCTTTACCGCCGCCAGCATGGCGGGCACCAACTGCACCATCTGCGTCGCGAACCCCGATTCGACCGATCTCTGGAGGGTCGGCACCCCCATGCTGCCGCCCGGCAAGTACGTGGTGGAAGTGGTTCTGCCTCAGGGCTATGAGCTGGTGAAAGAAGAAGACAAGAACATCCTGATCGGCGACAATTACATTGCGCCGGTGTACCAGCAGTTCGGCGGCCTGGCCAACATTTTCATCATGCCCGACCAGGCGTCGGTGGCTTCGCTGTACGACCCAAGCGGCGCCGGCTACAATGCGAACAACGCCCAGAACCCTTCCCAAGCCTTCGGGTTTGCGCCGACCAGCGATTTCGTCCCCGGGTTCCTCGAGCCGGTGTGGCCGTGCGTGGGCCAATTACGCCAGGTGCCCGACTACATGAGCCTCTTCCCCGAGGCGCACCAGGTAGCCGCGTTCGCCGGCTCCATGCGCCATCTGTGCGACCGCAAGGAAGTGACGCTGAACAGCCAGATGTCGGCCTCGGCGAAGTTCTGGCTCTACACCTCCACCCACATCGCCTCCCCGTTCGCGGGCGTGATCACGGATGACTTCACGTCCGAGTTCGATCCGTTCGCGCCGGTCTTCGGCGAGAAATTCTCGCCGCCCAACATGCCGATCTCCACCAGGGACTGGGCCGGGAACGAAATCTCCCGCGTGTACAGCGATCAATGGGGCGCCTTCAACGGGCTGGTCTATTCCACTTGGGAAGTGAACCCGCCCAACCCCACCGGCTATGGGCCCAATACCATGGTCCAGTGCATGAACGACAAGGGACCGGCCATCGACTTCCGGCAGACGATCGTCAACTCGTCGGGGGCCACGGTTGCGAACCCGAACTACGGCCAGTTGGTCGGCACCGATCCGCTCTACAACCCGCTCTACAGCCAGTTCTGTTACGAGCTGCCGTACCTGCCCGGCATGCCGGGTTACCTGGATACGCCGGTAGTGCCCACGGCCGCCTTTGTAGGGGCTGGGTACAACAACACCGATTGCAACTATCCCACCAATACGCCCGCAGTCAGCGAAGTGGATGGCGACGGAGTCGGCCCCTGGATTTTGACTACTGGCACTAGCCACGCCATCACCATTACCGCGCTGGGCGACCAGATCGTCAACAACTACGGGTACTCGGGGCCGCAGGCCACAGGGGCGCCTTTCAATCAGAAAGCCGTGACCAGGCACTACGGTTTTGGCGCTACCCAGGGAACCGTCAAGATCGGTGGGTATACCGTACCCACGGGTAATGTCACATGGGGCGATCTCAGCATCAGGCTGACGATTCCAGCCAACGCCACGGGCGCCGCTGCGAACCAGATTAACGCTTGCCCCATCCAGCAGCAAGCGCAGTATACACCTGTAGGCACGGCGACCGCGTACTGCGGTGAACTGACGATTATCTCAGCCACCGGCCAGCAGTCTGTCGACACGGTCAACATCACCATCGGCGGCAAAGCGCCCGTGCACGTCAACGCTTCGGGTTCGATTCAGCAGGCCATCGACGCCGCCATGCCGGGCGACCTGATCATGGTGGACCCGTCTTGCAGCCATGGTAACGGCAACAACCCGAATCTGATTGCGTGCTCCAGCCCCGGTAACATCACAAAGAACCCCTCCACCCACCGGGAGCTGCTGATTATGTGGAAGCCGGTCCGGCTGCAAGGCGTGGGCGCGGCCTCGAGCATCATCGACGGCTCGACCTTCCCGGCGGGGCAGTTCAAGCTCGAGCCGTGGCGCAGGTCGGTGAATTGCCTGTTCGGCCTGGCGCTCAACGGCCAGCCGATCGGCTCCACCATTCCCAACGGCGGCGGCACCAACGTGTACGATCCGAGCGGGAAATATAACTGCCCAACGCCGGGAGCCAACGGCCAGACCGGCCCCGACGGCTACACCTGGAACTACTTCAGCGGCGGCCCGAACTTCCCCACCATGGTGGTAGATCGTATTCCGTTGGAAGGTATCCTCGGCTGGGACGCCACGGTGAACGGCAACTTGGCTGAGCAACTGCAAGAGCCGTCTCTCATGGGCGCCTATGAAGGCGCTGGCATTACGGTCCTGTCCAAGGGCGTCAACATTCCGGCCGGGTCCACGGATGTCTTCGGATCCGGGGCGGAAGCGACTTTCCCGGCGGGTTCTACGCTGCTGACGGGGCCGGTGGGGCCGAATGGCGGCGCCCTTCTGGGCGACCTCAACCCCAACTGCCACACTCTCGTTTTGGTGGGCCCCAATCCGTATCCCAGCAACTTCATTTGCAACCCGTCCACCATCGATGGGATGGGCATCACGGACGCCTCCCAGGGCGGCGGCGGAATCTTCGTCCACGCCTGGGCGCACAACCTGCAGATCGCCAACAACCGGGTGTTTAACAATGCTGGCACGCTTTCGGGCGGATTGAGCCTTGGCCAAGGTGAATTTCCGGAAGCGTATCTCAACCCGGACGCCTCGAGTCCCAGCACTTGCTTAAACGCGCTGTCTTCGGCTTTGCTCCCGGCCAACACGCAATTGCCGTATTGCGAGAACATCAACCTGAACGTCCACAACAATATGGTCACCAACAACTCATCCACGGGTGACGAATTGTTCACCGGCACGCCGGCGGGTGCGGGCGGGGTCAGCATCTGCACCGGGGACGACTGGTATAAGTTCAACTACAACTGGGTCTGCGGGAACATCAGCACCGGCGATGCCGGCGGCGTCGGCCACTTGGGCTTCTCCTGGAACGGCGACATCGAGCACAACAGCTTCCTGTTCAACCAGGCCACCAACCCCAGTATCGTGGCCAACGGAGGCGGCCTCATGATCATGGGCGCGGCCCCGGATGCCACCATCACGGTCAACGGGGTGGCCACGGAATGCGGCTCCGTAACCGATAACGATTGCGTGCCCGGACTGAGCGACGGCGTCGGCCCCGGCTTGGTCATCAACGCCAACCTGATCCAAGGGAACGCCGCGGACTCCGGCAGCGGCGGCGGCCTGCGCTTGCAGGGGGTTAACGGCGCGGAGGTGGCCAGGTTCCCCACCCAACCGAACCTGTGGTACCACGTCCAGGTCCAAAACAACATGATTGTCAACAATGTTGCCGGTTGGGACGGAGCGGGAATCTCGCTGGAGGACGCGCTGGCGGTGAGGCTTATCAACAACACCATCGCTTCCAACGATACGACGGCTTCCTCCGGCGTGCTCGTCAACACGATCGGGGCGCCGCTCGCCAGCTCGCAGTCGCCGCCGTCTACCTGCGCCCTCACTACGGCCAATGGCGGCACGGCAAGTGCAACGGCATCCTGCCCGCAACCGGCGGGCCTGGTGAGCCAGCAGAACAGCCCGCAACTGACCTCGTCGTTCGTGGCCGGGACGCTGGTCTGCCCGGGTGGCGCGGCGACTTGTCCGGTCGTTTGCCCGCCGGGTAATTACGCGCCGAGCACCAGCGCGTCGAACGGGACCTGCATCGCGGTCTCGTACCCGGAACTGTATAACAATATGATCTGGCAGAACCGGTCGTTCCAAGTCGGGGTGGGCTCGGCCGGCACGGGACAGCAGAACCAGCAGAACGTGGTCACGCTGTACAACGCCGCGTTTCCGCCATCGACCACACCCGTGCTGCCGGGGAACCAAGCCAGCACCGGCGCATGCCCCTCCGGTTCCAGCTATTGGGACATCGGAGTGCGCGGCGACACGGGGCCCGGCAACCATAGCTCGGGGACCACGCTGAACCCGCTGCATGGGGTGCTGACCAGCACCACCGGCTATAGCTCGACGAACCTGAGCAGCAACCCGGCCGTTGTCAGCCAGTTCTGCAACGGTTCGCGAACGCCGCCGGAGGCCACCTGCCTGTCGGCTAGCGGGCAGACGGTCCCCTGCGGATGGCAGGTGCCTCCGGGCATCGCCGACGCCCAGGTGCCGAATCCCATCTTCACCCTGGCGCCCGCGGCCACGGTGGACGAAGGCAACAACTGGATCAATATCAGTTGGGGCCCGCTCTCCATCCTGAACCCGGTGAGCAGCTCGGGGACAACCAACGTAGCTCTCGGCAACTATTCGCTCCAGCCGTCTTCGCCGGATATCAATGCCATCACGTGCTCCAGCACGGCTGGCGGCGTTTGCACGGAAACGCTCCCGGCTGGCAGCGCCGGTGTTGCCTCAATCCAGGTGCCGAATAGCGACTTCTTCGGCAATCCGCGGCCCGATACCGGCAATCCGAATCACGTGGATATCGGCGCGGTGGAGGTGACGCCACCTAGTGGCGCCTTCCTGACGGTCACGCCGGCGTCGCTGGCGTTTGGGAACCAGGCGGTGGGTTTTGCCAGCCCGGCCCAGACTCTGACGCTGAGCAACACCGGCACCGCCGGCGCAACGGGGATCGCCGTGATTGTCACAGCGCCGTTCTCGCGGACGGGAACGGGCGGCACCAATTGCGGCACAACACTAGGCGCTGGCGCGACCTGCACTATCAATATAGTGTTCACCCCGACGGCCACGGGCCTCGTCAACGGCACGGCGACGATTACCGCCAGTGTTCCGGTGAATAACGAGCCGGTAGCGCTGAGCGGAAATGGCATCGCGGCCGTCCTGACCGCGAGCGTAACGCCCAGCCCGCTGGCTTTCGGCAGTGTGGTGACGGGCACGACCGCGTCGGGGACCCTGACGGTGACCAATACCGGGAACGTTGCGTTCACCGGCGTCACCGTGACCGGCTTCGCCGCGCCCTTCTCGCGGCCTGGCGGAGCGGGAGGCGGAACCTGCACCGCCACACTAGCGATGCCTGTGGGCGGCACTTGCACCATCATCGCCTCGTTCGCGCCCACGGCTACCGGAAGCTTCACCGACAACATCACCGTGGCCTCAACCGGGATCACGGTGTCGCCCACCCCGGTGGTACTCACCGGGACTGGCGCACCGGCCGTGCGGACCGCGACCGTAACGCCCAGCCCGCTGGCATTTGGCAACCAGGCGACTGGTGTGGCCAGCTTCCCGCGGACCTTGACGGTGACCAATACCGGCAACGTGGCTCTGACCGGCGGCGGGTTTACCTTCGGCGGCGGCGCGCCGCAGCCCTTCACACGTCCTGGCGGCGCGGCCGGCGGCACGTGCGCGGGAACGCTGGCGCTCGGGGCCTCGTGCACCATTAACGTGGTGTTCACGCCGCCTACGGCAACGGCGTTCAGCAGAACTCTGACGGTCGCTTACACAGGCGCCACCGTCACGGGTAGCCCGGTGACGCTCACCGGTACGGGACAGACGCCGCCCGGTACCCTCGCCTTTGTCTCGGCGACCGGCGGCACGCTGACAGGGGGCGCGCTCCTGACGTTCAATACTCCGCTTCCCGATACCGCTGTGGTGACCGTGCGAAATACCGGCACTGGCGCGCTACAGATCCAGGCGGAGACGATCACCAACGGGCTCGGCACTGTGCCCACTTTAACCGGCACGACTTGCTCGTTCACTACGCCGCTTGCGGCTAACGCCACATGTACCATCAGCATCAGAGCCACCGCTATTGATGCGGCAGCGCTCAATGTCGCCAACAACGGCACAGGCACCACCGGGGGCAATAGTACCCTCACCCTGATTGTGCCGTAATCGCCAGACCAACTCTCCGGCGGCGGCCCGGGCGAAACCAGCCTGGGCCGCTCTCGGAGAATATAGCGGAGAAACACAAATGACGTTCCTGCGGTTAGTCAGAGTATCCAAGGTAGTTCTCGCGGGCAGCCTCTTCGTGCTACCGGTGGCCGCTCAATCGCCCGCTCCCGCCGGGCAGCCCGCGGGGGCCAGGTCTCCGGTCCGCTATCGGCCCGCGCTCTCCCGGCGGGCGCTGATGTTTTACGAAAGCGTATGGGGAATCGAAGACCTCAACGTCAAGTGGGCGGAGTCGGGCGAGATGGTGCGGTTTTCCTGGCGCGTGCTAGATCCGGCGAAGGCCAAGCCACTCAACGATAAGAAAGCCGAGCCTTCTCTGGAAGATCCTCAAGCGGGAGTCAGCCTGGTGGTCCCGACCCTGGAAAAGGTCGGCCAGTTGCGCCAGTCCAGCCAGAACATCGAGGCGGGGAAGTCCTACTGGATGGCCTTCTCCAACGTGGGCCGCCGGGTGAGGCGCGGCGACCGCGTCAACGTGGTGATCGGTAATTTTCGGGCTAACGGACTGGTGGTGGAGTAGGGGAACGCATTGATGTATCGAAGCGCCCAGAAACAGCCTCAGGTGTTTGTTGGGGCGCAAAGACGGAAGTTCTAGTACGTGGTATGCTCCCGCAGGGGAGGGGAGCGGGTAAACGCCGCCGCCGAGGCGGCGAAGTGTTGAAGCTAATAACGAGTGAGGAGGCGATTATGAAGAGGTTGATCGGCTTACTGGTGTTCGGCCTGCTGGGTTTGGCGCAGATGGCCATGGCTCATGAGTTCCCGCTGCAATTCACGCCAAACGCCGGGTATCGGGGCTTGGTGGTAGCGGGTTATTCTTTTCAGGGAAGCGAGGTGGTGGGCAATTGCAGCTACTACACCGTCTCGGGAGGCGGTTCGGGAAAGGGCGGTGGCCGCGGCCAAACCAAGACTTATGCGCAGACCTGCAAGTGGGATTTGCACGGCAATCTCTTGAGCATCACGCCGGGCGCGCCCAAGGCGCCTCCGGTGTCTGCCACTAAAGGAAACGAACTGGTCTACGCAACGGATGGAAATGGCAATACTACGGGAACGGACAGCAAACTGCCGGAACGCGGGTTCGTCGAGTCTCCGGGCTCCAACTATGCGTGGCTGACGCCAAACCCCACCGCCGTGCTGCTCGGCCACATCGACTACACGCTGACCGTGACGCTGAAGAGCGACGGCGATGTGGCGGTGAACATCTCGAACGTCGCGGTAAGCGCCTTGCATGGCGCTGCCGCGCTGAAGACCACGGACTGCATCGGAGCGATTGACGTGGGCAAAACGTGCTCCGTCTCCCTGACCTACGACCCCAGACAGCTCGCGGGCGGCGATAAGGCGAGCGACACGCTACGCGTCGATCTGACATCCGACGCGGGAGCGGCGCACGATTTCATCCAGAACTTCGTAATTGTCTCTAATCACGGCAACTAAAGCCGGCATAGGCGGCGGAGATCTCGCCTCTAGCTCGCCCGCAAGGGCGGCAGGCGACCGATCCGCCGCCGATTTGCGTCTTGTCGTAACCGTTATCCCCGTTGTGTCGTCCACGGTATCATGCGTAGAGATTATGTGTGCGGGTTGTGCGTGCTGTGGGCGGTCCTCCCGCTGGCCGCGCAACCGGTGATTCGAGCCCAGGCCGGAGTGGTGAACGCCGGCAGTTACTCCTCCCCGGGGTTGCCAAATTCGGGAATCGCCCAAGGGTCGATCTTCGTCGTCATAGGGAAGAACTTGGGCCCCGCCTCCATTGTCTCAGCCAGTTTCCCTCTGTCGACAGTACTGGCTGGCACGTCGGCGCAGGTGACGATCAACGGCGCCACGGTAGCGCCGCTTCTGTTCTATACCTCAGCGACTCAAGTGGCCTTGCTGATGCCCTCCTCGACGCCCATAGGCACCGGGACAATTACTGTCACGTATGGCGGGCAAACCAGCTCGGCAGCGGCCGTGCAGGTTGTGGCGGCCAGCTTCGGCATCTTTACGTTGAACCAGGGCGGCACCGGGCCAGCCGTAGTCACCGATGCAAACTACGGGGTGATTACTCTGACGCACGCTGCAAGCCCGGGGCAGGTGCTGGTCTTGTGGGGCACAGGACTGGGAAAGATCTCGGCCGACGAGACGCAGGCGCCGCCGCAAGGCAACGTTGGGGCGCAGCCGACAGTCTGGGTGGGATCGCAGCAGGCCAGCGTGTTTTATTGGGGACGCGCGGGCTGCTGCGCGGGGCTGGACCAGATCAACTTCCAAGTGCCCGCGGGAATCACGGGATGTTACGTTCCCGTGGCGGTGCAAACGGGCGGCACGGTGAGCAATTTCGGAAGTATCTCGGTGGCCGGCAGCAGCGCATGTTCGGACCCCGTCGGACTGGGATCGGCGCAACTCTCTCAGGTGCAAAATGGCCAAAATGTTAGCGTGGAGATCCTTTCGCTCTCGCGCTCGATCGTCGCGATGAATCCCGGGTCCTCAGGCACGGCGGCCACCACTACGGATTCCGGTAGCGCTTCGTTCCTTCGCTACACGCCGAGCCAGTTACTCGCATCGAGCTTTGGTCAGGCGGTCTCGGCTGGTTATTGCACCGTATTTCCGACTTATGGTTCGGGCACAGTTACGGATCCCGTTCAGCCGCTGGGCTTGGATGCCGGTGGTGTTGAGGTCGGCGGATCGAACGGCACTAAGAATCTGACGCCGGTGGCGGGCAGTAAAGGCTATTACAGCTCTACGTTGGGAAACAGCTATCTGGATCCTGCCGCCGGCCCGCACACCTTCAACGTGCTCGGCGGCGCCGACGTGGGCCCAACCTCCGTGGCGCAAGACATTCAGTCTCCACCGGTGCTCGCCTGGAGCAATCAGGCCGCCATTTCGACGGTCAGCGAATCGCAGGGAGTCACGGTGAATTGGACTAACGCCGCGCAGGGCGGATATGTGCGCGTGACAGGCTACTCGCTTTCGCTGGACCAATCCGGCAACCTGGCGGCGGGCGCCGCCTTCTTCTGCACGGCAGACCCTGGACAAGGCGGAACCGGCCAATTTACCGTTCCCCCGCCGGTGCTTCTGAGCCTACCGGTCTCGCCCGCGTCCAGTTCCGCGCCGAGTGGGTTCCTGGGAGTCGGCAGCCAGACGGCCCGTCTGCCGCTGCCTGTCCCGCGCGGCCTCGACGTCGGCTTCGTTCAGACCTGGGTGCAGCTCATGCGGAGCGTAACGTACGCACCGTAAACGCACCAGCGGCCCGGTTGGCCCAAGAAGTGCCAGGCCGTAACGAGGATCGACTTTCGCTCGTCCCGGAAGAGGTACATAGTGCGCGCCCTCTTCCATAACTCGTCGTAGTAGTGTAGTACCTATGCTTTCGAATCCTGCATTTTTCTGGCAAGATATTTTTGACCAGTGTGTTCGCGCCCTTTGTTTATGCTAGTGCGGAGGCCCTCCGAAAAGCTTCGGACTTTGGAGTCCGATACCGTCACCGAGGCCTTCTGGCTCTTGACTTTTGGCTTCTGACTCCTTGGGCCGCTGCCTGTTTGGTTCCGGCTACGCCGGGTTAGGGGGTGCACTTTGAACTGCGACCAGTTGGCTGAGGGTCTTGTCCCCGCGGATCGCGTCCAACGCCGCCCGCGCTTTGAACTTTGCACGGTACTGTTTTCTCGGTCCTGAGTCGGTTTCGGCGGTTGTTTCGGCGCTTGGTCACACAGACGCAGGGGTCCGATTAGCAGCTTGCAGTGCTTTGGCCAAAATGCATGCCGACGCCGGCCGTGCTCATCACACCGGCGTTTTCAGACAGCAACGAAGCCGGTGAGGGCCGCCTGTCGCAGGCAGCCTTCCCCCATTCGGCTGCAGGATGCCCCACAGGCCGCCAACATTGTGCTTGCCAGAATCGAATCGGCCTGAAACAATGTGCTTTAAACAATTATGCGTATCCGCGTGTTGGGCATCGTGCTGGCCGGCGGCAAGGGAAGCCGGCTTTCTCCCCTGACCAGGGAACGGGCCAAACCGGCCGTGCCGTTTGGCGGCAAGTACCGCATCATCGACTTCGTCCTGAGCAACTTCATCAACTCGGGGATCTACTCGATCTATGTGTTGACGCAGTTCAAAAGCCAGTCGCTGCTCCAACACCTGAGCGAGGGTTGGCAGTTCGGCGGGCTGCTCAAGTCGCAGTTTCTGATTCCGGTGCCGGCACAGATGCGGTCCGAGGACGAGTCCTGGTACCAGGGAACCGCCGACGCAATCTATCAGAACATCAACCTGGTGGAGCAGGCCAGTCCGGACATGGTGGCGATCTTCGGAGCCGACCATATCTATCGCATGAACATCAACAACATGGTGGAATTCCACGCGGCCAGGAAAGCCGAGGTTACGGTCGCCGCCATCCCAACGCCCAGGAAACATGCTGCCGAGTTCGGCGTGATCGAAGCCTCCGGGGACGGCCACATCCTGGCCTTCCACGAGAAGAACCCAAACGCTCCAACCATGCCTGGCGATGCGGAGCAGGTGTATGCGTCGATGGGAAACTATGTCTTCTCGACCGGGATCCTGCTGGACCTGCTGAGGGCCGACGCGGAGGATCCACACAGCGAACACGATTTCGGCAAGAACATTCTGCCCAAGCTGGCTGGCAAAGCCGAAATTTTCGCTTACAATTTTGAAACCAACATAATTCCCGGCGAGCCCGGGGACGTGGTCCCGTACTGGCGTGACGTAGGCAGCATCGAGTCGTACTTCGAGGCCAACATGGACTTGCGCGCGGTGAAGCCGGCCCTAAACCTTTACAACCGCGCCTGGCCCTTGCGCAGCACCAGCTATCCCGACCCGCCGGCGAAGTTTACGTTTGACGAGGAGAACCGGCGCGGGCAGGCCATTGACAGCGTGGTTTCCGGCGGGTGCATCCTCTCGGGAGGCGTAGTGAAGAATTCGGTGCTCGGCCGCAACGTCCGCGTGCATGCCGGCGCCCTGGTGGAGGATTCCGTCATCTTCGACAATTGCGATATCGGCCGGCGCGCCCGGATCCGGCGGGCCATCCTCGACAAGAATGTGAAGGTGGCCCAGGACGGCGAAATCGGTTACAACCACGAGGCCGACCGGGCCGCCGGACGTCACGTTAGCCCCGGCGGCATCGTCGTCGTCGCAGGGCAGCGCAGCAAGGTGGAAGTCGCCGAACTGGTGGTGTAGTGGGGTTGGCCTCCTGGCCTGCCAGCCGCGCATGGAACAATACGTCCTAGCCTGGATCACGCAGTACGGCTACCTCGCGATCTTCTCGCTGCTGGTGTTCGGAATTGTCGGGCTTCCCGTTCCCGATGAAACGCTGCTGACCTTCACGGGCTACCTGGTGTTCAAGGGTCACCTCTCGCTCGCGCTGGCGTTTCTGTCGGCGTTTGGCGGCAGCGCCTGCGGAATCACCCTCAGCTACGTTCTGGGGCGGACCTTCGGGCTGAAATTGATCCACCGCTACGGACGTTACATTCGCATTACCGAGGAGCACATCAATCAGGCGCACGCCTGGTTCGCCCGGGTGGGCCACTGGGGGCTTACGTTTGGCTATTTCGTCCCCGGAGTACGGCACCTCACGGCCTACGCCGCCGGCATGAGCGCGGTGGAAGCGCCGCAGTTCTGCCTCTTCGCCTATAGCGGAGCGGTCCTGTGGGCGGCGAGTTTCATCAGTCTGGGCTATTTTCTGGGCGAGCGCTGGCAGGCCGTCCAAAAGAACATCGACCATTACCTGGTGGGCGTAACCATCGCGCTGGTCATCGCAGCGGTTGGGTACCTGGTGTGGTGGAAGTGGTTCCGGGTGCGAAATAAGTGATCGCCAGCGCGGTCCCCACCACCGCCAGGCAACCGATCACGTTGTACCAGAGCCACGAAACATCGGTGAACCTGGCGGTCGCCAGGATCGCGGATTCCCCAACGAGCATCCCCGTAAAGGTTGCCGTGCCGCGCACGCGCCGGAATACCAAGGCCAACACGAAACACCCCAGCAGCGAGCCGTAGAACAGCGAGCCCACTTTGTTGACCGCCACAATCAGCGACCCCAACCGGCCGGCCCATTCGGCGAAGACTACCGCGTAGACGCCCCACATCAGGGTCGCCCACCGCGATGCCATCAGGTAATGATGATCGCTGCCTTCGCGGTGGATGTACCGCTTGTACACATCGACCACAGTCACCGTGGCCAGCGAGTTGATCTCTCCCGAGCTGGCCGACATGGTAGCCGCGAAAATCACCGCGATCACCAGGCCCACAATCCCAACCGGCAGGTAGCGGGTGACGAACGAAAGAAAAATGTAGTTGGTGTCGGTGAAATCTTTCTCGCCGCCGGCGCGTTCGACCAGGTTGAAGGCTTGCGACCGCACTGCGTTGATCTGGCCCTGCGCCGCGCGGAACTCACCGGCCAGCCGGCTTTCGGCTGCCGTATCGCCCGCGTGGTGAGCATCCACCAGCGCCAGGGCGGCCTTTTGCCGTTGTTCGAAAGCGCGGTCGTAGCGTTGCGCCAGCGGCTGGTACTCGCTCAAACCGCGGATCCGCGCCAGTTCGGCTTTCTGGAACAGCACCGGCGGCTGTATGAACAGGTAGAAGACGAAGACCATGGCGCCGATGAACAGGATGAAGAACTGCATCGGGATCTTGGCCACCGCGTTGAAGAGCAGGCTGAGGCGGCTCTGGGCGATGGAACGGCCCGTGAGGTAGCGCTGGACCTGCGACTGGTCGCAGCCGAAATAGGAGAGGAACAGGAACGTGCCGCCGCACAAGCCGCTCCAGATGTTGAAGCGGTCGTTCCAGTCGAAATGGGTGGTGACGGCGTTCAGCCGCCCGGCGGCGCCGGCCAGATAAATGGCGTCCCCGAAGGAAACCGGCGCCGGCAGCAGCACGATGACGGTGATCAGGGCAATCACCAGGCCCGCGAAAATGATCACCATCTGCTGCACGTCCGACCAGGTCACCGCCTTGATGCCGCCGAGCACGGTATAGGTCACCACCGTGGCCCCCATCATCATGGTGGTGGCTCTTTCGGGCCAGCCTAGAATCAGGGAGAGCACCAGTCCTGGGGCGTAGATGGTCAGCCCGGCGGAAAGCCCGCGCTGACAGAGGAAAATGAGGCTCGCCAGCGCACGCGTCTTGCCGTCGAAGCGCTGCTCCAGATATTCGTAAGCCGTGTAAACTTTGGCGTGATGAAATACCGGGACCACGGTGGCGCAGATCACCACCATGGCGATGGGAAGCCCGAAATAGAACTGCACAAAGCGCATGCCGTCCACGAACGACTGGCCGGTGGTGGAGATGAAGGTGATGGCACTGGCCTGTGTCGCCATGATCGAGAGCGCCATGGCGTACCACGGCATGGTCTTGCCCGCGAGCAGGTAGCGATCCACCGTATCGCTGCCGCGGCTGCGATACAGGCCGTAGGCAACGATGGAAACCAGGGCCGTGACGAGGACGATCCAGTCGAGCGGCCTCATCGATAGGCTTCCGCGAACAGGTAGAATGCGAAAATGAGCAGGACCAGATAGAGGAGGGTTGCGGTATAGACGCGCCGCCACGTGCGCAGGAACGGAGGCGGCTCATCGGGCACGTCGTGCGAGAGCAGATCCGATCCGTTCCTCACGCCGTCAACTCCCCGGTCATTACGGTCACCGCCTGGCCGCCCAGAATGACGCGATCGCCGTGGAGCCGCACGCGCACCACGCCGCCGCGGGGCGATGCCTGAAAGGCCGTGAATTTGGTCTTTCCCAGACGCCCGGACCAGTACGGCCCGAGCGCGGTGTGTGCCGAGCCGGTCACGGGGTCCTCATCGATTCCCGATCCGGGAGCAAAAAAGCGCGAGACGAAATCGAACGGCGGCGTAGACGCACGCGCCGTTACGATGATGCCGCGCACCGGCAGCTTACGCAGCGTGGAATGATCCGGCGACAGGCCGCGCAGCGTTTCCTCGGATTCGATTTCCACCAGGTAGTCGAAGGCATTCCGGCCCACGAATCGTGCCTCGGCGACTCCGAGGGCGGGCAGAAGTTCGGGGGGTGCTTCCGAGGCCGTGGCGATCTTGGCGGGGAAGTCCAGTTCGATCCAGTCTTCCCGCTGGTCGGCGGTGAGCAGCCCGCTGCGAGTGTGAAACCGGGCCTGCCGGCCCCGAGGCAAATGTCCGTCCTGCCACAAAACGTGAGCCGCGGCTACGGTGGCGTGCCCGCACAGGTCCACCTCGACCGCGGGCGTGAACCAGCGCAGGTGAAAGCCACCGTCCTGGGGCACCAGGAACGCGGTCTCCGAGAGGTTCATTTCGCGCGCCACATTGCGCATCCAGTCTTCCGCCGGCGCCGCCGTCAGCACGCAAACTGCGGCTGGGTTGCCGGCGAATGGCCGATTGGTGAAGGCGTCTACCTGAACAATTCGAATTGGCATGATAATTAGAAGGGTAGCGCACCCCGAAACCAATTCCGGGTGAGTGGAGTCAAATTAACGATGCGGTTCGGCTTCGCGAAACTGTGTGGGGCGGCGTGCCTGCTGGCGGCCATGTGGGGACTGACGGAGTTCCGGCGTTTGGACCCGCGCGTCTGGGTTCGCGCGGCAAATGGTAAGCAGGGGCCGGTGCGCATTTTGCAATTCTACGCCAGTGTGGGCACTCTGGCGCCCGGCGAAAAGGCTCAGTTGTGTTACGGCGTGGAGAATGCTAAATCTGTGCGCATCTTGCCCAGGCTGCAGGGGGTTTACCCCAGCCCGAGCCACTGCCTGGAGATTGTGCCGGAGCACACAACCCACTACACGCTGCAAGCGGAAGGTTTCGATGGCACGGTGGCGATTCGATCTTTCACGCTGGCGGTGCAAGCCACGCCGGTGCGCGCGCAGGAGAACCTGAACTACAGCGACTGAAGCGGTTGCCGGCAGCCAAAATCGGCCAAGGCGGCCCGCAATTGGACGAGAGACACGTGTGCCGGACGGAGGGGTGAAAAGAGTTCGTTGCGGCGGCCGGGGCTCTCGGACTTTTCGCCGTGCGTGCCGGCCGCCAATGGATTGGAGAGCCTCTTCCGAGACCTTAGCCCGCTGGATGGCGAG
>Ga0075030_100000167_pt1 | contig 52333 bp, 40 predicted proteins | sample LitLauG_LLR_2012_FD_71393 | JGI IMG/M metagenome (GOLD analysis project Ga0075030, IMG submission 71393) | Freshwater sediment microbial communities from Pennsylvania, USA - Little Laurel Run_MetaG_LLR_2012 | ecosystem: Environmental > Aquatic > Freshwater > Creek > Sediment | place: USA... | reverse complement strand
AGCACCTGCACCGACGGGACTTTTTCTTCGCGGAGCGCGTCGTAGATCGACGGCGAAATCAGCGGATAGATATTGTGCAGATAGGCGACGTGCGGTTTAAACTTCCGCACCGCCTCCTTAACGCTGTCGATGGTCGGATGCGAATAAATCGTGCGCGGGAAAAATGCGGCCTTTTGCAGAGCGCTGTAGCCCTTGATCTCGTCATTGTGGCGGCTCCAGACCTGGATTTCCTGCCCGCGCTCTTCCAGCATTTTGCTCTCGGCGAGCGCCACGGAATCTTCGCCGCCGAACTGCTGGTAAAAATTGTGAACGAACAGAATCCTCATGCCGCTGGTAAACCCTTCCATGTGAGTGGATTACTCTTAACCATAGCACGGAGAATCCGCGCCTCCGGCGCAGTCGAAACGGGCGAGAACCTGGAATGCCAAGGAGTCAATCGACGACCCAATCAGCGAGGATCAGTGGCGGCCGGAGGAGACCGGTTGGCGGGTTTCGATTTCGGACGTGGGCGTGAGCGTTTGTTGAGCGGGTTGGACTTTTCTTTCGGCAGGCTGCATGTGCCACTTCAGCTTGCGATAGGCATTGAGCATGCTCATCGGCGCAACGCTGAACACGTTGCCGACAAAGCCGTCCCATGCGCGGAAATATCTGAATGCTGCGCCATCGCGAGCCAATTCAAGGGCCGAAGGCTCTTCCTGGATTTCCGTGGACTTCGGATACAACGGCCACTTGCCCCCGGATTCGCGCCTCCAGTAATTCACGTAGCGCTCGATCTTTCGCAACACTGGTGCGGGCAAGACCTCCGGGCGCGCGGCCTGGACTACGATTTTTCCGGTTTTTACCATGGAGTGGTGCTCGGCCTCGAAAATGGCGGACCGGTCCGCGCCTTCCAGGCTCAGCATCTTCGTATCGAAAACGATCCCGAGAAAATCGCACACCGCCTGCATGTTCGAGGCCGGATCCCGCACCAGTTCTTCGTACTGCATCTGGTGAACGCAGCAACCGCGGGCCAGTAAGGCATCGCAACCGCGCTTCATCTCGCGATTGCCGAGCAGTGCGCGCACCAGGATTCCGTTCTTGTTGAACCATCCCGATTTCTTCGCCGCGCGAGCGATGCTGCGGCACGTGCCCGCCGGGTCGCGCCAGATAATGATGAAGCGCGCCTGCGGAAACATGTCGGCGAGCTCCTCCAGGCGGTCATAGTAGCTGGGCGACTTGCAGCCCCACATTGCCGAACCGGCATACGCGCGGCCCACCACTTCCATGGCGGTCGCCATGTCGGGCAGGTCGTCGGGCAGGGATTTCGTCTCCAGCCGATGCCGGGAGAATCCGTCGTTGAGCAAGTCCCAGCGCTGCTTCCAGTCGACGCGGCTGTGGCCATTGCGGAACAACGCCGGCAGCAGCAGCAGGTCGCTTTCATACATCAGCGACAGTTGCGGATGCTGGTTCAACAGGCTGTAGAGCAGCGAAGTCCCGGAACGCCAGATGCCCACGACAAAAACCGGCCCGGAGAATGAATCTTCCCGCATGATCACCTTGAATGTATCTCTTGCAGTCGAGGCCTGCCAAACCCGGCAGGGCAGAAGGGGAGAAGACAGCCCGCCGCCGGGACCGGACGCGATGTGCCGCATCCGGTCCCGGCAAGCGGACGGAATTAGTCGGCCATGACCAGCGACTTGCCGACGCGGGGCTGCACCTGGCTGGCGATCCACGTGTAGGTGGGCCGCAAACCCTGCTCCAGCTTGATCGACGGCTCCCAGCCAAGGACCTTATGCAGCAGCGTGTTGTCGCTGTTGCGTCCGCGTACGCCCTGCGGGCCGGTCAGGTTGTGTTTCTTGCTGATTTTCTTGCCGGCGATCTTGGCGATGATGTCCACCAGACCGTTGATGGTGACCAACTCGTCGGTACCCAGGTTCAGGGCATCGCGATAATCGGAGGCCATGATGCGCTTCAGGCCCTCGACGCAATCATCCACATACATGAATGAACGGGTCTGCTCGCCGTCGCCCCAGACTTCAATCTGGCCGGGATCGTCGCAGAGCGCTACCTTGCGGGAAATGGCAGCGGGCGCCTTTTCCTTGCCGCCCTCGTAGGTCCCGAGCGGTCCATACACGTTGTGGAAACGCACGATGCGGGTTTCGAAGCCGAAGTCCTTGTAGTAGTAGCGGCACAGTTCCTCGGCGAACAGCTTCTCCCAGCCGTAGCCTGGCTCGGGATCGGCTGGATACGCGTCTTCTTCCTTCAGCGGCTTCACGTCCGGGTTCTTCTGCATCGCCTGGTTGTAAACGCAGGCCGACGAGGAGAACAGGAAGCGCTTGACGCTGTTCTTATAGCTGGCATCGAGCATATGGGCGTTGATCAGGATGTTGTTGCGGCTGATGTCGGCGTGGTTGGCGGTGATGTAGCCGATACCGCCCATGTCCGCCGCCAGGTTGTAGACTTCGTCGATGCCGCCGCGGGTGGCCAGCAGGCAATTGTCGGCCTTGCGCAGGTCAAGCACGTCGAACTCGTCCGCCGGGCTGGTTTCGTACTCGGTGTTCTTGATATCGACGCCGCGAACCCAGTTTCCGTCAGCCTTCAGTCTCTTGACCAGGTGATGGCCAATAAAACCCCCTGCGCCGGTGACCACGATTTTCTTCTGATTCTTCATGTTTTCCACATCTCCCTTTCGCTTTGAAATTAGAACTGTCTTCGAGCTGACTCTCGTTCGGATCGCGGGGGAATCTCTTTTACTGGCCCTGCTCAAAATTCCGCAGGCCCGATAACTCCAAAGAAACCAACCACGCAAACTTGCTGCCTTGCACCAGATATCGCCGCCACAACCGCTTCGGTTCGGCCAGCAGGCGGAACAACCACTCCAGGCCGTTTTCCCGCATCCAGCGGGGCGCCTGCTGCAGGCGTCCGCTATTCAGGTCGAAGGCCGCGCCCACACCCAACAAAACTGGCACGCGGATGCGGTCCTTGAATGCATCCATCCAGCGCTCCTGCTTCGGTGTGCTCAAACCGACCCACAACACATCTGGCTTCGCGTCTTGAATCTGCGCAATCACGTTTGCCTGCTCCTGTTCGGTCAGGGGGCGAAACGGCGGGCAGTAAACCCCGGCAACGCGAATGCCGCTGCGCTGACGCAACTGGTTGGCCAGGTCTTCGGCCACGCCGTCAGCACCGCCGTAGAAAAAATGGCTGTATTTAACGCCGGTTTCGCGGCAGAACGTTTCCATCAACTCGGGGCCATAGACCCGGCGCTTCAAATGGAACCCATGCCGGTGACTGAGCCACACCAGCGGCATGCCGTCTGGCACCACCAGGTCGGCCTGGTTCAGAATTTTCTTGAAACCAGCATCGGTCTGCGCCTCGGTCACGCCATGCATGCCGGTCACCGCCACATAGTGCGTGACCGGTTCCGCGGCAATCCAGCGTTCCATCCATTGGATCGCATCCGGGATTTGCACCGCGCTCACCTTTACACCCAGCACACGAAAACTGGGAGCTTCGGCTGCCTGTACCGGCGCTATCGCTTCGCTCGCCATGGTTTCTGCTTCCAACTCTGGTTCTCCCTTGATATTGCTTCCCTGCCCTTGCTGCAAGTCACTTGCGGCCACGTTACCTTGACGCTTTGGTTCTTCCAGTCATCCCTGGTTACGAATGGCCAACAGCTACCGCGCGCGATAGATTCTCTCCAGCCCTTTTTCGACTGCGGCGAATATGCTCGGCCGCTCCCAGCACGCACAGATAGGTCATGGGCGACTGCCAGATCATTTCGACGTTGAAGAACGAGTGCAGGAAAGTCACGGCAAACACGCAGGAGCACTCGTACGCCAACTGGCGCTGCTCTGGAGTGACCAGGGCGCTGCGCACCGAGCGCAGCAGCCAGTACCAGATGCCAAGAATGGCCGCAATCAGCGGAACCAATCCCAGGAAACTGGTGCCCATGATGGTCTCGATGTAGTCGCTGTGCAATGAAGTGGGTGCGTCGCCGCCCATCTTGGCCAGTACGCCGAAGCGGCTGCCCGCATAGGCCCCCATGCCGGTGAACGGATGCTGCATAAACTGGTGGAAGGCAAATCCCCACCAGTCGACGCGGCTGCTCATGCCGGCGATCTCAGCCTGACTCTGGCCGCGGGCCAGGAACTCGTAGGCGGTAGACCCGGCCCCGGTAAAGGCCAGCAAAACCACTCCTGCGGCTCCCGCAACCAGGCCGAAGCGCCAGCGGCGCGAGAGGACGATCATCAGGCCCATGGCCAGGACGAAACCGGCAATCGAGTTTCGCGTCTTGGTCATGACCAGCGTGCCTAGCGCCAGCGCGATCACCACGCCGTAAAAAATCCGGTCGCGCTTTCCGCGCTCCAGCGGCAGCAGCCGACAGGCGGCAATGGTTGCGACCACCGCGCTCGATTGGCCCATGCCGTTGGCCGAAATCTGCGGCAGCACGCTGGTGATGCGGCCCCAGTTGTCCCACACATCCGCCGGCCAGATCACAGTCTGCGCCCATGCCCAAAGCATTTCGAGGACGGAGATCGTCCAGGTCAGGTTGAGCAGAGAGCGGAAGCTGAGCGTATCCGGCGTCATCTGCACAATCGCTGCCAGCAGCGCGACATAGATCGCGTATTCCCCGGACTTGTACAGCGTCCACGGCGCGTAAACCGACCAGAGGGTCGAGACCAGGCAAACCACCGCGTAAATGCCCATCGCGCCGACCACGCCCTGCAGATAGGACCGCAGCCAGAATGGGCGTCGCATGTAGAGACGCACTAGCAAAACCGCAGCCACGAACATCTCCGGAACGATTCGCAGCAGCGCAGTTGCGTCCACCGGCGCGTTGGCGACTTCCGAGGCGTCACGCCCTTCGCGGAACACCAGGCCGCTGAAGTAAACCAGGAACCACAGGCCATGCCACCATCTCAAGCGGCTGACCAGGTCGCTGACCCGCTCTCTCGTGGCAGGAAATACCCGAACCACAACCACGCACCCGGCCACTGCTCCAAATACCACCAGCACCGGAAGGAAGCTTCCCGACGTATATGCGGCGTAGAACAGAAGAGCCCCAAGCAGCCCTCCGCCAAGCACCAAAGTGATGAGCACCATGGTGGAGTGCTGGCCGGCCCGCGCCAGGTTTTCGCTTCCGGATTTGAGAGTCGGACTCATCGATCGAGCAAGAAAACAGGGTGCTACCAAAAGCAGAAATCTTCGGCGCCTGCAACAAATTAGCGGCTTCTGAGCCGCCGGCCAGTAGGGGGAACAGCAAGGGAGGAATCAGTCGGTCTAGCGCTGGGGTTGGGTCTATTCTACCAGCTTTACCAATAAAACCGGTAGGCGATCGTGCCACCGATTTTTCGAAGCAGGCGACTCAAAAATGAGGGTTCGCCGCTGCGCAGCAGGCGAAACTGCGGCTCCGATTTCAGGGTCCCGGCCGGCAACTCGGTGATCGATCCCAGCTGCTGACTCCGCTCTTGTACGCTCATCGTATCTCCTTCATTTTGATATAGATGGCCCTCCAACCTCGAGGCAGGAGGGCCCGTCCCAACTCATCTGCCTTCCTTCAAGGCCTGTAAGAGGCCAAAATAGGCAGGTTTCTTCTGATAGCTTTCGTCAAACAGCAACGGCTTAGTGTCGTTGATGCCCGCCCAGGTCGGCTGCCACGAACCCTTGTCGCTCAAGCCCCACACCGTGAAGCCCTTGCAGTTGGTGTCCTTCAGGCAGGTATGCGCGACGTTGTAGAAAATCTCCTTCTGGTGGCCAAAGGCATCGGGGAACGAACCGGGATGCCCCTGATATACGTCCATCTCGGTGACCATTGCCTGCACTCCTGCCTTGCGGGCCCGGTCGAGGAAGTACTGGAACTCTTTGAGGTAATCGGGGCGAAGTTTATCGGCCTCGAGATGCATTTCTGCGCCGACCGCGTCGATGGGAGCGCCATGAGACTTGAGCGATTCCACCATGTGGAAGAAGTCGTCGACGCGGTTCTTGTCGACTCCGTTTCGGCCAAACGTCTCGTTCAGTAGCAGCATCCCGTCGGGACTCGCCTCGCGTGCGTACTGGAAAGCTTTGGTGATCATCTGCTCGCGGCCCAGGACCTTGGACCAGCATCCATTACCCTGCGGAAGAGTGGATTCGTTGACGACTTCCCAGCCGTAGTAAGTGTCGCCGCCATGGCGCACCACCGTCTGGATGTGTTCTTTCATCACGCGGTCGACCTGCTCCGCTGACATATTGCAACCGCCGCCGCGAAATCCGAGCCAGTCCGGAGAATGTTCGTTCCGGTAGACCAGCGCCTGCCCAAACAGCTTCATGTTATGGGCGCGCGCGTACTTGATATCCCGGTCCATGGAGCCGAAGTTATACTGCCCTTTTTGGGGCTGCGTGAGGTTCATCAGGATGAACGACACACCGGAGTTGAATTCGCGGCCGAGGGTCTGTTGAAACTCCGGGTCCGGAAACAACTTCCCCTGGATGGTTGCGCCGACCCAGAAATTCATCTTGTCGGCGTAAAAACGCAGCGTGTCGGTGTCCTTTCCTTCCGCGGAAAGCATCAGGCAACTGAAAACTGTGATGGCAAAGATGGTCAACGACTTCTTCATAAAAGAACAGCTCCATGGTTTAAGTTTCAGACGATCTTCGTCCGGCCCACCATTTTTGGGGGGAGGGCTGACTTGATTTTACGCTAGCGGGTTTGCAGGGTCATTTCCGGCTTCATGGCCTCCAGCACGTCTTTTCCGGTGGGATAGCCGAGTCGCGCCAGTTCCCTTCCGGCGTAACGGTCGATCATCAGGATCTGCTCGGGCGTGAGTTTTTCCCTCCAACCCCCGAGCGGCGCCGAGCCGACAAACCGCTTCTTATCGTGATTGCGCAACAGCGTCCCCTTCTTGATCTGGTCCGGGTTCTGCTTGGCCGTGTCCTCTTTGGCCTTCATCCGGTCGAGCGTGTTGTTGGCGATGGCCTGCTGAATGAGCGAGCGGTCGCGCTGCACGCCGAGAAAATCCAGAATCTGCTGCAAGGTGCCTTCGGTATCGCGGCGCATGTCCTCATAGCGGATGAGCAGCATGTCACCGGATTGCGCGATGGGAGAATCCAGAAACGAGCTGACGTGGCCCTGCCAACTGCCGAATCGCGAAGTTTCACCCTGCAGGAACTCCTCCAGATAGCCGTCCATGCCCTGTCCGTGCGAAAGGTAGTCGAGCCAGCCAAATCCCTCGTCACAGGCATACATGGAAAACAGAACGTCGCGAATGTCGCGCACCAGGTAGACCGCGCGGCGGTAGTCGGAGCGATAGGGTTCGTGGGTCTTGATGAAACGCCCGCCGCCCGGCAGAGTGGCCGGCACGGGCGCGTGCATACCCACTTCCGGCAAGGTCTTGCTGACGTCGAGAAATCCCGCCGAATTCCGGGTCAGAATTTCCAGCATCATGAATCGAAGCCAGGTGCTGCCGCAGCGAGGATACTCCGCCAGATACACGTCATTCGTGTCGAGCCCGCGGTGGCGCATCCAGACGATGGGCCTGCGCATCCAGGTTTTGGTTGCTTGGAAACGTAAGCGTTGCATGGGCGATTTCATGATCGGTAAAGCCTCCGGTAGTTCGTCTCAATGGCGCAACTGCGAGCGCATGAATTTCAAGGTTCGATGAGCCCGGGCGTCAGCCCGGCCCCTGCAGATTGTGTGCTGTTTTTGCTGCTCCAGATTTCGCGGGTCCTGCGGCGAAGCAGGACCATCATCAGAAGCAACGACAGAAAATCTGAAACGTTGACTCCGAGAATTGCACCCCACAGACCATATTTGTAAGTGGCGGGAATCCCGATGACCAACGAAAGTGTTGTGGCGATGGCATAGGCCACAAAAACAAGCTTGGGCGATTGCAGCGCCCGCAAGACCACCGTTGGCCCAAACGAAGCCGCCCACAGAATCGCGCCCAGCGCGACCCACGGCACCTGCCCGGCGACTTCGATATATTTGCCGGAATAGAGCAGATGGAAAACGGGACCTTTGAAAACGACGATCACCGCCCAATACAAAGCCGCTCCGGCAATCGCCAGACTGGAGATGCGCCAGTTGAGCGAAGCCGCTTTGCGGTCACCACCTTCTCCGCGCAGCCGGGAGGCATAGGGCAGGAAAAGCAGTGCCATCGCTGTCTGTGCCTGCTGCATGGGCGCGGCCAGATTCATCAGCGCGCGCAACTGCCCTGACTGCACCAGCCCGCCAAAGCTGCCGAGAATCGGATAAAACAAATAAGCTGGCACCCACGAGGCGACGTTGGCAATCAGCGCCCAGCGTCCGTAGCGCCAGTGTTCGCGGCAGACTTCGGAAAATTCGATGTGGCCGGTGCGGGGCTGTAAGTTGGCCCGCAGATGATGCAACAACAGCAGGCTGGTCGCCAGCGCTGCCGCGCCGATGGCCACAAACGCCGAGAACGCCGACAGCAGGCCGTAGTGAAACGCGACCCACAACCCTGCCATGGCGAACGCGCAATACCACAATGCTCCAAGCGCGGCGCTGGCAGGCGTGAGCTCAAGATAAAAAGCGCGGCGTGCCAGGCCGAAGATAAGCACCAGCGGGCTGGCGATGGTGACGCCCGCCAGGGCCATCGGCAACGCGCTGTGCGGATCGAGCTTGTAAGCCACGCCCACCCAGATGCCAAGCGCTCCGCAAAGCACCGCGCACAGGGAAAAATGCAGCCAGATCAGCACCCGCAGATATTCCCGCAGATTGTTGCGGTAGTTCGAGCCGCCGAACACCGACATCGGCTCCAGCACCAGCGACTGGTAGAGCACGGTGAGCAGAACGAAAATGCCAAACGCCACCGCGTAGGCGCCATAGCCATCGCGCGACAGCCAGCGCGCCAAAAGCACGCTGATCAGGAAGTTCGATCCCGAAATCAGTCCCTGGTCGGCCAGCGCGTAGCCGCCCTTCATCGCCCAGGGCAATAGCTTGGAAAGGCGCAAAGCTGGCGGCGTGATGGTCGCTGGCTGGGCCATGATTACTTCGCTTCCCTGCTTTCCGCATCGGCGTGGACGTCAACGCGAACATCGGAGCGAACGTCGGCGTCACGCAGCGACGCGTTGAGTTTTTCAGCAAGGACCCGCACGTTCGGTTCGAAGAACATGTCGTCGTGGCGGCCGGCAATCTCCTGAATGTCGACGTGCGCCGCGAAATCGCCCCAGCCGGCCAGCGGGTCGGCCGCGCTGCGCAGCGACTTGATGCGCGGAAGAAACACGGTGACCGTGCCCGGATCGCGCTGCAGTTGATAGCTCGCCTCGGCCTCCGCCAGCGCACGCCGCACCGCCAGCAGGTCCGGCGGAAGCTGGCGTTTGGCGCGCCGCTTCAAATAGCCCGCCAGCCGCGGCAGGCGGTAGGACAAATATTCCAACTGCTCGCTCAGGGGCTGACGAAGCAGTTTGCCAATCAGTTCGCGGGTCGTTTCCGGCTTGCCGGGGAAAGTATCCAGCATGGCCAGCAGCGCGACGCCTTCACCCGCGGCGCGCAATTGCCGCGCCATTTCCACCGCCACAAAGCCTCCGAACGAATACCCGCCGAGCAGATAGGGTCCGCGCGGCTGCACCCGCCGGATGTCATTCAAATAGGCGGCGGCGATCTGTTCAATCGTGTTTGGACACGGCCGGCTGCCGTCGAGTCCGATGGCCTGCAATCCATAGAACGGGCGCGCAGTGCCCATCAGCCCGGCGAGTTCGCGGAAGCGCAATACCGTGCCGCCGATGCCGTGGACGCAGAAAAACGGCGTCTTGTCGCCGCGCGACTGCAGCGGAACCAGCGACGACCACGAAGGTTGCCAGTTCTCGCGGCGCAACAGTTCGGCCAGGCCCGCGACCGTGGGCGCTTCGAGCAGCGCCGTGATCGGCAGCTTGCGGCCGAGTGATTTCTCGATGCCATGCATCATGCGCACGGCCAGGATCGAGTGGCCACCCAGATCGAAGAAGCTCTGTTCGCGGCCAATCGGACGGATCTCCATCACCGATTCCCAGACGGCGGTGATCTGGCGTTCGAGTTCATCCTGCGGCTGGTCTTTTTCGTCGACTTCCTCCACTTCCATCTGGGTCGGCACCGGCACGGCCTTGCGGTCGACTTTGCCGTTGGCGGTGAGTGGCATCTGGTCGAGCTTCATGAAGACCGCAGGAACCATGTAGGGCGGCAACCTGTCGCGCAGGAAGTTGCGCAGATCGGAAGCAGTGGGCGCAGCGTTCTCCGAGGGCACAAAATACGCCGCCAGCCGCTTATCGCCCTCGCGCGGTTCCCATGCCGTGACAAGCACGTCGCGGACGCCGGGATGCTGGGCCAGCGCGGCCTCCACTTCCCCGGGCTCAACCCGAAAGCCGCGGATCTTGACCTGAAAGTCGGTACGTCCGGCAAACTCAAGCTCGCCTGTAGGAAGCCAGCGCGCAAGATCTCCGGTTTTGTAGAGACGGGCGCCGGGATCAGAGCTGAAGGGATCGGGAATAAATTTTTCCGCGGTCGCTTCTGGACGATTCAGATATCCGCGTGCCAGGCAGACCCCGCCAATGTGCAACTCGCCGGCCTCTCCGCCCGCCACCGGCTGCAGGTTCTGATTGAGCAGGCGAATGGTGACGTTGGGAATCGCGCGCCCGATCGGCAGCGGATCAGGGACTGCCGCGGGTGGAAAAGGCGGCTCAAACACCGTCACGGCCACGCTCGCTTCGGTCGGGCCGTAGGTATTGATCCAATGCACGCGGCTGCCGGCAATACGCCGCCATTCGGCGAAGCGCGCTGCCGAAGCCTTTTCTCCTCCAACGACAACAAGCCGCAGGGACGGAGGCAGCGTCGCGCCGCCTTCGGTCAACTCGTGAACCAGTTCGTGCCAGTAGGCGGTGGGCAAATCGAGCACGGTAATTTCCTGCTCCCGAACCCAGGCTAGAAATTCGCTGCCCTGCAGTGGAAGATTTTCCGGGCGCAGCACCACCGACGCGCCAACCATCCAGGTGGGAAAAATCTCTTCGATCGCGATGTCGAAGCTGATCGACGAGAACTGCAGCACGCGGTCCGCAGGTGTGTGCCGGAAAAGCTCGACCATCGACCGCCCGTGATTCACCAGCCCGGCATGAAGAACTAGCACGCCCTTCGGCTTGCCCGTCGATCCGGAGGTGTAGATGATGTACGCCGCCTGGTGTGGCTTGACTTCGAGATCTGGACGCCGCGACGATTGCGCTTCGATGCGTTCTGCATCGTCGTCCATATCCACGATGGTCAACCCATCCACCCCCAGCCGTGCCCGCGTCCGGCTGTCTGTAACCAGAACGCTGACGCCCGAGTCCTTGACCATCAGGTCCAGGCGGTCTTTCGGGTAGTTGGGATCGAGCGGAACGCACGATCCGCCGGCCTTGAGGATGGCCAGCAGCGCGGTCGGCAAATGCAGTGAGCGCTCGAGAAATACACCCACCGGCGTCTCGATGCCAACCCCAAGACCACCCAGGTAGTGCGCCAGTTGATTGGCGCGCCGGTCAAGCTGGTCATAGGTCAGCGACTGGCCTTCAAATTCCGCAGCGATCGCGTTGGGAGTGTGGTCCACCTGCAACTCGAACGTCTCGTGCAGGCAGACCCCCGCCGCGTGCGCGTCCAGCGGTGCGATGCCTTCATGCACCAGGGTCAGCGCGTCGGATTTTTCCTGCACGTTGTGCTGCCCTTTCATCTCGCTCCCGCCTCGTCCAATGTGACCTGCGCGCGCTCGGTTTCCTGGTGAACGTGGTCCGCCATGCCGCTCACGTTAGGCTCCTCAAACATACCGAGATGGCTGCCGGTCAGCCAGATTACTTCCAGTCCGCCCTTCGCCAGCCCTTTCCATCCAAGCTCATAGTTCCAGTAGCTGCCTTTCGGCGTTTCGGTGGACTGGAACAGAACGATGCGACCGCCAAACGGCCGCGGCTTGTATCTCCACGAGGCGGGATGGACGATAGGATCGAAGTCCTCCGGCGTTTCCATGCGGTGCTCCTCCACCTGCACTCCGGTCAGGCGCCAGCGCAAAGCTTTCGCGCGCCGCCGCAATCCGGCCCAACGATGCTGCACGTAACCGGACCAGCCTCCCTGCCCCGGACGGACCAGCTTCGAAAGATGGAACATGCTCTTTTGCATGATGTACTGAAGCCGGTGAGTTTTGTAGTCCCAGTAGTTCGCCGGGTTCTGCGTATCGAGCATGAGCAGCAACGGCACCTGCTCCCCCTCGCGTTCGAGCTGGCAGGCCATTTCGTAGGCCAATGCGCCGTTCACGCAAAGCCCGCACAGTTGGTAGGGCCCATGCGGCTGTTGCTGGCGCAGAATGCGGATAAAGGCGGCGGCCATGTCTTCAAAGCGGTGCGGCTGAGGCAACTGGCGGACTTCCGCTTCCGACAACTCCAGTCCCAGAAACGGCTGGCCGTGACCGAGCTTGCGCGCCAGGTTCAGAAACAGTGGCCCGCCGCGCACGCAGTAGATAGGGAGCGCGTTTCCTTCCGGCTGAATGGGCACAATTCCCGCCGTCTGCGCGGGGCGGTCCTGCTCGTCGAGAAGCTTGGCCAGCCGCTCGACGGTGAGCGCGTGAAATACGTCGGCCAGCGAGACACGCTTCCCGAACTCGCGGTTCACGCGCAGGATCAGCTGGCTGACCAGCAGAGAATGCCCGCCGAGGTCGAAGAAGCTCTGGTTCACGCCGATTTCGTCGCGATGCAGCAAATCTTCCCAGATTGCCACCAGCCGCCGCTCGACCTCGTTGCGTGCCGACTGCGTCGGCTCGGAAGAAGTCACGGCCTGCAGTTCGGGCGCGGGCAACGCCCGGCGGTTGACCTTGCCATTGGGCAGCAGGGGCAGTTTGTCGAGCACCACGATTCTCCCCGGCACCATGTGCTCGGGCAGACGTTCGCGCACCGCGCGGCGCAAAACATCTTCCTGCACGTTGGAGCCGAACGCGGGCACCGCATAGCCGACGATGGAAACTTCTCCCGACGCATCCCTCCGGGTAACGGCAATCGCGACTTTCACTCCCGAGCAGCCGGAAAGCACCGATTCGATCATCGCCAGTTCCACACGGAAGCCGCGCACCTTGACCTGCTGGTCGGAACGTCCGGCGTATTCGATCTGGCCGTCGCTGCGCCGCCGCCCCAGATCGCCCGTCTGATAAAGCGTTCCGGGAAACTCCGCCAGCGGGCTGGGAATGAAGCGCTCGGCGGTCAGGTCGGGTCGCCCATAGTATCCGCGCGCCAGATTGTCGCCGCCCACATAGATTTCTCCCGGCACGCCCACCGGCACCGGCTGCAAACTCGAGTCCAGCAAGTGCACCTGGGTGTTGGCGATGGGCAGGCCGAGAGGAATTTTCGCCTTGTCCCCGTCCCGCGATTTGCATTCGAAGAAGGTCACATCGGCCGACACTTCTGAAGATCCATACAAGTTCAGCAGCCGGCCACCGGGGACCAGCGCATGGAAGCGCTCGACCAGGTCGGCGGTGAGCGCCTCGCCGCTGCTGATCCAGAAATTCGGCCGGTGCAGCGTGGCCGGCATCTGCGAATACGTTTCCAGCAACAGCCGCATCAGCGATGGAACCAGCACGATGCGCGTGACCCGGTTGTCGGCCAGTTGCGTAACCAACTCCATCGGATCCTTCACGCAAGTGTCGTTCAGGATCAGCGACGGCACGCCCGCCAGCAGCGGCCCGAACATCTCCCAGATCGAGTCGACAAAGTTGGGCGAAGTCTTCTGGCAGCAGATATCGCCCGCCACAAACGGATATTCGCGCCACATCCAGCTGAAACGGTTCACCGCTCCCCGGTGCAGACCCATCACGCCCTTGGGCACTCCGGTCGAACCCGAGGTATAGATCAGATAGGCGAGGCCATCCGGTTTGGCAATGTTTTCCAGCGGCGTCGAGCTTTCTTGTTCTATGTCGGCCCAGTCACGGTCCAGACACAGCGTCGTGCCGGGGTGTTGCGGGACTTCCGCAAGAAATTTCTCCACTGTCAGTACGATCGTCGCGTGCGAATCTTCCAGCAAAAACTTCAACCAGCTTTCCGGGTAGGCGGGATCGAGCGCAACGTAGGCTCCCCCGGCTTTTAACACGGCCAGCGCCGCCACCATCATTTCCGCCGAGCGATCTAGGAACAGTCCGACCGGCGATTCCACCGTCACACCCAGCGTCTGAAGCTTGCGCGCCAACTGATTGGCCCGCCCGGCTAGTTCTTCATAGGAAATATTCCGCTCGCCATCGATCAGCGCCGTCGCCTGCGGCGTCCTCGCGACCTGTTCGTCGAATAACACCGCGATGGTCTTGTCCGCCGGATATTCCGCCTGGGTGCGGTTCCAGGCCTCGACGACCTGCCGCCGCTCCACCTCGTCCATCATGGAAAGGCGTGAAACGGCCTGCTGCGGGCTGCGTATGGCCGACTCAACCAGTTGCCGGAAGTGCGCCACCATCCGCTCGATGGTCTCGGCCGTAAACAGGTCGGTGTTGTACTCCACATAACCGCCCAGGCCTGCCGCGCGGTCCTGCATCACAAAGAACAGGTCGAACTTGGAAGTGCCGGTTTCGAGTTCGCGCGAAACCAGTTGCAGGTCGCGCAGACGGAACGATGCCGTCGGTGCCGCCTGTTGCGTGAACATGACCTGAAACACCGGGCTGCGGCTCAGGTCGCGCTCCGGCTTCAGGGATTCAAGCAACTGCTCAAAGGGCAGATCGCCGTTTGAAAACGCTTCCAGCGAAGTCTTGCGCACCCGCTTGAGCAGCTCGGCGAAGCTGGGATCGCCGCTAATGTCGACGCGCAGCGCCAGTGTGTTCAGAAAAAACCCGATCAGGCCTTCCAGTTCCGGGCGCGGACGGTTCGCGAGCGGCGTGCCCACTACGATGTCCTGTTCGCCGGTATAGCGGTGCAACAGCACCTCGAAGCCCGCCAGCAGCGTCATGAACTGCGAGACGCCATGCTGCGAACTGAACCGCTTCACCGCTTCGGCGAACTCGGCGGGGAACTGGAAGAAGTAGCGCGAACCCCGGAACGTCTGCACCGCGGGCCGGGCAAAATCGGCCGGGAGTTCCAGCGATGCCGGCGCTCCCTCCAGCGTCTTCATCCAGTAATCGAGTTGCTTGCCCAGTGCGCGGCGGGTGTAGACCCGGCGCTGCCAGTCGGCAAAGTCGGCATATTGCACCGGCAGCGGCGCAAGCGCTGGATCCTCGCCCTGGGCGAATGCCTGATAAAGCGCCAGCAACTCCTGGTGCAGAATGCCCATCGACGGGCCGTCGGCGCAGATGTGATGCAGATTCAGGACCAGCGTGTGGTCCTGATCGCTGCGCCGAATCAAAGTTGGATCGACCAGCAGGTCTTTGGAAATATCGAAGCGTCGCCGGGCGCAGCGCGCGACCGTGGACTCCAGTTCGCGCTCTTGTTGCTCGGGCAGCAGGCCGCTCAGATCGACTACCGGAAGGTTGATGCGTGAAACCGGCGCGATGGTTTGCTCGGCGCCATCTTCTCCAGTGACCACTCGCGTGCGCAGCGATTCATGCCGCTTCACCAGCGCCTGAATGGCTTTTTCCAGCGCGACCACATCCAGGCGTCCGGCGAGATGAATCGCGATCGGAACGTTGTAGACCGGACTCTCCGGCGCAAATTCGCTGAGAAACCAGATGCGTTCCTGCGCAAACGACAGCGGCCAGGGTCCGCGGCCGGTACGCGGCGTCACCGGCTGGCTGCGTATGGGCAGAGCGGAAGCCTGCAGGCGCGACTCCGCCTTCGAGGCTTCCACTTCTGCTGGTGTCAAAGGTCTCATGAACGATTTTCTGATCTTCTGTGGTCCATCTTGCGACGAACTGGCTTGCGACGGCCTATACCGCCGCTTCGGCCCGCACCGGCAATGCCGTCAGCCCGCGCAGTCCGAGGTTGTGCCGCCACCGTAGCGGCTTCGGTTCCAGGGTGATTTTCGAGAAGTGTCGCAGCAGCGCTTCGAACGCGATCTGGCCCTCCAGCCTTGCCAGCGGAGCGCCGAAACAGAAATGCGCCGCCCAGCCGAAGGCAAGGTGCCGGTTGTCCTTGCGCCCCAGGTCGAGCCGGTCGGGCTCCGGGAACCGGCGCGGGTCGCGGTTTCCCGCCGCCATCACGGCAATCACCGCCGTGCCCTTGACGATTTTCTTTCCGCCGAGCTCGGCCCCTTCCGGCGCCAGACGGGCCGTCTGCTGGCTGGGGCTTTCATAGCGCAACAGCTCTTCGACTGCCGATTGCATCAATGACGGGTCCTGCCGCAGCCGTTCCATCTGGTCGGGATTTTTTACCAGAGCCATCAAGCCGTTGCCGATAAGGTTGGTCGTGGTCTCCTGCCCGCCCACCATGGTCACGATGCTGTTGGCGATGACTTCTTCTTCCGTCAGCCGGTCGCCGTTCACTTCCGCGACCATCAAATCGTGGACCAATCCAGCGCTCGGGCGGCGGCGCTGCTCGGCCACTGCGGCCTTGAAGTATTGCACCAGGCTCTCGACCGTATGCAGCACCGACTGCGCGCGCTCGGGATTGTGTTGGAAGTTGCCCAGCATCTCCGCGAAGCTCGCCGACCAGGTTTTCAGCTGGCTCCAGTCGCTTTCCGGAACGCCGAGCATGCTGGCGGTCACAATCGCCGGCAGCGGCTCGGCAAAGTCGGCGATGATATCAACCGTCTCGCGCCCTTTCATGGCTTCGATCAACGACTCCGCCACCGATTGAATGCGCTCGCGCAATACCGCAACGCGAGCCGGCATGAAGGCATATGAGGCCAGGGACCGCAGGCGGGTGTGTGCCGGCGCGTCCATGAATAGCATTTGCTTGACCATCACTTTGGCGATGGGGCCGATCTGCGAAAGCCCCATCTCCGCCAGCTTTTCCGGGGTCGGAGTGCGGTCCGCGGAATACTTGAGCAGGACGGTCAGCACATCGTCGTAGCGCGTCACCACCCAGGCATGCAGAAACGGGTCCCAGTACACCGGCGCTTCTTCCTGCAGCCGGTGATAAAGCGGATAAGGATTGGCCAGCACTTCCGGATCCAGCAAACGGATCAGGCTCAGGCTGGAAGGCGGCGCGGCCGGCGCGGGGATCGTCTTGGTTTCCTGCATGGTCATGAAAGGAATTCTCTGGCCGCGGAGTTAGGCGACGGCCCCGCCCTCGCGCTTCAACCGTTCCACCTCGCCGGCAATGCCGGCCACCGACGGATGGTCGAACAGGCCGAGCAAGGTGAGCTCAACGCCAAATTCCTCGCCGACGCGCGTGAGCACCTGCGTGCCCAGCAACGAGTTTCCGCCCAGCAGGAAGAAGTTGTCGTTTACCCCGATGCGGTCGATGTGCAGCAGCGGCTCAAGCAGTGCCGCCACCCGGCGCTCGGTTTCAGTCCCGGGCGCGACAAAAGGCTCGTCACGAATGATGTTATCGTCCGACGGCGCGGGCAGGGCCGCTCGGTCCAGCTTGCCCTGGCTGCCAATCGGCAGTTCCGCGATCTTCACGAAAATGCCCGGCAGCATGTATTCCGGCAGATATTGGCGCAGGAATTCGCGTAGTTCGCTGTCTTTCAAGTCCGCCGCTTCGGACGGGACCACGTAAGCCACGAGGCGCTTCTCGCCGCCGTTTTCCTGCCGCGCCACCACTGCGCTCGCCGAAACCTGCGCGTGCTCGTCAATGCGATGGACGACTTCGCTGGGATCGATGCGGTAGCCGCGAATCTTGATCTGATCGTCGCTGCGACCGTGAAACGCAATCTGTCCGTCCGCCAGCAGGCAGCCCAGGTCGCCCGTGCGATACATACGCGCGCCCTTCACCGGAGCAAACGGGTCGTTCAGGAATCTCTCCGCCGTCAGTTGCGGCAGATTGCGGTAACCGCGGGCCACCAGTTCGCCGGCAATATAGATTTCCCCAATCGCTCCCTTTTCCACCGGCTGGTTCTCGGCGTCGAGAATGTAGACGCGGGCGTTGTCGATGGGCCGCCCGATCGGAGGCAGATCGGCTGCCTCCCCCAGCGCGGGAGAAACCGCGGAAGTCGATACCACGGTGCATTCCGTCGGGCCGTAGTTGTTCACCAACTCAAAAGGCAGGCCCGCCGGCGGATACTGGTGCAGCGTGTCGGCCCCGGTCAGCAGCGTGCGCAGCCCCGTGGATGCGGGCCACTTCAACTTCACCATGCGTTCGGCCAGCGGCGTCGGCACAAACCCGATGCTGATTTTTTCCGCGGCAAACCAGTCGCGCAACTTGTCGGGCTGAGTGCGGATACCTTCGGGAGCGAAATGCACGCTGGCACCGGCCGCCAGATACGGCCAGATTTCCCAGACTGCAGCGTCAAACCCCACCGACGCCACCTGGCTGGCCCGGTCGTTGGCGCTGATCCCAAACGCCCGGCAGTGCCAGCTCACCAGGTTCATCAGGTTGCCGTGTTCCACTTCCACGCCTTTCGGCACGCCCGTCGAGCCGGAGGTGTAGATCACATAAGCAAGGTCACGCGAGCCAATCTCGGCCGGCCCACGACGCTCCGGAGCGGCGGCAATTTTCGCGGCTTCCGTGTCGAGCACCACACAATCGCGCAGCACGGAACGGAATGTGGATTCGCTCTCCGCGGCCGTAATCGCCAGAGTCGCTCCCGCATCCTGCAGGACCGCATCCAGCCGTTCGCGAGGAGTGGCCAGATCGAGCGGCAGGTAGGCGGCCTGCGCCTTCATCACCGCCAACTGCGCCACCGCGAGATCGACCGAGCGCGGCAGGCACACCGCCACCAGGCTGCCTCGCGTCACGGACTTCGACGTGAGATAGCCGGCCAGTCTTTCGGCACGCTGATTCAGTTCGCCGTAGTTGAGCTGGCTGCGTCCATCGGACACGGACACGGCGGAAGGGGCGACACGCGCCCGTTCTTCAACCAGCCGCACGATATTTCCCTGTTCAACGGCCCGGCTCCGCGGAGCGGAACTTCCGGGTTCCGATGCCTCCAGCGGCACCGAAGCTTCGAACAGAGACGGAATGTTTGAATGCACGTTCATTGGGAAGTGGCGTCCCCTTTTTCATCGACTGCGGTTAAAGTTTCGGTTAGCTCCGCCGGCCAGACGGAAACGCTTACGCCGCGCCAGATCCGCGCAACACCGCGGGAATGGTACGGACCAGAATGCTTAAATCCAGCCACAACGACCACTGGTCGATGTATTCCAGGTCCAGCTCCATCCAGCGCTCAAATGGAATCGAACTGCGGCCCATCACCTGCCACAGGCAGGTAATGCCCGGGCGGACGCTGAAACGGCGCCGCTGCCAGTCCTTGCTGAAACCTTCGTAATCGCGCACCGGCAGCGGCCTTGGCCCCACCAGACTCATGTCGCCAAGCACCACGTTGATCAACTGCGGCAACTCGTCGATGCTGGTCTTGCGCAGAAACGCGCCGATCCGGGTAATGCGCGGATCGTTCTTGATCTTGAATACCGGCCCGGTCACCTCGTTCATGTGCTCCAGGTCCTTGATACGCTTTTCCGCGTCGGCCACCATGGTGCGGAACTTGAAGATCTTAAAGCGCCGCTTGTTCAGGCCTACGCGCTCCTGCATGAAAAACACCGGCCCGGGCGAAGTGATCTTGATCAGCGCCGCCACCACGATCAGCATGGGCGAGAGCAACAGAAGAGCGATCGAAGACGTGGTCAGATCGAAGGCCCGCTTGGCCACCACCGGCCAGCCCTCGGCAAAACCCGCATGGTGGGTGATGTGCGGATGGTCGCCCTCCCATTGCTCGGCTTTGGGCTTGGCCCGCTTCAGGTTGAAAATGTCGGGCAGCAGCCGCACCGGGATTCCCTGCTCTTCGCAGGCCAGCGCGATTTCCGACGCCTCGGCGTGCAACGAGCGCATGGGCAACGCGACCACCACTTCGTCGACCACGTTGTTACGCAGAAAGTGCGAGATGCCGGAGAAATCGCTCACCACTTCGTGTCCGGTCACTTCCGACCGCTGAAAGCCGGGGCGGTCTTCGTCCACAAAACCGATCACGCGAAAACCCAGTTCGTCGCGCGACTCGATGCTGCGACAGAACGCCCGGGCGCGTTCGTTGGTGCCGACGATCAGCACCTGACGCAGATTCAGGCCCTGGCGGCGCACCGAGGCCAGCGTGGTGCGCATCATCAGGCGGCTTAAAATTGCGCTCAACGAACTCACCAGCCAGAACACACCGATGAACGGCAGCGTAATCATTCGAATGTGGCAAAGCGCGCCCACCGCCAGAATGATCAACGATCCCAGAGCGGTCGCCTGAATCACGTCGATCGCTTCCCGCACACGGCTGGAAAGGCGTCGCGATTCGTAAAGCCCGAACAGGTTGAAGCTGAAATTCCAGAACAGAATCAATGCCACAAAAAGGACAAAGTTCCCCAGCTTGATGCGCATGGAGAAAAACTGGGCCAACGAAACCGCATGGCTGGCCTGCAGAAACGGCAGGCTGGCCACCACAAACGAAAAGACCATCAAGCCGATATCGAACAGCTTGAAGACCTTCAGCAGAACATTTCTACGTGCTGTCGTCATTGGCGAAGAGACCCCACTCCAGGAATGCAGAACATCGAGTCACAAAAAAAACGGATCGCAGGACCGGCCCCGTCAATGCGGGGACGGTTCCCTACAGGCGCCGGTAAATCTTGTCGGGGATCGGGAAGGTGCGGTTGTTGAGCACCGCCCCCAGAACCTTGACTCCGGCGTTACTGAATTCCGCCACCGCTTTTCGCGCCACTTCCTTGCGCGATTCATTCGCTTTCAACACCATCACTACGCCTTCCGAACTCTTGCCCAGCGCAATCACGTCGTTGCCGGGGTTGACCGCGGGGGCGTCGATTAGCACATAGTCGAAGTCGGCTCGCAGTTCCTGAATGCGCGCCCGGGTGCGGTCGGAACCGAGCAGCGAAGTCCACTCCTCCGCCTGGTCGCCACAGCTCAGCAGCCACAAGTTTTCGTGGATCCGGCGCACCAGGCTGTTGATGGGATCGTTCTGCTGCAGCGCGTTGGTCAGACCCGATCCCGCCTCTTCTACCCCAAAGTGGCGATGCAGGCCCGGCTCGCGCAGGTTCGCATCGACCACTACCACCGATCCCGCCACCAGGCTCGACAGAATCTCGGCGGTACGGGAACAAATCCATCCCGAATCTCCACCCAGGCCCAACCCGCAGAACGTGACTACACGCGCCGATTCCGGTCCGCCCGACAGGAACACGCGCTGCACCAGCTTGGTCAGCTCGTCGCGCTGCCCCGGGTCCATGTCCAATTCGCGCGGCTTGGTCGGCTGGCTGGGCGTGACCGCGGGCGCAACTTCGCGCCGGTCAATGGCCGGAGCGTACTCCAGCATGTCCAGGTCCTTGCCGAGGTTTCTCAACAGATCGAAATTTCTGCTCATCCAGGTTTCCCTTATGGCCCACCCCGACTCGGGTACGCCGAAAACAGTTTTTCACTGCACGTTCGGCCAACTACTCCGAGCCGGATCGTTCTCCCGGCCGGTTCAATCTCGCCACTACCTGCCGCATGTATTGCCGGGCCGCCGCCGGAGTGGGTGGTTCTGCCGTCGTCCGCGGCTGGCGCAAAACGTCCGCCCCGATTCCCGCCGGGAACGGCTCTGGCGACATGTCCATCAGAATGCTGTCAATGTCCAGGTCCTTCGCGGTCTCGCGGATGATGGCGCTGTCGATGCTTTTCTGCCGCATCGCCAGTCCGAGCGACAGCGCGTTGAAACAAAAGTTGTTGATCAGGCGCGGAATGCCTTCGCTCAGGTCGGCGATCATTTCCTTCGCTTCGCGCGTAAACAGCGACGGCCCCTGATATCCCGCCACGCGCAGGCGGTGGTCGATCAGCAGTCCGGTCTCCTCGGGGTTCAGGGGGCCCAGGGTATTGACCAGCGAAATACGTTGCCGCAACTGGCTCAAGCCCGGGCTGGCCAGTTTGTATCCCAACTCCGGCTGGCCGGCCAGAATGATCTGGAGCAGCTTGGCGCGCGGCGTTTCAAAGTCCGACAGCAGGCGCACCGTCTCCAGCACCGAAGCGTCCAGGTTCTGCGCCTCATCCACGACAATGATGAAACGCCGGCCCGCGCGCGCTTCCTGCAGCAGGCATTTGTTGAACTCTTCGTGCATGCGCACGAAGTCCTGGTCATAGCTTTCGTGGCCCAACTCGGCGAGCAGAAACCGCATGAACTCGCGCGACGTACACTGCGTCTGAAACACGAACGCCGTGCGCGCGGTGTTGCGCAATTTGCTCAGCAGGTGGAACAGCAGCGTCGTCTTGCCCATTCCCGGCTTGGCCACCAGCGCCATGAAGCCGAGATTGGATTCGATCCCGTAATACAGCGAGGCGAGCGCCTCCCGGTGCGCCGCGCCCAGATAGAGATAGCGCGGGTCGGGCGTGACGCCGAAGGGCTGTTCTTTCAGACCGTAAAAACTGGCAAACACGAATCCCTCGTTTCGACTTGCTTAAAGAACCTGGCGAACGTGTTCCTGCTCCGGCACCGGCATTTCGTAATCGTCGTCCATCCCGCTGCTCATCGGACCGCGACCCGCCGGCACCGCAGCCAGCACCGGAATGTTCAGCTCCGACGCCACTTCGGCCGGGGTACGGAACGACTTGTCCATGAAGTCCATGACGAAGCCGACCACAAAGGCCAGCATCGCGGCCATGATCACTCCGACGAGTGCGAACAGAAGTCGCGAATTGGCAGGCACGGTGGGAGGCTCCGGCTCCTGCACCACCGCGATGTTCAGAATCTTGTTGCGGTCCAAGGCGTCGGCGATACGCGCTTCTTCCCGCTTCCGGCGATACAGCAGGTAGCTGTCTTCGTTGGTCTTGGCGGTACGCAGCAGGTCTTGTTGCACCAGTCCCTGCTGTTCCAGTTCGTGGGCCTTGTTGTTGAACATGGCGACCGCCGCCTGGGTCGCCGCTTCCTGTGCGCGCAGCGCGCTCAGGTCCGCTTCGGCCTTCGCTTTTTCCGATGAAATCCAGGCATAGGTCGGGTTCTGGTCGGTGGTCTCTTCCTTGATCGGCGAACTTTCTTCCTTCACGATCGAAGCCTTGGTGTCGGCGATCTGCTGGTCCACTTCCTGCACCAGGCGGTAGGTCGGCTGGTATTTGGTCAGCAGTTCGGTGCGTTTCAATTCCAAGGTGAGCAGCGCGCTCTTTAACTGCTCCATGACCTGCGCATTGTCGGAACGCCGCGTCTGCGTAGTAAGGCGGGGGGCGATGGTCCCGGCCTGCGCGTTCAGGTCCTGCAATTTCTTTTCAGTCGCGGCGATTTCGGTCCGCGTCTGCTGCAGGCTGCCGTTAAACTCGTTCAGCTTTTGCAGCGTAAGATCGCGCTGCACCTGCGGGGCGACTCCGCCCTGCTGCGCGGAAAAATCCTTCAACTGCTTTTCCGCATCATCCAGGTTTTTCTGGTACTCGGCGGTCTCCTGCTCGAAGAATTCCATCTGCCCGGCCGGGTGATGCACGGCCAGATGCTTTTCGGTATAGAACTGGTTCACGCTCTTGAGCACGGCCGCCGCCAGTTGCGGATTGTCGCTGGCGTACCGAATCTCGATGATGTTGGTCTTCTTGATCGGCTCCACCTGCAGCGAGTCATAGAGCTTGCGCACGGCTTTGTCAGTCCGTTCCTGCGGCGATTGCGCCGGGCGGAGGAACCCGAGGAGCGGCTTGGTGGTCAGGTTGTTGGCCAGCACTACTTTGCGCAATACGTCGTCACTCTGAATCAGGTCCACTTCCGAGTTCAGTTCTTCCTCGCTGATGGAGTCGCGGAACATCACCGGAGCGCTCTGCTCGGGCGTGACCACCGGGTCCATGCGTTCGCGCTTGACCAGTAGTTTGGTGGTGGCGACATACTTGGTCTGGATGGTCAGCGCCACCAGCAGCACACCCGCCGCAACGCCCGCAAACGACATCAGAATGGTGCGCTTCTGGCGGAAGAACACCGCCACGATGTCGCGCAGCGTGAAGTTAAAACCCGCGTTGGATTCCGACGAAAACGAGAACGATTCAGCCATGGTTCGACCTCTCAGAAATTTTTGACGCTTAGTAGGGGCGCAGATAAGTGCCGATGTTGCTGGTCGGCATGTAACGGTCGATCTTCGACAGCACGTTCTTCGGCACAAAGACCATGTCGCCGGGACGGATCTGCATGTCCTCGTTCAAGTTGCCGTCCTTCATCATTTTTTTCACGTTCAGGATGCGCGCTTCCACCCATCCATCTCCCGCGCGCCGGAACAGCAGCACCTGCGAATGCTTCGCGCTCGGCAAAGTGCCGCCCGCCACCGCCAGCGCCTGCGTCACGGTCATGCCACCGCGCAAATCGTACTTGCCCGGCTTGCCCACCTGTCCATCGACGGTGAAATACGGCTTCTCGAAATCCTTCAGCAGAATGGAAATGATCGGGTCGTTCAGAACTTTGCCGTAGGCCGCGCGGATAGTTTCGTTCAACTGCGGCACGGTCTCGCCTGCGACGTGTACATCTCCCACGCCGCGCAGTGTGACGAACCCGTCCGGCTGAATGGTCAGGCTCTGATTGAACTCCGGACTGAGATCGAACGATACGTCGAACGAATCGCCCGGTTGCAGAACATAGCGCGGGTTGCGCTCCTGCAGGACCGGACCATTGTGGCTCGCCGTGTCGGCAGGCACTGCATTCATCGCCTGCACCGACGCACTCGGCGGAGCGCTCTGTTGCCCCATGGCCGACGCAAACAACAGCAGGCAGGCGGCAACCACACCGGACAGCTTCAGTTTGAAGCGTAGCTTCATGCGTTCGTTCAACTCACGCGGTATGCAAATAGATTCAGCCATATGTAGACCCATATTCTTTAATCGATCGCTTGGTTGTAATCGCCGACGCTTTGGTTGTCACTGCCGACGGGGGCAGCAGTCAGGAGCTGCAGAATCTTGCCGCTTTGCCGCGCGTTGCTTGCGGTTACGGACCGATGCCGGGACACCTGCAGAGATTGCGACGTGGAAATCCCCGGCAGCAGCAAGACAGAAAAAAGCAGTGCAGACTTCCGGCTGGCCATGGCTACTCCTCCTCCGGGAACACGTACCCGGTGCGGCCCTCTGGAGCGACACCTACCTTGTTCTATTGTATGCAAGCAAAGGCTCCGTTAGGCAGATTTCTTGATGTCGTGCTGCCGGATCTTGTAAAGCAGGCTCCGGTAACTGATTTTGAGGAGTTTGGCCGCCTGCTTCCGGTTCCACCGGGTCAGGTTCAGAGCCCGGCCGATGGCCAGCATCTCCATCTGGGCTTTCATCCGGCGCAACGTTGGCTGCTCCAGGCAACTCACCAGTACCTCGGTTTCCAGCGGCAGTCCCTGTCCCGGGGTGGACAAGGTGGTCATCGTCATAATTCCTGGCATCGGTTTTGTCAGTTCGGCTTGGCTCATGTGTCGTACCTCGGTTCCCCTTAAGAATTGGCTTGCTTCGGACCGGAGGTCCAGCGGCTCCTGCCCTCTTGCTGACTGCTGTTACTCCCCAACCGGATCCACTTCGTACCCTTCCACTCGAATCGAAATCGAACGCGAGATCGGTTCCACCGTGATCACCAGGCTGCGGTCGCCGTTGAGGCTGGAAAGAATTCCTTCCACTCCATCCAGCGCTCCCCCGCGAATCCGAACCCGTTGACCAGCCTTGAGATAAGCGTGCTCGGCGGGAGCGATACCACTCGCCAGCACTCCCTGAATGCTGCGAATCTGCTCCTCGGGAACCGGGGTCTGCTCCCAGCGCGGACCGACGAACCCAACCACTCCGTGCGTCTTCAGCACCCGCAGCCGGTCCGGCGAGGTGGGCTCGAACCTGACGAACGCATACCCGGTAAACAGGGGCAGGTCCACTCGCTTCTTGCGATCGCTCCACTGATGGATCTGTGCCACGACAGGCAGATACGTCTCGATTCCTTGGCGCTGCAACTGGTCGGTGGCCACTTTCTCGTGCCGGGACCGGATCCGGACCGCGTACCACGCAGATCCAGGCGCCGCTGCCGGTTTTTCGAATGCCTGTTGAGTTGCCGTATTCACAGCTTCGCCCTCTGGGTCACACAATGTGACTCACGGTTACGGTAGAGATACCCCTGTGCCCTCGCCTTGAAAACCTGGCAAATTCACTTCGAGCGGCGCTATTTTTCAGTACTGTATCTGGGGGGAGAATCTAGTGGAACTTGGCTGCGAAACGCCGTGGGGTCTCGGCATTCCCGTATCGCAACTGTTAGATCGATTTTATGCTCACGTCGCAAAATGTTGCAAGTGGTATAAAGGGCGGGAGAAAAAAGTACCTAGTCGTCCCGGCCGTCCATCGAATTTGTAAATCATTGACATTAAACATTTTAATCGAACCCTTAACGCGGCATCATGAAGCTGAGACTCACTTGGGCACGCATGGAGGCTGGTTTCCCTCCCACCAGTTGTTGCCGGAAGCGCCACTGCTTGACCGCGTCTGAGGCGGCCCGGACCAGCAGGGGATCGCCGCTTCGTGGCGTAATCGATTGCACCACTCCGCTCGGCCCGATCAGCACATCCAGGACCACGCTACCTTCGATCTTAAGCGCAACCGCCTCCTGGGGGTAGCGCGGCTCGACCCGGTAGACGACATTGCGGTCCACCACCTCCGGCGTCAATTCGACCAGGGCAGCTTTATGCGAGGCAGTCGATGGCTGCTCCGGTGCTGTCGGCTGGGTTGACCCGTCGGGCATCAGGCGAAACACTTCGCGGCCTTTTTCAAACACCTGCAGGCTTCCTGGAGGAAGCGCGCGGGGCTGCGGCCTTGTGGCGGCGGTCTGCCTGGCCGGAGCCGCGCTCGAATTATCAGTCGACGCGGCAGGGGCGACGTAGGTCGCCGGAGGACTGTTCCTTACGCCGGCATCTTGCGCTTCTGTGTTTGCCGCGGATGCGATCGCGGGAGCCGCCGGCGGGTTCTCGCCGGCCCTCGTCTTTCGCAGACTGGGATGGGTGGCCACCACCGCGACCAGCAGCAAAGAGCAAACCACGATCGCAGCGCTCAGCACGATGCCGACGATGTCACGACGGGGCGGGGCGATGATCGCGGAAGAATCGCTGATATCGCGGACCTCCAGCAATGGAGGCTGCATTACAGTTGGCTCCGCGAGAAAAGGCCTGACTGGCGGGGGCTCCGGGTCTGCTGGTCTCGGCACGACCGGGACGCTCTCCACGGCTGGCAATTCTTGGACTTCTTCCGGGGGAGCGCTCGGCGATGGGATGGGAATGGGAACGGCTGGCGCTGGCGCGGTCCGTACCGCCGCTTTGTCGAGCTTCTGCAATACGCGACTTGAGAGCGCGATCAGTGTCTGCTCGTCGCGATCGGAAAAAGCGCGCGGCCGCGACGAGAACAGTTCGAAGACGCCGGCGACTTTTCCCTGCACGAGCAGCGGAAGAAGGATGAGCGAGCGCATGCCCAACTGGCGCGAGGTGTTGGCATCCACTCGAGGGTCGTTGAGCGCGTCTTCGCAGCGCTGAATTTCCTGCGTGCTGACGCAGGCGCCGGTGATACCGCGATTGATTTCAAATCTCGTGCCCGCGGCCGGCGCAGTAGCTCCAACTGTGGCGCGGCAGATCATCTCGTCCTTGCCTGCGAGCGCGATGGCCGCGCCGGTGGCTCCGGTGGCCAGACATGCCTGTTCCACGATCAGCTTCAGCGCCACATCCAGGCCTTCGCGTCCCGCCTGCTCCTCGTTGTTTCCAGAGGACTGGGACGGGAACATGGAAACCTGCCCGATCTCGTCAATCCCCAGTGACCGTTTTTTGGCCGTTGATTTGGGTTTTCCCCGGGCGGGCGAAGAGGATTTCGCCGTTTCCTGCGGTTTGGATGGTCCAAACAGAGAACGCATAGCCAGCCCGGAAGTGAATGAAAAACTACTCAAAGCGGAGTGTCGCCCCAAACGAGAGGGTTGTCAACTTTGCCAAGTGTGAAGTTCCGTTTCGAAACTCGGGGATTGGAGTCAGACCCCAATAGTCAGGGTTCCACCGTGAGAGGGCAATGGGAAGACAGTGGGGTGTACTTTGGTCTACTCCCCACCCTGAACCAAACCTGATAAACTTCTTGCAGGATTCGAAACAGAAATCATCTGGCCTGAGCAGTGGTTCCTCCCCTCGTAATCGCTGGAAAGACATGAAAACACACATCTTCCAGTACTCTAAATGTAAAGGGAGCACGAAATGCGGATAGCGGTAGTGGGTTCGGGCTACGTAGGTTTGGTGGCGGGCGCATGCTTTGCGGATTTGGGCCACGAAGTCATTCTGGTGGATAACGATCAGCGCAAGCTGGCGGCACTGCGCGCCGGCCAGACTCCGATTCATGAGAAGTTCCTGCCCGAGTTGCTGGCGCGTCATCGCGGCCATCTGCTGACTTTCTCCGACGACCTGCAGGGCGCGGTGCGGGCGAGCGAAGCGGTCTTCATCGCCGTTGGCACGCCACCCAGCGAAAGCGGCGAGGCCGATTTGTCTTACGTAGAATCGGTCGCGCGGGAAATTTCCGGCGGCATCAACGGCTACAAAGTCATCGTGGAAAAGAGCACGGTGCCGGTCTACACCAGCGAGTGGGTGCGCAAGATCATTCTGCGCAATGGGACCGATCCCGAGTCGTTCGACGTCGCCTCCAATCCTGAATTTCTGCGCGAAGGCACGGCGGTCACTGATTTCATGTATCCCGACCGTATCGTGATCGGCTGCGATACGGAGCGCTGCGCCAACGTGCTGCGCAACGTTTATCAGCACCTGACAGAAGGCGCGTACTACAAGCGCAACGACGCGATTCCGCAGCCCGACCGCACCTCGATTCCTGCCCCAATCATCGTGACCAGCACCAAGAGCGCGGAACTGATCAAGCATGCTTCCAATGCGTTTCTGGCGATGAAGATTTCGTTTATCAACGCGGTAGCTTCGGTATGCGAATCGGTGGGCGCGAACGTGAACCAGGTCTGCCATGGCGTGGGAACGGATGCGCGCATCGGTCCGCGGTTCCTCAATCCCGGCATCGGCTACGGCGGGTCCTGTTTTCCGAAAGATGTGATGGCATTCCGCGCCGTGGCCCGCGAAAACGGCTACGATTTCCGCCTGCTCGATGAAGTGATGAACATCAACGAGGACCAGCGCCAGCGCTTCCTGCGAAAAGTACGCAGCGCGCTGTGGACACTGCGCGGGAAAAAACTCGGCGTGCTCGGTCTTGCCTTTAAGGGCGGCACCGACGACGTTCGCGAATCGCCCGCGCTGTTCATTGCGCAGGCGCTGCTGCAAGAAGGCTGCAAAATCAAGGCCTACGATCCAGCCGCGATGGAACGCACGCAGGAAGTAATCAGCTCGGGCATCAAGTACGCGGAATCGGCCTATGACGCGGCTTCCGGCAGCGACGCGCTGCTGATCCTGACCGAATGGGAAGAGTTCGCCAATCTCGACCTGGACCGCCTGAAGAGCGAGTTGCGTTATCCGATCGTGATAGACGGCAGGAACCTTTACGATCCCGATGTGATGGCGACCCACGGCTTCACGTACTACAGCGTCGGCCGCGCCGCCACCCATCCCGACGGTGTGCCCATCGGTGCCCTCAAGAACGGCGCCGAAAAAGCATGACATCCAAACGCGCTCTGGTCACCGGTGGCGCCGGATTTTTGGGTTCGCATCTTTGCGATGCGCTCCTGGGCGAAGGTTGGAGTGTGGTCGCGGTCGATAACCTGCTCACTGGCCGCCGCGTCAACATTGGTCACTTGCGCAGCGAGCCCCGCTTCGAACTGGTGGAACACGACATCTGCCAGCCTTTCGATCTGGGCCATGTGGATTACGTTTTCCACTTCGCTTGTCCCGCCAGCCCGGTCGATTACACCATTCACGGTGTGGAGACCCTGCAGGTCGGATCGCTGGGAACGTTTCACGCGCTCGACGTCGCCCGCAAATACGGCGCGAAATATCTCGTTTCTTCCACTTCCGAGTGCTACGGCGATCCGCTGGAGCATCCGCAGAAGGAAACCTATTGGGGCCACGTCAACCCCATCGGTCCGCGCTCGGTCTATGACGAGGCCAAGCGCTTCACCGAAGCCACGACCATGGCCTACCACCGGTACTATAAGGTGGATACGCGCATCGTACGCATCTTCAACACCTACGGCCCGCGCCTGCAGCTGAACGACGGCCGCGTGGTTTCCAATTTCATGAAGCAGGCGCTGCGCGGGGAAGACCTCACGGTATATGGCGATGGCAAGCAGACGCGCAGCTTCTGCTACGTGAGCGACGAGATCGACGGATTCATGCGCCTGGCGAAATCGGACGAGCACCTGCCGGTCAATATCGGCAACCCCGCGGAGTTCACGATCCTGGAGTGTGCCGAACTCGTGCTCAAGGTGACGGGATCAAGCAGCAAGATTCGTAACGAGCCGTTGCCGCAGGATGATCCTAAACAGCGCCGGCCCGACATCACCAAGGCCAAAACCTTGCTGGGCTGGGAACCGAAGATCGATCTGGAAGCCGGGTTGCGCAAGTCGCTCGAGTATTTCCGGACCGCGCTTTCGGCAGAGGCTGCCGCGAAGAACTAACTTTGGGCCTTGGCGGCCGCGGCCACCATGTCAATCAATTGCTGTACGTCTCGCTTGTCGGCGATGCTCTCCAGCAGAAATTCCACTCCCATCCCATAGCCGGGATGGCTGGACTGCACGCGTCCGCCCACGCGGACCTTCAAATTCTCGGAGCGCAGCGTGATCTCCACAAACGAACCCACGGCAAACGCCATCGGCATTTCCAGATAGCATCCGCCCGGGCCAACGTCGTTCAAGGTGCAGAAATTTCTGACGCTGCTTCCTTTCTGGAACACTTCAGCGCCGATTTTGCAGTTGTAGCGAGGGCCTCCGCGGCGGTCGCCGGGATCGGAAATGTATTCCTCGATAACGCTGCCAGCATTCGCGGGCTCAGCCATAAGGACGCTGGGTTGGACCACACCGGCCCGTTGCAACTGGGCCTGCACTTCATCCTGCGACTGAACTTCGATCGAAGGAGTGGGCAGCGCCACCGGATTCTTAGCGGAGGCAAGTTCCAGCCATTCCCGCAGCAGACGCCGTGAAGCCTGTGGAACGTCCTTGAACTGGATGCCGGCGCGGCCATTCCAGTCCTGCCACATCACCTGGCCCGAAAGGCGCACGTTGCCGCTCTGGCCGGGCAACTGGAACTGAAAGTAAACTTTGCCACTGGGCGGCAATTTCTTGCCGAAGTTCATCGACAAGCCATCTTCGCCCAGGTCCACCAGGGTGGCCTTTTGTTGTTCGGCGCTGGCGTAGTCGATGCTGGCATGCGCATACACGGTGGCGCGGCGGCTGCCCCGCCTTTCCTTGCGCATCAGGCCGCGAGCGGCGCGAAGACTGTTCACCGCCCGTTCGCGGGTCACCGGCTTGTAGATGACGAAATTCGCGCCCAGTGAAAACAACTCGCGCAGGTTGTCCTGATTTTGCAGGATGGCCACGGTGAGCGTGGCATTCTGCTGGCGCGCGGTCTCCGTGCTCGACAAAAGGTGCCGCACTTCGCTCAACGATTCGCAGTCGAGAATCAACGCGTCGAAGCGGTCCTGCGAAAGACGCACCGCCGCCCGCTCCAGGCTCTCGCAGACCTCCACTTCCAGTTTCAGGTCTTCAAGCACTCCTTTGAGCAGTGAGGCCGCGGCCTTGTCCGGGCACACCAGCAGCGAGGTCAAGGTCATAGGCCCATCGTAGGTTCCCTCGGTTCGGCCCTCAAGTTACCGCGGTCATCTCACTTTGGAAGGCGCGGCGCGTGAGCGTCTGTAAGTCCTTACAGGGGGTCGATTACACCGGTAACCAACCCGATGACAAAAGGCCAATACATTTCCGTTACACCGTAGTGCTTTGACGGGGGGTGCGGGGGTTTCTACGATGACATTGCCCGCCCACTCTCTCCCGCGCGGGTACATGGCATTGGAACCTATGAAACCTCGCAATCAGCAAGGCTTTTCGCTGCTCGAGATGATGATGGTGATCGCCATCATCTTCATCATCACCACGTTCTCGGTGATGGCGTGGCAGCCGATGAACAAGCAGCAGCACGTAACCGACGCCTACAACACCACGCTTTCGACGATGCGCTGGGCGCGGGACCAGGCCGCCGCCGACATGCGGGTTTACGTGGTGAGCTTTACGGCGCCGGGAACGATCACGGTCACGCAGAACACAACCGCCGGGCCTCTTTTGTCCACGGCGACGTTGCCGAGCGACATCACATTTCACATTGAGCCGGGAATCCCGACCTCGCCGTCGGTGGCGCCAACCACCCCCGATGGGTTTGGCTCCGGATATTACCCGATCGACTTTGATCAAGGTGTGGGAGGGGGCGGCGCCACGGTGATTTACTTTCAGCCCGATGGCACGGCGCTCGACGCGGCCGGAAACATCAATAACGGCGTCGTCTATTTTGGCCGGCCCGGTGAACTGACCAGCACACGCGCGATCACAGTGTGGGGAGCTACAAGCCGCCTGCGCGGCTGGCGGCTCTATACCAACCCCAGCACAGTTTGGAGGCAACAGTGAAGAATTTCCATCCAGGCAATCGGCAATCGCGCTTGCAACGCGGGTTCACGCTGGTCGAAGTCATGATTTCGATGGCGCTGCTGACCGTCGGCTCACTCGCCTTGCTGGGAGTGTTCGGCATCGCGGTGGCGGCCAACCAGACTTCGCAGGAGAACATGATCGCCCGCCAGTTGGCCAGCGAAGCGTTTGAGAGCATCTTTACGGCGCGCAACACGTCCCAACTCACCTGGTCGCAGATTCAGAATGCTTCCAACGGCGGGATCTTCACCGACGGTTCGATCGCGCTGCTTTGCGCCGGGCCCGACGGCATCATCGGCACCTCCGACGACGCGACCTGCACCTTGCCCTCCGGCGTCACCTGCCCGAACTCGGGCGTGAAGTGCCTGGTTGAGCCGGGCAATGACGGCATCGTGGGAACGTCGGATGACGTGATCCTGTCGCTCAATAACTACAAGCGGCAAATTCTGATTCAGAACGTGGTCGATACCAACGGCAACCAGGTGCAGACGTTGCGTACCGTGACCATCACGATTACTTACACCACGCCGAACCTGGCGCAGCGGACGTATGTGCTGAACGAGTATGTGTCCGCGTACCGGTAAAGGAAAAACTTATGAGCCACACCGAAAAGAAACGTCGAGGCTTTACGCTGCTGGAATTGATGGTGTCGATGGCGGTCGGACTTATCGTCATCGCCGGAGCGGTGCAACTCTACAGCCAGGCCGTCAAGGCGACGTTCTCCACTTCGCAGAAGGCTGAACTGCAGCAGGACTTTCGCGCCGCCGGCAACCTTATGGCGCGCGACATCAGTCTGGCGGGTGCCGGCGCTCTGGGACAGCAGGGACTGGCCGCAAGTGCGATCGGCCTGCCGGCCAGCACCGGAACCCTGTCCGTTTACCCCTGCACGGCTACGGTGTGCAACCTGGTGAACGGAACCGCCGCCGCCTTCCCGACCATTACCGGCTCACCCACAGCTCCGTTCATTTACTCGATTATTCCCGGCCCGAACCTCGGAATCACGATCAACGCGCTGCAGGGACCGACCGACACTCTTACAGTGGCTTACACGGACTCCAATCTTGCTTTGAACTGCTACAACGTGACGGTGACTACTTCGGGATCCACGTCCACGGCGACGTTTACTCTGCCGTCGCCGTTGGCGGCCACCTGCATTCTTCCCACGGGAGTATTGACGCCGCCATCTTTGCTGGACCCGGTCGTGGGGCTGCAAAAGGGCGACCTGATTATGTTCGGGACGCTGGCGGTCGGTTGCGTCAGCACGGTTGCCGCTGGAGGCGCGCCCAATACTTTTATCGTGACGTTCACCACCGGCGATCCGGGACACATCAACCAGTCGACCGCGGCGAGCGGCAGCCTGAAGCAACTGCCGGGCAGCGTGCTTACCGCAACCAGACTCCTGCTGATCACCTACTACCTGGATATTTCGCCGATGGATGGCACGACGCCGCGTTTGATGCGAGTGCAGAGCGGGCGGAATCCGTCGCCGGTCGCGGAGAACGTCGCGTACCTGAAATTCACTTACGACGTGTACAACAACGGCTCGATTCTGGCCAACCAGAGCTCTTTGCCGGCCGCCGATAACCCCAGCATGATCACCAAGATCAACATCGCTCACATGACCATGCGCAGCCAGTTGGCCGGGACGGCAGGCTATCAGGGCCTCGATCTGCAGACTTCGATCAGCGCCCGCAACGTGACATTTAACCAGGAATACCCCATCAGCGGCACCGCTTACTGAGATGGGCTTACTGAGACGGACAGGGACCGAGTAACGAGGAGAACCATGATGCCGAGGACGAAATCGAAGCAAAACGGATTCACGCTGATTGCATCACTCATGTTGTTGGCACTGCTGTCGGGCTTTTCCATCGGGCTGCTCATGATGGTGAACACCGAGCAGCGCGCCGGCGGAAATGACCTGAGCAACCAGTACGTCTATCGCGCCACCGAGGGCGCCATCGAGAAACAGTCCTCCGACCTCGCCAGCATGTTCCAAAACATTCAGGCGCCGACGCCGTCGCAGATTTGCGCACTCAGCAACAACTACCCCTCGACGGACCCCAGCATCACTTTCCCGGTGTATCAGATCGCGCCGGTCTCGGGCTGCACGGCCCCGTTGACGACGGTCTGGGGACAGATCAGCGCGGGATCTGACGCCGGCCTGTACGCGCAGATTATTCCGGTGAACATGAGCGCCTCGGCGCAGCGGCTGACCGGCGAAACCGTCAGCATGACGCGAACGGCTGAAGTTGCTTTGATTCCTGTGTTCCAGTTCGGTGTGTTCTCGGAGAAAGACGTCTTCTTCGGCAGCAGCCCGAACCTGACCTTCAACGGCCGAATTCACACCAACAAAGATATCTATCTTGGCGTGGCCACCGGCTCGACGCTGGTCTTCGGCGACAAGATCGCGGCTTACGGAAACGTGATCCGGAATACGATGGACAACGGCCTGGACGCAACCAACGGCGCCAACAACGACAGCGGAACCGTCCTTATTCCCAACGCCAACCAGGGCTGCGCGGCCGGAACCGCCAACGCCACCTGCAAGGCCATCGCATTCGGCCAGGGCAGTGTGGTCGCCGGACACGGCTCAGCACAGAACGCAGGCTGGTCCGCGGTTTCCCAGGGCACTTATAACAGCTATCTGATCGATGGCAACAACGGCAACCCGGGCGGTACGGGCGCAACCCTGCTCTCGCTGCCCTTCGTGCAAGGAACAACGAAGCCGTTTGAAATTATCCGCCGGCCGCTGCCGGGGGAAAGTCCTACTTCGGTGCTGGGTGCGTCGCGATTGGCCAACCAGGCGCAGATTCGCGTGCTGCTTAGCGACAACCAGGCGGACCTGCACCTGCCCGATTGGAACGGTGACGCGAGCCAGGACATCGAACTGGTCGGTGCGGTGCCAGCGGTTCTGGCCGGAATGCTGACCGGTGGCGGCGGCTGGGCCCAACCTGGCATCCCCGTCAACGGCAATGTCACCAATCCGTATTACTTTGGCGAGTCCTGGTGCGGTACGGTGAATGGCGCAACTCGCGCCTGCTCCAAAGACACGAACTTTGTGCAGCCCCCAACCTTCCATGGCTCACCTTTTCCCGCAATGGGCGCAAACACTGAGTGGCCGCTGATCGACGGCTGGCTGCTGGTGGAAGCGAAGTGGACCAGCGACGGCAACTGGCACGGCGTGACGAAGGAATGGCTCACGCTGGGCTTTGCCCGCGGAATCGAAGTGCCGACCGTCCCTGGAACCAATGCCACCTCGGGTGCGGCGTGCTCGGGCGGCAACATCCCGGCATCCAACAATATCAATGTCAATGGTTGCAATTATCTCTCCGACCATCGCAATGCCATCCTGTATTTCCAGGTGACGGCCGACCGCAACGGCAACGGAAACCTTGATCCCTTAGTCGCGGGCAGTTCGCCCGACCAGGGCGTCGCGGGCAACATTAGTTCTGCGGGCGTGAACTCGCAATACAACTGGTACCCGATCAACTTCTACGACGCCCGCGAAGGCGAAAACTGGGACGTGAATCCTGGCACCTTTGCGCAGGGCACGGGCACACCCAACGGCCTAATGAACGCCGTGGAACTCGACGTGGGCAACCTGAAATCTTGGCTTGCAGGGAAAACGGGAACGACCGGAACCAAAGTCGACTATGTGCAGCAGAACGGTTACGTTCTCTACTTCTCTGACCGACGCGGCATGCAGTACAACCCGCTTGTATCAACAACGACATTAATCGGCGAGTATGGTTTCGAGGACACCATTAACTACACCAATAATGGACTCCCGAATAATACGATCGAGCCCAACAACTACAACGGTGTTTCGCCGGAAGATGTCAACGAGAACGGTACACTGGATACGTATGGCGTGAAGATGGTGGGAGACGCATTCGGTCCGACTACCCAGAACGACACCGATGCCACAGTCCCGGCGACCCCGTATGCTCCGGGACACCGAATCGGCACGTTCACCATTGGCCGCGCCAACCGGGTCACGGGCGCGCGCCACGCCTTGAAGCTGGTGGACGGCAGCATGGGTTATCTGCCGCAACCCCCGGGAGCGGCGGCCGGCGTGGGCGGATTCACCGTCGGCTCCGAGAACCCGGTCTACATTCAGGGCGATTACAACTCGAGCGCGGCGGATGGTACCTGGGGCGGTGGTACGACCGAACCGGCCCACGCGGCGGCGGCCATCATCGCCGATGCTGTGACGATGCTCTCCAACAACTGGGAAGATGCCGGCGCTAACGTCGGCCCGGTTTACGGAAGCCTCTACTCGCCGCTGGTCACCAACGGTGGTGTTCAAGGCCAATCCGCTGCGACGACGTACTATCGCGTTGCCATCGCTGCCGGAAAGACGATCGCCTTCAATAACACCACCAGCAACCCGACCTGGGCCTACGGCATGGACGGCGGAGTCCACAACTTCCTCCGCTTCCTCGAAGACTGGTCGGGCCAGACCCTGAACTACAAGGGATCGCTGGTTAGCCTTTACTGGAACACCTACGCCACCGGCACGTTCAAGTGCTGCAACCTTGTGTACCATCCGCCGGTGCGTAATTACGTGTTCGACCCGATGTTCTCGCAGCCCCAGAACCTGCCGCCGGGAACGCCGATGTTCCGCAACGTGGACCAACTGACTTACCGTCAGAGCTTCACGGCGCGCACCAACTAACCAGACCCACGCACGACCCAAGGCCCCGGACTTTTCCGGGGCCTTGTTGTTTTGTCTGCTTTTCACTCCCCAAGCCCTGCGCTGGCGGGATACACTTTTGCCACCACGAGCACAGGGGGCTTCCGCGTGGCGGCGATTCGCGCAATTTTCTGGGATGTCGGCGGCGTGCTTCTGACCAACGCATGGGACCGGGTGCAGCGCTCGGCGGCACTCGAGCACTTCCATCTGGACGAAGAGGAGTTTCATGACCGGCACGAGATGGTGGTGTCTTCGTTCGAGCGCGGCAAGATCACGCTCGACGAATATCTGGACCGCACGGTCTTCTACCGGACCCGGCCGTTCTCGCGGGAGGAGTTCCGCGAATTCATGTTCGGCCTTTCGCTGCCGCTGCCGGGGGCGATCGAGTTCGCCCGTTCTCTGGCGGATTCAGGGCGCTACGCCATGGGCACCATCAACAACGAGTCGCGCGAACTAAATCTTTACCGCATTGAGAAGTACGGCTTGCGAAGTATTTTTGACGTGTTTGTAAGTTCCTGCTTCGTGGGCCTTCGCAAGCCCGAGAAGGACATCTACCGGGTGGCGCTGGAAGTGACTCAGTGCCAGCCGGAAGGCTGCTGCTTCATTGACGATCGCGCGCTGAACCTCGAATGCGCGCAGAAGCTGGGGATGAAGACGATCGAGATGCAGACCGTGGAGCAGTTACGGCAGGACCTGGGCAAGCTGGGAATTGAATAGCCGACATTGGTACCGGGCTGTTTTGAATCCGAGCGAGACAAGGCCAATAGCGACTGAGTTATGACCAAGCGGACTCGCATCATGTACATCGAATCGAAAGCTGGAGGCCTAAACGGTCCAGCTCGTATCGGTCGTGTTGCTTTCAACAAGACCGGACGCACTCTCTCATACAAGGACCAATCGTTCCAGAGCCTAAAGGGACGGGGCTTCAAAGCTAACTATCGCGATATCGGCACCGGGGACGAATACTGGATTTCGGGTCCGCATCGTGATGGGTTGGACCGTCTTTACGGAAAGAGCGCGCTAGTCGTTGAAATAGATGCCGACGTCCGGGAAGAATACTGGACGGAAATCCGCAAGAAACCTGAACTTAAATCGCAGCGAACAACTTAGGCTGAAACACTCCATTAACCGAGGGTCAAATCGCTCGACCAGCAATCGACGGAAATTTTCCAGTCGCCGTCGGAGTCTTTCGCCAGAACACGAACGTACTTCCCGCGCTCCTCGCGCCTTTTGCCGGCCGCACCGGGCAGCAGGGCGGTGAACTTTCCCGCTTCATACGCCATATCACCGGAAATTTCGACGCGGGCGGGCTCCATCGAGATTTCTCCCAGGCCAGCCTCGAGAGAAGCGACGAAATGCTCGCGCAAGGCGCTTGCAGACTGCACCGCCGGCTGATTCGAGCGGTAGACAATGGCGTTGGCCGCGTAGAGATCGAGAACATCTTCCAGGTGCTTGGTGTTGCAGGCGATGACCCAATCCTGCGTGAGCCGGCGGATGGCAGTCTCAGCGCGGCTATAGCCTTCGCTTTTGACCGGGGTCGGCAGCGAAACGGCCGGCTTGTCCACCTCGCGCATACCGGGACTGAACTTGCGCGCGCCATCGGCTCCGCCGGGAAAGTAGTGGTAATGATAATGGTGGTGGTGATGGTGAGCTGCTGGAGTGCTCCCTTCGCCGGCGGCTGGCGACGGCTCTTCAGGGGCCGTATGTGGCGGAGTGGAAATCTCAGGCTGGGTGGACACAATTTCGTGTCCGCACATGGCGCAGAAACGGTTGCCGGGCCGGTTCTTATGCCCGCAGGTCGGGCAGGCTTCGCCGGCTGAGGCGCGCGCTTCGGCGGCGCGCTCGGCGACATCGGCCTCGGCGGCTATGCTTTGGAAACGCTGAAACGCCGCTTCCACCGCCTCCTTTGGCGGCTTGCGGCGGCGGATTTCACCCGGCAGCAGATCCTCTTCCGCGCCGGAAGGCTGCGCTGCATCCCCCGGGCCAGAAACCGTACGCGAGTTTTTGGGCTGGTCTTTACTCACGCATTCTCCGTCGAACAGATTCATTCTATTCCAGGGCAGGATTGCGAGTCGGCGTGAATACAGCCGGGTCATGATGCAACGCAAGGTCCTTCACTTCGAGGGAAGGCATAGCTGAAGCTGGCAGAATTACTTGCGGGAGAATTGAATCTTGCCTTCGAAGTCGGTGGGCACACCGTTGCAGGTGGCCGGGCGATATCTCCATGCGCGGACCATGCGCAGCACGGCGCGGTCGGGGGCGGAACCAGCGCTCTCCAGGATCAGCGGACTGTGGGTGTGGCCGTCAATGCCGATGATGAAGCTCACCGTGATGTGGGCATCGGGATCAACGGTGTCGAGCAGCGGGTCGGGGGTGGCGAGCGGCTCCGGCGGTGTGGTCAGGGAACAGCGGCTCTGGCTGCTGCGCGCCACGTCTTTGAATTCCTCTTCGCGGGAAGAGGCGCGGCGGAGGCGCGATTCGTGTTGCACAAACCGGGTGTTGCGCAGCGTGAGCGAGGGAGCAACGGAGGCGCTCGCAAGAACCGACAGTACTGCAACCAACACCGGCATCAGCGCAATCCGCATGGTTCCCTCTAGATGAGTTCGGCCTGACACAACCGGGGATGCTACCAGATGTGCAAGCCAAGCACCAAGCAGATTTTTCTGTATCTAGCAGATAAATAAGGAGATGTGCAGAATTGTGCGACCGGGTTAGCCCACCAGGGTGAAAGCGGTTTCACTTGTTTGCGTCTATTCCTGCTTATTTTCCTGGGTGGAGAGTCAGCAAAGTAATTTCAGGAGGGCAGTTCAATCGCACAGGGACACCCACGGTGCCCAGTCCGACGTTGACGTAGAGCTGGACGCGGCCGACCTGATAATGGCCGCGAACGTACTTATGGGCCAAGTCTGGGAGAAATAACGGTCCGGCGAACGGGAGTCGAACCTGGCCGCCGTGGGAATGGCCGGACAGTTGGAGATCGACAGGAAAGCGAGCGGTAAGGTCAGCGAAATCTGGTTCGTGGGCCAGCAGGACGACCGGCTCGCCGCTCGGAACCTGCGCAAGAGATACATCAAGGTCGGCATTGCCGCCGAGCACGTCGTCGACCCCGGAGATCCAGAACCGCGCGCCGTTGCGCTCGATGGCGACGCTGCGATTTCCCAGCACTCCGATTTTTTCTTCCTCTAGAGCGGCGGTGACCACATCAGGGTCGGTGAATTGATCGTGATTGCCGAGCACAGCCCACCGGCCAAGCGGGGCCTTCATGCCCCGCAAAATCTGTGCGCATGGAACCGCCGAATGGGCGGCCACCCGATTTTCCCGGTGAGAGAAGCGCAAGCTGACGAAGTCGCCGGTCAGGGCGATCAGGTCGGGACCCAGCCCGTTCACAACTTCCACGGCCGAGTGGATGGGATGAACCGAGAAATATGGATCGTAGTGAAAATCGCTCATCAGGGCGATCTTGAAGCCATTCAATCGCTCGGGCCAACGGTCGAGCAAAATGTCGTGCCGAACGACCTGGGGGCGATTGGGCTCGATGAGAACACCATCGGCCGCCAAAAGCGCTGTGCCGGCCGAAGCCAGCGTCAGGAATTTTCTTCGCGTGACGAACGTGTTAGGCAAGCGAGCGAGTCCAGGTCCTCATTGAGCTTAACCTGGTTTGTCGCGAATCCGAACGGCGGTGCAATGAAGAACCTAGAAGGCAAACGTCAGTTGCAGATCGATCCTGCGATTGGACGAACTGGTGGAAAACGGAAAGCCCAGAATTCCGTTCGACGTATCGAAGTTCTGCGAGCCCAGCACGCCCGTGGGATTGGTCGTGTTGAGGTGATTGAAGATGTTACGCGCGGCAACGCCAAAGGTCAGGCTGTAGCGGTGATCGTTGCCGGGATTCTGACCCATGTTGGGTCCGCCCCCGAAAATGGGTCCGCGGAAACCGCCGCCGCCTCGACCACCACCACCACCCGGGCCACCGCCGGATCCACCGGGACCGCCCGGGGCCCCTGGGCCGCCGCCGGCCACTTTTGGGCCGAAGGCGATAGTCTTGGTCAGGCGCAGGTTCAGGGTGAAGCGAGCGGGACCGGTTGCGTAGTTGATCGGGACGATTCGCTGGCCGGCGGAGGGGAGCGCGTCCTGGAAGGTGCCCAGAGGCGTGCAATAGATGGAGCCAATTATGGTTCCGGGATTCGGGCACGTTGCGGTGGAAACGAAAACCGGGCGATTGTTGAAAATGGTGTCGCCATTCAGGTCGGTCGGCGTCGTGATGTTGAAAGGAGAACCGGAAGACGCCACCATGAACGGGCTGAGTCGAACGGCATGCGGCAGGGCAAGCGAACCACCGAAAAATATGCGGTGCCGCACGTCGAAGGACGAACGCCCATAGTCGGCGCTGATGTTGTTGGAATCCGATGGGAAGCTGGAAACTCCCGCCGCGTCACCTTTGGCGTAGTTCAGTGTGTAGAAGCCGAACAACTGAACCTTGCTTCCAGCCCGCACATTTGAATTCACGATCAATTGGTTCTGCCGGAACACGCCCTCGGAACTGTACTGATAAATGTGGCCGCCGCTGCCATTCGGCAGGGACAACGACAAAAGCTGATTAAATCCGCGCGCATTCAAGTACGTCGCGGAGAGCGTCGCGTTCTTGCTGAGCTGGCGTTCGACGCTGGCTGCCGATTGAACGATGTAAGGCGCGCGCAAATCGGGGTCGACGCGGTAGATGACCGAGGAACTCGACGCTCCGCTGAGGTTGCAATTGCTTGGCGTCGGGAAGCATGTCGGATTAGGGATCACGTATTTCTGCTCGGTGAAGCCGTTCAACCGATCCGCCTGGAGCACCTGGTCGGTGCCGAGCCGGTCGTAGAACACTCCAATTCCGGCGCGCAGCACGACTTTCGGCGGCCCTTTGCGCCCGCCGACTCCCCAGGCTAGACCCAGTCGAGGTGCCCAGTCGGAGCGGTCGCGAACATTGGTCTGCACTTCGTAGCGCAGTCCGGGACTGACGGTGATGTTGGGACGAATCTTCCAGTCATCCTGAAAATAGAGTCCCGCATCGAAATTGCTGACCGCGGCTAGAGGGGTCCCGGTGGTGATCGAAAGCTGTGTGGCATAGGCCGTGGCACCGATTCCCTGCTCCATCAGGGCACACTGGTAGGAATATGGCGGTTGCGAGTTGCAGGCCCCCGGCGCGGCGGGGTTCAGCAGTTGCGCGAAGGTGAAAGAGCCGTTGAACCCCGAGGCGGAGTCGCTGGAAATGCGCGCTTCGCGCAGCCGCCCGCCCAGTTTGAAAATGTGATTGCCGTGGACAATGGAGGTGTAGTTCTGGAATTCGTAATTGTCGGTGTGGTTGCTCACCACTCCGGAGTTGCTGCCGCCGGCGCTGGCCCCGCCCAGTATGTTGATGCTGTACTGCATGCTTAGGGGAGACTGGCTGTCGTAGTCACGAAGGTATTGGAAGCGGGTTTCATTAACGATCTTCGCGCCGAATATTTGCGTGTCACTGACCTGGACGGTGTGCTCGGTCGACAACGAGTTGTAGCCCTGCGACGGCAGGGAGAACCCTCCCACACCATCGTTGGTTTCGGTGTTCCGGAAATACTGATATCGAACGGTCAGGGTGTTGTTCTTGCTGACAGCGTAATCGAGGCGGGGGCTCAGGTTGGTGCGGCCGCGGGGGTTGGGAACCGACTCCGCAATCGTGATCGGATTGGCGTTGGAATCGAGGAACGGCGCATTGACCGGCGAAATCTCGTCAATGCTGCGGCGTTCCAGGTTGAAGAAGAATGAGACCTTCTTACCGATGGGCCCACTGACGTTTCCGCTGAACTGCTCGGAATGATAGGGCGGCTCGCTGCCCGCGAAAGGATTGGGCGCGTTGAATTGGGCCGTGTTGCCGGTGATGTTGATCTGACCGTGATATTTGTCGGTGCCGGGTTTGGTAAAGACTTCGATCCGGCCGTAGCCGAGTTTGTCGTACTCGGAAGAAAACGGATTTTGATTGATGCGGATTTCGCGGATGGAAGCTTTCGGCGGCAACTGCCCCGCGGTGAAACCGTCGATGTAAATCTGGCCGCCGTTGGGACCGACCGAGGGCCCTGCCAGGGCCTGCAGGTCGGCCTGCAACTCGTCGGGATCATCCGGCAATGCCTCCAGTTCTTTGCCGGAGATGACGATTGCACCTGCGTTGTTGGCCGGGTTCACGTCTACGGTCGCACCCGAGTCCGTGACCTGGACTTTTGTCTCGGCGACGGCGATCGTGAGCGAGACGTTCTGTTTAGTGGTCTGGTCGGCGGTGATGACGACGTCGTCTTTCTCAAACGTATTGAAGCCGTCGGCGAGGACATTGAGGACATAGGTGCCAGGTGGGAGCGACTTGAACTCGTAGTAGCCCTGGGCGCTGGTCGTGGCGTTGATCGGCGCGCCCGTGGGAGGAGTAAGGACCACGCTGGCTTTGGCAATCGCCGCTCCCGAAGGATCGGTGACCTGCCCCTGCAGACCACCGACGCCAGTTTGCGCGGCGGTCAACGAGGCTGTGAGGAGAAACCAAGGCAACGACAGTTTAAGAGTTCGGAACAAAATTCAATTCCCTTCGGTTGATTGTGCTTCAGGATTGCGGCCGTGCGCGATGTTTACGGCGCGGCGCCCTCCGCCCCGGAAGAACCCAGGCTCCACGAACCAAGATTCATGGCCTGGCTCGAATCGGGCGCGGCCCGGAGAATGGCATCGACACCGCTTAACAAAGTGACCGCGGTGACGTGGTCGGAATTGCCCTGAGTCGTAAGGACCATCACGGCATCACCGGGATGGAGATCGGTCAACTGAATCGCAGGCAAGTGAGCGAGCATCTGCTGAAAATCCGGGGGGTGACTCGAACCGGCCAGCACGTTGAACTGATGCTGGCCCTCCGGAGCTGCGGAGGGTTGGGCCGGCGACATTGCTGGAGCGGCGTTGCCGCCCGCCGGCGCCGCGGCGGTTGAGCCGCTGCGAGCGGCTTTCAGGCGTTGGGCAATTCTCTCCGCCATGGGCGCGGGCAGTTGCAGTAGACGCGATTCCGAGACCACCTTCACCACAAAATTCTTTCTCGTCTGCACGTCCTTCACGGTCAACGTACCGGCCGCGGGATCCAGAGAGGCCACGGTTCCCGAGAGATCGCGAAACACGCCGGAGACAATTTCCTCGGCGGTCACGTCTTTGCCTTCAGCACCACGATTGCCGCGGGCCCTCAACTGGTCACCCGGTTGGATGTCGTGAAGCGTGCCGGGCGTGGCGTCGTCGTACTTCCACGAGTCCGGCGGATACCGTCGGAACGTGGTGTTCTTGGAGGTGTTGACGGTAATCGCTGCACCCACCGCACCGGTCGAGAGGGTGACGGTTCCAGTCGCCGCGTCGACAGTTTTCACTACTCCACCAACGCCGCGCTTCTGCCAGTCATCCTGCAGTTGCTGCTGCCGCGTCTTCACGTCCTCCAGTTTCATGACGACCACGATCGAGGCGAGCAATTTACCCGACGCATCAGACGATCGGCCGCGCGCTAAAACTCTGTCGCCGGCTTTCAAGTCCGCCAACAAGTCAGGCACAGCGTTCTTCATGTCTTTCTCGCCGGGATTCACCCGCAGAATGCGGGCACTTGGACTGACCTCAATGGCCACCTGTTCGCCGGAATCGGTCGTGAGCTGGATCGACGTTTCCTGAATCGTCTTGATCGCGCCGATTTTCTGCGTGACGGAGCCGGGCGACGCTGTCTGCGCAGTCGCAGGACTGGGGCGAGACACGCTCGCAGCGAGGACAAGCAGAAGGCAAGTCCAGAAGCTGGCTTTCAGTGTCTGAGTCGCAGGAAACATCCTGCATTGAATCGTATCGTGCCCATGGGCCGTCCGGGGCGGTTTTACAAAATTTTACGCCGGAGCCCAAACACGTTCTCCCCTTCACCGGCCCGATGCAAAACTCTGCGACATGGCACGCTGGTCATCCAGAGTGCCAATAGACGGACATATACGGCGTCGCTACGATGGTGATTGGTGTGCTTAAAACGCTCCTATGGGCCGAGTTGTGCGTGTTTTCAAAGTTTTGTTGTGCTGGAGCTTGAGTCTCCTGCTACCGGTGCATGCGACCGCGACCGATGTTCCGGTCGCGGTGTTGCACGCACAGGGCGGAGTGTGGATCAACGGCAAGGAAGCGCCAGACACCACCGCAGTTTTTGCGGGCGACACCGTGCAGACCCAGCCCGGGGCGGTCGCCAGCCTGGATGCCGAAGGCTCCACTATCCTACTGAAGCCCGAATCGGTGGCTACTTTTCAGCACGATTTTCTCACCCTGGACCACGGCAGCGTGTCGGTGGGAACAGGAAGACAGTTTCGTGTGAAAGTGCGCTGCCTCACGGTCGAGCCGGTGCGCGCCGAGTGGACGCAGTACGAGGTGACGGACCTGACGGGCAAGATCGATGTTGCGGCGCGTAAAGACGACGTAAACATTCACAACCAAGGCAGAGTTACAAAGGCGTCAACGACGGAAGTGGCTGGGTCCGATTCCTCGGGCGAAGGGACGGTCCGCGAGGGCGAAGAAAAGAGTCGCGATGAATCCGAGGCCTGCGGAGCCGCGGAACGGCCGGGCAGCGCTGGAAGCACGTTGAACTCAAAATGGCTTTACGCTGGAGCCGGTGGGGCGGGAGCTCTGATTCTCCTGCTGCTGGGCGGAGGCGGAGGCGGCAAGCCCAGCATCAGTCCTTCCTCACCTTAGGAGCGTACTGCTCCGCTGGGTCGGTTTTTGAGGGCTTCGCGGATTAGCGAACAGGCCTGCTCGAGTTCCCCACCAGCAAGTTCCATTCGCGGTGGCCGGACCCGTGCCGAACCCTTGCCCACTTCCGCTTGCACGAGTTTGATCAATTGAACAAACTTCGGCACCGTATCCATGCGCAGGAGCGGCAGAAACCATCGGTAAATCTCAAAGGCTCGCTCGCGTTCCCCTTCGAGGGCAAGGTCAAACAGGTCCACAGACTCCCGTGGGAAAGCGTTGACCAGGCCCGCAACCCACCCCACCGCCCCTACACCGACGGCTTCAAGAACGGCATCGTCGACCCCGATAAATATGTTGAGGCGATCGCCCAGCAAAGCGCGAATGGCGGAAATACGGCGCACGTCGGTACTGGACTCTTTTACGGCAGCAAGGTTGGGATAGTCCGAAGCGAGCTCGCGGATTTGCTCCGGCAGAAAATCTGTCACGTAGGCAACTGGATTGTTGTAGAGCATGCAGGAAAGCGGGGTCGCGGCAAATACCGCGCCAACATGGGCCTTCATTTCGCGCCAGCTTCCCGCGTACACATAGGGAGGCAACACCATCAGGCCCTCGCAACCCGCGTCGGCCGCAGACTTTGCGATTCGCACCGCTTCGTTGGTGGTGAGCGCTGAGACTGCGGCGATCACGGGCGCGCGGCCACTCGCCGCCCTCACGCAGGTGCGCAAGACCTGCATTTTTTCGTCGAAAGCCAAGGCTGCTCCTTCTCCGAGCGATCCCAGCGCCACGATTCCAGTGCATCTGTTGTCCAGCAGCCAACTGCAGTGCGAGGCGAGAAATGGATGGTCGATTTGAAGCTGTTCGGTGAAGGGCGTTGTGATTGCAGGCATGACGCCCTTCCAGAACGAAGATTTATCCGGCATGGCTCGGCTCCTTGAGGTTTCGCGAAGGCAGGTACGGCTCGACGGGAATCGGCGAAGTTGCGCCCGTGATCTGGTCGGCGATCAGTTGTGCGGTGCCGAGCGAAGTCGTAATCCCTAACCCCTCATGCCCGGTGGCGAGAAATACGCTTTCATCCTGCGGCCAGGGGCCAATGAGCGGCAACTTGTCCTGCGTGGCCGCGCGCAACCCGGTCCACGTTCGGACGATCGTCATCTCCGCCAGTCCCGGCATATATTCCTGGGCTCGCCGAAGCATCCGGGCGAGAATCTGGTCTTCGACTTCGCCGGTTTCCGAACCGTACTGACGCGACGATCCCACCAGAATCTGGCCGCCCGGCCGCGGCTGAACGTTGAACGCAACCGAGTCGCTGGCCACGGTATGCGCGCTTTTCAGATAGCCGAGTTCGACGAGTTGATGACTAAGGAAGCCGGGGCGCTGGTCGGTAATCGCGAGATGGCCTTTGCGCTTCCGAATGTCGACGCCAGGAGTGAGATCGGCTGCGTTCGAACCGGCTGCGTTCACGATGACATGAGCTGTGATCTGCTGGCCGGTTGCAAGCTCGATTGTATGGTCGCCGATCCGAACGACAGTTCCTATCCTCGAATCTGCGCCTCTCTTCAAAGCTCGCTCGATAAAACATTTTGTCGCGCTCGGAGGATGTACAACCACGTCCCCCGGAACAAGCAAGCCGCCCGCTAAGCCGGCGCGAAGGCCGGGTTCGCAAGTTCTCAGCTCTTGCGAATTCAGCACACGTGTCGTAATGCCGCGCGATCCGTAGTAAGAGTTCTTACGGACTACCTCGCGCATTTCCTCTTCGTCGGCCGCGATCCAGATGGTGCCGCATGGGTTGTACTCCGCTTCACGTGGCAACTCGGGCCTGAGTTGTTGCCAGAGTCCTTGCGAATAGCGCGTGAGCGCGAACTGGGCTTCCGAATCGTCCATGACTACGACGTGGCCCATCGCTGCCATCGTTGCACCCGCGCCGGGAAAGTCGGTGTCGACGAGGCAAACTCGCTGGCCGCGGCGGCTCAGCTCGTCGGCGCACGCGGCGCCTACAATGCCGGCGCCGATGATCGCGACGTCATAGCCCCACCGGCTCATGAGCGGATTCCCATGCAAAATGGATCGGACGGATTGAAGATCAGATTCGCGTCTCCGTTGACGAATGCCGATCCCCGGATGCTCGGGAACACCTTGCCGTCCCGAACGGCGATGCTGCCTTCAAACACGCTGCCCACAATGCTCTCCTGCTTCCACGTCTGGCCTTCGCGGATTTTTCCGGCGGCATACAGGCAAGCCAGCTTCGCGCTGGTACCGGTTCCGCACGGGGAGCGGTCATAAGCCTTGCCTGGACAGAGCACGAAGTTCTTGCTATCGACGCCAGTGAGAAGCGATGGACCAAACAGCTCGATATGGTCAATTTCACGGCCGTCGTCGCCGGTTATTCCCTGCTGGCGCAGCGCCAGTCGAATAGCCCAGCATAAATCGGTGAGCTGCTCGATGTTCTCGCGGTCCAGTGTGAGGCCGTGATCTTCCACCAGGAAGAACCAGTTGCCGCCCCAGGCGACATCGCCGCGAAAGGCGCCGCGGCCTGGGACGCGCACCTCAATCCCCGCGGCGCTGCGATAACTTGCCACGTTATGTACCGTCACGTCGCCGTCGCCGTGCAACTCCGCTGCTATGAAGCCAACCGGCGTCTCAATCTTGTGTGCCCCGCGCTTGATGCGGCCCAGGTGCTCGAGGGTGGCGACCAGCCCAATCGTTCCGTGGCCACACATGCCGAGGTATCCGACGTTGTTGAAGAAGATCACGCCGGCGGCGCAGGTTGGATCGACCGGTTCGCAGAGCAGTGCGCCGACCATGACGTCCGATCCACGGGGTTCGCCCACCACCGCGGAGCGAAACGTGTCGTGGTCCCGCCGAAAGCGCTGCAGCCTCCCTTCCATCGGTCCGCCACCTAGGTCCGGACCGCCCGACATGACCACGCGGGTAGGCTCACCCCCGGTGTGCGAATCAATGACGCGAATTACTATGCTCGGAGTTTTACTCATTCAGATGTCGCGCTTGCGTTTTGACCCGCCAAAAGTATAGTGGAATTGTCGGGCCTTGCTTCTGACGGGAGTTGCCGACGAAGCCCGCCGGACAAAGGCAAGACTTGATGAACGCTGATGACTTTCGACGGATCGCCCTCAGCCTGCCCGGCGCGGAAGAAAGCTCGCACATGGGCCAGCCTGACTTTCGCGTTGGCGGCAGGATCTTTGCGACCCTGGCGTCCCAACAGTTGGGCTTCGGCAACCTCATGTTAACGGTCGAACAGCAGGAAGACTTCGTGCGGGAGTTGCCGGATGTATTCCTTCCCATCGCCGGCGGCTGGGGACGCATGGGCATGACCCACATTCGCTTCGCCACGGCGAATGCGGACGTGATGGCCGGCGCCTTGCGCACGGCCTGGAACCTGCGGGTGGAAAAGAACTCGCAAACCCGTTCGCGGAAGCGGCCTTCAAAGGGCGGCAGCGCGAGCGCCAAATCGCGGTCGCGAAAAAGGTAAAGGCTTCAAGAATAGACCGGCGCGGAACAGCAACCTCGCTGCTTCCGGCGCCGGTTGTCTGTTACGAGCCAGTGCCGCTTAACGCAACCATCTGCGGACTGTCCCCGGCATTGTCGGTGAGCACCAAGTCTCCAACAGCCGCACCGGTTACTGTCGGCTTGAATTCCACCGACACCGTACAACTGAGTCCTGGGGCCAGGGTCGAACCACAAGTGGTCGCCGACACCAGGAATGGACCGGTAACGCTGGGAGCACTCAGATTCAGAGTCACGTTGCCGTAGTTCAGCACCGTCACCGTTTGCGGCGCGCTGGTAGTACCGACCTTCTGGCTGGCGAAGGTCAACTGGGACGGCGAGACGTCGACTGCCGCCTCCGCTCCATTTCCCGTGATCGCCACCGTCTGCGGGCTGTTGCCGGCGTTATCGGTCAGCGTCACGGTCCCGGTCTGGTCCTCGATGGTGGTCGGGGTGAAGGTCACCGTAATCGTGCAAGTACCGTTTACGGCGATGCTTCCGCTGCAGGTATTGGTTTGCCCGAAGTCGGAGGGCACCGTGCCCGTGATCGCAATGTTGGAGAAGGTCAACGCCGCTGCCCCGGTGTTTTTCACAGTCACCACTTGCTGGCTTGCCGTGAACAACGGCACGTTCGGGAACGACAGACTGGATGGCGTCAGCGTCACCACCGGCAACGAACCCACTTTCCCGGTGCCGGTGAGGGTCACGGAGTGCGGACTGCCGGTTGCGTTGTCGGTCACGGTTACGCTGGCCGTGCGGGTTCCCGTGGCCGTTGGCGAGAACGTTACCGCGATATTGCAACTGAAACCGGCCGCTATGGGCGAGACGCAGTTGTTGGTCTGCGCATAATCGCCCGGGTTGGCACCGGTCAAGGCGATGCTTGATACGGTCAGGTTCGCCGCGCCATTGTTGGTGAGGTTAATGTTTTGCGGAGCGCTGGTCGTGCCTTCGGCCTGAGTCGCAAAGGTCAGGCTGGCGGGCGTCAGGTTGACCTCAGGCACATTGCTGCTGATGCCCACGCCCGAGAGCGTTACCTTGCGCGGACTGCCGGGCGCGCTGTCGGCGATGGTCAGCGTGGTGGTGCGATTTCCCGCCGCCGATGGCGTGAAGATGATGCGGAATGTGCAGTAGGACTGCGGGCTGACCTGGGTACCAGCGGTACAAATGCTGCCGCTCAGGGAGAACTCGGCGTCGGTCTGGGTGATGGTGTTGATGGTGACGGTGGTGTTTCCCTGATTGTAGTAATAGAGAAGCTGCTGCGGGCTTGCGGTGCTGACAGTCTGCGGGTCGAACACCATCGCTGTCTGCGACAGTTGAATGTCGGCCGTGGTTGCGATCCCGGTACCGCTGAGCGTGACTTTCTGCGGGCTACCCGTCGCATTGTCGGTGATGGTCACTGTGCCTGCGGTATTTCCCGCAGCCGACGGCGTGAACGTCACGCCGATGGTGCAGGAACTGGCCGGAGGAAGCGATCCCGTGCAACTGTTGGACAGAGCGTAGCCTTTTGAAATCGTAACGTTGGTAAACGTGACGTTGTAGTCGCCTGTGTTGTTGACCGTAATGCTCTGCTGCGGACTCGTGGTGCCCGTCACTTGCGGATCGAAGACGAGCGTGGTCGGCGTGACTACAAGAGTTTCGGTCTTGGCAACGCCGGTTCCGGAGATGTTAATCGTGGTCGGGCTCCCTGGCGCACTGTCTTTAATTGTCAGCGTTGCCTTGCGTGCGCCTGCGGCCGTGGGCGTGAAGCTGACGCTCACACTGCACGTGTTGCCGAGCGGGCCCTGCTGCAGAGTGCTGGGCGTGAGCGGGCAACCGTTGCTGATCGCAAAGTCTCCTGGGTTGGTGCCTCCTAGGGCGATGGATGTGATCGTCACCGGAGACGTGCCGGTGTTGGTGAGCAGCACACTGGGGCTGATGTTGCTCAGCGTCGTAATCACCTGAGGTGGAAATACGATTGTGGCGGGGCCGATTTCGAGGGCCTGTGCGGCCGCCACTCCCTTGCCTGTGAGGGTGATGGTTTTCGGACTGCCGGCAGCACCCGTATAAGTGATCGTCACGGTTGCGGTGCGCGTCCCAGCTGCGGTCGGCGTAAAGGTGACACCGGTGTTGCAAGTGGCAAAGGGCTGGAACAAGCTTGGCGAGATCGGGCATCCCGAGCTGATGTTGAAGTCACCGGGGTTGGTCCCACCCAACACCACGCTCGAAATCGTGAACGCAGTGTTTCCCGTGTTCTGAAACACAATATATTGGTTCGCGCTGGTGAAGCCGATGGTCTCGTTCGGGAAAGTCAGCGCGCTGTTGGTCAGCAGGGCCGAAGTGGTCGAGGCTACGCCGAAACCGGCAAGCGAAACGGTTTGAGTGCCAGCGCTGTCGGTCACGTTCACTGCTGCAGTGCGGGCGCCGGTCGCACCAGGTTTGAAGCCTACGCTGAAACTGCAACTGCTTCCGGCGGTCACCGAACCCGTGCAGGTGTTGCCGCTTACCGTGAAGTCGGCCATGTTGGTACCGGCCGTGGCCACGGCAAGACCCGTGACTGTCGCTCCCGAGTTATTGATGACTTGCACGAACTGGGTCGTGCTGGAGGTGGCAACCACCTGGCTACTAAATGCCAGGCCAGCCGGGAACAGTTGCATCGCCGGTAACGTTGTCGCCCCGCTACCGTTGAGCGTGATGGATTGTGGACTGCCCGCCGCGTTGCTGGTCACTGTGATGGTCGAGTTGTCGGCGGTGGTCACGGTGGGCGTGAAAGTGACGCCGATCTGGCAATAGCTGTTGGGCTGGATCGTGGTGCCGGCACAACCGTTCACCGAGTAGTCGGTGCTGCCGGCGACCACGCTGGTCACGCTCACAGGAGCGCTCCCCGAGTTATTCAGCCAGACAACTTGAGACGGGCTGGCGACGCCTTTCTG